>Ga0080004_1128820_pt1 | contig 26309 bp, 26 predicted proteins | sample WasSprMetagenome_FD_69207 | JGI IMG/M metagenome (GOLD analysis project Ga0080004, IMG submission 69207) | Sulfidic aquatic microbial communities from Washburn Spring, Yellowstone National Park, USA - WS (SPADES assembly) (version 2) | ecosystem: Environmental > Aquatic > Thermal springs > Hot...
TCTGGATACTAGTCGCAATGCAAAGAGGATTGAAAGCACCGTCCCTGAGTAGTCCCATGTTGCTGAGCTCCACGTCTCAATGCAAAGAGGATTGAAAGGGCTGGGCCGATATGCCCCCTCTTTAGTGTCAGCTAGTCTCAATGCAAAGAGGATTGAAAGCTGAGTTTACCCTTCTCTGTTGAGAAGATGATGGCACCAGTCTCAATGCAAAGAGGATTGAAAGAGGTTGGTTCTGAATGAGGAGGTGATAATATGGCGACTCGTCTCAATGCAAAGAGGATTGAAAGGAACTGTCAGAGTGACTCCAGCAGCAACATAGAGGTTCGTCTCAATGCAAAGAGGATTGAAAGTTTCTTTCTCCCAGAGGATGTAGATAAGGCCATAGCTGCTGCTAGGTCTCAATGCAAAGAGGATTGAAAGTTTCTTTCTCCCAGACCCGCACGGTTCTTCGGAGCCGGCGTCTCAATGCAAAGAGGATTGAAAGCTAGCCTTCAGCAGCTGCCTGACTTCGTCAGGAGTATAAAGTCTCAATGCAAAGAGGATTGAAAGTTCAGCTGGAGTGTAGTTTGAGACAGAGAACATCACAGTCTCAATGCAAAGAGGATTGAAAGAGTCAAGCTGAAGCTCACAGCTCACGGAGTTGAACCGGATGTCTCAATGCAAAGAGGATTGAAAGGTATTACGAAACAGCAACTTACGTGTGGGGAGATGCTTTCGTCTCAATGCAAAGAGGATTGAAAGAGAAGATAGGCCTCGTCACGGACAACGGGATATACTTTGTCTCAATGCAAAGAGGATTGAAAGTGATTTTTCCGCCCGACCTCTCGACGAGGCCGGAGATGGTCTCAATGCAAAGAGGATTGAAAGCGGTGCTCTTCCCCCTAAGCAAGAGGAGGATCTCCCTAGGTCTCAATGCAAAGAGGATTGAAAGCTATAATTGATGCACTTTCACCCGGGCTGTATACCTCCTGTCTCAATGCAAAGAGGATTGAAAGTCGCTCTCCAGCCTGAAGACCTTCCTGACCAGCATGAGTCTCAATGCAAAGAGGATTGAAAGCAAGGAACCCTGCTCCAAGCGGGGGATCTGGGAAGTGGTCTCAATGCAAAGAGGATTGAAAGACAAACTCGCCGGAGATACTGTCGGACATACTCCCGAACGTCTCAATGCAAAGAGGATTGAAAGTGTTCTAATCGATTCTGCTTCCTCTGCTGATGCCGTTCTCTCAAGTCTCAATGCAAAGAGGATTGAAAGCTTCCAGCAATAGCTGGAACTCCAGGCCTCCAGTATTGTCCGTCTCAATGCAAAGAGGATTGAAAGAAATGACAGCCTGAGGAAGACGGACTTAGATAGCCATAAGTCTCAATGCAAAGAGGATTGAAAGTTGATATTATCACTTTCCCGAATGCCCTCAGGATTATGAGGTCTCAATGCAAAGAGGATTGAAAGTCAATCTTGGTGATGTCCCCCTGTCAAGACCAGACCTGAGTCTCAATGCAAAGAGGATTGAAAGTTTACACAGAGAATAGATACATAGCTATGTCTTAGGATTGTCTCAATGCAAAGAGGATTGAAAGTCCAGTTCTTCTTGAGTATCTCTACAGAAAGGTGAATAAAGTCTCAATGCAAAGAGGATTGAAAGATTAAGGCGTTCAGAAATCCTATGAAAGCATGTCTTGTCGTCTCAATGCAAAGAGGATTGAAAGTTGGTGTGCCTCTACCTTTTCTCCTTGCCTCGAATTCGAGTCTCAATGCAAAGAGGATTGAAAGATTATCGTGTTTATGGCTTTCATGAACGAGGAGAAAAAGTCTCAATGCAAAGAGGATTGAAAGGGTGTATTCAACTATCAGTCCCAGTGGCTTGATTCCTTCACCGTCTCAATGCAAAGAGGATTGAAAGGTAGGGGGGTGAGATAGATGGAGAAAAAGTATGTAGTCGTCTCAATGCAAAGAGGATTGAAAGCTGAGAAACTCTGGGACAGCAGCTGCTGATGTATCTGCGTCTCAATGCAAAGAGGATTGAAAGGCTCTTCCTCAGCAGCCTTTTTTAGAATCCTCTTTATGTCTCAATGCAAAGAGGATTGAAAGTTTTAGCAGACTATAAGGATGGAAAAGTAGTAATATTTGGGTCTCAATGCAAAGAGGATTGAAAGTTTCTATACTCATAGTGGATCCTTTCAAGGTATGTCAGTTCGTCTCAATGCAAAGAGGATTGAAAGCAACGTTCTTGTTCTCCGTGTGCTTGACCTTCTCCACTTTGTCTCAATGCAAAGAGGATTGAAAGTATATGCCTCCATCAGTTCCCTCACACTCCATTCCTTATGTCTCAATGCAAAGAGGATTGAAAGAAATTTTCTTAAACTGCTCAGTTGAAAGCTCCACCTTCGTCTCAATGCAAAGAGGATTGAAAGGTCATTCACTCACCCTCCCAGCGATATTATCTCTCTCTGTTGTCTCAATGCAAAGAGGATTGAAAGTCATGTACACAGGACAGAACATGTCCACGATAATGACAGTCTCAATGCAAAGAGGATTGAAAGGGCTCCTCCACCCGCAGGGCCTGCTGAGGAGGAAACCTTGTCTCAATGCAAAGAGGATTGAAAGTTATAGAAGACGAGATAAGGCTGAGGAGGAGGTGAGCTCCGTCTCAATGCAAAGAGGATTGAAAGATAAAGGTAAAACAGATAGAGAGAGCTGAGGAGCTATTGTCTCAATGCAAAGAGGATTGAAAGTTAGACCGGGGGAACAAAGTGGAAAGACAATTCAAAGCGTTTATAAGTCTCAATGCAAAGAGGATTGAAAGACAGAGCTATGCCTTTATCTATAACCCAGCTGAGAAGCCGTCTCAATGCAAAGAGGATTGAAAGTGCTGTGCCATCAGCGCTGCCATAGCTGCCTTTATCTTCGTCTCAATGCAAAGAGGATTGAAAGAGAATGAGTGAGAACATAGAAGAGAAGGAGAAGATAAAGTCTCAATGCAAAGAGGATTGAAAGCTTCATTCAGGATTTGATGGACATACAAGTGGATGCTGGTCTCAATGCAAAGAGGATTGAAAGTTGATAAACTCGTGAACTACGATCTCATGTGGGACTGCATGGACGTCTCAATGCAAAGAGGATTGAAAGGTACAAAACTACGTGGTGTACTTGGACAAGTCCGGCTCTAGTCTCAATGCAAAGAGGATTGAAAGCTAATTACTGCCTCTCTGTCGCTCCACTTCCTTCTCTGCTGTCTCAATGCAAAGAGGATTGAAAGTTATTATTATGATATAGCTCTCAGTTTTGTATATAATTGTCTCAATGCAAAGAGGATTGAAAGACTTAGACTTTAGCATTTTGAGCACTTGCATGGCTCTCTGTCTCAATGCAAAGAGGATTGAAAGTTATTGCAAGCTCAACTGCCTTTATTTCCTCTGATGAGAGAGTCTCAATGCAAAGAGGATTGAAAGTAAGCTCTATCTGTCCTACTGTCTCGTTGAACTCATAGTCTCAATGCAAAGAGGATTGAAAGATCTAATACCATCATACCGCCAAATAGCCATCTGTGTAAGGTCTCAATGCAAAGAGGATTGAAAGGGTGGGGTACGACACGTCTATCGTGGCGTAGCTCCCGACGGTCGTCTCAATGCAAAGAGGATTGAAAGCTTTCTGCTTTCTTACTTGCTCATACTCAGCTTCTGCCTTCGTCTCAATGCAAAGAGGATTGAAAGGCAAGGGGTTTCATGTGCATCTATTACCTTTCCCCATTTGAGTCTCAATGCAAAGAGGATTGAAAGCTCCTGAAACCTTCCAGGTTTCAGAAGCTCCCTTGATATTACGTCTCAATGCAAAGAGGATTGAAAGATGTACTCTAATCCAGCCTCTTTTAACAATTTTATTTTGTCTCAATGCAAAGAGGATTGAAAGCCAAAGTGAAAGCAGAGTTCATTTAACTCCTCAGGCCACAGTCTCAATGCAAAGAGGATTGAAAGTTCCTCCACCCGCTAATGCGTTTATCGCATTCTGTATCAGTCTCAATGCAAAGAGGATTGAAAGGGAAGGAGCGGGGCCTCGAGCCCATAGTCCTGAGGGCGGGGTCTCAATGCAAAGAGGATTGAAAGGAGCGTTGGAGTATACCTTGAACCTCAGTGGGCTGCTAGTCTCAATGCAAAGAGGATTGAAAGTGAAGTAGCTCCTTTAACTGAGTTAACTCTTTTGTTCTAGTCTCAATGCAAAGAGGATTGAAAGCTCCTTGTATCCTCTACGCTCCTCAGTAACTCCACCAGTGTCTCAATGCAAAGAGGATTGAAAGCTATTATGGCAAGCAGGATCTTCTCTGGCTTCTCTAGTAAGTCTCAATGCAAAGAGGATTGAAAGTTAAGCTCATGTCTTCTTCTCTCTTCTCTCTCGTAAATCGTCTCAATGCAAAGAGGATTGAAAGCTCTAGACAAGTTAGAGGGGGAGTTGAGGAATATAGTAGGTCTCAATGCAAAGAGGATTGAAAGTTTTCTTCACTTCACTTAACCCCCGTGCAATATCCGTATGTCTCAATGCAAAGAGGATTGAAAGTGAGAGATATCCTAAAGCTAGAAAAATCGCAGTTGAGAATGTCTCAATGCAAAGAGGATTGAAAGTTACTGAGACAACACGGGCTTTGGTAATGAGGGCTATTTCCCGTCTCAATGCAAAGAGGATTGAAAGATGAATACCTGCTTGTTAAATGCGAGCTTAGAAGCTGAAGTCTCAATGCAAAGAGGATTGAAAGGTGTTTCCTCCCTTTCTGACCACAATCAGCAACCCTGCCGTCTCAATGCAAAGAGGATTGAAAGAACCTGTCCTTCTCGCTCTTCAAGGATCTAGCAAGATCAGTCTCAATGCAAAGAGGATTGAAAGCCTTCCAACAGAGCAGAGTGCACTCAACACAGTTCTAAAACAAGTCTCAATGCAAAGAGGATTGAAAGCTCATCTATGATCTCGCTCATTCCTGACCCTCCCTCTCCTTGTCTCAATGCAAAGAGGATTGAAAGTTTTCCTGTCCGTCATTCTGTCTCAACCTCCACATTGCTCAAGTCTCAATGCAAAGAGGATTGAAAGGTCTCTCTCACTTCTTGCGTCTCTCTCTTACTCATGCCTGTCTCAATGCAAAGAGGATTGAAAGTAGTCTGTCACAACGACCTGCCTGACGGGCCTCTCATGGAGTCTCAATGCAAAGAGGATTGAAAGATTTACAGGAGAAGGGAAGGCAGAGGCATGGTTGCAAACGTCTCAATGCAAAGAGGATTGAAAGCTCAAAACCATCAAGCTCCATAATTAAAAACAGATGGTCTCAATGCAAAGAGGATTGAAAGATTAATCTCCACTATCTCTCTTTGAGGAAAGTAAAGCATTGGTCTCAATGCAAAGAGGATTGAAAGACACCGACGGGACGGTTTACCAGTGCCCGCTCCACAGCCTGGTCTCAATGCAAAGAGGATTGAAAGATGGTGGCCACCATGCCCGTTGTCCGAATTTCGTCAACAAGTCTCAATGCAAAGAGGATTGAAAGTCAGGTTGTCGGGTATGTCGCGCTTGCCCGAGAACAGGTCTCAATGCAAAGAGGATTGAAAGCTCTGGTCTCCTCTGGAATGGGCCCTGTGGTAGACGCCGTCTCAATGCAAAGAGGATTGAAAGTGGAGAACAGCACGTTTCCGGCGTAGTCCTCAAGCGTCAGTCTCAATGCAAAGAGGATTGAAAGTTCTGTTATTATCCTCCTTCTCCTCAGCCATGACATGACGTCTCAATGCAAAGAGGATTGAAAGTGTCGGGGCTAACCTGAACCTCCTGCCCGAAGGCGGGAGTCTCAATGCAAAGAGGATTGAAAGTACCTTTCCCTCCCAAAACCTTTCTCCCGAGACCCGAGTCTCAATGCAAAGAGGATTGAAAGGTAAACTTCAGTTCAATCTTGCTGTCTCCTTTTACTCTTGTCTCAATGCAAAGAGGATTGAAAGAGAACCTCGGGCTTCCCGCCCCTCAGGGCGAATATAACCAGTCTCAATGCAAAGAGGATTGAAAGTCTCCTCTATTATCCTGACGCTCATTTCGCCAGCTCCCTGTCTCAATGCAAAGAGGATTGAAAGGCGGGGCCAAAGGGGCGATCAGAGGGCACCAAGGTTATGTGTCTCAATGCAAAGAGGATTGAAAGTAGGATTTGACCGAAATTGTAAACATTGCTACTTCAGAATATCAAGGTCTCAATGCAAAGAGGATTGAAAGTAGGATTTGACCGCGAGACCTTAACGGGGTATTTCCCGAGGGAAATGTCTCAATGCAAAGAGGATTGAAAGTAGGATTTGACCTAAATTGGGGCGTCAAGGGAGCAGATGTCTCAATGCAAAGAGGATTGAAAGTGTAGCTCTCCATAGCCTCCTCAGACGGCAAAACATACTGTCTCAATGCAAAGAGGATTGAAAGAAGGGGCCTATTCTGTCGTTCATCTTCTTTGTTATGAGTCTCAATGCAAAGAGGATTGAAAGATCCAGAATAACCTCTTTGGGGGAGGTGAGAATATGAGTCTCAATGCAAAGAGGATTGAAAGAAGAAGCATCGGAGAAAGTTACAGAGATAAACCTGGCTGATGTCTCAATGCAAAGAGGATTGAAAGTCGAGGCATCAGGTGTCAAACATGGAGAACCAAGAAAAAGTCTCAATGCAAAGAGGATTGAAAGTTATATACCATCTTGTGCCATTAGTAAAGGAGGAAAAGTCAGTCTCAATGCAAAGAGGATTGAAAGCATTGCGGGAGGGAGTACCCTCTTTCGGACAATCCGAGGTCTCAATGCAAAGAGGATTGAAAGGGGAAATCTCCTGAACCATCTCAAGAAAACAAGCCAGAAGTCTCAATGCAAAGAGGATTGAAAGCCGTAACTGTCTTTTCCCAGATCGTTTTTCCGAGGAAAGTCTCAATGCAAAGAGGATTGAAAGTCCTGCCTGAAATGTCGTCCAGCTGTGCCTGAATCCATGGTCTCAATGCAAAGAGGATTGAAAGCTTTTCTGTCTCCATTCTGCTCACTCCCCCCGTCCCCGGTCTCAATGCAAAGAGGATTGAAAGAACCTGTCGGTTATACCGTGTTCGCGGTACAGCCTTATGGTCTCAATGCAAAGAGGATTGAAAGTCCCTCTGCAACAGGGAAAACTGTCCATTGCATAAAGAAGTCTCAATGCAAAGAGGATTGAAAGGATTTTGGAAGACCTCATCTAAAACCTCTTTTTGTTCTCTGTCTCAATGCAAAGAGGATTGAAAGTCCTTTCTTCCTCTTGGACGTTCATTCTATCCCCTCCGGGTCTCAATGCAAAGAGGATTGAAAGCTTTTTATTTCAAAATTCCAATTTCTGTCCTCAATAAGGTCTCAATGCAAAGAGGATTGAAAGTCACGAACTCCCCCTTAGAAGTCTGCATGCCTATCCCATGTCTCAATGCAAAGAGGATTGAAAGTATAGGCTTCCATGGCCTCCTCGCTGGGCAGGACGTACTTGTCTCAATGCAAAGAGGATTGAAAGATCAGGTCAACGCTGCTTGATGTCGTGTTCACTATCTTTCGTCTCAATGCAAAGAGGATTGAAAGACTACACCAAGAGGACGGTCGTGCTCTACAAGGTTGACGTCTCAATGCAAAGAGGATTGAAAGTTCAGGTGGATACACGGGAAGTTCTTCCTCAATAGTTCGTGTCTCAATGCAAAGAGGATTGAAAGACCTGAACCACCCAAGTCTGGTTGGGGTCCCCCGCCGTAAGTCTCAATGCAAAGAGGATTGAAAGTGCTCTCAGTCTCATCGGTTCTCACCTGAATGATTGCAGTCTCAATGCAAAGAGGATTGAAAGCATAGGATCTCAATATCAGGCAGTAGCCATCCATATCGTTTGTCTCAATGCAAAGAGGATTGAAAGTCTACATCCTTCTTCAGCTCTGGAATAATGATACCCTTGGTCTCAATGCAAAGAGGATTGAAAGTAAGCACGTAGCTGTATCCTGCTGGGGCATTCAGCCTTGTCTCAATGCAAAGAGGATTGAAAGTTGGAATGAGTCTATGGTATAGAGCCCTTATCTCCCTTGGTCTCAATGCAAAGAGGATTGAAAGGGGCCCGTTGGCCCAGTACGCATTGTGCCTTCGATGTCCGTCTCAATGCAAAGAGGATTGAAAGGCAGAAGCTGGAAAAACCGGAACCAGCAACAAGATCAGGGCGTCTCAATGCAAAGAGGATTGAAAGCTTTGTAAGGATAGGAGTTCAGGCATGGATTGCAAGCTGTCTCAATGCAAAGAGGATTGAAAGCCATAGTATGGATAGCAGTACCTTCCTAAGCTGTAGTTAGTCTCAATGCAAAGAGGATTGAAAGTCAACTGGATAAAGGCCCTTGCTCTTATCAAACTTGTCAAGTCTCAATGCAAAGAGGATTGAAAGCACTGATGCTTCCAAGTGCAGACTACAAAGGAATAAAGATAGGTCTCAATGCAAAGAGGATTGAAAGCAGAGCTGATTAATTTAGGAGAGCTTGCTATAGTTGCTATGTCTCAATGCAAAGAGGATTGAAAGCTATTTTAACATTTTTCCCCTCAACAACTATGTGAGCAGTCTCAATGCAAAGAGGATTGAAAGAGACTGGCTAAAAGGGACAATAGAGAACATAAAGAACTTCGTCTCAATGCAAAGAGGATTGAAAGGGTAAATCAAAAAGTTGATAAGCTATATCGCCAATAAAGTCTCAATGCAAAGAGGATTGAAAGATAAATGCACATGCTTGTATGGAAAAGGAGGATTACCAGGTCTCAATGCAAAGAGGATTGAAAGACTAGATGAGGCTCAGTAGGTGGTGGTGGAGGAATATTAGTCTCAATGCAAAGAGGATTGAAAGTCATTGAGCTGATTTAGAGCATAAGCAAGTCTCTCCTCTGGTCTCAATGCAAAGAGGATTGAAAGTCAGGTGCTTCCTCTTCCTCACGCTCAGGGATAGATGCGTCTCAATGCAAAGAGGATTGAAAGATCAAGAACAATTTGGATTATTTTCTTTACCTCATTTATGTCTCAATGCAAAGAGGATTGAAAGATGTCCCTATTATGAGGAAAAGGTGATTGAATGAGCCTTGGTCTCAATGCAAAGAGGATTGAAAGATTTCCTTCTTCTTCTCCTCTATTGCCTGAACCTGCAGGTCTCAATGCAAAGAGGATTGAAAGATAAAGAACTCACCTTCCTCCAAAAAGCGGGAAGGTGTCTCCCGTCTCAATGCAAAGAGGATTGAAAGAGATGTGCCTTTAACGCTTACAGGAAATTTTTGATAGTCTCAATGCAAAGAGGATTGAAAGTTAGCTCCTTTATCACGTTTCCCTCAAATTCAAACTCAGGTCTCAATGCAAAGAGGATTGAAAGTTATACGCTTTGTTCAGCCTGTCCCAGTCAGTCCAGCTTATCGTCTCAATGCAAAGAGGATTGAAAGACATTGACGGTTGATGGAAATAGTTGTAGATATGCTTTAGTCTCAATGCAAAGAGGATTGAAAGTAAATGCATCCTCGCTCACTCTTCCACCTCCTTTAGCTTTTCGTCTCAATGCAAAGAGGATTGAAAGATACTATATCTCTTCCCATATCTCTCGCCTCTCATTACCGTCTCAATGCAAAGAGGATTGAAAGATATATTAGGCTCGCCTAAGTATATACTCTATATAGTCTCAATGCAAAGAGGATTGAAAGATGTAATACGTAACTGTGGTGTTTCCGCTGGTGAAGACCAGTCTCAATGCAAAGAGGATTGAAAGGGCCACAGATCTCGCCAAGAGGAGATTTCCCCCTTTTTTAGTCTCAATGCAAAGAGGATTGAAAGAAGCTGATTTTTCAATGTCATGTCCCGTATTTTTCCATGTGGTCTCAATGCAAAGAGGATTGAAAGTTTGAGATCTTCCCAGTCACAAGAGGGGCAGAGATAAGCACGTCTCAATGCAAAGAGGATTGAAAGTTATCACGGGGCCTGATGGGGAGGTTATGTTCACATAAAGTCTCAATGCAAAGAGGATTGAAAGTCCAGTCTATCGGGAAAGAAAGAGCTTTTGACCTCTAGTCTCAATGCAAAGAGGATTGAAAGTCTCTTAACATAATCAGCATCTGATCAGCTTCCGCTTTGGTGTCTCAATGCAAAGAGGATTGAAAGCTCCTGTCAATTTCACAAGGTTCTACTTCGAGTATGGATCTGTCTCAATGCAAAGAGGATTGAAAGATTGGACAGACAAAGTCGGATGGATGAGAAGGTGCATGTCGTCTCAATGCAAAGAGGATTGAAAGTTTAGCTTTTTGCCTGATCCATCACCTTCCTGTACATTCTGTCTCAATGCAAAGAGGATTGAAAGAGATCACCTCAGCAGTCCTCAGGCTCTCTCAACACTACAGTCTCAATGCAAAGAGGATTGAAAGATGACCCAGTTGAGAAGCCAAGCTCCCTTATCGGTTAGTCTCAATGCAAAGAGGATTGAAAGAAGAGGTGAATGTTATGGCTAAGGAGGAGTTTAGACCCAGGTCTCAATGCAAAGAGGATTGAAAGTCTTCTTCGTCCACTCCTTGCTGTAGCCCCAGAACTCCATGTCTCAATGCAAAGAGGATTGAAAGACTTGTCACGCCAAGCAGGTGAATAATCCAGTGCCTTAGTCTCAATGCAAAGAGGATTGAAAGTCTGCAGAAGCTCCTCTATCTTCGCCGATGCCTCTTTCTTTGTCTCAATGCAAAGAGGATTGAAAGTGCCTGCGCCAAGCGTAAACCGCCACCGTAAAGCTATGTCTCAATGCAAAGAGGATTGAAAGATGGGGTGAAAACCCCATCTATATAGGGGTATATACTCTAGTCTCAATGCAAAGAGGATTGAAAGTCATCTACATCAATTGTATTATAATATCTAGTGAACCGGTCTCAATGCAAAGAGGATTGAAAGGTTGTTTGCTATGTCGCTAGGCACTATTCCCCATATGTCTCAATGCAAAGAGGATTGAAAGCAATGCTCTCAACTGACATCGAGCCTCCTGTTACGGTTGTGTCTCAATGCAAAGAGGATTGAAAGTAACATTCATAGCCACCCTGATACTGATAGTGGGAAAGGTCTCAATGCAAAGAGGATTGAAAGGGAACAATGATACCTTTGTTGATCTCCGTGAAAGGTGGTTGGTCTCAATGCAAAGAGGATTGAAAGAAGTATAGGGCGACAAGCTCGGAGGGTTTGACGCAGGCGTCGGTCTCAATGCAAAGAGGATTGAAAGCTATATTCTGTCCAGGACCCCGGGCTTTACCCCGCTAGGTCTCAATGCAAAGAGGATTGAAAGTTTCCCGACTTATACTCAACTCCCCACTGCCCATATTCAGTCTCAATGCAAAGAGGATTGAAAGTTTTTGTTGGCCCGGTGTGCTAGCGGTCAAGGCTCCTAGGTTCGTCTCAATGCAAAGAGGATTGAAAGTTGGTGCTGGAGAAGGTGCCGGAGTTGGTGCTAGGCTTGGGTCTCAATGCAAAGAGGATTGAAAGTAGATGTTTATACACACACTCATAGCAATGCATCATGCCGTCTCAATGCAAAGAGGATTGAAAGTCTATTGTTTTTTCAGGTATTGGGGTTGTTATCAGGTTTGGTCTCAATGCAAAGAGGATTGAAAGTTTTTCTCTTCCGGAGGCTTAGGCGGTTCCGGTTTTGGTAAGTCTCAATGCAAAGAGGATTGAAAGAACGGGACAACCGCCAAGGTTCAGATAACGATGGGGTCTGGTCTCAATGCAAAGAGGATTGAAAGTTATAGTCCACAATAGCATCTTTTTGTATTCTCTGAAATTAGTCTCAATGCAAAGAGGATTGAAAGGACAACATAGGGAGCTATAAACATCCATCCATACATGCAAGTCTCAATGCAAAGAGGATTGAAAGAGTCTGGGGTTTCAAACACAAATTTAAGGTTCAGGGTCTCAAGTCTCAATGCAAAGAGGATTGAAAGTCTTCCCTTGCTTTGGGATAGTTTGCTAGTACATAGGCTAGTCTCAATGCAAAGAGGATTGAAAGCTATGTCATTGGGATGTCCATCAGATACCTCGATCCAGAGGTCTCAATGCAAAGAGGATTGAAAGTTGTTAGCTTTGCTACCTTAAGTATTGAATCAGCTATTGCGTCTCAATGCAAAGAGGATTGAAAGAGAGCTGTCTGTTTATCAAGCGTCATCAGATACTGTTTCATGTCTCAATGCAAAGAGGATTGAAAGGGGAAGTCGGGGGTCTTACCGCCCTCGAGAAACTCCCCAAGTCTCAATGCAAAGAGGATTGAAAGACCTTTTTCCTTCTCTTTGCTCTTTCCCTTCTTTTTCTTAGTCTCAATGCAAAGAGGATTGAAAGACTTTGGCGACTGCCTTTACTGCCCTCTTTCGGAAAAGGTCTCAATGCAAAGAGGATTGAAAGACAAATTTTACCACGATACCGTTTTGTATGGTGATGACTACGTCTCAATGCAAAGAGGATTGAAAGTAAATATTTTATATGGATTGTTGAAAAACAGGGATTTCGTCTCAATGCAAAGAGGATTGAAAGCTTCTTTTTGCCTCATAGTGATTATCGCAAAGGTATGGATGTCTCAATGCAAAGAGGATTGAAAGAGTTGTATATGTAGGCTCATTTATAGCACAGCCACACGTGAGTCTCAATGCAAAGAGGATTGAAAGGCAGTGACTGGCGGCTCCCGCACGCCCTTCCCCCCTTCCCTCGTCTCAATGCAAAGAGGATTGAAAGTTCAGCTTACCCAATGGATCTTTTGTGAAGTCAGCAAAGTCTCAATGCAAAGAGGATTGAAAGTCTATATGATCTAAAGGATACTTAGATATTATTGCCACATGGTCTCAATGCAAAGAGGATTGAAAGTCGCTGTCCTCCAGCTTGCCCGCCTCCTCCGCCTTCCTGTCTCAATGCAAAGAGGATTGAAAGACTAGGTTTTGGAGTGCCCTCTTGTTGCTCGCCTTCAGGACGTCTCAATGCAAAGAGGATTGAAAGTTGGGGTTTGTATTGTACTCCTGCCACCAAAAGCCCGAGTCTCAATGCAAAGAGGATTGAAAGGATATATTTCATTTTCAGCTGTTACATAGTATGCTACTCGTCTCAATGCAAAGAGGATTGAAAGCAAATTCATACAGATATAAATCACCTTTCTTTTTCGCTTCGTCTCAATGCAAAGAGGATTGAAAGTAGGGTGCAACAACTTTTTCTTTCGCCATCCACATCACCACGTCTCAATGCAAAGAGGATTGAAAGCCTCCGGGCTGTGGCTCACGCCGACCATCCAGCCCTCCGGTCTCAATGCAAAGAGGATTGAAAGAGCCCCTGACCCACGAGCTGGAGTCGTCCCCTGAACGGGGATAAGTCTCAATGCAAAGAGGATTGAAAGGGGCCTTATCCCGTAAAAGGGGAGGCCCCGTGGGAGGGAGAATGTCTCAATGCAAAGAGGATTGAAAGTTGTGGATTCTTTCTAGGTATGACAGCTCTGCCTCACTAGTCTCAATGCAAAGAGGATTGAAAGGTCTTGGCTGTGGTGCCGGCACAACTTGCCTTAGATTTGGGTCTCAATGCAAAGAGGATTGAAAGTAGATCTCCGGCCACATCCTCTTTTGGAATGTGATAAGCGTCTCAATGCAAAGAGGATTGAAAGTTGTCCAAGTTGATGACCTCAACCATGGGGTTCCCGTAGTCTCAATGCAAAGAGGATTGAAAGCCACATTGTACACCTTTTTCTGTACCTGGATATTTTTGATGTCTCAATGCAAAGAGGATTGAAAGTTATGTATTTTGGTATGTTATCAGGTACTGACAAAAATATGTCTCAATGCAAAGAGGATTGAAAGCTTATGAGGCTCACCGTATGTCCTTCCTGTCCTTTCCCAGTCTCAATGCAAAGAGGATTGAAAGGCTACTGGATTTGAGAACATACGGGGCTGTGTATCGGCAGTCTCAATGCAAAGAGGATTGAAAGAGTTGTGCAGGCTAGGGGTATTCAAATTCCACAGTTTCCGGTCTCAATGCAAAGAGGATTGAAAGATAATACTTAAAGTCGCCATAGGCCTCGTCAAATTTCTGTCTCAATGCAAAGAGGATTGAAAGTAACTAGCGTCACGAAGCAAGAACTTTTTGATGCGAGGGTCTCAATGCAAAGAGGATTGAAAGTCTCCGCTGCATCTGACTCTGCAGCAGTCTTCCAGTCCGCCTTAGTCTCAATGCAAAGAGGATTGAAAGCTCCTGCACGAAGACCCTCCTGCTCACCCTAATGTAGTTGTCTCAATGCAAAGAGGATTGAAAGCTGGGCGTCCTCGATGCTCTGGAAGGTAGTGCTCTTCAGTCTCAATGCAAAGAGGATTGAAAGTATTTGTTGTAATGGAATTCCAAATAACTGTTCAAGCTGGTCTCAATGCAAAGAGGATTGAAAGCTGAGGTAGTTCGTCGCACCGACTATGAAGCTCTTCCTGTTGTCTCAATGCAAAGAGGATTGAAAGGGAATGAGTGTGAGTGAGAGAGAAAGCCTTATCCCCGTTCGTCTCAATGCAAAGAGGATTGAAAGTCTTCCTGTCCTTCGCCCTCTCGGCCAGATCCCTGACGTCTCAATGCAAAGAGGATTGAAAGAACTGCACGGGCTAGGGCACGGTAAACGGCATTCCTGTAGTCTCAATGCAAAGAGGATTGAAAGTCTCTGGGCGAGGTGCTCCAGTCCTTGGGCAAGGGCGTGGATGTCTCAATGCAAAGAGGATTGAAAGGAAAGTACATGGTCAACTTCCTCACGGGCGTCCTCGTGCTGTCTCAATGCAAAGAGGATTGAAAGACGTGGGTAGTGGCGGGTCGAGCTACCTATACGCCATGTCTCAATGCAAAGAGGATTGAAAGTGACGTAAATGTAAGTATCCAAAAGATTGTTCCCGTAGGTCTCAATGCAAAGAGGATTGAAAGTCTTGGATCTTATCTATTTGGGCCAGCGGATCGGCTCGTCTCAATGCAAAGAGGATTGAAAGATATTATGAAACAGCAACTTATGTCTGGGGAGATGCTTTCGTCTCAATGCAAAGAGGATTGAAAGAGCTGTTGCTGCAGGCCCTCCAGCTCCATGCCTATCTCCGTCTCAATGCAAAGAGGATTGAAAGTCTGTGATGGGGGGATGTCGCCAGCCTCCAAATCACTACTGTCTCAATGCAAAGAGGATTGAAAGTGATTTTGGTTATTTGTGCCCCGTCCCAAATATAAAGTTGTCTCAATGCAAAGAGGATTGAAAGCATCAGGCTTGTCGAGCATTATCCACTTTCCTATCAGCACCGTCTCAATGCAAAGAGGATTGAAAGTTAACGTGGGAAACTATGATGTCTATATCTCTCCTGATCAGGTCTCAATGCAAAGAGGATTGAAAGTTATTGCCTCCTCCGGGTCAGCAGCCCTCAACTCTCTCCGTCTCAATGCAAAGAGGATTGAAAGCTCCACATCTCCCCCCGTCCCGGCCCTCGGACGCCTCCATGGGTCTCAATGCAAAGAGGATTGAAAGCTAAACCCCGACGTCCTAGCTCTCCATCCCTTTTCGGCGTCTCAATGCAAAGAGGATTGAAAGGTAAATGACCTTGAGAGAACGGCATCAGCAGAGGAAGCAGTCTCAATGCAAAGAGGATTGAAAGTCTGAGCCTACTACTTTGGTTACTCCCCTGCTCAATACTGTCTCAATGCAAAGAGGATTGAAAGGTTTATCAATTGCCTGAGAGCAGAAGAACTCTCCAAGCTTCGTCTCAATGCAAAGAGGATTGAAAGTTCTGTGTCCCCATCTCCACTCTGTCTTATACCTTTTTGTCTCAATGCAAAGAGGATTGAAAGACTTTACGGTACCGCTAGGGCTGAAGGCATAGACCAAAGTCTCAATGCAAAGAGGATTGAAAGCTAACTGCTGTATTATGAAATTATAGGCATCGATATCGGTCTCAATGCAAAGAGGATTGAAAGACATTTGTCACATATCCCTTCTTTTGCAATATTTTGAGTATGTCTCAATGCAAAGAGGATTGAAAGCCTCCTACCGACCTACAGAAGGCCTCAAATTTAGGGAAAAGTCTCAATGCAAAGAGGATTGAAAGGCAACCTCATTCTCCCGCCCTCAGGACTATGGGCTCGGTCTCAATGCAAAGAGGATTGAAAGCTCCTTGTTGTTGCGAAACCCGAGGCGGGGAAGACCTCTGGTCTCAATGCAAAGAGGATTGAAAGCTGCACAGACCTCTGTCCGTTGAGTTAACGAACTTCCTTGTCTCAATGCAAAGAGGATTGAAAGAGCTGTTTCAAACTGCTTGTACCCTAGAGAGAGAATTCGTCTCAATGCAAAGAGGATTGAAAGAGATACAGTGAAAGGCTTAGCTGATGATATTATGTGGTTTGTCTCAATGCAAAGAGGATTGAAAGAAATGCTCGGGATCTCAACCGGCAAAGACTGAGAACCAGGTCTCAATGCAAAGAGGATTGAAAGCTGTAATTCTGGTTGTCGGTTATATAGTATACTCAGCGATGTCTCAATGCAAAGAGGATTGAAAGTATTTGGTGATGAATCGGGCTATCTGTACAGAATGGGGTCTCAATGCAAAGAGGATTGAAAGAAGAACCCGTGGATGGCCACCCCCTTCGGTAAGAAGGAGTCTCAATGCAAAGAGGATTGAAAGTATGTCCAAGCTGTGGAGCTAGGCTCAGGAACAAGTACGGTCTCAATGCAAAGAGGATTGAAAGCTGGTGGACACAAGCGGTAGCATGCACGGACCAAGAATAGTCTCAATGCAAAGAGGATTGAAAGTTACAGCCAATAACTGAGGAGGAGAAGAAACCCTTCGCAGGTCTCAATGCAAAGAGGATTGAAAGCGGGAATCCTGAACATCATCCTCCCTCCTTCTTCTCGGGCGTCTCAATGCAAAGAGGATTGAAAGTATCACCCCCAGCAGACTACCTATCTCCCTTATCTGCCTCTGTCTCAATGCAAAGAGGATTGAAAGGAGAAGGAAGGGTACTGGGATGCCCACACATCGGTTAAGGGTCTCAATGCAAAGAGGATTGAAAGTGAGAAGAAGAAGAAAGGAGATCCTGCAAACGTCGAGTCTCAATGCAAAGAGGATTGAAAGAGTGAAGAGGAGGTAGGAGAAGAGAAGCCTAAGCTTCCAGTCTCAATGCAAAGAGGATTGAAAGTAATACATCTTCACTGTAACCAATGACATTCCCAAACGCAGTCTCAATGCAAAGAGGATTGAAAGTCATAATCAGGCTCACAGTCAATCCAAACAGCAGCGACACGTCTCAATGCAAAGAGGATTGAAAGTCCGGTAATTTATAGTCTAAAATGGTCACATAATCCTTCGTCTCAATGCAAAGAGGATTGAAAGAAGGTTATGCTGATGTCTGAGGCAGGGGACATTATAGTTAGTCTCAATGCAAAGAGGATTGAAAGACGTTCTCAGGACAGTCCTCATTCAAAGGATAGGAGACCGTCTCAATGCAAAGAGGATTGAAAGGTGAAGTATAGCATGTCTCGCATCCATAGCAATCATAACGTCTCAATGCAAAGAGGATTGAAAGTGGCTATAAGTGTGCATGGTTTACCCATGATGAATGTGGTCTCAATGCAAAGAGGATTGAAAGCCTGCCTAGAACCTATCCTCCAAAGCCAATTTTTAGTGGAAGTCTCAATGCAAAGAGGATTGAAAGCTTAACTTCCTTCGTGTCGCTGCTGTTTGGATTGACTGTGGTCTCAATGCAAAGAGGATTGAAAGAGTAGTTTATTATATGTAACATAAGATCCAGAGTTGAGTCTCAATGCAAAGAGGATTGAAAGCGGCCTCACAGACTGCTTGCTGAGCTTATAAACCTTGTAGTCTCAATGCAAAGAGGATTGAAAGTGCGAGAGGAAGGGTGGATGTCACAGCTAAATGGTACTGGTCTCAATGCAAAGAGGATTGAAAGGCTATTCCCGTCTTTATTTGAGTTATTATCAGAGGCTTGGTCTCAATGCAAAGAGGATTGAAAGTTGAGTATATTTCATTTGGATTAAGCAAATTGAGGCATTGTCTCAATGCAAAGAGGATTGAAAGCAAATCCAGACTGGTGTTACCGGTCTTATCCATGAGGTGTCTCAATGCAAAGAGGATTGAAAGAGAACCAATTCCATTCACCCTCACTTTCCAGTTCCACCAAGTCTCAATGCAAAGAGGATTGAAAGTTTGATTGGACTGTTCAAACAAACCAGCTGCCTGGTGGGACGTCTCAATGCAAAGAGGATTGAAAGATCAGATCAAGGTAGTCTTGCTTTTCCTGCTCCAGATCTGTCTCAATGCAAAGAGGATTGAAAGAAGAGTGAAGTTCACAGCAGGAATAAGGATGAAGAGCAGTCTCAATGCAAAGAGGATTGAAAGAGTAGGGTATCTCGGTTACCTTATTGTCTGTTGTAAACCTGTCTCAATGCAAAGAGGATTGAAAGTTTACCAATAATGTCCTTCCTTTTTGCTAACTTCTTTAAGTCTCAATGCAAAGAGGATTGAAAGATCTTATTTTTTTGATTGTCATTGCAGGTATTATAGCTCGTCTCAATGCAAAGAGGATTGAAAGGAATATTCTGAGATTTGAACCCAGTATGAATTCGCATTCGTCTCAATGCAAAGAGGATTGAAAGTACTTTCCTTGCTCGTTAATAAACTCCATCTCCATGACAGTCTCAATGCAAAGAGGATTGAAAGCTGAGGCATCCGCGGAATTCCACTTCGGCATATTCATCTCGTCTCAATGCAAAGAGGATTGAAAGGACAGTTTGCAGGGAATTCCAGATGCTCTGGTGCAGCTGGGTCTCAATGCAAAGAGGATTGAAAGTGGAAAATCGAACCGCAATCCTTCAGGATCCAGTGTCTCAAGTCTCAATGCAAAGAGGATTGAAAGATGCGTATCTGTGGCGCAGATACTCCCTTGGCAGGGGATGTCTCAATGCAAAGAGGATTGAAAGATCAAGTAAGAGAGCATATTAGAGAGAAGCTAGGACTAGTCTCAATGCAAAGAGGATTGAAAGCTCTAGAAACAGCGGGAAGGGGGCAGTATTTTGTCCTTTCGTCTCAATGCAAAGAGGATTGAAAGACTACACGGATGGCACAAAGCAGACAATTCCAAATGTGAGTCTCAATGCAAAGAGGATTGAAAGCTGCTGGAGAAGTTGCAGGTTCAGGCAATAGAGGAGAAGGTCTCAATGCAAAGAGGATTGAAAGCTGTAATATCGTCAAGAACAGCAAGGGGATCCAGAATCTCGTCTCAATGCAAAGAGGATTGAAAGATCATTTTCTCACCGCCCTTACGACAATCAGGAGAATGTCGTCTCAATGCAAAGAGGATTGAAAGGTTATATTCAAAGAAAGGCCGCTGAAAAGATGCTTGTTGAGTCTCAATGCAAAGAGGATTGAAAGATCAGTATTATAATGTCAGGCGATGCCTCCCTCATTTTCGTCTCAATGCAAAGAGGATTGAAAGTCTATGTCGGTAAGCTCCTTTATCAGCTTCTCCGCATTGTCTCAATGCAAAGAGGATTGAAAGTTCTGGGGAGGTACGCCGGCTGGAAGCTGGTGGTCGGTCTCAATGCAAAGAGGATTGAAAGTTCTGGCCTCGGCGGCACTGATGGCCATGTTTTATCTGTGTCTCAATGCAAAGAGGATTGAAAGAAAATAAAAACCTTTACGTTAAAGGAGAAAAACTTTGTCTCAATGCAAAGAGGATTGAAAGGCTACCCAGTCCCAAGCATCCTTAGCTATATACCAGAAGTCTCAATGCAAAGAGGATTGAAAGATAAATGCTGACCTTCATTGCTAACCCAGTTCCACAGCGAGTCTCAATGCAAAGAGGATTGAAAGGTTAATCATAGGATCATAAGAGCTACAAAGAAATAAGTCTCAATGCAAAGAGGATTGAAAGTGCATCTCCCACGGCCTTTCTATTCTGCTCCCATTTATGTCTCAATGCAAAGAGGATTGAAAGATGTTTTTGACATGAAAAGCACTACCTTCCCGACAGCAGAGGTCTCAATGCAAAGAGGATTGAAAGTCTTCAACCTCACGGCGTTGCTGAACAGGTCGACCACTGTGTCTCAATGCAAAGAGGATTGAAAGTCATCTACTCAATTGACCACATCGGCGACGGCGTCGAAAGTCTCAATGCAAAGAGGATTGAAAGATTGTGGCCCTAGGCATCGCATATACCTTAGCAAGTCCAGTCTCAATGCAAAGAGGATTGAAAGCTTGGTTCCCCACTTGGTGGCTACCCCAGCTCTCCAAATGTCTCAATGCAAAGAGGATTGAAAGTCATATATAGGCTCAGGAGGCGACTCCGTGGTTTCCAAGTCGTCTCAATGCAAAGAGGATTGAAAGTTATATGTAAGTGTTGGATCAATAACAGCATTTAAATCTAGTCTCAATGCAAAGAGGATTGAAAGGGAGATGTCCGTGGACATGTACTTCTTTCCAAAGGAATAGTCTCAATGCAAAGAGGATTGAAAGGGAATGAGAGGCTGATAAGGTTCAGAGATAGAGTGCTGAGTCTCAATGCAAAGAGGATTGAAAGTTTTTGATAAAAGAAAGTTCGGGGGCAGGATTTAAACATCTGGTCTCAATGCAAAGAGGATTGAAAGTCTACATCGTTGAGGTTTATGAAACTGATGAAAACCTTAGTCTCAATGCAAAGAGGATTGAAAGATGGGTGCGGACGAGGAAGGCGTGTATGGCTGCCCTTGGGTCTCAATGCAAAGAGGATTGAAAGTTTAGTACCAGATCCAGCTCCATGTCATCTTTTATCTCCGTCTCAATGCAAAGAGGATTGAAAGCAGCTGTCATCCTGACATCCATATCCTCAATGGGAACTACGTCTCAATGCAAAGAGGATTGAAAGAGCAGGAACTGGTGGCAATGCAGGCGGGCCTAGAGCCAGTCTCAATGCAAAGAGGATTGAAAGTTGTTTCTTTCTTTTAATACGTTTACCTGATGGACTTGTCTCAATGCAAAGAGGATTGAAAGAATCCTCCTTTTGTTGTCTCACCTATGTAGTCTGAGGTCTCAATGCAAAGAGGATTGAAAGAGGAGGAGATCCTGAGGGAGCTGGCGAAATGAGCGTCAGGTCTCAATGCAAAGAGGATTGAAAGCCCTGATGGTCCCTCTCAGCGATTGAGATGATCCGTGGGTCTCAATGCAAAGAGGATTGAAAGTTCTCACGATCGGGGTTCTGTCGCTGTACTGGGAGTCCAAGTCTCAATGCAAAGAGGATTGAAAGATGTAAGGTTGGATTGCTAGGAACCGAAGACCACGCTTTTCGTCTCAATGCAAAGAGGATTGAAAGGGATGTGAACTTATCCATGACCTACCTGCTGCTGTTACCGTCTCAATGCAAAGAGGATTGAAAGCCTCCTACGCCGAGAAGGGCTTGCTGAGGTGAGGTGTTTGTCTCAATGCAAAGAGGATTGAAAGATATTGGTCATATTTTATAATTTCACTAGTGCTTAAGTCTCAATGCAAAGAGGATTGAAAGAGCTATCACGGCGTCGGATTCCACTTCTACTAACGATGAGTTTCGTCTCAATGCAAAGAGGATTGAAAGTCACGGACAACGGGATATACTTTGTCCTCAACAACACGGCGTCTCAATGCAAAGAGGATTGAAAGGCAACGGTATTTATACTTTACGACGACCTTCGCACTCCTGGTCTCAATGCAAAGAGGATTGAAAGAACTATCCTGTTCAGCTCCCCGACCTCCCTGTTCAGCCTGTGTCTCAATGCAAAGAGGATTGAAAGTCATCCCAACTATCGCCCTCAGAACCACAGAAAACAGTCTCAATGCAAAGAGGATTGAAAGTTGCCGTTGCCCTCCCCGCCCCCCTCCCCTCATCCCGAGTCTCAATGCAAAGAGGATTGAAAGTTTTGGATTACGTCGTGGATTATGCATAGTGTCGCAATTGTCTCAATGCAAAGAGGATTGAAAGTTCAACTTTCTGACTGGGACGGTCGCCTCGGACAAGGGGAGTCTCAATGCAAAGAGGATTGAAAGTTGGGAGGGAGAAATATTGAAAGACTTAGGAAGAAAGGTCTCAATGCAAAGAGGATTGAAAGTTTGTTCCCCACTTCCTGAACACATCGACCCACCTCACCAGTCTCAATGCAAAGAGGATTGAAAGGTTATTGTTGCTGTGCCCGACAGGGGGAATGTTTCATAGTCTCAATGCAAAGAGGATTGAAAGACAAAAAGCGGGGGCTTTAGGATTGAGCACAGCTCATATGTCTCAATGCAAAGAGGATTGAAAGCCTGCGAATGCGACAGTGGTAACAACATCCAGCTTTACTGTCTCAATGCAAAGAGGATTGAAAGTCCAGCCCCTCTTCGTATGCCTCTGCCTCAAGGGTCTGTCTCAATGCAAAGAGGATTGAAAGTTAGCTCGGAGTTGACCCTCCCTATCTCGGCCTTCAGGTCTGTCTCAATGCAAAGAGGATTGAAAGATGCTGTCCTCACAGTAGCGTTGCCACCGGCTCTCCTCGCGTCTCAATGCAAAGAGGATTGAAAGTTTCAAGAATCCAACAGCCTTTTACTTTGCTGTACCTAAGTCTCAATGCAAAGAGGATTGAAAGCTGATCTCCTCTTTGGCCCCGCCGAGGCCCCTTATGGCTGTCTCAATGCAAAGAGGATTGAAAGGATATTATCTCCGGCAGAACTCTGCTCTTCATCCTTATTGTCTCAATGCAAAGAGGATTGAAAGACGTAGGTTCCGGAGGCGTCGTAGGTGAACGTGTAAGTCCCGTCTCAATGCAAAGAGGATTGAAAGAAAATTATGGGAGCTTTACAGGGAGAGAGCTGTATGGTCAGTCTCAATGGCAAAGAGGATTGAAAGACTGCTGCAGAGAAGCTTGTTCTGACTGCTTGCTGTCTTGTCTCAATGCAAAGAGGATTGAAAGTCTCCCCAAATCCTTCTCCCTTCTTCCTCTTCCTCCAGGTCTCAATGCAAAGAGGATTGAAAGGAATTTGTCCGCCCTCTTGGCCCAAGAAAAGTCCACCGAGGGTTCGTCTCAATGCAAAGAGGATTGAAAGTGGTAGAGCTCTTACCCCACAAACAGTATTGGAGGTATAGTCTCAATGCAAAGAGGATTGAAAGATGCACCAAAAACCGGCATCATCTCGCCGGCTCCCGCAGTCTCAATGCAAAGAGGATTGAAAGGGAGCTGTTATCAGGGCTGTTGCGGTTAAAGTGGGGGTCTGTCTCAATGCAAAGAGGATTGAAAGCTCTGATCCGCATACCCCCTCACTGTAATATCGTCCAGTCTCAATGCAAAGAGGATTGAAAGGAAACGGAAGCGTACAAGTGGAGCCATCCGGATTCAGCCTGTGTCTCAATGCAAAGAGGATTGAAAGGAAGTATACAACATGCTCCCATCCATGTGCTGAAATAGCGTCTCAATGCAAAGAGGATTGAAAGTGTATATCTTTTCCTCCTTCTCTTTTTCTTCTGCCTTAGGTCTCAATGCAAAGAGGATTGAAAGTAGCCAAAGGATCCCTATCAACTCCCACCCTGAATTCGCCGTCTCAATGCAAAGAGGATTGAAAGTGGCTAAGAAATCTCCTGTAGCGATCTTCAGGGCAGATCCGTCTCAATGCAAAGAGGATTGAAAGACTGTGAAGTTCCAGACGGAAGACCATGCTGAATCCTCGGTCTCAATGCAAAGAGGATTGAAAGAAGAACGTCTCCACGTGTGCCATGTACCTCTGGAAGAGTCTCAATGCAAAGAGGATTGAAAGTTGCGTAAACCGTTAAGCTGTTATCTGGTGTGTCAGGATCTGGTCTCAATGCAAAGAGGATTGAAAGAATCGCTTGGCACCTTGATGACCTGATAAGGGTCGCAAAGTCTCAATGCAAAGAGGATTGAAAGTGGATACATTCAGGATCTCAAGTTAGTTCACAGGCTCTAGGTCTCAATGCAAAGAGGATTGAAAGTATTTCCATCCACGATAACGGAGATGTATCCGTTCTTTAGTCTCAATGCAAAGAGGATTGAAAGTACAGCAGAGACGATTATGCTTTCTGGAGGTCTCTGCTGGTCTCAATGCAAAGAGGATTGAAAGTTATCTTGACAAAGGCCTTTTCCCCGCAGATAGAACAGTCTCAATGCAAAGAGGATTGAAAGTAGTTTATTGTCCTGTAGTAAATCCTCTAATTCACACCAGTCTCAATGCAAAGAGGATTGAAAGTGGCTGCCGAGAACATCGCGTACAGGCCGGCCAGAACTAGTCTCAATGCAAAGAGGATTGAAAGTTCATGACCCTCCCTCCCGACTCAGGGGCCTTGGGGATCGTCTCAATGCAAAGAGGATTGAAAGTGAGAAACCCCGAAAAGGCGGAAAGGTACGGGCTTCCTCTGTCTCAATGCAAAGAGGATTGAAAGAATGCTATTACTCTTTTCCCCACTGGCGACGTTGATGGGTCTCAATGCAAAGAGGATTGAAAGTGAGCTGAAGAACAGGTTTCCTGTTCCAGAAGATCTTCTGTCTCAATGCAAAGAGGATTGAAAGTTTTTGGCTTTTTTCCAGCTTATCTCCCTCTGATCCGCGTCTCAATGCAAAGAGGATTGAAAGTTCAAGCTTGTGCCAGAATTCGGCATAAAGGAAAGCAAGTCTCAATGCAAAGAGGATTGAAAGTAATGAAGAAAGAGGATGGAACTGCGATTCCTGTAAACCAGTCTCAATGCAAAGAGGATTGAAAGTTGGCAGCCTTTCCTCCCTGCTTTCCCCAGTAACAGAGTCTCAATGCAAAGAGGATTGAAAGAGCATGCCTCTTTTCCATCCAGCTCGCATTCCCCGATGTGTCTCAATGCAAAGAGGATTGAAAGCTATGATATTCTCAAGCTGAAGATAAACGGCACTGGCTGGGTCTCAATGCAAAGAGGATTGAAAGTTACTTTTCTCCATATTTTCATGCCTCCCGAATCTGGGGTCTCAATGCAAAGAGGATTGAAAGCCAAGACTCGCCGATGTAGAAGCCGGGGTCGAACTTCGGTCTCAATGCAAAGAGGATTGAAAGGGAAGTAAGCTTCCAGATCCCTCAGATCCTCCTTTGAGTCTCAATGCAAAGAGGATTGAAAGGAGTAGAATATGTACACCCTCATAGCTCTTCGCACCCCAGTCTCAATGCAAAGAGGATTGAAAGTCCCTGCTTTTGTCGGCGTATAACCTATTATAAGTCCCAGTCTCAATGCAAAGAGGATTGAAAGATCTGATAGAGAAGAGCCCAAGTGATTTTAATTTTATGGTCTCAATGCAAAGAGGATTGAAAGGCTGGGATTTACAGGCTAAGGGTAATAGCAACTGATGGTCTCAATGCAAAGAGGATTGAAAGCCTATACTACGGTGGCGTGTGGTGCCGGCCGACAAGACCATGTCTCAATGCAAAGAGGATTGAAAGGTTTGGCTTATCAATTGAGACTATCTCAACATCCTTTCCCAACGTCTCAATGCAAAGAGGATTGAAAGTTTATTGATAGTGGTGTTAGAAAACCCGTATATGCAATACGTCTCAATGCAAAGAGGATTGAAAGATGACACAATGTTTGATACCGAGTTGACCAAGCCTGTTAAGTCTCAATGCAAAGAGGATTGAAAGGCTAGAGCGTTTATTGTCTCTGCAACCGCAGTTATCGGAAGTCTCAATGCAAAGAGGATTGAAAGATCTCACGAGCCACCTCTGATCGATCTTTGTGGGTATGTCTGGTCTCAATGCAAAGAGGATTGAAAGATCATAACCCCATACGTAACGGGTTGAGGAACGTATGGTCTCAATGCAAAGAGGATTGAAAGATGTTTGCCAGTGGTTCGTCAGTTGCATCAATCCTTATGTCTCAATGCAAAGAGGATTGAAAGACAATTTAGCCTCTCCACCATCTTTTTGTATCTATATTCGTCTCAATGCAAAGAGGATTGAAAGGAGAGAGAAACACATTTCCATCTATTGTCATTCCATATAAGTCTCAATGCAAAGAGGATTGAAAGGCTATCTTCTCCTTTATCTCCTCCACCTCCTTCTTTATCGTCTCAATGCAAAGAGGATTGAAAGGCCATTCTAAGACGGGAAGAAAAACAGGGGAGATAAGCTGGTCTCAATGCAAAGAGGATTGAAAGCTTTGTAAGGATAGGAGTTCAGGCATGGATTGCAGGCTGGGTCTCAATGCAAAGAGGATTGAAAGTTATGTCGTTCGCCGTCACGGACATCCACCTCTCCTCGGTCTCAATGCAAAGAGGATTGAAAGAGCTGCAACA
>Ga0080004_1137437_pt1 | contig 26276 bp, 25 predicted proteins | sample WasSprMetagenome_FD_69207 | JGI IMG/M metagenome (GOLD analysis project Ga0080004, IMG submission 69207) | Sulfidic aquatic microbial communities from Washburn Spring, Yellowstone National Park, USA - WS (SPADES assembly) (version 2) | ecosystem: Environmental > Aquatic > Thermal springs > Hot...
ATCTTCACCAGCGCCAGCTCCAGGACGCCCTCGCACTCCCTCCAGCCCACCCTCAGACCCCCCGGTCCCTCCAGGAAACGCCATGCGTCTTCCTTAAATGGATCACCAGGCCGTTCCACGAGGTGCAGACCCTCCTGCAGCCGCGGTACCTGCACCTGACCCTGCCGCTCGGCAGTTCCTCGCCGAAGTCCCTCAGGGAGGGCTCCTCTTTCCCGCTCACGGAATTCCACCGCACGAGATATTCCGCGCCGGGAGGCTTAAGATTTGCCGAAAGGTCCGACCGCGGGGAGTGAGGGCGAGGTGAAAGTGAAAAGTTTATTATTTGGAGCCTTATTCAAAGTGAATAAAACTAATTCTTTACATAACCTTCAATAATCCTACCTTCGACAAGGAAATGCTTACTAAATAAAGATTTACAGCCATACTGAGGATTTTCTGCAAGGGTATTACTTGCTTATGAAAGTCTTTGACCCCCAGATCAGAGCATATATAAATGAATTTGTTTTCCTATTCTCTCGGGTTAAACAAAAAGCCACAATATGACATAAATTATAAACCAAACTATTAATCCAGCGATTACGTTTTCAGCAATAGATGAAAATTTAATTTTTCCACCATGATTTATTTCGATCACAATCCAAGGAATTTCAAAATAAAATAAAACTGATAAAGGAATCCCAAAGAAAAAGAATAACATAATAAAACCTATATAATCTAATTTTGAAGACATCTGCAGCGCCTTAAATAGCGAAAAACCAACTAAAGTTGTAATCGAGCCCGAAATTATAAAATTTGTTGGGAATTGTTTGAGTAGCCAATTTTTATTTTTCTTTTCCTCGAAAAAACCACGGAGTAAATAGTATTTTGTTCTAACCCAATCCTCATCCTCGCTGCTCACAATAAACTCATTGAGAACTCCGAAAGCAAATATTTCGATAATCTTTTTTGAGTCCCACGCTCTCGCATATACTTTCATACCATTGAAATAGCTTACGGGGATATCAGTAAGTGCATCTATTTTTGAAACAGTTTTTTTATAGTTCTTCGCTTCGAAGGTAAACTCAACTTTCTCTAAATCAGATAGTAGTTTTTCCAACTCCTTAAGATCGTCAATCGTCAAGGTCACTGTTGAAATTTTGCGTTTTTTAGTTGAAACGGACATACACAACTTCATTTAATTTATTATAAAATAAGTGTTTCCATATCAAATACTTATTTATGAAATGACTAAGGGGTCATAACCATGTTAGTGCTGGAAAAATACAAAGAATATTGTTTAGCACATTTAGGTCCTTTTAGCCTCGACCTTTTCACCCCAATAGCACTAGGATGTGCCTCCACCAAAATTAAAAGTTATTAATCTACTGACGCAATCCTCATCGCCGAAACGCATTTCCACTAGTTGAAAGATATATTATTTCATGCCTCGAAAGGGATTCAAATCAGTGACCCTGCCGGAGGACCTGTACCTCCGGCTCATGGATATGGCCAAGCTGTACGGTACGACCGTGCAGGGCATCATCAAGTTGATGGCGAATTCACCATCAGTCGCTTCCCAAGCCTTGGATCCCGGGTTCAAATCCCGGCGACCGCACCAAAATTTTTGCCCAGATTATCATCACTTAAAAAAGTCGCAGTTTAATGATATTGGCGATAAGTCCCCTTCTGATGGGGGTTCACTGATATTTGCGGCACCCTTCCTGCGAACGCCAGTATTCGCCCTTCAAAATTTTTCAAATCTGGCGCCATATAACTAGGGGAGTATCTCTAAAAGCTTCTTGAGAATAACCGACGCTTTCTCTCTTATCACAATATCTGCTCTATAATCCAAGGGTGTGGGATCCATGTTAATTATTATTAGACTCCCTCCCTGCCTCTTAACAACCTCTGGCACCATCGCAGCAGGGTATACTGTCAACGACGATCCGACCACCAGACAGCAATCACTTCTACATGCTATATCTATGGCAGTCTCCATCAGCCTTACAGGCTCTTCGAATAGTACCACAGAGGGTCTCATCAATCCCCCGCACGATTTGCACGTGGGAGGGTTGCCGCTCCTTTCAAACTCCTCAATGCACTCTATTGTCCTCCTCTCCGCAGAGCAGAGATCGCAGTGGCTCCAGATGATATTGCCGTGGAGCTCAATAACGGACTTTGAACCTGCCTTCGTGTGCAATGTATCTATATTCTGAGTTATTACTGATTCTATGTAGCCCCTTCTTTCAAGCTCAGCCAAAGCCAAATGGCCATCATTGGGAGCTGCGCCCGCAATTGCACTATATCTCATAGCGTAAAAACTCCAGAACCCCTTTGGGTCCTCCTCAAAGTAACTTCTTGAGGCCATCCTTGGGTCGAACTTTTTCCAAAGCCCTTGACTCCCCCTAAAATCCGGTATGTTGCTCTCTGTACTAATCCCTGCCCCTGTAAATGCGATGCCATGGGATGCGCTACTCAAAATCTCAGCAACTTTTTTCACAAGGTCCATAAAGGTCGCCTACACGATCTCCAACGCCCTCCCAACCTCGTGAACAACTATGCCCGCCACGACCCACGCATCTAGCGCCCTCTTATACAGCGATATCTTCGCATCGGCCAGCTTAATATTCTCCTCCTTAAATTCCCCCTTCTGAAACCCTCCTATGACCACCGAGGGATTCTCCTCCTCTTTGATCATAACTCCTAATTTACCTGCCTTTGTCTTTCTTCCCCCCTCGGTCAAGAATATAGTTTTGCTAGGCTTAAGCTCCTCCATGAGGTTCTTGAGGGTCTTCCTCTCCAATTTCATGAGCCACTTACCCTTAGGAGGGACCTTGCCTATATCAAACAACTGCTCCACTAAACCTAAAAACCTCAAGTAATTTCTCGGCAACTTTATCTCAGGATCCAAGGTGATCACGAAGTCATTGAGTGTGTGTACATAAACTTGAAGTAGTCCCTCTCTGTTTAGGGGGCTACCCAGTACATTCAGCAGACTAACATACACTATGTCCGGTCTCCCTCTCCTGTCCCAATTCACGAGCCCCCTCATTGCAGCATAATGGTAAGATATGTCGAGGAGGACTTTATCGGGCTCTTTCCCCCTCCTCTCCGCCCATCTCTTCACAGAAGGATGATCCACGATCTCTCTTGGGACAATTTCCAACGCCGATTCCGCTAGTATCAAATTTAACCTCTTCATATTTTCAAACTCACTCACTTTAGAAAGACCTATCTCAAAACATTTATGTCTTGGCTTTCCTCTTTCATATGGGTGCAGACTATTGCCATCAAACCGACGCCTAATTAAGGACTTGGCTGCCCAAAGGATCGATAACCTCTTCAGGCTAGCGGAGGCAAATATCCACTCAAACCCAAGCTACTCTGATAGGTACGTCGAGATGGCTATACAGATCTCAAAAAGGACGAACGTGCGCATACCTAAATCTTGGAAATACTTCATGTGCAAATCCTGTCACTCTTTTCTATATCCGGGCATCCGATCACGTATCAGAATTTCGCCTAGAAGGAGTCCCCACATTGTGGTCACATGCTTGGTGTGCGGCACCACTAAGCGTTATCCCATAAAAACCAAAAAGCAAAGGTAAAAGGATATATATTTAAGTTAGATTTATCTCTGGAGACGCAAATGGAGAGGAGATATCTGTGCCTCTTGCCCAGTATGTTCCAGCTGACAAGCTAATTCGCGCATTAGCAGAGTACCTTAAAGAGAACGTTAAAGAGGTCTCACCACTCCCCTGGTCAAGCTATGTAAAGACGGGCTCACATGCAGAAAGGATCCCGACACAACCAGATTTCTGGTACATAAGGTGCGCATCTCTACTCAGGCGAATCTACCTAGATGGACCAGTAGGCATAGAATCTCTGAGAACTGCATACGGTGGCAGGGCAAAGAAAGGGATGCGCAGAGAACACCATTATAGGGCCGGCGCCTCATTAATAAGAAAGCCTCTTCAGCAATTAGAGAGCGCTGGATTAGTGACAAAGTTGGGCACTAGAGGCCGGGTCCTCACTGATAAGGGAAAATCCATAGTGGATAGAATTTCCTACAAATTACTCAAAGAACTCCAAAAGGATCTTCCTGCATTGAGTAAATACCTTCCCGCCAAGGTTAAGTAGGGTGATCTCTTTGGCTGGTTCCCCAGACGAGTTAGAAATACTGAAACAGAGGAAACTAGCCGAGATGCAAAGGAAATTGGCGGAGGAGGAGCTTAGGCAAGAACAGGAGGCACAGAAGCAGAATGTTCTTAGGGTGATTCTGACGCCCGAGGCGAGAAGTAGGCTTAACAATCTAAAGATAGTTAGGCCCGAGTTCGCTGAGCAATTAGAACTTCAACTAATACAACTGGCTCAGCAAGGACGTTTGCCCGTTCCGTTGACTGATGAGCAGCTGAAAAAAATTCTACTCGAACTTCAAAGCAGAAAAAGAGACATAAAAATAACCCGGTTATGAGGTGTTGGATGTGGCTAGGAATAAACATCTTTCAAAAAAGAAGAGGTTGATTAAAGCCAATAAAGAAAGCAGCCCGGTGCCAATATGGGTTGTTGCAAAGACCCGCGGCAAGTTTAGGCGACATCCAAAGATGAGGCACTGGAGAAGAAGCAAACTTAAACTATGAGGTGGGCTCAAGTGAGCGAAAGATCCATCGATCCTGATGATGTAGAAGATAAAAAGCGTAAACATCAGCACGAGGAAGAGGAAGAGGAAGAGGAAGAGGAAGAAAAAATCGAGGAGAAAGCCAAACACAAGGAAACAAAAGAGGAGGAAAAAGAGAAGAAAAAGGAGAAGGAGATAGAAAAGAAAGAGAAGGAAGAAAAAGAAAAGGAAAAGAAAAAAGAGGAAAAGGAAAAAGAGGAAGAAGAGGAAGAAGAGGAAAGCAAGGTTATTGAAGAGAAGACTGTCACAATAAATCTCCGGCATGCTTACCTTACATACGGGAGAAAAGCCGCTCCTAAAGCCGTAAGGTTGATCAAAAAGATCACCCAGAGAATCGCTGATACGGAAGAGGTCAAAATCCACAACGATTTGAATGCCAAGCTGTGGTCAAGGGGCAAAACAAAAACTCTCAGAAAGATCTCAATAAAGGTTCAAAAATTGGAAGACGGGACGGCCCGAGTGCTCCCTGCGGAGGCATAATCTCGTTTGCCCATATCTCGACTTTCGCTGTACGGAAATCCCAACATAGGCGCTTTCCTGTTTGCAACCGATAAATTTGCACTAGCCCCTCCAGACATACCCCGAAAATTCGAGGAGGAGATGTCCTCGACGCTAAGGGTGCCCCTCTACAAGACAACTATCTGCGGTAGCGTGCTTTTGGGGATATTCATAACTGGAAATTCTAAAGGGCTTCTAGTTCCCCATAACGCAAAGGAAGACGAAATCTCTTTTATCGAATCGAGCGTCGGCATTCCCGTGGTTCAGTACAATGGAAAGAAGAACGCCTTGGGGAATATGGTCCTCGTTAACGACTCCGTTGCCGCAGTTGGCGTCGGGGCAGATCCTGAACTGAAATCCCTCCTCTCAAAAACCCTTGGTGTGGAGGTTTATGAGGTTAACATTGCAGGATTATCCCTCCCAGGTGTATGTGGAGTCACGAACAACAAGGCCATGCTTTGTCACCCTCAGACCACCGATGAAGAGGTAAAAAAACTTGAGGAAATTTTTAATATCCCCGTTAACATCTCTACCGTTAACTGCGGCTACCCTTACCTTAGGGTGGGTATGCTGGCAAACTCGTATGGTGTGGTGGTGGGCGAGGCTACCACCGGTCCTGAAATGGCACACATCGAGGCATCATTAGGTTTGATTGGGTGATGTATATGAGCAAGACCTTCATAGTTAAGGGAAAGGCAAAAATGGGGATAAACTGGGTTAACTTTAAGAAACAGGTAACTGCACCGAAGAGAGAATGGGCGATCGAGAAGGTCCTGAGCACTCTTGGTGGAAATCATAAATTGAAGAGGTTCCAAATAAAGATAGAAGCCGTGGAAGAGCAGGTCGGTGCATAAAGATGAGCTCCTCCCCCCGCCCCGCAAAGCCCTTGACGCCCAAGGAAGAGCTCGATCCGCTACTTGTAGAGTTCTCCAACCTCAAGGCTTATGCAGACGTCTTGCGTCAGCAGATAGAGTTCACAACAGGTGCCCTTGCAGAGTTGACCCTCAGCAAGGCTTCGCTGTACGAGATCAAAAACAGGGAGGGCAAGGCGGAGACTCTGATACACATAGGGGCTGGGAACTACATAAGGGCCTTCCTCCAAGATGTAAAAACCGTAGTGGTGGGCGTGGGGTCTGGCATATCCATTGAAAAGAGCATCGACACCGCAATATCAGACATAGAGGACCGGATAAAGAAGGCGCAGATGCAGATCTCTTCCCTGCAAAACCAGTACCTCCAAGTCGCCGCAAGATTGGACCAGCTCCAGGCAAGGATCGACCAGCTCTACTCCCAAATAGAGGCGTCCGGGAAGGCGTAACTCTTGTTTGACCGCCTGAAGAGCGCTTTCTCTTCTCTCTTGGAAGGGATCTCCACAAAATCCATCTCCGAGAGAGACCTGGAGTCCTACCTCTGGGAGTTCCAGGTAGCGCTGCTGGAGTGCGATGTTGCCCTGCCAGTCGCTGAGGAATTCGTATCTAGGCTCAAGTCTGCCCTTCTTGGCAGAAAAGTGAGCCGTTTCGAGGACATCTCCCCCTTGGTAGAAGAGACCTTTCGCTCATTATTGAGAGAGGGCTTGACTTCCGCTGACATCCTCTCACTGGTCACATCAAAGAAACCGTTCGTCATAATGTTTGTGGGCATAAATGGCACCGGGAAGACCACAACGATAGCAAAAGTCGGGAAATACCTGATGGATAGGGGGCTTAAGGTAGTCTTCTCATGCAGTGACACTTTTAGGGCAGGCTCAGAGGAGCAACTCGATGTACACGCTAAGCGGCTAGGCATCAAGGTAATAAAGCACAAGTACGGCGCAGACCCTGCTGCCGTGGCTTACGATGCCATATCATACGCCAGGTCAAACCAGATAGACGCCGTCCTCATAGACACCGCGGGCAGAATGCAGACTGACCGAGGACTGATGGACGAGTTGCAGAAGATTTACCGGGTTGCCAAACCCGATCTAACAATCTTTGTTGGCGATTCGCTGACTGGAAATGACGCCCTGCAGCAGGCCCAGGAGTTCAACAAGTTCGTACCTTTGGATGGTGTTATCCTCACAAAGGTAGACGCGGACTCGAAGGGCGGCGCCGCCATATCTATATCAAACATAATCAAAAAGCCCATATTCTTTCTTGGCACAGGTCAAGGATATGAGGATCTCATAACCTTCGACCCGGAGTGGGTAATTAAAAATATCTTATCAAAAACCAATAAAAAATAAATTATGTTTAGTAAATGTGCAGTTTTTTTAGCGTAAAAGTTTTAAGCAACCTTTTTTATTGAAAAAACCTCAAAAGGTGAATCTAATGAGAACAATGAAAGGAAGGGACCTGTTAACACTTTCGGACTACACTAAGGAGGAGATAGAGAAGATACTCGAACTCTCCATTAGTATGAAGCACGATGTAAAGTGTGGGAACTACATCAGACCCTATCTTAGTGGCAAGACTGTGATCCTACTATTCCAGAAGCCCTCCACCCGAACTCGCCTATCATTTGACGTTGGCGTTCACCAACTTGGCGGTCACCCAATATACCTGAACTGGAATGACCTGCAGCTCGGGAGGGGTGAGACGATTGCAGACACCGCAAGGACCTTCGATGCATATGCGGATGGAATTGTTGCGAGGGTCTTCAAACACACCGACCTGGAGATAATGGCCGAAAACGCGCGCGCCCCTGTGATCAATGCCCTCAGCGACTTAGCACACCCATGCCAAGCCTTGGGTGACTGCCTCACCATAATCGAGAAGAAGGGAAAGGTCGAGGGCACAAATGTTGTGTTTGTGGGCGACGGCAATAACAACGTTTGCAGGTCGCTCGCCGAGGCTGTGCTCAAGCTTGGAGGGAATATGACGATCGCCTCTCCCAATAAGTACCAGATCTCTCAATCCTATGCCGACTCAATAAAGAAGGGCGCGGCTAAAGGTGCCTCCCTGACCTTAGTGGAAGATCCGAAGGTCGCGGTTAAAGATGCCGATGTGATCTACACCGACGTTTGGGTCTCTATGGGACAGGAGGCCGAGAAGGAGGAGAGGATGCTCGCCTTCCGCCCCTACCAAGTCAACTCAGACCTGCTGAGCCACGCGCCGCCAGACGTAATAGTCATGCACTGCTTGCCCGCCCACAGGGGTCAAGAGATAACAGATGAGGTTATTGACGGCAAGAACTCAGTCGTGTGGGATCAGGCTGAAAATAGACTTCACGCACAAAAAGGTATTATGGCTCTACTGATCTAGTCACTTCGGTGCCTCTATTGAAACTCTTGGTCTACTCAAAGGCTGACCCTGCTGGCGTGAACATCTCCTCCCACCTTCTTTGCGAACTCTCATTCAAAGAGGTGCCCCTTGGGTCCTCTCTGGCATACTCACACGACGATTTCTACCTAATCGGCATAGACTCGCCTCTCATCAGCATGTCCATGCCTGCCCCCAACGCAGAGTGGATCCTCTGCCTCTCAAGGCATAAGAGCGAATCTGGGATCCGCTGCCTTACCGTCCATACCCCTGGGAACCTTTGCAACCACGCTGATTTTGGCGGAAGACCAAAAGAGGTCGCAATCTCTAACCCCTGCCTCCAAACCCGCCTCCTGCAGGAGCTTAAGCGGGCATCCAACATGCTAGGTCTAGATGTTCCTGTTTCTGTGGAGGCGACGCACCACGGTCCAACTAGCCTCCCGGCGCCCATAACCTTCATAGAGATAGGGAGCGACGAAACAGCGTGGAAGGATGATCTACTTGGAAGGGCAGTAGCAAAGGCTGTCTCCAATTCAATAAAATCGTACCCGAAGTTTGGCGAATGCGCGATCGGTGTGGGTGGGGGGCACTACTCCGAGAAGTTTACCAACCTTATGTTGAATGAAGGCGCCATGTTCGGTCACATAATCCCGAAGTACGCAATGAATGAGGGAATGGACCCTGGCATGATCAAAGTTTGCATGGAAAGGACCTTTGGCAAGTGCTCGAAAGCCTACGTTGACTGGAAGGGCACACCTTCAAAATACAAGGAGTCCATTAAAACCATAGAAGGCATCGAGTTGGTAAAGGTTTAGTAAACGTGCACCTCACGCACTGTCAGAAGAACCTCAATCCTTTTTCCTCAATAATCCTCTTCAAATGTCTCCCTCTACAACATAAGCCCGGGAGACTGGCGCCTCTTCCCCTTTCTGGCAAAATCCTGTCCCCCAATCATAGCCTGTATTTTTTGTGGAAAGCTTTAAATTGAACCTTATCTTTCTCCCTTTTGCTCTTATGGAAATAGGCAGATGATACCAAATGACTCTCTCCGACTCTCTACGCTCAATGGCCAAGGTCCTGAAGCTTTCAAGGAAACCTGACATGGACGAGTTTAAGCTATCGCTCAGGATCTGCTTCTTGGGCATGATCGGAGTCGGCGTATTTGGCTTCATAATACAACTCATCTCAACCCTCATCATGCACTCAGGAGGCTGACCTATGTCCTCAGCGCAGACCGCGCCTTCCAGAATATTCGCCATACGGACCACCGCGGGACAGGAGAAGAATGTTGCACTGCTGATAGAACGCCGCTGCATTGCCAAGAATATACCTGTGAAGGCAATCATATCCCCGCCAGACGTGAGCGGGTACGTCTTCATTGAGGCGAGCGGTCCGAACATCGTCAATCTAGCAATTGAGGAGATAAAACACGTTAAGGGGTGGGTCGCAGGCAAAGTCGAGTTCGAAGACATAATGCGTTTCATAATGCCAAAGCCCGTCGTCGAAGTTATTGAGGTCAACGACAAGGTCGAGATCGTCTCTGGTCCTTTCAAGGGCATGCAGGCGAAAGTCACTAGGGTCGATCGAGCAAAGGCAGAGGTCACACTAGAACTCCTAGAGGCGCCCTACACGCTCCCAATAACCATTCACGCGGAACAGGTTAAGGTCATATTCCGCGCCGAGGCACCAAAGCCCGAGGCGAAGGAGTCGGAGAAGGAGCAGAAGACCGACATCTTTGAAGCCTTTTCCAAGTTAGAGGAGGAGTAAGATTGGGAACTAAGAAGACCTTCAACTTCTTGGTAGATGGTGGAAAGGCTACCGGTGGACCACCAATAGGTCCTTCACTTGGTCCTATTGGCCTTAACATCCTCCAGGTAGTCAACACCATAAATGAGAAGACCAAGGAGTTCGAAGGAATGAAAGTTCCGGTAAAGGTAATCGCCGACCCAGATACCAAGGAATTTGAGGTCGAGGTCGGTGTGCCCACCACCACCGCCTTGATAGTTAAGGAGCTAAAGTTGCAGAAATGCTCCAGCAACGCCAAGGCGGAGAAGGTGGGAGACCTCAGTATAGAAGCCGCCCTCAAAATTGCCAAGACCCGTTATCCTCTCTCAGTCGCAAAGACCCTGAAGTCGTGCCTCAAAGAGGTTCTTGGTACCTGTGTTAGCATCGGCGTTACCGTAGCCGGTAAGGACCCGCGCGAAGTCCAGAAGGAGATCGATTCTGGAGTCTACGACGATCTCATAAAGAAGATGGAGGCACAGTGACATGCAGTTTGACCTTCAAAAACTCACTACTCTAGTTGAGGATGCAAAAAAGAACTCTAAGAAACGTAACTTCGTACAGGCTGTCGAGCTCTTTGTCAACTTCAAGGGTCTTGATGTCAAGGCGCCGGAGAACAGGATAAACGAGGTCGTTTCACTCCCGCACCCGGTTGGAAAGGATATAAAGGTCTGTGTCATTGCCGACGGAGACCTTGTGACCAAAGCTAAGCAGGCAGGTGCTGACCTTGTCCTAACTAAACAGGATCTCGAGCAGTATGCCGGTAACAAAAAAGCCATAAAGAAGCTAGCCGAGACCTACGACTTCTTTGCCGCGAGGACTGACTTGATGGCTACAGTCGGAAAGATCCTTGGTCCAGTGCTCGGTCCAAGGGGGAAGATGCCGGATCCAGTCCCGCCTACCGCAAACATCGATTCACTCATCAAGAAGTACCGGAACTCTGTCAGGATAAGGATCCGCGACCAACCTACAATTAGATGCAGGATAGGCTCTGAGGAAATGGACTCGAAGAGCATCGCCGAGAACATAATGGCAGTACTTAGCGCCATAGAGCGGAGAATAAAGCTCGACCAGTTCCTCTCCTCTATCGTTGTAAAAACGACTATGGGCAAGCCCGTGAAACTGAGATGAGGTGGTGCTATTGCCAAGAAAAACCCTCGAGAAGAAGAAGTCCGTTGTCGAGAAGCTCGAAAACCTCCTGAATAAGTACACCGTATTTGCCATAGCCGACCTTCGCGCCCTCAAAGCTCACCAGCTTCAGGTGCTAAGGAAGAAATTCAAGGACGATTTGGAGATATGCGTTGCAAAGAACACTCTAATCAAAAAGGCCCTCCAGAACTTGGGCGGGAAATTCCAAAACCTTGAGGAAATATACAAGTACCTAACCGGCCAGAACGCATTAATACTCTCAAACAAGAACCCATTCAAACTATACCTGATGTTCGAAAAGAACAAGGTTCCGTCCGCAGCCTCCCCAGGCGACGTGGCACCAGATGATATTGTGGTGAGCGCCGGGAACACCGGTCTCCAGCCAGGACCGATACTTAGCAAGTTCGGTGCCGCAAAGATCCCCACCAAGATCCAAGACGGCTCAGTCTGGATCGCAAAGGATACGGTCGTGGTGAAGAAGGGCGAGGTCATCTCGGCAGACATTGCAGACCTCCTGAACAAACTAGGGCTCAAGCCCATAATGGTCGGCATAAAACTCAAGGTGGCATACGATGGTGTGGTTATACCAGGAGATCTTCTATCGATAGACATAGACAAATACCGCTCAGAGATCGCGACCGCTGTACAATATGCCGTGAACCTCTCGCTGAACACAGCATACCCGACAAAGGAGACTGTCTCGCTACTGCTTGCGAAGGCCTATAACAATGCCAAGACGCTCGCTGTAAGGACTGGCATACCTACGCCAGAGACTATACGCGAGATCCTCTCGCTAGCAGAGTTGCAGGGCAGAGCGCTGGCAGAGACAATCTCCAAGAAACATCCAGACCTCTCCATAAACTAGGAGGCGAAGGATTTAAGTATAAAAGTTTCCTATAAAAAACGCCTTGTTGGGGGTGATTAAAATCGAGTATATTTACGCTGGTCTGCTCCTTCACAACGCCAAGCAGCCGATAAACGAGGAGAATCTCACAAAGGTTCTCTCAGCGTCTGGAATAAGCGTTGATGCTGCTAGGGTCAAGGCACTTGTGGCAGCGCTCAGCGAGATAAACATAGACGAGGTGATAAAGTCCGCAGCAGTGCCAATGGTGGCGGCTCCCGCCGCGGCAGCACCCCAGCCTGCCCCTGCAGCAGAAGCAAAGGAGGAGAAGAAGGAGGAGAAGAAGGAAGCGGCAGCTGAAGAAGAGACCGTTGAAGGGCTCGGTGCCCTCTTCGGCTAATCGGGGATGGGTTTAAATTCAAAAACCCTCCCTACGCCAAATTTTCTATACGAAGAGTCATCCAAAGCTTTATAGCCTTTTCAAACGATCCTTGAAAACCACAACATTCTGTTTTGGGATGATCTAATTTGATAGCCGGACCCGAAGCCTACCGCCTCCAATTCTTTTTGGAAAACGGCTTTACAAGGAGGCAATGTAAAATATGCAAAAGGAACTTTTGGACACTAGACCCTGAACAAGAACTGTGCGGCGACTCGCCTTGCGTTCCATACTCCTTTATAAATAGCCCCCCGACTAAGAGATCTTTCACCATAAAAGAGATGCGTGAGGCGTTCCTCTCCTTCTTCGAGAAGAGGGGGCACGCGAGGGTTAGGCGGTATCCGGTTGTGGCTAGGTGGAGAGACGATATATTCCTCACAATCGCCTCTATAGCCTGCTTCCAACCCCACGTGACTAGCGGGGAGGTACCCCCTCCATTCAACCCGCTGACCATCTCCCAGCCTTGCATAAGGATGAACGATCTTGACAATGTGGGAAAGACCGGGGGGCGGCACCTCACCATATTCGAGATGATGGCGCACCACGCATTCTCTTCCAAGGAGAATCAGATATACTGGAAGGAAGAGACGGTCTCATATCACCATGAGTTCCTCACAAAAGATCTCGGAATCCCGGGAGAGGAGATAACCTACATAGAGCACTGGTGGGAGGGCGGAGGCGATGCGGGTCCAGATCTCGAGGGCATCGTCCGCGGTCTCGAGCTCTCCACACTTGTATTCATGCAATACAGGAAAATTAACGGCTCCTATCGCGAACTCCCCCTTAGGATAGTTGACACCGGCTATGGACTGGAGCGCTTCACTTGGATCTCCCAGGGGACGCCGACCGGGTTCGAGGCGATATACGGGCGACTTTTCGATGAATTTCTCAAGATCTCTGGTATAGAGAGACCCGACCAGAAGGTCCTGGCTGAGGCCACGAGGTTCGCTGGCATGATGAACATAGTCGATGAGGGGTCAATAAGGGCAGCCAGGGAACGAGTCGCGTCAGCCTTAGGTATGGATCCCACGACCTTGGACTCGCAGCTGAAACCCTTTGAGACCTTAATGGCGATCCTCGACCACACGAAGACGATCGCTTTCATGCTGGGCGATGGCATTGTGCCCTCTAACGTACAGGCTGGGTATCTTGCTCGACTGATGATAAGAAGGGTCAAGCGCATGATGGACTACGCCCGCATATCCCAGCCACTCTCCGAGCTATTGGCCATGCAGGTCCGCTACTGGAGCGACCAGTTTCCTGAGCTGGCTGAAAACCTGGAATACATAGTCAAGGTCGCGGACCTTGAGGTCACGCGCTACGCCCGGACAATTGACCAGGGCAAGAGCCTTGTCCTGCGCATCATAAGAGATCCAGAGATAAGGAGGCGCGGGACTCTACCCTTAAACCAGTTAGTCCAACTCTACGACTCGCACGGTTTGCCACCCGAGATCGTGAAGGCAGTCTCTGAACCCCAAGGCATAAAGGTCGAGATTCCCGACACTTTTGATACCATTGTGGCCGAGATCCACTCCTCAGCGCAACCCCCCAAGAAGGAAGGCGAAGACATACTACAGGGTCTGCCTCCACTCCCCCCTACAGAGCTGGTGTATTACTCCGAGCCGAAGACAAAGCGACTCAGGGCAAAAGTGCTTTACTCCGATAGGACCCGCGTGATCTTGGACAGGACAATATTTTACCCTGAGGGCGGCGGGCAGCTCAATGATACGGGCTACCTCCTTTTAGACGGGCGGGAGGTCAAAGTGCTTAACGTTCAAAAATCCCGCGGAATAGTTGTCCACTTCGTCGAGGAGGTCGCGCCCATAAAAGAAGGAACTCCTGTGGAATGTCTGGTTGACTGGGAGAGGCGGGTCGCCTTGATGAGGCACCACTCCTCCACACACATCCTGCTTGGAGCCGCAAGGAGGGTGCTTGGGGATCATGTTTGGCAGGAGGGCGCACAGAAGAGCGTGGACAAGAGTCGCCTCGACATCTCCCACTTCGAGAAGGTCTCTCCATCCCAGCTCAGGGAAATCGAAGTCCTCGCAAACAAAATCGTTCAAGAGTGTAGACCGATCAGGGCATACTTTGTGGACCGCAACAAGGCAGAACAGAGGTTTGGTATGCGCCTCTATCAGGGCGGCGTGGTCCAAGGACCAACAATCCGCGTCGTGGAGATTGAGGACTGGGACGCTGAGGCATGCGGGGGCATACACTGCTCAAACACCGGAGAGATCGGATTGATCAAGATAATTCGGTCAGAACGCATTCAGGACGGCATAGAGCGGATAGAATTCGTTTCGGGCGAGCAAGCCATACGCTTCATACACACGCAGGAGTCTGCACTTCAAGAGATCTCGAAGATCCTGAACACCCCTGCTGAGCGGGTGGACAAGGCTGCCTCCAAGCTCATGGAGGACCTCTCCGCCTCCAAGAGGCAGATAGAGCGCCTGAGGAAGATTCTGGCGAACTGGCTGTCCGAAGATCTCTACCTCAAAGCCGAGAAGATAGGGGAGACAAAACTCATAAAAGGCTTACTGGATGGTCTATCTGCCGAGGACTTAATCCCGGTAGCCTCCCAAATTGTCGAGAGGGACCGCGACGCGTTGGCAGTCCTGGTATCCAGGGCAGATGGCAGCATGGTTTCTATGGCTGGAGAGGGTGCTGTTGGCAGGGGCTTGAATGCGGGAAAAATCACCGAGGTCTTCACAAGAGCTATGGGTGGCAGGGGTGGAGGTAGGCCAGACGTAGGACAGGGAAGGGTCCCATTGGAGAGCCTCGATCGCTTTGAAGAATCTATCCAGTCTATAAAAAACATAATAGAGGGTCCGAACAGAAGTAAGAGCCAATGATTCTGGTTTGGTGGTTATTTTGTCCACTAACCCTGACCTAGAACTAAACTTCCAACAGGTTGAGGAGAAGTGGCAGAGAAGGTGGAGCGAGTCCAGGATATTTGAGGCTGACCCGGACGAGTCCCGACCAAAGTTTTACGTGACAGTTGCCTATCCTTACCCGAACATGCCCCAGCACATCGGTCACGCGAGGACTTACACCCTCGCAGACGTGTATGCTCGATACAAGAGGATGAGAGGCTACAACACCCTCCTCCCCATGGCATTTCACTACACCGGGACTCCCATCCTCGCCCAAAGCAAGAGGATCCAGTCAAATGACAAAGAGCTCATAGAGCAGTTCAAAAGCGTCGGGGTCTCTGAAGACGTCATCAAGACATTCGACTCGCCTCTGAACATTGCCCGCTACTTCCACAACGACCTAAAACTCGGGATGATTGAGATGGGCTACTCCATAGATTGGAGGAGAGAGTTCACCACCATAGACCCCGCATACAGCAAGTTCATAGAGTGGCAGTTCTACAGATTGAAGTCAAGGGGCTATATCACCAAAGGTGTACACCCCATCGGCTGGTGCCCCTCCTGCCGGAATCCAGTCGGGCAGCACGACACCAAGGGCGATGCCGAGCCCGAAGTAGAGGAGTTTGTGGCTATCAAGTTCATCATGGACGGGTCCTACCTGCCCGCCGCGACCCTTAGACCTGAGACCGTATTCGGCGTCACCAACATCTGGGTAAACCCAAAGTCCGACTATGTGGAAGTTGAAGCTGGCGGGGAGAGGTTGATCCTCAGCAAGCCCGCAGCAAAGAAATTCTCCGAGCAGTCCTCTGGGGTCAAAGTGATCCGCGAATTGAAGGGCTCAATGCTCGTGGGAAAGTACGCGGTCAACCCCCTCACAGGCGACCGCATACCTGTTCTCCCCGCGGACTTCGTTGACCCAGAGAACGCGACCGGGGTGGTCATGTCCGTCCCAGCACACGCGCCCTATGACCTGCTGGCCATAATGGATCTCCAAAACCATCCGGAGCGACTAAAGGAATACGGCCTCGATGCTGGGGTAGTCTCATCACTGAAACCTATACCGGTGGTAAGGTCCCCTGGCCTTCCCGAAATCCCAACCGTAGACCTCATCCAAAAGCTGGGCGTGCGAGACCAGCTCGACCCTAAGGCAGAGGAGGCAACAAAGGAATTGTACCAGCGGGAATTCCATACAGGTGAGATGCGGGCTGAGACTGGCAGATACGCTGGGATGCCTGTAAGTGAGGCTAAGGAAGAGATAAAGAACGACCTGATAAGGTCCTCCAAGGCATTCAAGTTCTACGAGATAATCAACGGGCCGATCTACTGCCGCTGCGGAGCCAAGATAACGGTCAACCTGATGAGCGACCAGTGGTTCATCAACTACGGGGACCCGAACTGGAAGTCTCTCGTCAAAGACCACCTGAGTAAGATGTCAATACTCCCCGAGGAGCTCAGAGAAGAGTTTGAGAATGTGGTTGACTGGCTCAAGGAGAAAGCATGTGCCAGGAGGGCAGGTCTGGGCACCCCGCTTCCTTGGGACAGGGATTGGATAATAGAGAGCCTCTCCGACTCAACGATCTACATGGCGTTCTACACAATCGCAAAAACACTAAATGAGGCAAAGATCGACCCTTCGCTCCTAACGCCAGAAGTCTTTGATTATATCTTCCTTGGTCTAGGCGATCCATCGTCCCTCAAGGTCCCCAAGCACCTTTTGGAGCAGATGCGGAGCGAGTTCCTCTACTTCTACCCCCTCGATAGTAGGCATTCAGGCAGGGATCTAGTTCCCAACCACCTGACCTTCTTCATATTCAACCACGTCGCAATATTCCCCCCGTCACTGTGGCCTAGACAGATAGTTGTCAACGGCAGTGTCCTCATGGAAGGTAAGAAGATGTCAAAGTCCCTTGGCAACATTATACCATTGAGGAAGGCGATAAGGATGTACGGTGCTGACACCCTGAGAGTTTCGATCCTCTCTGCCTCCGAGCTCCTCCAGGACGCCGACTTCAGCGACTCGTTGGCAAGGACCACGAAGGTCAAGCTCCAAGAATTTTACAAATTCTCGTTGAAATACTGTGATGCCCCACCGCTAGCCGTTGAAGGATTCGACCCACTGGACATGTGGCTCCTGAGCAGAGTTCAGCGCGTTATAGAGCAGACGACGTCCTCCATGGAAAACCTACGGGTCAGGGAGGCGATCCACTCCTCGTTCTTCATCCTCCAGCAGGACATAATGTGGTATCTCAGGAGAAAGGGATCGCAGGCTAACGATGGGAAGACCAGGAGCGTGGTGAGGTACGCCCTTGAGACCATAATCAAGCTGATGGCTCCCTTCTCCCCTCACATCTGCGAAGAGCTCTGGGAGAGGTTTGGTCACAAGGGCTTTATATCTGTGGAGAGATGGCCAGATGTCCAGCCCTCTCTGATAGACGAGCGCTCAGAACTATCCGAGGAGTTGGTAAAGGGAGTGATAGGTGACACGTCAGAGATACTCAAGGTCACAGGAATTTCTCCGTCTAAGATCTACTACTACACGTCTCCAAGGTGGAAGTGGGAAGTTTACCTGACCCTTTTAGGGCTCTTGGAGGGTGGGGTGGACCCGAAATCTTTACTGAGAGAGGCGATGAAGAACCCGGCGATCAGGTCAAAAGGCGGGGCGGCGGCCAAGTTCATATCTGCCATCTCTTCAAGCATTGTGACAACGCCAAAGGACCAGAGAAAGAAGATACTATCAACTGGCATTCTGGACGAATCAGAGATACTGAGCAAGAACCTGCAATTCCTCTCGGAATACTTCAGAAGTCAAGTGGAGGTGCTCTCAGGGGAATCCCCGGGGTATGATCCCAAGAGAAAGGCCGAACAAGCCCTGCCCATGAGACCTGCCATATACATTGAGGGCTCTTGATGTCATCCCTTAAAAAAAGTGCAATCCAAGACTTGCGTTACCTCCTAAACAGAGGGTACCCTCGATCATCCGCAGTAAAGTTTGTGGGCGACAGGTACTTGCTGAACAAACCCCAACGCCTTCTCCTTTATAGAGGAGTCTTTCCAGATGAAATTGCGAACATGCGTCGTTCCAAACTTGTTGGTCCTGAAAGAGTATCCGGGTCTCGACTGTCGATTGATGGTTTCAATGTTCTCTGGACAGTTTCAAGCGCCATGAGGGGCGACCCAGTTTACATATGTGACGACGGTTTGATCAGGGACCTCTCTGGGATCCACGGGTCTGTGGAAGGGAGGCAGGTCTCAGAACCTTTAGAGATCATTGTCTCAACAGTTTCCTCTCTTAGACCAAGAGAGGTACTCTTCTTCTTCGACAAGTCCATAAGTAGAAGTGGTGAGATAGCAGGAGAAGCTCGTAGACTCATTTCACACTACCAATTGACAGGAAATGCCACCACTGTGCCCTCCCCTGACCATGCCGTGCTGACCTCTGGGGAGATCATAGCTACAAGCGATTCAGTCGTCGCTGATAAAGCCGCCTCTCTATTTGATCTGGCGGGTTATATAATAAAGACGCGTTTAAATGTGAAGCCGTTACCAATAGAGGAACTTTGAAAGACAGGGCACTGGTCCGAGACAATTAATCGGGCTACTGCCGCCAATTTTGAGTCTTGACAGCCGATCTCAGCAGGCCTAATACCGGCGGGAACCACAAAGTACATGTGAACCTCTATGAATGAAAAGTTGGATGGGAAAAGGTCAAATGAAGTTTCTTTGGTGGTCTTTCCTCGAAATCCTCAAATATCTGCTTCAAATAATCACCCATGCTGGGCCCGTGGCGCAGACTGGATAGCGCGTCGGCCTCCTAAGTCGATGGTCGAGGGTTCAAATCCCTCCGGGCCCGCCATAGAACCTTCTTTTCTTCAATAAAAGAAACTTCACCAAGAAAAGAGTTTTTTAACTCTCTCGGCGGGAAGTCCCCCTGCGATAGCGAGGGGTAGTTCACATGAACGCGGAACCTGTAATGAAGTTCTGATATGGAACCAATCGAAAGAGTCTTCTGCTGCACAAATATCGAGTGCTAATTTTTTCCCGTCATGGCCACTCTCACCTTGGGCGCGCTCAAGATTCTGCTTCGATGTGGCTTCATAGCAAACTATATTTTGTCCATACAACCAAGATTCTCTTGTAATCCATCCTGTCCTCCTGGGCGGGGTTAACTGCGAGGAAGAGATGAGAATGGAAGTAGAAGGGCAGTTCAAATCCACCTATCCAATAGAAGAGCCGTATGTTTATGCCGCGATAATAGAGGACCCTGCCACAAAGGAGGTGACTTATAGAGTAATCGAGCCGACCCTTACTCCAGAAGATAAAACGCTCTTGGAGAAGCTTAAGAAAATATTCCTCGACGAACTTGACGTCGACATATCAGACATGAGCAAGGAAAAAGCCCGTGCCATAATAGAGGAGAAGATCCGAAAAATCATAAAGAACTACAGGATGAAGGTTGATGAGGGGTTGCTCAAAAAGATCTTTTATTACATCAACAGGGACTTCTTGGGTTTTGAGAAGATCGACCCCCTGATGAAGGATCACTTCATAGAAGACATATCATGCGATGGTGTGGGCGTCCCGATTTATATCTGGCACAGGGAATACGAGTCTATAAAGACAAACCTGAAGTACGAGAATGAGGAGGAGCTCAACAGGTTTGTAGTCAGGCTTGCATACATGTGCGGGAAGCACCTCTCAATCGCAGACCCCATACTGGACGCATCACTTCCCGATGGCAGCAGGGTGAACGCCACATTCGGCTCTGAGATATCTAGAAAAGGCACAACGTTTACCATAAGGAGGTTCAGGGCAGATCCGCTCACAATAGTGGACCTGATCCAGCTTGGCACTCTCTCACCAGACCTGGCGGCGTACCTTTGGTTTGCCATCGAGAACAAGAGCTCAATACTCATAGCGGGGGAGGTTGCCTCTGGAAAGACCACTATGCTGAACTGCACATCCATGTTCATAAGACCTGACATGAAGATCGTTTCCATAGAGGAAACACCTGAGCTGAACCTGCCTCACACCAACTGGATCCCGATGGCAACTAGGACGGGATTTGGGCGGAAGGCAGGCGACATCACGCTCTTTGAGCTGCTGAAGAACGCGCTGAGGCAGAGACCGGACTACATAATCGTGGGTGAGGTCAGGGGGGAGGAGGCATACACGCTCTTCCAGGCATTGGCGACGGGGCACGGCGTTCAGGCAACGATACACGCAGATACCCCGGAAAAGGTCATAAACAGGCTCGAATCCGAGCCCATGAACGTCCCAAGACCGCTGATTGGGCTGCTCGACATAATAATGGTGCAAGGGAGGGTGAGGATCGGGGAGAAGCCCGCCAGGAGGACCCTCAGGCTCTCGGAGATAAAGGGATATGACGCTCAGACCAAGGAGATCTACCTGAACCACATCGCGAGGTGGGACCCTTCTACTGATCGCCAAATCCTAGAGGGAGAGAGCGAGGTCCTCAAGAGGATCGCGGAGAGGAAGGGGATGACAATCGAGGATGCGAAGTCAGAGGTGAATAAGAGGAAGGTAATTCTAAACTGGATGTTGAAGAAGGGAATGAGGCGTTATCTCGAGATAGGGAGCATCCTGAGGGAATATTATGCAGATAGTGAGAGGCTCTTCAAACGCGCCCTGGTGGAAAGCTTTTCATGAAGGCCGCCATGACTTGCAGGTCCTCCCCGAGGGGTTGTAGATGAAGAGGCGCCTTAAAGTCAAATTGCCCAGCCTTTCTGCCCTGGCTTTCAGGCTTTTTGGAAGATGGTCCGAGCTGATACAGGTCTACTTCGAGGATCTGGAGGTCGACATAAAGAGGGCGGGAATGAAGATCTCCCTCCCAAGGTATATCAGCAGGATCTTTATGGTCAGCATGATCGCGTTCATATTATCCTTCCTGACCTCGCTGCTGATCCTTGTGACTAGGGCCGCCCCCCTCTATGCCATTACGGGGAGTGCTGGTATTGGCGTTCTTTCAGCAGCAGTGGCTTTCTGGGTCATGTACACCCTGCCGACAATCCTCGCAAGCAGCAGGAAGGGTAGGGTTGAGAGGGCGCTCAACTTCGTTGTGAACTACATGGCTATACTCTTGTCTTCTGGAATCGCCCCTGAGAGGGTCTTTAAGAGCATCGCGGAATCCGATGTAGACCCGGTGATAAGGGATGAGATAGCAGACGTGGTTAGGAGGATGGAGGTTACGGGCGAGGACTTCTACACGGCGCTACGGAGGAAGGCGGAAGAAACACCCTCAAGGCAGTTCTCCGACCTCTTGAAGGGCATTCTGATGGTAAGCAAGACCGGAGGTGACCTGAGGAGATACATCTACACGCAGGCAAGATACTTCATGAGGGCGAGGCGGGTCGCGTTAAAGAAGGGGCTTGACCAGCTCGGGGTTCTTGCGGAGGTATACGTCACGGCGGGGATAGTTATGCCTTTGGTTGTAGTAATAATGCTCTCGACGATGTCTCTGATAGGGGGCGGGGGGTTGAATCTTATCCTGTGGCTATACTTTACGACCTTCCTGCTCATCCCGGTGATATCGGTGGTTCTGCTATTGTTGATAGATGTAACAGTTCCTAAGGAGGAGTAGCGATGCCATATGTAAAGAAGAGGGAAAAGTACGCATTGTACGCTGTGAGCATCGCGGCGGGCTTTGTCGTGGGGCTTACGGGCTATTTTGTGAGCCTCGTTAACCTGAGGCTGGGGGACTACATAATGGTTATCGCGATGATCATAGTCCTGTTTCCAACAGCCTCTCTCGATTACCTGGAGTTCAGGTGGAGGAATGCCATTGAGGACAGGATGCCTGATATCCTCTACGATATAGCTGAGGGGCAGCTCTCTGGGATGAGCTTCATCAGAGCCCTGCAAAGCGCCGCCTCAAAAGATTATGGAGTGGCATCAAGAGAGCTAAGGCGCGTCCTATCCCAGGTAAAGCTTGGTCTGAGCCTTGAAGAGGGGTTCAAGGGCTTCGCTGAGAGGGTCGACTCAAAGCTTGTTAAAAAAGTGAGCCTCGTCATATCCGAGACGAGCAGGTTCGGCGGGGACGTTTCCAAGGTTATCAGAAGTTTGGCAGACTACATAAAAAGCATCAGGCTAATCAACCAGGAGAGGAGGGCAACGATGCGGATGTATGTGGGCGTGACTTACATCGCCTTTGGGGTGCTTGTAGTGACAATAATGATACTTCTAAACCAGTTCTTCATGCCGATAATCGGGCTGAGCGGGACGGTGCTCTTCAGGGCGCAGGCAGGGTATGAGGAGTACAGGAGGATCTTCTTTTACCTGACAGTAATTCAGGCAATATCTTCGGGACTGGTGACAGGTAAGATGGGAGAGGGAACAATCTCTGCCGGGCTGAAGCATGTTGTGATAATGCTATTATTAACACTCCTGGTATACGCCGTCATGATAATCTGAGCTAAACTGGGTCACATATGCCATCAGATCCGGGTTTATCACGAATGGTGTTGGGAATCAACTGGGCACGACTATCTTCTGGGATAAGATGGACTTTAAGGGCGTGATTATCTCCGAGACCGAGGTCCCTTCGAGCACAGTTATCCCATAGAGAGGTGCAAGCTTCTTGGCGCTCTCGGTCAACCCTGGTATGCAGACAAGCAGCGTCTTTGCCGGATTCGTATCAAGCACCTTCACGAAGGCGTTCAAAATAACCGATTCGTTGAGCGCCTCCTTGGAAATGGCAACGTCCACGACGAGGGTGTTTCCAGATTTGTCTATGCCGACTATGTCAAACGAGTGCATAGTCCCAGACTTACCAATCAGAGTTCCTGGGGAGTTCACGGAGTAACCCGCCGCTTTCAGCTCATTCACTATCGGTCTTATGGCTAGGTGCTGCCGCGAGAAATCCTCGATGGCAGCCTTGTTTATTAGCACGCGCGGGACGGACGCGATCACAAGCCCGTGGGCCGTGACCTCCCTCTTGCAGGCGATGCACAGGTATGTGATCTTTGGCATGTCTACCTGCTTGTAACAGTTTAGGCACCTGTACCAGACCCCTATCGTGCGGTAATCTCTGCCTTCTATGTCGAGTTTCGCGCCACAGCTTGGGCAAACCAAAGCTCCAGACGGGTCCTTGAACCTTGAAAAGGGTCCTATCACCCCGTCCCTAATGTGCTCCAGCAGGAGCTCCTTGTATAGCTGTGTAGAGTTGCAAGAGGGGCAATGAAAGTACACGCGAATCCGCTCGGAGCCGCAGTAAGGGCACTTGAGGACCTGGTCATGGTATTCTGTCTTGCCCAAACCTAGTGAGACTATCTTATTAATTATCTCTACAGCCTCCTGCGGGGTCACTTTGCAGCTGTTTATTATGTCAGGGTAAATGTGACCATGCTGGGGATCGAACTCGGGCAACAGGACGTCTTTGGTTTCCTTTACCAGGTGTTCAAAGAGGCACACAAGCCGGCTGTCGCTGACTATAATGCTGTAGTATGAGGTGGGGATTGCTGGGGAAGCCAAAGCTCGCACCTGCGTTTATTGATATACCATATTGCCAATTATTAAGTTTATTAAATTTATTTGAGAGTGAATATTAGATTTGCATGTTCTCATCTACCATCTTTATTCAGATGCAAGGAGGGGCCACCCCTAAGGCGCCTCTGTGCGGTCGATGACAAAACATAATATGATATGACACATGATGTTAAACATGACGGCTTGGTCTATACCAAAGCTGGCTGAGAGAGCTGCCGATGAGGACAAGCCCTACGGATGAAGCAGGAACCTGGAGTACCGGAAAAGGGGAAAAGCTTCCGCAAAACTCTCCCCGAGCAGAAACTGAGGGAGTAGCTGAAATGGAAGTAAAAGCGGGAGCCCATGTCTTCAGCCATTGGAGAATCACGGAAATGTTGCGATATTATTAGTAACTAAGTAACCAAAAGTTTAGATGTTTGGCATCTGTGTACATTATACTACACACTACTTGATGCATGTGATGCCTCATTTCATTAGAAAGTCAACAAAGTGCAATCGAACCACTTCTCTACAGTAGTAGGATATTATAGCATAAAACGGCTTTAGAAACTGAACATGGATATTTTTAATATCCACTTCTGTTATATGTTCGTTGAGACACCTGATTTTGACAAAAACAATAAAAGTGAAAATAAAAAAATTAGGATTTAATGTAAGCCCTTAGTTCTTCTGCCGTACGGATCTTTCTAATCGGAACTTTTTCGAGGAGACCATGGAACTTTTCCACAACCTGCGGCTCTGGCGGCTTTGTGGCTAGACTGAAGACAACTAGCCCTATGATACCAAAGATGAAGCCCCATATTCCTTGATATATATTGAACGGCGTATTCCAAACATATGTTGTAGCAAGCACCGCCGCAAGACCGAGTATGAGTGACCCTAACCCCCCAGCAGTATTAGCCCTCCTCCAGAACAGCGCGCCCAAAAGTGGTGGCAACATCACAAGCACACCAGGCCAGCTTAGGTCCAGAATTATGTCCACGATCATCCCTGGCGGGTTCAAGGCAAAAATCAGTGCCAAAAATGATATTACGAAGCAGAGAATCCTGCCGACTCTCCCAGCGGTCTTTTCGCTCACTTTTGGATTGATCAGCTTTTGATAAATATCCCTCGTAAAGACGGATGCTATCATTAAACTTATAGCATCGGCAGTTGATAGTGCGGCAGCAAGTGCCGCTAATGCAATAGAACCTATAAGCCATATCGGCATCATTGAGGCTATAAGCACAGTTAAACGGTCCGCCTCGGCGCCGACCAAACCAGGGAACAGCACCATGCCCGAGACGGCAATGAGTATGGCACATAGACCGAGTACGAAGACTTCGCCAAACTGCTCCCCAAAACCGATTCCCCACGTCCCTCTTTGGTTCTTAGTGGCATAATATTTAGTCCAGAGTTGCGGCCATACTGGCAGCGAAAGTGCTGAGCCTATTGTTATCGTCCACACAAGTACGGGGTCCATTGATATGACGAATGCTTGCGGCTTGACCGCATATGCCTTTTGGAACAGATCCAAACCCACTGTTGCGACTCCAAATGCCGCAATTGCAGCCATACCAAAGACTAGTAGAACTGCCATCAGTACATCCCCCCATGCCACGGCGCGCATCCCGCCCAGGGCGATGTATACAGACATGAATACTCCAGTAATGATGACTCCCAGTTCGTAAGGCACCATTCCGCCGGTCAAAACATTCATTATATAACCACAGCCTGTGTACTGAACGCCTATGTAAAATATTGGAAAGACTATGCAGATTAGTGCGGTTATAGCCCTGACCCACTTACTCGGGTATCTATCAGTAAGAAGGTCAGCAGGGGTAACATAGTTGTATACTTTACCCAAAAGCCAAACTCTCTGCCCAATCTGTGTCATTAGCGGGAAAGTTAAAGGAGCGATGCCAACGAGTATTATCAGACCAGCGATCCCTTTGTTGTAGATGTACCCGGGTCCGCCTAGGAAAGTAAATGCGCTATAGGCGGTAGCAAGACTCGTTAGAAAGATCACTAAGGCACCAATTGTGCCCCTCGCTATGAAGTGATCTTCGACACTCTCCTCCGTTTTCCTGTACCCTCTCCATGAGATCCATGCCAATATTAAGAAAAATACAATTATCGCTACGAGCGCCGACCACTGCGCGATGGGATCCATCAGCTACCGCCCTCCTTCAACCGACCAAGCCCAAGAAAGTACCAACAATAAGCAGCGTTGACTATCAAGAATATCGCTATCAGCAAATTGAATATCATGAAAGAGCCGCCGATGGAAATATAAGGATCTGGGGAAGTGCGAAAAGCC
>Ga0080004_1189693_pt1 | contig 26269 bp, 21 predicted proteins | sample WasSprMetagenome_FD_69207 | JGI IMG/M metagenome (GOLD analysis project Ga0080004, IMG submission 69207) | Sulfidic aquatic microbial communities from Washburn Spring, Yellowstone National Park, USA - WS (SPADES assembly) (version 2) | ecosystem: Environmental > Aquatic > Thermal springs > Hot...
TCTATTTATATTTGTACTATCCATAAGAAAATTACACCTCTATATAAATTCGGGTCTTCCTATCATTCTATTTTAGAACTAAATTATTAATAAAATGTTAAATTTTATTAAAAAAAATGTAAATTTTTTTAAAAGTTGATTTTTAAAAGGACTGTTTAGAAATAGAAAGAATACTTTTAAAAAATAATTTGAAAAAAATATATGTGAAATTGGAGTGTAAATTATGAATAATAGTTTTTATTCTATGGGAGTATTAATTTTGATTTTAGCTCATGTGGTTTTACCATTGTTATTATTTTTTATAAAAGAAAAGTATGCTAGATGTTATGCTATAATAATAGGTAGTTTAATAGGAGCTTTTTCTATATTTTTAGCACTTTCTTTTTATTATAACCCTGATATTACTTTATTTACTTTTAATTTAAATTTATTTGGGTTAGATTATAGGTTTAGAATAGATAACTTTAACTATAGTTTAATATTATTAAATGGTTTAATAACTTTTGCTTTTCCTTTGGCTACTCATATTAAAGAAAGAGAAAAAGATTTTTATGTTTTAGCATTTTTGGTTATGTTGGGGACTGCGGGTTTATTTTTAACTCAGAATGTGATACTTTTTGTATTGTTTTATGAGTTAGCAAGTGTTCCTATGTATTTTTTAATTGCCAATTGGGGTACTTTAGGATTAACTCCTTTTAGAAAAGTTGAACCTAAATATGCTGCTATGAAATTATTTATTTATCTTCAATTAGGTGGAATATTAGTAATGTTGGGATTTTTTATATTACATTCTTTAGTATTTCCTAATGATTTATTTAGTAATTGGAATTTTAGTGATTATGAAAATATAATTAAGATGAAGGGATATTTAGTAGATACTGATTTAGCTAAGGTTTTATTTATTTTATTTTTTATAGCTTTTGGAATAGAGGCTGCATTAGTTCCATTCCATACTTGGTTACCTGATGGGCACTCTGCTGCCCCTAGTTCTATTAGTATGATTTTAGCAGGTATATTGCTTAAGATGGGAACCTATGGGATTCTTAGAATCCCTTTTGTATTTTTTAATGAAGCTTTAAATAGTTTATCTTTAATAGTTATGTTTTGGGGATTAATAAATATGTTTTGGGGAGCTTTTAATGCTTATAGACAAATAGATTTTAAGTACTTAATAGCTTATTCTAGTATAAGTCATATGGGAGTAATTTTTATGGGGCTTGGTGCTAATAATGATTTAGGAGTAAGTGCGGCTATATTTCAGATGGTTTCTCACGGCTTAATTTCTTCTGTTATGTTTTCAGTTGCTGGCTCTTTTCAATATAGAACTAATACAAGGATATTAGATAATTATGGAGGGCTTTTAAGAGTGATGCCATTTATTGGAGCTATACTGATGTTTGCTTCTATGGCTAATTTAGGATTACCTGGATTGAGTGGATTTGTTGCCGAGCTAATTGGTATATCTGCTTCTTTAAAAGCTATTTATTCTAATAATCTTAAAATTATCTTTCTTTTAGTTTCATTAGCTGCTATTTTTATTACTACTGTTTATGTTATTAATTTACTTGAAAAGGTTTTATATAAAAAAATAAATCCTAATTACTATGAATTAAAGGATGCTTATTGGGATGAAAAATTACATTTAACTATTTTAGCTTTATTTATATTAATATTAGGTATTTATCCCAGATTAATAATAGATTTGTCTAATTTAATTAAAATAAAGCAAATTATAGGGTTATAGGAAGATAATAAAAGGAGTTGAATTATTTATGGATATATTATTTAAGTTGTTTCCAGAGACTATTTTAACCATTTCTATTATTTTTAACATTTTAATAATTTCAATTGCTAAAAATATTAAGGAATTAAAAAACGCTTTTCTGTTGGTTTTTATATTTTCCATATTTTTTACAATTGCTTCCTTGATTTTTCAATTATATTTTATAATAAATGGAAATGACTTTATTGATTTATCTTTAATTTTAAATAATGTTATAGTTTATGGTGTAAGTTCTTTTGAGATAGTTAGTAAAATATTGTTATCTATTGTAGGTATTATTTTAGCTTTCATTGTGTCCATATATTTTTATATAGATAAATTGGAATATGAGCATAGATATTTCAAATTAGAATATTTACCTTTATTTTTAACTGTTTTATTGGGATCGTTTGTTTTAGTTAGTGCAGAAGATTTATTAACTTTTTTAATAGGCTTTGAATTAGTCGCTATTCCTTCTTATTTTGTTATAGCACTTGATAATAAGAATAAAATATCTTTAGAAGGTAGTATTAAATATTTTTTAATTGGCTCTATTTCTACTATTAGTATTATTTTAGGTATTTTGATATTTTATATATTTAACGGAAGCTTTTTATATTCTGCTAATTTAAATAATTTTAATTTAATTTCTTTAAAGTTAGGGTTTTTATTTATTTTAATTGGTATTATTTTAAAATTAGCTGTATTTCCGTTTTCTTTTTGGATTCAAGACGCTTATTATGCCAGTAGAATTCCTTATTTATTACTTATTTCTACATTTCCTAAGTATTCTGTAGTTTTAGCTTTAATTAAGATGTTAAGTTATATTCAGGATGGATATTTTAAAATTTTATTGAGTGTATTGGCGGTATTATCTATGGTTATGGGGGTATTTTGGGCTTTAAATGAAAACGATATTAAAAAAATTATAGCTTATTCTACTGTTTTTAATATGGGATTTGTTTTAATTCCATTTACTGGATTCTCTTTTAATATTGAACAAAAAATTTATGTTTTATCATTAGTTAATTTTTATGTTTTTCAGTATATTTTATCTACTATTTTAATTTTGGGAGTTTTATTATATTTAGAAGAGAAATATGATACTACTGATATGTTAAAGCTGAAAGGAGTTTTAGCTAATAATAAAGCTTTATCATTTTTGTTAGTTGTGGGATTGCTTTCTATTGCTGGGTTGCCTCCTACTATTGGCTTTATTGCTAAGTTTTTTGCCTTAGCTTTTTCTTATAAATTTAATCCCATTTTAGTTATAATTGCTATTATATTTTCAGTTGCTTCACTTTATTATTATTATAGAATAGCTAAGGAATTGTATGTTGAAAAGGAATTTAATTTAACTAATAATTTATCTTCTTTAGATTTTTCTTTAAAAAATTCTCTTTTGTATTACATTTCCCTTTTTAGTGTTTCTATTTTGTTGATAATTTTAGGATTATTACCTTATTTTATTACTAATACGTTCTATTTTATTACTTATACTACTATTAAGTTTTAAGTCTGGGGTGTCTAAGGATTTGATAGGTATTAAGTTATTTCATAATTATTAAGTTTCGGGAATAGAATAAATGTTATGGAATAAAGAGAATTATCCAACGATAAGAATTCAGTTTTCTTATGGTTTTACTTTTTCATATTGTGGTATATACTGGGGTATTGGAGGATAAGAGGAAAATGAATAAATGATTTGCTATAGACATAGAGGAGAGTTTGCTTTGAAAACTTATACAAAATTTATAGAAAACTTATGGAAGGTAAGCTTGAAAAATTTTGAAGTTAATTCATTAAAAAGGGATCTAAGTATGGAGGAGTTAAAAGCAAGGGTGGTAGAATTAGCAGCAAAAGTTTATTGTGAAATTGGACCTTTTGGATTTTTAAAAGAAGCAGATTATGAAAGGGCACTTGCTTATGAATTTAGAAAATCAAACTTGAAATATCTTGAACAATTACAAGTAAATATAATGTATGAGGATCAAATTTTAAGAGGAGGTACAGTAGATTTTGTTGTCTTTGATGAAAAGGAAGAAGCTGGCTTAATTGTAGAATTAAAGACGCAAGAGGAAATAACAGGTGAGTATTTACATCAGCTTTTAAAATATGTTGAAGCGATAAAATCTGAGAAATCGGGGGTCCCTAAATTTTTAGCAGAAAAGATTAAAGGGGGAATTGTTCTAAATTGGAAAGTAAATAAATATATAAAAAATACTTTACTGGAAGAACTTGATAAGAAAAAAGAGGAAAAGGAAATAGAACTTCTACTTGAAAAATTTAAAAAGTTTAAAGATAGTATTGATATTATTGAAATAAAGATTAATAAAGAAAAACTTAGAGGGAAAAACTTAGAAAGAAAAGAATGAAATTTAGATTTTTTTATATTTTGAATATATTTTGGGATATAAAAAGGTTTTTATTAGTTCTAATAAAATATTATTAATGTAGGGATTATTTTTAGGGGTAAATTTAATTTTAACATATTTAAGGAGGGGGTTTTATGACGGGAATAGGGAAGGGTGAAAAAATATTAATAATTGATGATGAAGAGAATTTGGTAGATCTTATTTCTAATATTTTAAAACATGAGGGGTTTGTAACAATTGGTGCATATAATGGGAAAGATGGTTTAGAGAAAGCTAAGCAAGAAAAGCCACATATAATAATACTTGATATAATGATGCCCCAAATGGATGGTTTTGAAGTTCTTAAAAAATTAAAGGAAGATGAGGAAACTAAGGATATTCCGGTTATAATGTTAACTGCAAAAACCGAAGATAGTGCTGTTATAGAAAGTTGGAGGAAGGGAGCTGAATTTTACATTCCTAAGCCTTTTGAAATTGAAGAAGTACTTCATGTAATAGAATTAATACTTAAAAATAAATACGCTAATACTAATCAACAAAATTAGTTTATTTTATTTACTATTTATTCTTTTCTTTCAATAGATTTTTTAAATGAATACGAAAGTAAATATCATTGAGGATTTTAAATATTATTTAGTATCAAAGGGTTTAGGTAGTAGAACTATTAAAGAGTATACACTTGATGTTCTAAAATTCCAAAAATTTGTGGAAAATGAGGTTATGAATTTGGTTAATTTACTGGATTTGTCTGAGGATAGGATATTAAAGATAATTCAAAAGTATGTATCTATATTAAAATTAGAGAAAAATCAGAGTAATAGAGGAATAAATAGGAAGTTATCTGCTATAAAAAAATTTTTTTTATTTGCTTTTAAAAATGGACTAACTAATAAAAACATAAGCAATTTAATAGAAATGTTAAAAACTCCAAAAACTTTACCCAAAGCTATTAATATTAGTGATTTAAAACAATTCATATTAAATATTGATTTGGTTATAGATAGTAATAAAAAATTAAGTACCTTTAAAAAGAATTTTTTAAAAGTAAGGAATAGGTTGATTATATATTTTTTATTTTTTACAGGGGTTAGAGTATCTGAATTGGTTAATATAAAAATTAATGAAATAGATTTTGAAAGTAATACTATTAAAGTTTTAGGAAAAGGTAATAAAGAAAGGATTGTTATATTTTCTGATGAATTAAAAGATCTAATAAATGAATATTTAGCTATAAGGAAGGATTTTATTAAGGATAACGAATATTTATTTATTAGCTTAAGAAGGAAGCGAATAACACCAAGAATGATTCAGATTTTATTTAAGAAATTATCTAAATTAGTAATGAAAAGTTTTAATATAACACCCCATGTTTTAAGGCATACTTTTGCTACTGTTATGCTTAGCAATGGTGCTGATATAGTTAGTATTAAAGAATTATTAGGTCATTCAAGTTTAAGCACTACTCAGATTTATACAAAGGTATCAATACAACATTTAAGAAATAATTATAAATTAAATAAAGTGTTGTAAAATAAAGTGTTATATTAGGTTATGTTAGTTAATTACATTAGTCTATATAGAAAGTATAGACCATCTAAGTTTAGAGAGGTTATTGGTCAAGATGTTAGTATTAAAATATTAACTACTTCTATATTAAAAAAAGAGGTATTTCATGCTTATATATTTAATGGTACAAGGGGCACAGGAAAAACAACAGTAGCTAGAATTTTAGCTAAAGCTTTAAATTGTTTAAATTTAAATGGTTTTGAACCTTGTGATGAATGTTATAATTGTAAAGCAATAATGAATTTTTCTTTTCCTGATGTTATTGAAATAGATGCTGCTTCTAATAGAGGGATAAATGAAATAAGAGAAATAAGAGATAATGCTAAATTATCTCCTTTAAAAGGTAGGTATAAAGTTTATATTATAGATGAGGTACATATGTTAACTATAGAAGCTTTTAATGCTTTATTAAAGACTTTAGAAGAACCACCTAAAAACGTAGTTTTTATCTTAGCTACTACTGATATACATAAGGTTCCTATTACTATTCTATCAAGGTGTCAGCAAATAGAATTTAAAAGAGTTGACTATCATTTAATATTTAATCATTTAAAAAATATTTGCCAAAAAGAGGGCATTGATATAGAGGATCAAGCTTTAATGTATATTTCTAAGGTATCTAAAGGATCTGTTAGAGATTCTATTAGTATCTTAGAACAAGTTAAAAATATATCTGATAAAATCACTTTAGAAGATATTTTTAAAATATTTTCTATCTATTCTTTTGAATTGATTAAAAATTATATTTATTATATGTTAGATGGTAATTTTAAGGAAGTTGTGGATATTGTTAATATAATAAGAACTAATGCTGTTAATATTTATAATTTTTTATATAATTTAAATACTGAGTTAAAAGAAATTATCTATTATTATTTTAATGCTGAAGTTATTGAAAAGGATTTAACTAAAGATCAAATTAAATTTTATAAATTTATAATAAATAAATTTGATATAAGGCTAATTTACGAGTTGTTAAAGAATCTTAATTCTGTTTTAAATTTTTATAAAAATGATAATGATTATTATCTTTTTGAGGTTCAGACGTTATCATTTATTTTTAACCTTAATAAATATTTAAAAAATAAGAGTAATGAAGAAAGTATTAGAGATTTTGAGTTTAAATTTTTAGATACTGATAATCAAGATAAAGAAAGAGTTATTACAAATTTGGAAGACGCTAAAAGCACTAATATTTTAATTACGCAAGTAAATACACAAGAAAGTAAGGAAATAATTTTTAGTGAAAATATAGGAAAAGAAAATACAAGGGCGGAAGAAGAAGTTAAAAATTTAGAAGTTGATATAAAGAATAATATTTTAAATTTGATTTTGGATAAAAACTTACAGAGTGCTATTAAAGCTGCTGATAAAGTTATTTTTACTAATAATTCTTTGGTATTTTATTTTGATAGTTCTAAAAAAATTAATCAAACTTATAAAAATCTTATAAAGATCTCTAAAGAAAAAATTAAAAATTATCTTTTGAATAAATATAATATTAATGAAATTGTTTTAGTAGATGATGCTAAAAAAAAAAGGACAATTTAGATAGTAGTAATAAAGAAATGGAAAATAATCAAATAGTTAATAAAGGGAGTGTATTTATAAAGGATTTTGAGGGATTTATAGAATTCATAAAGAGGGAGTTAGAGTTATGAAAGATATGAAGAAAAAGTTAAATGTATTTAAATTGATGATGATATTATTTTTAGTAAATTTTGTTTTTAATTTTTTTAGTTTTAGGGTTTGGGCAATAGATATAAAAGAAATGGAAAGTAAAAGTGATTATGAACTTTATAATATAGCAGCTGAGTATTTTAATAGGGGAAATGATCAGGAGGCCTTTAAAGTAGTAAAATATTTATTAGAGAATAGGAATCCCAAAAATAAGGAAGCTTTGTATCTTTTGATAGAGATTTTAATAAGGAATATAAATAATTTTCCTGAGGATAAAAGAAAGGATATATTTTATCAGATAGTGGAGAAAGCTAATTGGATAAATGATAATATAGATTATTATGATTATAAAGCGTATTATTATAAAGGATGGGCGTTTTATAATTTAGGGGACTTAGCTACTGCTGAAAGAAATTTTAAAAGGTCTTTAGAATATTATTCTAATTATTTACCTTCTTTATATTATTTATCTAAGGTTTATTTGGATAAGAATAATTTAGAAAATGCTAGTAAAGTTATTGAGAGGATATTAAATATGCAGCCTGATAATATTAATTTTAAAAAGTTATATTTTGAGTTGTTAGTGAGGCAAAATAAATTTAATGAAGCTATAGATTATTTTAATTCTGAGCTTAGTAATTTAAATGATGAAAATATCTATTACTTATTAGCGTTATCTTATTATAATAAAAATGAATTTTCACAAGCTTTAAATTATATCGATAAATCCTTAAATATAAAACCTAATAATAATGATTATCTTAAACTAAAAGTAAAAATATTATTCAAATTAAAAGATTATAAGAAAGCAGAAGAGATAATTAATAATTATTTTAAAGATACTACGGATGAAGAAATAAAAAATATATATGGCAATATTCAGTCTATAAGGAAACAAGGAATATATATTTTAATTGCTGTTTTGTTAAGTTTATTAGTTGTGATAATAGGTGTATATTTTTATTCTAAAAGTTATAAAGAAACTAGGTATAAGAAGTATTTACAGGAGCAAAAGGTTAGCTATATAGAAAAGGTATCGAAAAAAGCAGAGAATTTGGAATTATTAACGGGTTATGCGTATGATTTTTTAGCTAAGTTTTTAGAAATCCCTAAAATCGGAATCTATATTGTTGATAGTAAGAAAGATAATACACTATATAGTTATATCAATAATATTTCAGAGGATTTACCTGTAGCATTCTATGTTTTTACTAAGTATTCTACGTGGTTAAATGAAGGTGCTAATAAACCATTTAGTATTTATCAAATTCAAGATGATCCTATTATGAGTGAATATTTTGGAGGTAAAAATTTGATTAATTTTAAAAAGTTAGGAGTAAAAGTAATTATACCTGCAGTTTCTAGAGGAGTTTTACAAGCGTTAATTTTATTAGCTGATGGTAAGGAAGAAGGTGTATTTTTTGAAAATATAAAGCGGAAAAAGGATTTATTGAGTGATATAGTTGAAGAATTTGCTAATGATATTATGTCTACTAGGTTTAAGGAGGTAGCTATATTAGATGAGTTAACTCGTCTTTATAATAGGCGTTATATGCTACAAAAATTAGAAGAAGAGATTTCTAAAGCTAATCAAACTAAATCCAAGTTATCTTTTATTTTATGTGATATAGATAATTTTAAGAAATTTAATGATACTTATGGGCATCAGGTAGGTGATGAAGTTTTAAGAGTGGTTGCTAGGATTTTTAGGGAATCTTCTAGAGCAGATTTTGATATACCTTTTAGGTACGGTGGGGAAGAAATTGGATTAATTTTACCAAATACGGATTCAGAGAAAGCTTTTCAAATTGCTGAGAGAATACGAATGAATGTTTCTTCTAAAAGATTCGAAGGGGTTCCTACTATTATTACTATTTCTATTGGATTAGCTACTTATCCTGATCATGCAGTAGATGTAGAATCTCTAATTAAAGAAGCAGATGAAGCTTTATATTATTCTAAAAAAACTGGAAAAAACAAAACTACTATTGCTGGAGTTAGAGTTTTATTAAATGAATCTAATTTAAGTAATCAGGAAGTACAGAATTTATCTAAAATTGGCAATGATAAATTTAGTGATAAACCTAGTAATAAATCTTTTACAGATGCTAATTTGAAAAAGGAATTTAAATTACCTGCATTTTGTTATTCTTATGAGGATTTTATAGATTATTATAATAATCTAAAATCGAATATTTCTAATATTAAATTAGTTTCTATAATATCTGACTTAGATAATTATGAGAAAATTTTATATGATGTGCATTTTAATTTATTATTAACTGAAAGTATTTCTGCTAAACTTATTGACAATAATAAAGTTGAAATAAAAATTTTATTAGTAGAAAGATCGGAGAAAGAAATTCAAGATTTAATTAATTCTGTTCAGAGTAAATTTAATGTTAAAATTAGCTAAATTTTGTTGATCTGCTTTGTTAATTTAGTAAAAGAAATATTAAAAAACTAAAAAATGAGTGAATTAATTAATTTTTCTAGAAAATATCAAAGAGAATTAGCTATTATAAATTTATTTCAGATTATTTTTTATAAAAGTGGGTTTGTTTTTGAATTTTTAGATAATTACTTTAAGAATTTACTAAACAGATATATGATTGATAAAGTGGATATTGATTTGAAAATTTGGAACATAGTTAGATATACTGATTTTAGTATTTTAAATGAATTAGAGAAAGCTTTGTTGATTTTGTTTTTTTTGGAAACTTTATATTCTGATTTGGATGATAAAATTATTTTATCTATTTATGTTAATTTATCTATAAAATATTGTAGGAAAAATTTTAATAAGCTTATACCAGTTTTTTTAGATAAAATAAGGAATGAGTAGATTTTTAGTTTTTATTTATAATGTTTTTGTAAATTTGGTTAAGTTTTTGATTTTATTGGTTTTATTAGTTATATTTTTTGGGATTTCATTTGTTGTGGGGATTATAATGGAAGCAAAAAAGGAGTTGCCTGATGTTAGTTCTATAAGAAATAGTGTACCTATTATGACTTCTGAAATTTTTGCTTCAGATGGTACTAAAGTAGCTAAATTATTTATAGAGAATAGATATTGGGTTAGTATTAAGGATATTCCTATTACTGTTAGGAATTGTTTAGTAGCAGCTGAGGATGAGAGGTTTTATTATCATAAAGGTGTAGATATTATTGCTGTAATTAGGGGGATTATTAGTATATTGATGAATAAAGAAATAACCCAAGGGTCTAGTACTATTACTCAGCAGTTGGCTAGGATTTTGTTTTTAAGTCCAGAAGTTAGTATTAAAAGGAAAATAAAAGAAGCGCTAATAGCTAATGAATTGGAGAAATATTTTTCTAAGGATGAGATAATGGAATTATATTTAAATTTGGTTTATTTTGGGGAAGGGGCTTATGGGATTGAAGCTGCTTCTAGAGTTTATTTTGCTAAAAGTTCTAAAGATTTGAATTATCCTGAAGCGGCATTAATTATTGGGCTTCTTCCTGCTCCCTCTTCTTATAATCCTTATATTAATTTTAAAGTAGCTAAAGAAAGACAGTTATATGTTTTAAGAAAATTACTTGAATTAAATTACATTTCTAAGCAGCAGTATGATGAATATATTAATTACCCTATTACTCTAAAGAAGGAAAAATTGGAAGAACAAAATATTCTTTATCCTTATTATACTACTTTTGTTATTCAAAATTTTCAAAAGCTAACTAATAATAAAATAAATTATGAAGATCTTAAAACTCAGGGATTAAAAGTATATATAGCTTTGGATTCTAAGCTACAGGAAGCTATTGAAAAGATGGTGAAAAAAGAAATAGATAAAAATCAAGATTTGTATAATGTTCATCAGGCTGCAGTTGTATTGATAGAAAATTACACGGGTAGAGTTATCTCTGTTATTGGTGGTTATGAATACAGAATTAATGATCAGTTTAATAGGTTTTATCAGGCTTTTAGACAGCCAGGATCTACTTTTAAGATATTTGTTTATACAGCTGCTTTAATGAATGGATTTGATATTAATTCTATTGTTGTTGATAAAGTTTATACATATATTGGTTCTGATGGTAAACCGTATTCTCCTGTTAATTGGGATGGTAAATATTGGGGAAAAATTACGTTAGTTGATGCTTTTGCATTTTCTAGGAATACTGTAGCAGTTTATTTAGCTAATTCAGTAGGCATCAATAAGGTTATAGAGATAGCTTATAAGATGGGGATAAAATCTAAGTTAGAACCTTATTTATCTACTGCTTTGGGGGCTTCAGTTGTGTCTCCATTAGAAATGGCTGTTGCTGTTTCTACTATTGCTAATGATGGTCAATATATTGAGCCTGTGTTTATTGAAAAAGTTTTAGATAAATATGGAGGAATTGTTTTTATAAATTCTAATAATTATAAATTAGAAAATCAAGTTATTCCTTATGATATTGCTCAAAAGATGAAGTATTTAATGAAGCAGGTGGTTGATAGAGGTACAGGTACTAATGCCAAAATACCAGGAATTAATGTTTATGGAAAAACGGGTACTACAAGTGATCATAGGGATGCTTGGTTTGTCGGATTTACTGATGATTTTACCTGTGTTGTTTGGGTTGGTAATGATGATTATTCTAAATTAAATCAGGTTTATGGAGCTACTTTACCTGCTTTATTGTTTAAATATACTCTTGAATTAGCTTATAAGTATCATAAACCATCTAATAAAATTAAGGATATTAAATCTAAGATACTTAAAAAAATTACTACTACTTTAGATACTAATAAAAATGTAAATAATAATGAAGTTACTTATAACAATAAAACATTTGAGAATAAGCAGACTTTTAATTCAAAAACTACGGAAAAAACTTTAAATACTACAACTATTGATTATAATACTTTTCCGTGGGAAAATACTACTAATTAAAAAGACAATTATTTAAAATAAAAAAAATGTAAATAATTTATTTAAGAAATTTAAAGTATTTTTATAGAAGGTTTTAATTTTTTTGCTGTAGAATTCTTTTAATAGCAATTAAAATTTATTTTATTTAAGAAGGAGTGAAGAAATGGCTATATTAGTTAATAAGGATACAAGAATACTAATTCAAGGGATTACAGGGAAGGAAGGTAGTTTTCATACTAAGCAAATGTTGGATTATAAAGCTAATATAGTAGCAGGAGTTACACCTTATAAAGGGGGACAAGAGTTTTTAGGAATTCCTGTTTATAATACGGTTTCTGAAGCTGTAAAAGAAAAAGGGAGAATAGATGCAACTGTTATTTTTGTTCCTCCTAAATTAGCTCCTAATAGTATAATAGAAGCTATATTAAATGGTATAAAAATAATTGTGGTAATAACAGAAGGTATTAAGCAGCATGATATGTTAAAAGTTCATTATTATTTAAAGAGATCTGATTCAATAATGATAGGTCCAAATTGTCCAGGTGTTGCTACAGCTGGACAAACTAAATTAGGGATTATTCCTAATAATGTATTAGAGCCAGGAATAGTTGGTTTAGTTTCTAGGAGTGGGACTATTTCTTATGAGATTTTAAAATTATTAAAAGATCACAAATTAGGACAAACTACGGCAATAGGTTTAGGAGGGGATCCATTAATTGGTTTAAGATTTAAGGAAGCTTTAGAAATGTTTTTAAATGATTCTGAAACAAAAGCTATTGTTATGGTTGGAGAAATTGGGGGTAGTGATGAAGAAGAAGCTGCACCAATTGTTAAAAAGTTAGTGGAGAATAATAAGCCTGTAGTTTGTTTTATTGCAGGTAAAAATTCTCCTGAAGGTAAGAGAATGGGTCATGCTGGTGCTATTATTATGGGAAAATCTGGTAAACCTGAGTATAAAATAAGTGCATTAAAGCAAGCGGGAGCTATTATTAGTGATACTATTCAAGAGATACCTGTTATCTTAAAAAAAGAGTTATCTAAAGTTAAATTAGAAAACTAATTTTTAATGATAATTTTTTAATGATAGTTTTTAATTTTTTTAGATTTAGTGAGAAAATAGTTAATAAAATTATAGTGTTTTTATTATTATTTTGTTTTTGTTTTAGAATTACTTATTCTTACGAAGTTAAGGTTGTTTATTTTTATGAGGAGGGCAATTATTTTGTTTTTTATTATCCTAATTCTTTGAAGTTATTTGTGGATATTAATAGTGGATATGTTATAAAACCTGAGGATCAAGAGATAAAAATAAATTTTGTTTCATATATTCTAAATACGAAGACTTTTATAAGTAGGGATGAGGATACTTTTACTAAGCTTTACTTAATAAAAAAAGCTATTGGATTTAATTTTGATGAGGTACAGCCTAATAACGTTGATTATTATTCTTGGTCTAATCTAACTTATAAGTATTTAATAGTTTTTTTAAAAAATATTGAAAATTCTATTACTATAAGTATTCCTTCTTGGGAAAATTTAAATGAAAATGATAAAAGAGATATAATAGAGAAATATAGATTAGTTTTTGGGACTTCTTTTAATGAACCAAGATATCTACCTTATGAGATTATTTTTAAAAAAGATATTAAGTATCATCAAGCTCAAAATCTAGTAAATGATAGTATTTATAGTACTGATAACTTGTATAATACTGAAAATATTTTATACAATATATATAATAAAAGTGATAATACTACTAGTTTGGTTATTACATCTAATGGTAATGTTAAAAATAATAATTTAAAACAGAATTCTAATAATAATTTGATTTCTTTTATTTACGAGAATAAATTTATTATCGTTTTTATTTTGCTTTTATTTTCCCTTTTAATTACCTTGTTTGCGGGATATTTTTTTGTTAAAAAATATTTGTTTGCTTCTAATAAAATTCATAAGGAAGTTACTTTGGGTAATGGTAAAGATGATTATAAAGATGATTATAAAAAGGATTTGGATAGGGTTAATGATGTAGGAAGTAATGTTGATAAACTTTTAGAAAAGAGGATAGAAGAGATAATTGATCAAAAATTATCTAATTTTGAACAGAAGATAATGGAAAAATTAAATTTTTATATTTCAGAATTAAGTAAGAGGGTGGATGGTATTGAAAATAATTATTTAAATTTACCTATTAATAAAGGTGTAAGGGATAGTGAAATTGATTCTGAGGCTAATAATACTACGAACCAGGGTTTTGATAATGATTTAGGTAAGTCAAAGAAATTGGATCCTGAAAATCTTGAGATTTTTATGTTTAAAGTAGATAATATTATTTCTAAACTAAAGTTTTTGGAGAATTATAGGGATTATAATATTAATGAGAAAGCTACTAAAATAATTTTTAAATTACAGGAATTGAAGTCAAAGGTTAGAGCTTCTAAATTAATTAATATGTCTTTTTGGGAAGATATTGTTAAGAACGATATAATTGATTTAGTTTCTCTTTTAGATAGATATTTAACTACAATTGATTATAATCCTAATATATCAAAGGTTAGAGAGGAGTTACTTAATGCTTTTGATTTAGAAGAGATAGAAGTTATTGTAGGTAGTACTAAGGTTAATATTATTGAGCACAAAGTTGAGGGATATTCTAGAAATCCAAGTGTTCCTAATGGAATTATAACGGATTTAAAGGAAAAAGGTTATAAATATAGAGGAATAGTTTTAAAAAGAGCAAAAGTTATAGAAAATAGGGTATAGATATGGATAAGTACCGCCTGCTGAGGGGTATCCATATCTGTTTTAAGGCGGTTAATAAATACCTCAGCCTAAAGTGTTTATATACACTTTAGAGATAAAGAATATATGCAGTTTAATAAGAATTTATTAAATCAGGTACAGAATATGGCTAATAAATTACAGCAGGAAATGGCTAATGAAAAATATGAAGGGCAAGCTGGTAATGGAAAAGTTAAGGTAGTTGTTAATGGATTACAAGAAGTTATTTCTATAAGTATTGATGATGAGTTGTTAAAAGATGATAAGACATTATTAGAGGATTTGTTAGTTGTTGCTTTAAATGATGCTCTAAATAAATCTAAGGAAGCTGGTAATAACGCTATAGCTAAATTACTTGGTAATATGAATTTAAATTTATTTTAAATTTATTTTAACTGTATTTTAAATTTATTTTAATTTTATTTATTTTGATCTTAAGGAAAGTTGTTATCTTTAAGGATATGTTTTTGGAAGTTAATATAATGTAAAGTGAATTAATGGTATTTAAAAGTATTTTTTGTTGGGTAAGTGAGTGATTATAATTGTCTATATTATCTTTAAAAGAAGTTTCAGACAATGATTTTCTTATTATTAAAAAGAGGTATCAGCTTACTTTAAAAAATAAAGTTATTTTATTAGGTAAGGGGATTCATACAGGTATAAAATCTAAGGTTATTTTACATCCGTATAATAAGGGTATTGTTTTTAAGAAAGGGAAAGAATATTTAAAATTAAGTCCTTTTAAGGTAATTAATACGTTTGCTAGCACGGATTTAAATTTGGTTAAAACAGTAGAGCATCTTTTAGCTTCATTGTTTTTAAATAAAATAGATAATGTATTAATAGAGGTTTTAGGTTTAGAAATTCCTATTTTAGATGGCAGTATTTTCTATTTTAATAAAGTTTTAGAAAATAATTTTTTTATTTTAGATAAAAAGGCTAAAACTTTAAAATTAAAAAATATTACTTTAGATAATATTAATTTGAATTTAAATTATAAGATATTTGAAAGTGATATTTTAAAAATTTATTGTATTCAGAGAGATTTAAAAAAAAACAGGTATTTTTTAGCTTATTATGATGAGGGTATGAGTATTTATCCAGCTAAGACTTTTGGGTATATTAATGATTATGAATTTTTGAAAAATAATAACTTAGCAAATGGTGCTGATTTCAAAAATACTTTAATTTTAAGTATTAATAAAAGTAGTGATTTTTTTTATTTTAATAATGAAATAGCTTATCATAAAATAATAGATTTTATTGGTGATCTTTTTACTATACAAATAAAAAATATTAAAGCTACTTTTGTTTTAATTAATCCTAATCATACTCTTAATAATAAATTAGCAAGAGTTATTTTTAAAAATATTTTAAGAATAAAAAAAAATTAGGATTAAAAAAATTTTAATTAAATATTATGTTTAAGCAAAACTTAGAATATTTTAGTTTGATAAATTTGATAAATATAGAGATAAATCATAAAATTGCTCCGATTGAAGTAAGAGAGAAATTGCTTTTTGATAAAAATAATTTAATATCTTTAAAAAATTCTATTGTTCAGGATGATTTTCTTAAAACAATAATTAATGGTATATTTATTTTATCTACTTGTAATAGAACGAGTTTATTTCTTGATTTAAATGTAAATCAAGTGTATAAAGAAAATTTAGGAGTTTTTGAAAATATCGATAAATTCAGTTTTAATAATTTTTTATTTAGTTTAGATATTGATAATTTATTAAAGAAGCTTAATTTAGATGGTTTAAAAAATTACTTAGTAATAAGAAGAGGTTTGGAAGCTGGAGAAAATTTATTAAGGATATCTTGTGGTTTAGAATCTCAAATTTTTGGTGAAACTGATATTATTAGACAAATTAAGCAATATTATAGTTACTGTAGGGAACTTAATTTATTAAGTAGTTTTTTAGAAATTTTGATTAATAAAATTTTACACTATTCTAAAGAGTTTGATGTTAATATAAGATCTAAGTTTGATAATCTTAAAAATAGTTTTGCTAATTTTATTGTAAATTTTATTAAAAAATGTAATTATAGTAAAGTAAATTTATTATTTATTGGTTTAGGTAGTGTTTCTAAGCAGATAATAAAACTTATAGTAAATGATGAGTTTATTTTTAGTAAAATTCAGGAAATTGTTATTGTTTCTGATTACTATGAAAATTTTAAGCAAAATTTAAAAGATTATTCTATTTTTACTTTTTATAGAAAAAATGAAATTAAATTAGTCTTTCAGAAGATGAAAAATAAAATAGATTTTATTATAGTTAATTCTAAAAATTTCTTTTTAGAATACGAATATTTAAAGGATATAACTAAAGATGTTATTATCTTTGATTTAGGTATTCCCAGAAATGTTGACTCTTCTATTTCTAAGTTATCAAATTTTAAGTTATTTGATTTAGATAAATTAAAGGAAATTGATTTTAATAATGATTCCTTAAATGTTTCAAATAATTTAAATGAAATTATTGAGTTTTTTATAAAAGAAAGGCTTAGAGAATTTTATAACTACATTATTTCCAGAACCTTAGATAAAAAATTATTAACTTTTTATGAACAAATGCAAAATATAAAACAAGAAATATTAATGGAGAATAATAACAGGAAAATAAGTAGTATAGATCTTATAGATAGGTATATAAAGAGGTTGATTTACAGGATTTCGAAGGTACATAAAGATTATATGCTATTAACTCATAATACGGGGATCTTTAAGAGGCAAATAATATTAGGTAGTAGAGGATCAAAGTTGGCATTAATTCAAACTTATAAAGTACTTGATTTATTAAAGTTATTTTTTCCAGATTTTGATTTTTATGTTAAAATTATAAAAACCAGTGGGGATAAAAAGATTTATACTAATAATTCATTTGTAAAGGAATTAGAGGAAGCATTGGTTAATGAGGAAATTGATATAGCTGTTAATAGCTTAAAGGATATGCCTTATAATATTAATGAAAATACAAATATAGCAGCTGTATTAAAAAGAGAAGAAGTGAATGATATTTTAATTTCTAAGGATAACAAATCTTTTTGGGAACTAAAACCTTATAAAGTTATTGGGACTTCATCTTTAAGAAGAAAGGAACAGTTAAAATTACTTAGACCTGATTTAATGTTTAAAGATATAACTGGAAATGTTGATACCAGAATAAAAAAGTTAAATAATTTAGGAGATTATGATGCTATAGTTTTAGCAAAAGCTGCTATTAAGCGTTTAAATCTTGAACATTTTATATCTTATGAGTTTTCAATTGAGGAAGTTGTACCTGCTGTTGGGCAAGGAGTTATTGCCTTACAAACTCGTAAAAACTCATTTTTGAACCAAATTTTATCTAAGATTAATGATATTAAAACTTTTTTAGAAATAGCTATTGAAAGAGAAATTATGGGAATTCTTAAATTAGGTTGTAGAAATCCTTTGGGATTGTATGTATCTATTGAAAATAATTTTATTAATATCTATTACTTCTTTATTTTTAATGATAACATATTTAAAGGTAAGAAACAAATTAATTTACTAAATAATAAGAATTTTCAATTAATTATAAATCTAATTAAAAATCCTGAACAATATCATAATTTTAAAAATGAAGTGTATTATATTGTTAATGATTTAGCAAACGATTTTATAAAGGAAATAGCAGGATTAAGTATAAATTTTTAGAAGCTTTATAAAAGATATAAAAAATTTTATGCTTAAAAAGATATTAAAAAAGCAAGATCAAAAAGAAAATAAATTAGAAATACAATTACAATCTCTAAACTATAGGGTTTTAAAACAAATATTTAATAACTATTTTCAATTTTATAAAATTCCGAAGTTAAAAATAAAAATCTCAGCTAAAGAGAAACAAAATATAATTAACTCTTATAATAAAGTTCAAAAGGTATTAAATGAAGATAAAAAAGTATATGGTATTAATACAGGTTTTGGCAAGCTTTATGATAAGATAATAGATAAACAGGATTTAAATGAACTACAGAATAATTTAATATATTCTCATTTTTCTGGCTATGGACCGGAAATTGATGATATTTTCTCTAGTACTACTGTTTTAATAAGGTTAAAGCAGTTAGCATTAGGTTACAGTGGAGTTAGTTTAGAACTTATAGAATATATAAAGGAATTTATAGAGAAGGGATATATTTCATTTATTCCTGTTTATGGGTCTGTAGGTGGTAGTGGGGATTTAATCCCATTAGCTTCTATTGCTGCTTCTTTTATTAAAGCTAATAAAATAAAAAATCTAAAAAATTATAAAGATTTTAAAGTTTATGAATTTAAGCCTAAAGAAGCTCTTGCGTTTATAAATGGTGTAGCTTTCTCTTTGTCTTTGTTCTCTTTTGGAATATTTTTATTAGAAAAATTAATTAACTATTCTAATTTAGTTTTTGTTATATCCTTAATTGCTAATAATGTTAATTATGAGCATTTTAATTTGAATATATCTAAAACTAGAAAAAATAGTTTCTTTTTATATGTTTTAAAAGATATTAATAAGTTATTGAAGGATTTTTTAAGTGAATTATATAAAGATTATTATTTACAGGCTCCATATAGTTATAGATGTTATCCTCAAATTTTGGAATCTTTTTTACTCGTTTTAGATATTTCTAAAAAAATAATAGATAATGAACTTAATACTGTTAGTGATAATCCTTTAGTAATAGGAGATAATTTTTATTCAGCAGGTAATTTTCATGGAAATACTATTTCTACTTTTAGTGATCATTTAAAATTACATATATTTCAATTATCTAACATCTCTTATGAAAGACAAAATCATTTACTAAATCCTGATTTTTTAACTACCAAACCTGGTTTAAGTTCAGGATTTATGATCTCTCATTACTTAACTTCTCATCTTTTAGCAGAACTAAAAATATATACTAATTATGTAAGTCTTAATAATTATCCTGTTAGTTTAAATCAGGAAGATTTTATAACTCACTCTGAATTATCTACTAAGAATTTATTAAAATCTATTAAATTAGCTTTTAAAATATTAACTTTAGAGCTAATAATGGCTATCCAAAAAGTAAAATTAAAAAATATTAATATAAACGAAGATAATTTAAAAAACGAGTTATTAAAGTATTTTGAAGCTAAAATTTTAGATGAACTAAATAATTTCCCAATAAAAGATGATTTAGAGCTTCATAGAAAATACACTAATCTATATAATCTCCATTCTGTGTTTATTGATAATCTTAAATTTATAAAATTCAAAATATAAATAAATATAATTTTTAGAAGTAATGGAAAGACTTAAATTTGGATTAATTTTGGCTTTAATTTCTTTAAAAGTTAACCTCAAGTAAAAAGTTAATCTAAAGAATAAAAAGTAAGCTATTATTTTTTATGATGAAAAATTCTAGTTAATTTCTAAATTTTGGTAAATCTTTTATTTAGTTTATTTCTTCTTTTTCAATTTTTAATTTTAATTGGTTTATCGTTTCTTTGATTTTGTCTTCATAATCTGATTTTGAAATTGTTCCTTCTTTTGCTAATATTTCTATTTTTAGTGAAAATTTTTGAAATTTATCTTTTATTGACCTTATCATATTGTATATTTCATAAAATTTTCCTAAAGAAGAAGCATCAAGCCTAAGAAATATCTGAGAAATAAATTCACTTTCTTTTTCATTTATTTTAATTTCTTTATTATCTTTATACTTTTCTTGATGATTTCCATCTACTTGATAATAGTTTTCTTGGGGTTTTTCTATTTTGGTTGAAGGAGCGTCGAGTTTTTGATATTGGGAATTTTGTTGAGAAATTTGTTTTTGTTGAAGGCATAACTCTTTTTTGATTATAATTTCATCTTCTATGAGTTCTGGGGATGAGTCGATTTCAAAGTATTTACAGATGATTTGTCCGTTTTCTATATATCCTAAACCAAATTCTCCTTTTTTTACTCCCTCTTTTATTGAAGTTTTCAGAACATTTTCATCTACAATTCTTTTTTCTCCAGGGGTTTTATAAAATGATTCATAAATATTTTTTGTTTGAATATAATCTTTATCTTTAAGGTAGTCTTTAAGAACAATAGGACTTAATTTTTCAAGGATTTCTCCTTCGCTTTTGAGTTTTTCATATACTTCTTCATCTATGTTTTTTTCAATACCATAGGTAGCCATTCCTAAATTTTCTTCTTTGAAATCTGTTTTTGATGGAATAAGCAAGATACGATAAAGGTTTCTTATGTTTCCTTTTGCAGATGATTCTGCTTTTTTAACTTCATCTTTGACTCTTTCTTTCTGCTCATCACTTAGGTGTAATTTCTTATCTTTTTCTATCTCATTCCATGCGATTTTTATTTTTACGAATTTTTCAAAATTTATTCTTTCTGATTCAGATTGACATAGGAAAATAAGAGTGTTGCGATATATTCTTGGTTTATCTCCATAATATTCTAAAAATTCTTTAGATTTTGTTTTGTCTTTTAAGATAACGAGTTTAAGTTTTTTGTCATCTGGGATGTCTTTTGAATTATTTGGCCAGATATAGATGGTAAAATATTTATTATTTTTGCTTACAACCTTGTTTAGCCAATCTTTTTCTTCTGTTTCAATATCTTTTTCTTTGACGGATTCAATTTTGTCCCAAAGAATTCTATTTAAGTTTGGTTGGTTTGTAAAGAATAATCCAGAATCTGATATATAAAAGAGGGACTCTCTTAGATGGTTAATTGTTTCTACAATGATGCTACTAGGGAAATTTATATCAGAACAAGCAAGTTTTATTTCTTTTTCTGTTGCTCCTTTTTTTGGACCTCCTGAAAATGAGTAAAGAAATATTGTTGTTGCTACTTTTGTACCAAAAGAATATGAGGAATATGCTGAACCCATTGATCTATCAACTTTTTTGGCTCCTGAATTTGGTGATGTTATATCTGCTGCTATTATGCTATCATATTCTTGACCAATGTGTTTAATAAGCTCTTTTCTTAGTTCTTCGTTTGTTAAATCAAAATCTCCTAACCTTATAAATGGGATTTTTGATTCTTTAAGTGAATAAGTAACAAGAGCTAAAATTCTTAAAACTCCTCGTGTTCTTTGAAAAGTTGGAAAAGATCCCCAGTTTTTATATAATACATCAATTACTTCTGGCTGAAACGGATAACTTGAATTAAACATTTTTCTATATTGTGATACATCTATTCCTTCTGGGAGTATTTTTTCTTTTTCTGCATAGGTCAAAAACTCTTCTATTACATCTGATGCTGCTTTCTGATCAATTGAGCTGAAAAGTCTTTTTCTTATAACTTCTGATATTTCTTCATCTTGTACTGGTGTCAAAATTTTCTCAACTCTTCCAAATATTTTCTGTAATTTCTTGAAAAATTCTTCTCCTTTTTGGCTATAATGTTCAATCTCACTTGATGGCAATGTAAAAACTAAAACAGCGTTTGGTATAATTGATATTGCACCTGTGAGTTCTTGGAAAAAAGCAAGATGCTGCTCAGCTAATGTTGTAGAACCAACTTCTACTCCCGCTGCTTTGATTATATATTGTAAAATTTCGTCCATCAAAATCAGTAAAGGCTGATACTTTTCTAAAAGCTTTGTCAATTTTTCTTTACCTGGCGGAGTTTGTCCTTTAAGTAGAGTTATTTCTTTTGTAAGTTGCCTTTCAATTTCTTCCCATAGGGTTACTTCCTTTGGATCGTAAGCTGTACCGTCAATAACTACTAAATTTGATTTCCATTCTTCTTTTGCTTTGTGATAAAGAGCTATCAGGGAATGAGTTTTTCCTCCTCCGAATGGGGTTTGGAGCTGAATTATAGGGTCTCCTCCTTTTCCGTCAATTCTGTTTTTTACGACATCAAAAAGATTTTTTGTTCCATTGGTGATATAGGTTCTACTGAAGAATACATTCGGATTCTGATATTCGTCGGGGGCTTCTCCTTTATATACTTTCATAAGATCAGCAGCATAAACATCAAGTGAAAATCTACCTTCGAGAATATCTTTATGTGGTATAGCTATTGCTGTAAAAGGTTTCATTTTTAAAACAACCTCCCTTGGTGTTCTTTTTTTATTTCTTCTTTTAATTTTTCTTTGCCTAATAGGAAACCCTCAAGAAGTTTTTTTTCTTTGCTTTCTTTTGGTAGTGTTTCTGATATTGCTTGTGCTATTTTATAGAAAGATTCTTGGCTACCAAATCCAGTTTCTTGGAGAACTTTTTTTATTTCCTCTTTACTACCATCTTTCCATAGTAGTAGTACTTTGTGAAGAACATCAATCAGCTCTGTTGAGTTTTCAAGTTCTTTCAAATTTCTATCTTGTGGTCCGAGAACTTTTATGAATTCTTTTTCCTTCTTTATAAAACCTTTGTTCCACTCTCTTGCAAGGTCTATTCCGACACTTTGAGCAAGCTTTCTTGCTTCATCAAATTCAACTTTGCTCTCTCCAAATGCCCACCTGAAAAGTATATAAAACCTTGTCAAGGGTGAAAGCTCACTGGCAATCCCATTATGGAGAATTTGATGAACAGCATAATCTGTAACAACTTCCCTGACAAACTCTAAAAGTTTATCTGCCCTTATAATGTTTCCTTCGTAATCCATAACTTTTTCGTATTTTCCGAAGATTTCAATTGCAGATCCAATTCCAGCGATGAAAAAGTCAGCACCTGAGATTCCTTCACTCCATAATCTATCAAGTTTTTGGAAAATATGCTTTTTAATTTCTTCTTTAACTTCGTTAAACCACCCAGTTTCTTCTCTCTTAATTTTTCTGCAAACTATGTAAATTGAAGAGGCAAGTACAGCTGATTCCTGTGCTCTTAATCTTTCTTTCATTTCAGTATCAATTGGCCATGATGCAGTAGGGACAAGTCCGGAGTCAAGAAGTGAGTTTATAAGAGTTTCCCATCCAGCAGTTGATTTGTGAGCATAAACAATAATACAAATCCCATTTGGTTTTAAAACTCTGTAAATTTCCTGAAATGATTTCTTTAGCATTTCTTCAAAGAATTTTTTCCCTTCTTCCAAACCTCCTTCTTGATGTGAATACGCTACTATTTCTTTTGATTTTGGAGTAAGAGGTGTTGAAAACAAATCAGGATATAAATCGCCGATGCTTCTTTTCAGCCAGACATAAAAGAAATCAGAAAGATAAGAGTAAGGAACATTGTCATAATAGGGCGGGTCTGTGAAAACAGCATCAAAGTAGTTGCCAGGATAAGGTAGTTCACTTGCAGAAGATTGTGAAACGTGGGGTATATGTAATTTTTTCATTATTCAACTCCCTTTTGTAATATTAATTCTATTTCTTTTTTAAGCAATGGTATATCTATTTTTACTATATCCTAAACAATTCTGTAATCTGTTGCAAAATAACCATGTATCACTTGTTTTTTCATCTCTTACAAATTGCTCATAGTTTAGCCCTTCAATATACTTTTCAATTTTGTTAATACTTTCCAAAATATCCATAACAAATAATTTCCAATTTCTTTCATTTTTAGACATACACTATATCTTCTTTTACATTTTTCCAGAGCAAGTTTTTTTTGTTTCAAAGCGGAAAGGGTTAGAACATCTACTTTTATTCCAAGGATATTTTCAAGATAATTTCACAGTTCACAGAATTTTAGTCCTATTGGTCTTTCAAAGTCAACAATTATATCTACATCACTTGTTTCTCTTTGCTCTCCTCTTGTATAGGAGCCAAAGATACCAACTATTATTACTCCATATTTTTCTCTTATTTCTAATTTATTTTCTTTAAGTATTCTTTTTATTTCTTCAATTGTTTTCATTCTATTTAACCTCTTTATTTTTAGTGATGAGCTCTTGGTTAAATGTTTCTTCATATATTTTTCTTGCAAGGTAGGAATACTCAGGAAATTCCTTTATAAATTTCATGAAAAGGTATCTTACGCAAAATTCACAACCGCTGTCTGCTGTAAGCATTATCTTTAGGACTTTCTTCGCAATTTCTTTGTCAATTTTCATTCTTCAACCTCCACTGGTGGGATTTGGATGAGGGTTTTTAAAGCGTCAATGACATAACTAAACTGTTTTCCCCATCCTTGTATTCCCTCTATAACATTTGTCTCTGCATAATCCCAAACCATCGGTAATGCTTGTCTTCCGAAAGTATGTTCCTGTTTTTCTGCTATATTGTTCCAAACTGACAATGTGGAATTTCTATCAGCTAACCTATTTATCCCCAACCCCAAATAACTCACCACTGCTTTTGCGTATTCTTTATCATATCCTTCTTCAATCATTTTTTTATAAGCCAGACGTACTTTTTCCGTGAATGTAATCAATGCCAGTTTTTGACGAGAGTTAAAAAGATTGCCCCATTTTAACATCCCATATCGTTGGACCCGAAACCCCAAAGTCTCTTTTGGTGGTAAAGATTCATCCGGTACGGGGTCAATTCCCCATTCATCCATCAATTTTTTCCTTTTTTCTTCAAGGTATTTTTCTGCTTCTTTAAAAACTTCTAAATCTTTTTCTGTTGCTAATCTATAAATTTTTTCTTTTTTTAGTGGGTTGTGTAGAACAACTGCGACCATTCTTTGTCCTGCTTTTCCATCTTGGAAAAGTTTTCTTACTGTTTTATCATCTTGGGGTGAGCCACATACGAGACACGTCGCAATTGCTCTGTTTATAGTTCCTTTTTCAGGTTCAAAGTCAGAAGGGAAATCATTATTTTGTCCCACAATTTCAAATTCAACTCTTTTATCTTTTACATAGGGTTTTAAAGCAACTTTTTTATTATCTTTTTTAGCAAGCCAGAATTGTTTTATTAAAGGAATTTCAGCTCCACAGGATGGATTTTGGCAGGGAATTGTTCTTGCCCAGATATAACCCACTGGTATTAAGCCGTTTTCATCGTTTGGATAAAATCTTGCTATTTCTTTTTTAGCTTCTTCTAAAACCCAATTCCCCCATTTTTTTACATCTTCAAGCAAGGGGATCTTTTGAGTTTCAATTAATCTATCTTTTGTTTTTTGTGGTCTTCCATATTTTTGTGGATATTCAAGTGTGCATTTTAATATTAAAACGGAAACGGGGTTATAGTCATTGGCGTATGTTTCCATTCCAAGTCGTAGGCATTCAAGCGGTATAGAGCCACCGCCTGAAAATGGGTCTAAAACTTTGAGGATTTCTCCATTGTTTGCTTGAAGAATATCTTTTCTTGCTTTTTCAATTATTATTTTATTTAGAGAG
>Ga0080004_1098806_pt1 | contig 26261 bp, 22 predicted proteins | sample WasSprMetagenome_FD_69207 | JGI IMG/M metagenome (GOLD analysis project Ga0080004, IMG submission 69207) | Sulfidic aquatic microbial communities from Washburn Spring, Yellowstone National Park, USA - WS (SPADES assembly) (version 2) | ecosystem: Environmental > Aquatic > Thermal springs > Hot...
GGACCTGCTGGGGAAAACCTTGTCCGCATCGCCGTCATCCATAGCGAGATCGAGAATGCGGCCGGCCAAGGAGGCTTTGGGGCCGTCATGGGATCCAAGAGGCTAAAAGCCATAGCCGTTCAAGGGACTGGGGGCGTAAGGATAGCGAGGCCTAAGGAATTTTTGGAGGTATGCGAACATGTGAGGAAGATAGCCTATGCCAGCGGTTCCGGTTGTGAGGCTTCCCGCCCCCATCCCACTGGAGAGCGGTTCTTCGATCGAAAGGCATGTACCCTCTCCTGCGGCTCCAACTGTCTTCAGATCCACAAAACCGTCAAGGGTGAGGTCGTGGGCTTGCAATGCTGCTCCGGAAGCTATATGGCCCTTAAGCCAGCTGAAGAGGCCCTGGAAGCCGCCCTTTCCGCCAATCGGTATGGGTTGAACCACTGGGAGATCGTGAACGGATTCAGGGGTAGGCAGGGATGGCTTCCTAAGTGTCGGGATGCTAATATATTCACGGATGAGGATTTTGGAATCCCCTTCGAACCTCTGAAGGCTGAGTTTTGGATCGAGCTCCTCCGAAGAATCGCATACAGGGAAGGCATAGGGGATATCCTAGCGGAAGGATGGGTGAGGGCATCCAAGAGGCTAGGGAAGGGCAGCGAGAACTACGTCCCCCATGTCGCCCACGGCTATCAAGCTCACTGGAATGGGCATCTTTATGGAGCCCCCCGTTTCCCCTACTGGCTCGTTTCGGCGCTTACATGGATTACGGATTCGAGGGATCCCTTAGTCCATGGATACGCTAGCAGGATAACAAGCCTCTGGAGCAGGTTCGAAAACCCCTCGACTAGAAAGCAGATGCTGGAAATCTCAAGAAGGGTGTATGGATCCGAGAAGGCTGTGGATCCCGAAAGTGGCTACGAGTGGAAGGCCCAACCTACAATCTGGAACCAGAACCGCGATGCTGTGAAGGATTCCCTCGTAATATGCGATGTGATATACCCCCTCCACTTTACTCCTAGGACTGAAAGTGGATACGGGGATACAACTGTCGAGGCGAGACTTTTCTCCTCTGCGACAGGAATGGACATGGATGAGGCTTCCCTCGATAGGCTGGGGGAGCGCATCTTTAACCTTGAAAGGGCCATTGCCGTAAGGGAGGGGCGGAGGAGGGAGATCGATGAAGAGCTTGCGGATTACTTCAGGAGACCCGACTATCAGGGCATATCCATGGATTGGGAAAGGTTCCGTTCCCTCCTCAGCGAATACTACGAGCTTCGGGGCTGGGATGTCGAAACGGGGATTCCTACGAAAGGTAAGCTTGAGGAGCTGGGCCTAGAGGATGTGGCCAAAGAGCTCCATGGAGTTTATAGCTAGAATCTCACGGCACCGCTAATTCCCTTTCAAGGGATGGAAGGTTTGTTCCGGAGCCTTTCATCGCATCGAAGGTAAGCATTTCCTAACATTCTTCTTAGTATTCTTCCTAGCATTCTTCGCCCTTTGGTGGATAGGCCATTCTTGTCGATCAGCCGAAGCTTTCTTAATTTTAATCGAAAAAGGGGTCCTATATAGCCAGACAGAGGGATAGCCTTACCGGCTCCTCTATAGGTTCCAAAAACTAATGATGGTGCAAGGCTGCGTGGTATTAATGGAGCTAGAATTTCTATTGGCCTTCGGTTAAAAACCAGAAAAATTGCTTTTGCGGATTATTCTAAAGTTTATGTCTACAGGTGGCTTAGAATTTCAACGATCCTTAGAAGAAGCGAAAATCATTAATAAGATTAAAAGAAGAATAAGAGGCCATAGAGTAGGGGGAAAGGCTTTGAAGATAGGCTTTCTGGTAGGGGGACAGTTAGGTGACCTGAAACAAACGGCCAAGTGGGCCTCGGAGCATGGATTTCAAGCCCTAGAGGTCTCCTCGGCTCCTAACAGTCCTGTTTTGGATCCTGTAAAGGTCCTATCTGAGGGAGTGGGGGAAGTGAAGAGGGCGCTAGAGGGCACGGATGTAATGATCTCATGCCTTACATGGTGCCCAAACAACATGGATCCAAACCCAGAAGTCCGTAGAAGAAACAACGAACACGTGAAGCGTATGATCGAGGCTGCGGCGAAGCTAGAAGTTCCCGTGATAAGTACTTGGATTGGAAAGCTTCCCACCTCCATCGATGAGAATATGAGGGTCTATGGCGAGGTTTGGCCACCCATCGTTGAGCATGCAGAGAAGCATGGCGTTAAGATTGCCATAGAAAACTGCATGGGAAATATCGCCTACAGGCCTGATATCTGGGATCGAATGTTCCAGATAACCCCCTCCAAAGCCATAGGGCTGAACTTTGACCCATCCCATCTAGTCTTCCAGTTCATAGATTATCTTGAGGCCATCAGGAGATTTGGCGATAGGATTTACCATACTCATTGTAAGGATACGGAAATCCTACACTGGAGGCTTTCCTATGTGGGCTATACAGGCGATGGATGGTGGCGATTCAGAATTCCAGGACTGGGAGATATAGACTGGAAGCGCTTCATTTCCACGCTAAGGGATCAGGGCTATGATTATGTCCTCAGCATAGAACATGAGGATCCCCTGTATCATGGCCCCAAGGGCTTCAAGGAAGGGCTCATCATAGGAAGGAAGCATTTGGCCCAGTTCCTTCCCTAGCCTTAGACCGCTCGGTTAAGCCTGGTTATAGATGGCTCGATAGTTTTAGGATAAAGGAGGCGCCTCAGTTTTGACTTCTAAGCCTAGAGAGGAGGTTAGGATAGGGCTTATCGGATGTGGAGGCATAGCGGGTTTTCATATGGGAAATCTCTTGAGGATACCTGAAGCCAAAATCGTCGCCCTAGCGGACATTAAGGAGGAGAATATCCGTAGGCTTCAGACGAACTTTCCCATCCTTTCTGGTTGCGAGGTCTATGGAGATTACAGGAAGATGTTAGAATCTTCCAAGCTTGATGCCGTAGAGATCCTGACACCCCACACCCTCCACTTCCAGCAGGCCCTAGACTCCCTTAAAGCGGGGCTCCATGTCCTTGTGGAGAAGCCCCTTGTTTGTAAGGTTGAGCATGCAAGGCGTCTTATCAAGGAGGCTGAGGATGCCAAGAAGGTGCTTATGGTATCCTACCAGCGCCACTACCAACCCATGTTCCGGTATATGAAGCACACCATCGAGTCTGGGGAGCTGGGCGACGTACAGTTCATTTCGGCTCTGCAGGGGCAGAACTGGCTCCAGAGCACGAGGGGGACATGGCGCCAGGATCCGGCCCTCAGCGGTGGAGGACAGCTGAACGATTCTGGAAGCCATCTTCTGGACATAATCCTCTGGACAACTGGTTTAGGGGCTACGGAAGTTCATGCTTATATAGATAACCTTGGGGCTCCCGTAGACATCAACAGTGCCATAGCCTTGAAGCTAAGCAATGGGGCTGAGGCAACGATTGCCGTTGTTGGAAATTCCCCCATATGGTGGGAGGATCTGACGATATGGGGGTCGAAAGGCATGCTCCTCTATCGAAACGGACGCCTTCAGCATGTATCCTGGGGAGCCAACGCAATCCTGGAGCCCCTCACCTTCCCTCCCGGACCACCAAGTCCCGATGCGAACTTCGTGAATGCAATCCTTGGCAAGGAAGCTCCAGAATCCCCCGCCCATTGCGGCTTAAGGGTTATAGAGCTTACTGAGGCCGCCTGGAAATCCGCCAAGACTGGAAAACCAGTAAAGATAAAGCAAAGTGCCTAGAATCCTTTTTATTTTTTATTCATATTAGAGCGTGTCCAAAAAATCGTTATTGCCCATAAACTGAAGGAACGAGGTCATGAGTCCTATAAGGAGGATAAGGCTTAGACAAAGCCTCCCAGCATCGAGAAACCATGGCTCAGTTAAGGTGATGTCCAATTTTTGGGCACGCCCATTCATATTACCCTAACTAAAGCCTTTAAGATGGACTTTGAAACGAATTGAAAGCCTTTCAATATCCCTAATTTTGGCTAAGATAAAATAAAATCTAAACGCCCTTAATCGGGGAGTTGTTGATAATGGGGAAAAAGTCCATGGGCATCATGGACACCAACGATTTGACGTTGAAGAGTGATCCTTAAAAAGGAGCTAGGAGGAAGCTTTAAAGCGGAAGGCTTAACCTGAAAAATCTGAAAAGGGAAGTCGTGGGAGAATGTGCGTAGTCGGTAAAGATAGGCTTTTGAGACTCATAGAGGATTATGCATGCATACATCCCTACGATCAACAGCTCCTAGATGGAGATGGATACGTCCTTACGGTCAAAAAGGAAACTACGCTCCACTACCTAGAGCATAGGAATATCGTAAGCCATGAGATTGTCTTCACACCTCCGGACTACGTAGCCCATCTGACGGCTAAAAGCCGCTTTGGACGCATGGGTCTTTCCTTTCTAAACGCTGCCAAGGTTCATAGTGGCTTCGTGGGAAGACTTGCCCTCGAAGTTGTGAACCTCAACAATGACCGCCAACCCATAACGATAAAGAGGGGGGAACCCTTCATGCACATCGAATTCTTAAGCCGCCTTGGGAAGCCCTCGCCTTACGTGGGCGATTATATGTTTCAGTACCTCACGAATGAAGAAGTTGCGATGTACCGAAGGATCCTAAGGGAAAAGTTCCCAGGTCTTTTTGAGGAGGAGTCCCTCGAAAGGATGGCTGCCAGAAGGATAAAGGATATGGAAGAAGGCTGAGGAGGCCAAAAAAGGTAAACAAAAAATCGTCGTCCCTCATTTCCACGATAGAAGCATGAAGGCACCTTTATTCAATAGCTTATCAGACAAACAAACTACTTATCTTGGAGGTAGAACCATGTTGGAGTTTAAGCTTCAGCCCGTAAGGATAGGTGATGTGGAAGGAATTTGGGCTAAGGTGCATGGGCCCTTCGGCTCCTTTATGTTCGTAGTAGCCGGGGATGCCCTCTTGACCTGTGGCGCTTTCGATGCCGAGGTTCTAGACCACTTTGGCTTTCTTATGGCAAGGGTCAGGGGTACCGAGGCACACCCCCTCAAGGAATTTGAGGACATGTTGAAGGCCAAGGTTGACCGCTTCACTTCTAAGGCAGGGGCCTTGGGCGTCGTTGAGGGGATTTCTGGTCTTGAAGCCCTAGAGCGAATGCTACGGAAGACTGAAAGCCCTAGGAAAGCCCCAAGCTCCTTGGAAAAAGGTCTCTAGGCTTGCTGGATGTCAGGATTTTTGCTCCTGAAGCTTAAGGAAGCCCTTTTAAGCTTTTTACGAGAAAAGCTGTCCAAAGGTGGATTCAATTTGGTCGATATGGTCAATACAGGCTTGATCCTGGCCGCTGGAAGGGGGACTAGGATGGCGCCATACTCCGATGCCGTTGCAAAGGAGCTGCTTCCAATAGGGGAGAGACCGGTCATCGAGTATAGCATACGATACATGTGCGAGGCTGGGATCAGGAAGGTATACATAGTCCTTGGTGAGGGAAAGGAGCAGATCATGGAATACATAAAGGATGGAAGGCGCCTTGGCGTCCATGCGGCCTATCTTTTCCAAGACCTGAAGGCGGGTATGGGAACAGCTAAGGCCGTGGAAGCTGCGAAGCCATGGATCCAAGAAGCCTTCGTGGTCTTCTATGGCGATTCTTTCTTCTATCCTGGGGATTTCCTGAAGGAGATGCTCCAATTCCATAGGATGCGGGGCTCCCAAGTGACCATGGGAGTCTACAGAGTGAAAAGTCCCCTTGGTTTTGGCATAGTCAGGATGGGGCGCGAGGACGATGTGATCGATCTGGTGGAGAGTCCCACCCTAGAGGAGGCGGAAGGCTTGAGAACTGATGGGGAGTATCTCGCCAACTCTGGGCCCCTCATCTTTACATCAAGCGTTTTTGATTATATTGAAAAGACAGGGCCTTCACCCAAGGGTGAGTACTGGATCACGGAAACCATAAGGCTCATGGTTAGGGATGGGCTTAGGGTCTATGGGTTTAGGATCCCGAGGGAGGTTTTTTGGAGGGATGTAGGAACTCCTAGGGCTAGGCTCGAGGCGGAGGAATTTGCCCTGAGAACCTTTGCCTTAGGAGGCAATGTATGACAGCCTCAGATTAAGGACAAACAAATAGATGTTTCAGCTCCTTTTCTAGGTCTTCTTTTGATATGAGCCATACTAATTCTTTTTCTGGCTCATAAACGTGTATCAGTGGAATTTTGTACCTTGTTGCTAATTTATAGTAGGCTATTCCGGCTGGCCTTGTTCCGGAGGTACAGTCCATGATTAAAACATATTTTTCCATAAGCTCGGCCAATTTGGGCTTAACCCTTTCCTCAACCTTTTCTATCTTATTCAACTCATCTTTGCTCAAGGTGTGCCACTCTATCCTCAGTTCGGGGCTGATGGCACCTGACCAAGATCCAACAGCCTCTGGTGTCGTAATCACCACAATCCTTTCAAATCTTAATCCCAAACTCCCAAGGATCTTAACTGCCGTTTCGGTCTCGGAGATCTCCCGCTTGTCCTTAACTCCCAAGAGGCCTAAATAGGCATAGGGAACATTGGGTGTGTTGGCTACAAAGCATAATGGAGTTTTAAACTTTAATCTAATAGGTCCCCTCTTAGCTCTAGCGATAAAGTTGAACCTTTCGAGGACATCTAAGTTATTGGATAAGGAAGATTTGTTCTTTGATGGAATGCCCAGTAATTCAAGGAACTCGCCTGAGCGGGACTCTCTTCCGTGCTTTAACAGGAGTCCCAGTATCCTCCTAACATATTTCCTGTTCGTTCTTTTCAATCCCTCAAAGTTGGGAAAATCCCAATAAAGGGGAATTGAAAGAGAAGGATGTAGGCTATCTCCCTCTCTATCTTGGCCCTCGATTCCATACAGATATACCCGTCAAACCATCTCCGAAAGTGCGCACAACCCAGAACTAAAGATGAAACCTAAATTTGCCAAAGTTTAGTTGCTTTTTGCAACCTACCAGTTGCCAGCTTTGCAGCGAGCTGGATAGCCTCTATGAGGCTTCCCGGATCAGCAGTCCCTTCACGCCTACCTGCTTTACCGTAAGCTGTTCCATGGTCCACGGAAGTCCGCACAAAAGGAAGGCCTAGAGTAATGTTCACACCGGATATCTTCTTCCAACCCATCCTTTCCTCATCCCATTGGAAGCCCAGGAGCTTGACCGCTATATGTCCTTGATCATGATACATGGCAATAACGGCATCGAAACCTCCCCCTGCGGCCCTTGCAAATACGGTGTCTGGTGGAAAAGGCCCCGAAACTTCCAAGCCTAGCTTGCAGCTCTCCTGGACCGCAGGTTCTATTTCCTCAATCTCCTCCTGACCGAAAATTCCACCCTCCCCCGCATGGGGGTTGAGCCCAGCAACGGCTATTCGAGGCTTTTGAATTCCCAAAGCCCTCATGGCCTCATCAGTGAGCTTTATGACCTCTAGGACCCTTTTCCTCGTTACTAGAGCTGGCACCTGGCTTAATGGAACATGGGTCGTTACATGAGCAACTCTTAAGGGGCCGGCCACAAGCATCATGGCAACAGACTTGGCCCCTGCCAGCTGGGCTAAAAGCTCCGTATGTCCCGTATAAGGAAGACCTGCCATTCTGATGGCTTCCTTGCTTATCGGTGCCGTAACCATGGCTTGAACCTTCCCTTCCATCGCCAGCTCCACAGCCCTCGTTACATACTCGACGCTCGCTCTGCCACCCATAGCCTGGGGCTTGCCAAGGATGAGGCTTGAAGTATCCACGTTTTTAAGGTCTAGGACATCAATCGTTCCATACTGAAATCGGGCCTCGTCTAACCCCTTAATAGAAAAAATCTTAAGCCCCAGCCCGGCAACATCCATCCCCATTTTCATCACCGTCGAATCCCCGATCACAAAGGGACGGCAGAGCTCGTAAACAAAGGGTTGGGAAAGGGCCTTGGCAACAATCTCAGGACCGATGCCCGCAGGATCGCCCATCGTAATACTGATAACTGGCTTCATAGATCAGGTTCCCCCTCCAAATGCCTTACAGCTTCCATTATGCTTTCTACCCTTCCGAAGCCTCCGGCCTTCACTATGACCCTTAGTCCCTCGAATTTGCCTCCTAAAACCTTACCTATGGGGATTCCTGTCTCAACCTCTCCATCCAAGATGAGGGCGGAAGTACCGAGGGCCCTCAAGACATGGAAGGCCGTCTCGCCCCCAGATAGTATGAGACCTGAAGGCCTCTTATGCCTTAGGATTTCCTCCACGAGGGATCCAAAGCGTTCCATAATAAGAAGGCCCTTAAGCCTTTCCATGTTTTTGGAATCTGAAGCCCCTACAAAGGCTTTCAAGGATCCATTACTGGCAGCCGTCGTTATGATGAGATGGTGGTTTCTCTGTAAGACTTTGAACCCTTCCCTCACAAAGCTGTCTATTTTTTCCCCTCTAAAGCCCTCGTTTAAAGGAATCTCTATCTCTAAAACCTCTGTTCTCGGATACTCCTTCGCATGCAGGATCTGTCTCAGGCTTACAGGGTTAAGGCTACCGGATACGACCAAAACGGGCTTAGGAATGGCAAGACCGAAGGCATAGGGAATTTCCCCGGCCAACCCAGCTGAGCCGCATAGGAGCCTTATGTTCAAAGCGCTGGCTGCTAGGGCGATGGTTTCTAGGTCCTTCTGGTTTAGGGCATCCACGACGATTATCTCCTCGCCCTTAAGCCTTCTAGCCTCGAGCTCAGCGGCTAGGGCCTCCTGCCCCCCTCTTACAGTTTCCAAGGAAATCCATCCAACCCTTCGATCTGTCTGATGGCTTATCAAGGTCGGAATATGGGATTCCCGAACAGGACTAAGGGGATCCTTGGAGAAGGTCGTTTGATCCACAGGGATCCCGTCTACAAGCTGGAAACCCCTGAGGGTCGTCCTTCCCTTCGCTGGAAAGGCTGGGGCTACGATGCATAGGTCGTAGGGACCCTTCTCCATAACGACGTCGAGTTCTGCACCAATATTGCCCCTTATGGTTGAATCAATCTTTTTGTAGAGAATGCCCACCCTTTCCCCCTTTGTTTCATTCAGGCATGAGAGGGCTTCCCTTACCCTCCTTCTAGCTTCCTTTATAGGGGCATTCCTTGCCTCAGTATCGAAGGATACGACCTGAAACCTTCTTAGGGCATCTTCCAGCATCGAGGGATCCGTTATGACGGCCGTCGAGAGGCCATGCCTGCTGAACTGGGCTCCCGTATCGGAGGCTCCTGTGTAATCGTCTGCTATTATAAGAACCTTTTTTCCAAGATCTTCGGTCAAGGGAAGGCATCTCCCCTTAAAAGGAGCGTAAGAAGCCTTATATCCCTATTGTCGCCTAAATCGCCTAGAATCGGATAGAAAAGAAAAAGAGAAAAATGTTAATTCCTAGGAGACCGTTTCGATAGTATAGGAAAGCAGGGGTCCTTGAAGATGTCAAAGCTTGATGAGCTCATACCGAAGCCCAGAAGCCGCTTCCTTAGGGTGAGATGCAACTCTTGTGGTAATGAGCAAATCCTTTTTGAAAGGGCAGCCATGGTGGTGAAATGTCGGATATGTGATGCAATCCTCGCCGAACCTCGAGGGGGAAAGGCGAATATCAAGGCTGAGGTCCTAGAAATCCTCGGGTAAGGGGAGTCTGGATAAAGATGGTGGCACCAGATAAGTCGAAGGTTCAAGAGGTACGCGAAGGTTGGCCTGAGGAGGGGGAGCTCGTCGTTGCCACAGTGAAGGAAATAAGCCCCTACGGAGCCTACGTTACTTTGGACGAATATGGAAACAAGGAGGGCTTCCTTCATCTCTCGGAAGTTTCTACAAGCTGGGTTAGAAATATCAGGGACTTCGTCCGGGAGGGGCGAAAGGTTGTATTAAAGGTTTTGAGGGTAGACCTTATAAGGGGTCAGGTGGACCTCTCGCTGAAGAGGGTTACGGATAGGGAGCGAAAGGAAGCCCTCCTTGAGTGGAGGCGTAGGAGAAGGGGTCGCTTTTTCCTGAACCTTCTAAGCCAAAGGCTGAAGCAACCTTACGAGAAGGTCTATGAGGAATTCGGGCGAAGGCTCGAGGAATCCTTTGGAGGCCTTTACGAAGCCTTTGAGGAAGCGTGCGAGAGGGGTGAGGAGAGGCTTTTGAAAGCTGGCCTTCCCCCAGAGGTTGCAAAGGAGATCCTTTCCATAGCTAATGAAAGGATAAAGGTGCCGACCGTGAAGGTAAGCGGAACCCTAGAGCTAACCTGCATGAAGCCTAAGGGAGTAGAAGTTATTCGAAATACCCTCATGGATATTGAAACCTTGGGAAAGAAGGGCGATGCTGTTGTAAACATCTATGTCATAGCAGCCCCCAAATACAGGGTCGAAGTAATTGCGAAGGATTATAAGTCGGCTGAAAAGCTTTTGCAGGAGGTCGTGGAAAGGGCTGCGCAAGATATGAAGAAGGCCGGAGGGACCTTTGCCTTTAAAAGGGAAGGCTGACCTTAGACTTCGTGGATGGGAATCCATGGTTAACCTACTCAGGCGATGTACCCGCTGCGGGCGATATACCTTGGAAAGAGAAAACTGCCCTCTATGCGGCGCTCCAGTAAGGGTTCCACACCCTCCAAAGCTTTCTCTAAACGATAGGTTCAGGCCCTATAGGCGAAAGCTGAGGGAGATGGTCTTCGATGAGAAGGACCGTGATAAAGGAAATAGGGAAGATTGAACTAAGGGAGCCCATCCTCATAGAGGGCTTCCCAGGTCTAGGAATGGTGGGACAAATAGCAGCCCAGTATCTAATCGAAGAGCTAAGGGCCTCTCTGATGGCCGAACTCTACTCTCCCTTCTTTCCCTTCCATGTCCTTGTGAATGACGAAGGAGAACTGCGCCTTCTGAGGGCCGAGTTCTACTACTGGAAGAATCCCCGAGAAAACCTTCCAGACCTTCTTTTACTCAGGGGCGATGCCCAGCCCCAAACCCTAGAAGGGCAGTATGAGGTTTCTTGCGCCATCCTTTCTTACGCAAAATCCAAGGGGGCGAGGCGCCTCATAGCCCTTGGAGGGTATGAGGCATGTCCTGATGGGGAGCCAAGGATCATAGCCGCCTCCACGGATCAGGATTTTCTTAGGGAGGGACTGTTGAAAGGATGCATTCTGGCCAAGGTTGGAAATCCTATCCTAGGCTTGGCTGGGGTTCTTCTAGGCATCGCTCCCTTTTACGGGCTTCAAGGCTTAGCCCTCCTTGCCGAGACTCCAGGATATGCCCCCGATCCTAAGGGGGCTAAAGGGCTTCTCAGGGTTCTTGAAGGTCTCCTCCAAATCCCTCTCAAATATGAGCGCTTAGATAAGGAAATAGCCAAGGCAGAGGTCGCCATCAGCAGGGCGAGTGAGGTCTATGAGAGGGCGAAGGCCGTAGAGAGAAGCCTTTCGCTAAAAGGTGAGGAAAGAATTACGTATATAGCATAGCATAGCCTAACCGCCCACCCCTGTAAGGCATCCTTCTTAAGCCTATCAGCATCCCTTCGCCTCTTAGGCAAACGCTTTTGCAGGATTTAAGAGGTTAAGGCTCAGTTTAAGATAAGGAGAAGGTAAGTTTAAGAAAGGATAGAGAAGAGTCCCTCCCTGTTCTATCTTAAATTGTATAATTGCCCTACACCTCTTTGGAAGAAGATGAGGAGTGTTGGTATGGAGAGATGTTGGTATGGGGAGGGCTTGGGATCGTCTTAGGAGAGGGATTGGGACCCAACGAAGCACTAACCGATTTAATCCCGCAACCGTAAATTTCAGAGACCTAAAAGTGGAAGGCATTTTCCAGATAGAACAGGAAGAGTCCCTTCCAATTCTCGTCTAGAAATTAGGATTCCATGCCCAGAAAATTCAATTCTGGCTATAGCCATTGCCCTAGAAGCCCATTGCTTAAAAAAGGAAGGGAAAAATAGCTTAGTTGCCGCCTCTATTACCGCTACCAGTCTGCCAGGGAGCCATCGTCTTCATGGAAAAGGATTGGAGTTTGCCATCTCCCATCGAAGAGCTTTTCCCTAAGGGCTTCCTCGTCGAGCTCGATTCCAAGACCAGGCCTTGTAGGCAAATCTATATATCCATTCTTTAGTCTGAAGGGCTCTTTTAGGTATCCCTCCCCAAGGGTTACATGCTCTTGGATGAGAAAGTTAGGTATACAGGCATCCAATTGAATGCATGCGGCTAGGGCTATAGGTCCCAAGGGACAGTGCGGGGCTACGGCCGCATAGTATGTTTCAGCCATAGCAGCGATTTTGCGGCATTCGAAAATTCCTCCAGCATGGCTTAGATCGGGCTGGAGGATTGAGGCAGCCTGCTTTTCAAGGACTTCCCTGAAGCCCCACTTTGTGAAAAGGCGCTCTCCTGTGGCAATGGGAATGCTCGTAGCCCTTGCAACGGTTACCATCGTATCGACGTTCTCTGGAAGGCACGGCTCCTCTAGGAACATGGGATGGTAGGGTTCGAGGGCTTTCGCCATCCTAATAGCCATGGCTGGACTGAGCCTTCCATGGCAGTCGATGGCTATGTCAACCTTATCTCCTACAGCCTCCCTCATGGCCCTTATCCTAGCCTCAGCCTTCTTAACGGCCTCAAGGGTATCGACGATGCGGGTTGCTCCGAAGGGGGTCGTCTTTACGGCTGTGAAGCCCTCTTTAACCCTTTTCAAGGCACTTTCTGCACATTCCTCAGGGGTAGCACCGCCTGCATGGGCATAGAGACGTATACGGTCACGGCAGGCTCCTCCCAAAAGCTTATAGACCGGAACATTCAGGTGCTTGCCTAAGATGTCCCAAAGGGCTTCCTCTATGCCGCTTATCGCACTCACGAGGATTGGCCCGCCCCTATAGAAGGCACCCCTGTACATTTTCTGCCAGAGATACTCGATTCTAAGGGGATCCTCTCCAATCAGTTGTTCGCTCAGCTCTTTGACAGCCATCTCGACCGTCCTGGCCTTTCCCTCAAGAATGGGCTCTCCATAGCCCACAATTCCCTCATCCGTATGTAGCTTCAAAAGGAGCCATCTGGGCTTTATGTGCATAGTTTCAAGTCTTGTTATCTTCATCCTCCCACCTTACGAGAATTTGACGGCAATCCTTTTTAAGGCTTTAACCTAAAAGCATCGATGGTAAAGACTGTTACCATGATTATGGAAGGGGCCCCGTCCTTCCGTAAAAAAACAGGGGCTTTTCAAAATCGGACAAAGAACCAACGAAACCCTTTGGCTCTTAAAGGGGGCATATGCACAAACCGCATAGGTTTATTTCAAAGCCTAGGCTCCTCAAGAGCTCCCCTTGGACTTAGATCAAGAGGGGGCAAGTAATGTCTATATATATGCTCAAAGAATAAGAAAAATAAAGGAGTTGCTAACTGATTGTCGCAAACTGAGCCTTCGATTCGTATAGAAAACGTGGTCGCTTCTGTTATACTGGGTCATAATCTTGACCTTCCCTCCATATCGAGGGCCCTGCCTGAAGATATAGAGTACAATCCCGAGCGCTTTCCAGGAGCCCTTTTCCGCCTGAAAAGGCCAAAAACAGCGATTCTTATCTTCAGCTCCGGTAAAATGATATGTGTAGGAGCAAAGTCGGAAAGGCTTGCAAGGCTAGCCGTTAGGAAAGTCATGAGGAGGCTCAGGGAGAGCGGCATTGTGATAACATCGAAGGCTGAGATAACCATTGAAAACATCGTAGCCTCCGCAAGCCTCGGCGGAAAGATAGACTTGGAGAAGGCCTCCTTTACCTTGAGAAGGACCATGTACGAGCCCGAGCAATTCCCAGGACTCATCTATCGGATGGACGAACCTAAGGTCGTCATTCTCATCTTCGCTAGTGGAAAGCTCGTGATCGTAGGGGCTAGGGAAGAGGGGGATGTGAGGGGGGCTGTTGGAAAGCTCAAGGAACAACTTGAGGAACGCGAACTTATATTCTACTGAATTTTTTGCCCAATCCTTGAGCCAATACATGAAGGGAGGGAAGGCCTAGGGGAACCTGAGAAGCTTTTCTAGAAGCTCGAGTACATAGCCTTCAATGGAAAGATATTTTTCCTGGCGCCTTCTTAAATCTTCATTTCTCAGGGAATAGAAGGAAAGAAAAAGAAAGAAATAAAAGAAGGACCCGGGTCCCTGGCGGTGGCTTTGACTTGATATTCCTTCAGATACCAGTCGGGAGTTATAGAAACTTTGCCTATATCGTTTCAGATGAGGAAACCCGTCTATGCGCTGTCATAGATCCGGGTTTTGGGGTTGATAAGATCCTCCGTTTGCTGGAGGATCATCGACTGAAGGTAAAGTACATCATAGGAACCCACTCCCATCCAGACCACATCTTTGGCTGCCGGAAACTTGCTAATAAAACAGGAGCCAAGGTCATCATGCACAAGCAATCAAAAGCCTATAAGGATCAGACGGTTGAGGATGGGGATGTCCTAACGGTTGGGTCCATCAGGATACGGGTCCTTCACACCCCAGGACATACATCCGATAGCATATGCCTTCTTATCGAAGACGGCAAAAGGAAACTCATCACGGGCGACACACTTTTTGTAGGCGGATGTGGAAGGACGGATCTTCCCAGCGGGAATCCTGAGGAACTTTACGATAGCCTTTTTGAAAAACTCCTTAAGCTCGGCGATGATGTGGAGATTTATCCTGGTCATGACTATGGGCAAAGGCCAAGCTCTACGATTGGAGTGGAAAGGCTAAGCAATTATCCTTTAACCCTTAAGTCAAAGGAGGCTTTCCTTGCTTTTATGAAAGGCCTATAGGCTTTCTTCCTAGGCGCGTCGAAAAACTCGTCCCATGTCCATCACCCTATGAGACTGGGACCATTCAACATTCCTCCGCCTTTATACGATGCTTAAGGTTCGGGTGTACGCTAATGCTAGGCGATGGGACTATTATTGGCAAAATTCTTCTTCCCGAATTTTTTAAGGTTAAGGCTATGTTTCGTTTAATCTTTCCCTCCAATGGGAAGTTCTTAAGCTGAACTGAGAGGTATCCTACATCGCTAATGCTTTTCCCCTTCCCCAAAGCCTTAGGACATGCCCAAATGGTTAACGAAATCGAAGCATAACTGAAATTCTACCATCCGAGCCTGATAGGTTTCAAGTTATAAATGTATAGGCATAGTGGGAATAGAAATGGAAGGGAATTTGGAGCTATCCTCAAATATTCTATTCTTCTATCTTCGAGCCCTCTTTACCCTTAGTCGTCGCCTCTCGATTCCCTTCTCCTGAGGGAGGTTTTCCCCCTTTTGGGACCTCCTCCCAAACCCACCAAGCAAGGAAGGCGAAGAAGGCGACGAGGATAATAGCTTTTACCTCACCGGCCTCCGTCCAGATCCACAGATATCCGAGGAGAGGTATGCGAAAGATGCATTTTCCTATAAGGCGTTCTTCTGCATCGAAATGCCTTTCGAAGTACTGAGGATAACCAACGTTGTCGCCTTGGGTTGTGAAATAGAGCTTCCCATTCTCTTCTGATATCTCCACGACGCGATGGATCACACGGTCCGTAGGAGGCGGAAGTCCTGTTTTGAACACTATGATATCGCCAACCTTAACTTCGGAAGGTTTCACGCCTTTTATAACAACAAGGTCCCCCACTTGGATGCTTGGCTCCATGCTCCTTGTAGGGACGTACATGAGAGGTGTGCTGATTGAAAGATAGGCTTGAAGGGCGAGCTGGAAGGCTTGCAAAGCCATGTAGCTCCCCAATACCGTAATTAGGATTTCAGCAACTCCCCTCCACTTTCCAAGTTTTAGCCTCATAAGGCCCCCCTTGTCGAGGAAGTAGAGCAAAAGACTTAGGAAAAAAGTTTATGGAACCTTATCCAAGTGCCATTGCCTAAAAAATCGGTAGGGAAGCAGCTATGGATAGGTCCTAGATAGAAACCATGGATAAGGTTTGATCCATTCGTCTTGTCCATTCATATCTTGGCGGCCCACTCCATGGCTTAGCTCTAATCCTTCAAAAGCCATTGGATGGGGATGTCCTGATAGCTTCCATCAGGAAGCCTTCGCCTAATAGTTATCGGAAGAATGCCGAGGCTTAGCTCGTAGGACGCTATATCTATAGGATTCGTAAGTCCCTTAGGAAGCTTGACAAAGACGGGAGCACCCATGGCGATTTGGAGCGCTCTGGCTCCAACAATTCTCGCCTTCTCAAACCTCGTTAAACGAGGTGGCCCTATTATCTGGGTCTGTGAGGCCTTACCTGAAGCCTTAGAGGCCTCTTTCGAACCCCCCTCCTTTTTGGCCAAGCAGCTAAGTTCCCCCTAATCGGAAACCATGAGAGCCGAGGTGGCTAAGACATGAAAAAGCATGACAGAAGATGGACAATAATCCCTTTTAATAAACATATCGCTCTTCGATTTTGAGTAATGGAAGATTTCTCCTGAATCCGTCCGGAAAAAGGCTATTTGTTCTTGACCCTGAGCTCCTCTTGCTTGAGGATATGAAGGTTAAGGGAAAGGGAACCTAAAGGTTTCCCATACAATCTTTCCCTCGCTTGAGGCCGATACTGCCATCCATGAAAAGCCTCTGCCCCTAATCGGTCTAGAAGTGCCACCAAGCCTCGCAACATAAAGGTAACGGTATCAGGCTTAACCAGAAGGCATGTCTAACAATTCGTTCCATGTCCATCGATTCCAGACATGGGATTCTTGTTGGTCTTTGAAGCATGGTTCTTCCTCTTCCACGCCGAAACATGGAAGGATCTATGGTCTCCTTCTAGGCGATAGGATGATTGTTGACATGCCTCCCAACTACATAACCCTAATATATGAGTAGCACAACCTAACCTAGGTGTTTGGATAGAGGGATTCCTTAGCAACTTCCAATTAAACGGAGGTGGAATGGAATGTCCGAGAAAGGAATAGAAGTCTATAAAGAATTTGAAGTCAACATAATCCCCCCAAGCTGGAAAGACAGGGTTTGGGATAAAAGCGACTTTAAAAAATGGTATGAAAGCACGGTCAAGGACAAGAAGGCAATAGAAGCATGGTGGGAGAAATGGGCAAACGACATCTTCTGGTTTAAAAAATGGGACAAAGTGCTAGATGACAGTAATCCTCCTTTTTACAGGTGGTTTGTTGGAGGAGAAACAAACCTAGCCTACTTATGCACAGATTGGCAAATCGAGCAGGGAAGAAAGAATAAGTTGGCTTTGATTTGGGAAGGCGAACCATGGGATGAAATGCTTGATCAGCCAAAAGAGGTTAGAAAGTTTACTTTTTATGACCTGTACAGGGAATCTAATGTAATCAGCTATGCCCTAAAAGAAAAACTGAACGTTAAGAAAGGCGAAATATTAACATTATATCTTCCCATGATTCCAGAATTACCCCTCTATATGCTTGCCATCCAAAGGCTTGGAGCAAAACACAGTGCAGTTTACAGCGGATTCAGTGCGGATGCCTTAGCCACAAGAGCTCTTGATGCTGGTTCAAGAATAATTATTACTGCTGACGGACTTTATAGAAGAGGTCGAATAATAAGCTTAAAACCGATAGTGGACGAAGCCATAAAAATATGCGCGCAAAATGGAGTTAAAATAGAAAAGGTAATAGTTATCAGAAGGATTGGTCATGAAATACCTTGGAACAGTAACTTAGACATATGGCATCATGAGCTGGTAAAAGATGTTCCAAAAAATGTGAGGGTTCCAACTGAAAGATGTGGTTCAGACGATTTCTCATACATCCTCTACACCTCGGGGACAACGGCAGCCCCTAAGGGAGTGCAACTTCCAGTAGGCGGCTATGCCGTTGCGTTATATGCAACTATGAAATTGATATTTGACGCAAAGGACAGCGACATCTATTGGTGCACGGCGGACATCGGATGGGTTACAGGGCATTCTTACATAGTTTATGGTCCGCTTTCAGTGGGTTTAACATCCATAATGTATGAAGGGGCACCGGATTTCCCGAGACCAGATAGATGGTGGAGCATAATTCAACGCTATGGCGTTACAATATTCTACACAACACCAACGGCCATCAGAATGTTAATGAGGTACCCCGAAGAATTAGTTCGGAAATACGATTTATCCACAGTAAGAATTGCCCACACTGTAGGCGAGCCCATCAACCCAGAGGCCTTCAAATGGTACTACAAAAACGTCGGAAGGGAAGACATCGTTGCATCAAGCACTTGGTGGATGACGGAAACAGGACAGATGTTAACGGGACACTTTCCAGGATTAGGGAAAATATTCCCACTTAAACCTGGAACCAACGGTTATCCATTCCCTGGCGTAACATTAGAGGTTCTTGATGATGATGGGAATCCATGTCCACCAGGAGTTAGAGGGTACCTGGCTATAACTTCACCATTTCCTGCAATGCTTATGACGCTTTATAAGAATCCGCAAAGATATCTCGATGTTTATTGGAACAGGTTTAAGGGCAAGATGTACTTTTACACGGGCGACTTCGCCATAAAGGACCAGGATGGATATTTATGGGTCTTGGGAAGGGCAGATGATGTGCTAAAAGTTGCTGGCCATAGGATAGGAACAGCAGAGATTGAATCTGCGATGATTAAGCATCCAGCTGTTGCAGAAGCTGCGTGCACTGCCAAGGCTGACCAAGTGAAAGGAGAAATACCCCTCATCTTCACAGTGCTCAAACAAGGATATTCGCAAAATCCGAAGCTTGCAAGTGAGCTAAAAATGCATTTAAGGGCAACCATTGGCCCCATCGTGGCTTCAGATGCGATAATTACTTTCGTGGACTCTCTGCCAAAGACAAGAAGCGGCAAAATTATGAGGAGGTTGTTAAGGGCAGTTGTTAGTGGAGCACCTATAGGCGATGTTACATCTCTTGAAGATGGAGTAGCGGTTGAAGAAGCAAAGAAAGCTTATGAAAGCGTGAAAGAGGCTTTAGAACGCGGTAAAAGCGAGGCATCATAAACAATTTATTTTTTATTACTTTTCCTCATAATCATAGAATTGATGATGTCGATAAGAGCATGGATGGCTCATCCTAGTTCGAAACATATCGTCTTATAAGGAAAAAGAATAGACAATTCGAAAAGGCATAATTAAGGTTGCTTTAACCTTAAGCCTTAGGGGAGCCCTATCTTCCTCGATGAACTATGATAGGAAAACGCTTCGAAAGGGATAGGACTCTCCTAGCCATAGTAGCTATGCCCTTTACTAATACTTATCGGGAAATAAGCCACAAAAACATTCTTATTTTCCCTCTTCCCTTAGATTCTCTCCCTTTTCTTTATAGCCCAATCTAAAGAAATTCTTGGCTAGGGATTTCCTTATGGAATCGAAGCCCAGGTATAGATTAGAAAGGGATAGCATGGGAGAGGTTAAGGTACCCTGGGAAGCCTACTATGGAGCCCATACCCAGAGGGCCTTAGAGAACTTCCAGATTTCGGGCATACGCTTTCCAAGGCGATTCATAAGGGCTTTAGCCATCGTCAAGCTGGCAGCCTGCAAGGCAAATTGGAAGCTGGGCTTCTTGGACGAAAGGAAGGCTGATGCCATCGCTCGAGCCGCCTTGGAGGTAATCGAAGGGCACTTCGATGATATGTTCCCCTTGGATGTCTTCCAAACAGGCTCAGGAACCTCCACGAACATGAACATGAACGAAGTTATTGCTAACAGGGCGGCTGAACTCCTCGGCGGAAGAAGGGGCGATTCGAGCCTCGTCCATCCGAATGATGATGTGAACATGTCCCAATCGACGAACGATGTCTTTCCAACGGCAATCCATATAGCATCCTTACAAGCCCTTAGGGAAACCCTCCTTCCAAGCCTTGAGGCCCTCGCATCGAACATGAGGCGGAAGGCCTTGGAGTTCATGGAAATCGTGAAGCCTGGAAGGACACACCTTCAGGATGCGGTTCCCGTTACGCTGGGGCAGGAGTTTGGAGCCTATGCAACGATGGTGGAGGAAGGGATTCGAAGGATTGTAAAGGCTGAGGATTCCTTGGCTGAGCTTCCCCTAGGCGCCACGGCCGTCGGAACGGGCCTGAACGCCGATCCTAGGTTTGCGGAACTTGCCGTCGAAGAGATCAACCGCATAACGGGCCTGAGGTTCAGGGTGGCTAAGGATCGGTTCGAGGCCCTTATGGCCAGGGATGCCTGTATAGAGCTGAGCGGAGCCCTCAGGGGCGTGGCCATAAGTCTCATGAAAATCGCCAACGATCTCCGCCTAATGGCATCGGGACCCCGCACAGGCTTTGGAGAGATCGAGCTTCCAGCCCTTCAGCCAGGCTCCAGCATCATGCCTGGAAAGGTGAATCCCGTCGTTCCAGAGGTCGTATGCATGGTTGCTGCCCAGATCCTTGGAAATGACTTTACTATAGCCATAGCCGGACAGAGTGGGCTTCTAGAGCTGAATGTCATGATGCCCCTCATAGCCATAAACCTCCTACAATCCATAGAGCTTTTAGCCAACGCCTCAAGGCTACTTTCGGAAAAATGCATTGCGGGCATTAGGGCTAACGCAAAGCGATGCCTAGAAATGGCCGAGAAGAGCCTTGCCCTCGTAACAGCCCTTACGCCCATCATAGGTTATGAGAAGGCAGCTAAGATTTTCCGTAAAGCCGTGGAGGAGGAAAAATCCCTCCAAGAGGTTGTCATCGAGGAAGGTTTGCTCACGGAGGAGGAGGCAAGGGAACTTCTCGATCCGAAGAGGCTTGCGAAGGGAGGAAGGCTTAAAATTAAAGAAAGGGCTGGAACTGATGCATAAGAAAAGGTAAGAGTAAAAAAGGGGAAAGGAAAGGGAAGGGAAGGGAAGAGAAAAGGGAAAAGAGAAAAGAAGGAAGGAAGGGAGAGAAAAGGAAGAGGAGGAAGAGGAAAGAAAGAGGAAGAGGGATAGGGTCCAACGACAGTTAAGAGGCTCGATCCATTCGTAAAGCAGCCTTTAACTCCCCTCGGATGAGGTCTTGAATCTCCAACAGTCTTTTGGAATCTTTGGCTTCGAAGCGCATAACGAGGGCGGGCTCCGTATTAGAAGCCCTTACGATCCCCCATCCTTCAGGAAACTCGACCCTTACGCCATCGAGGTCTACGATCGTGAGTCCCAGATTTCTCAAGCGTACCTTCAGGGCTTCGACAACCTTGAACTTCTTGTCATCGGGACATGGAACCCTAAGCTCTGGTGTAGTCTTATAATGAGGAATCGTTCCCACAAGTTCTGAAAGAGTCGAGGATTCTTTCGAAAGGATTTCGACCATTTTAAGGGCTGCGAGGATTCCGTCGTCATAGCCATAGTATCCTTCCGCAAAATAGAAATGGCCGCTGAGTTCGCCGGCCAGGGGAGCCCTTTCCTTGATAAGGAGTTCCTGAACATAGGAGTGCCCAACCCTTGACATTTTGGGAATTCCTTTATGGGCTTCGATGTCCTCCTTCAGGGCCTTGGAACAGAGGACGTTGAAAACGATCTTTGAACCGGGCCTCCTCCGAAGCACATCCCTTGCGAAGATGGCCAAAGCCTGATCTCCCCTTACAGACCTCCCCTTTTCATCCACAAAGCCTACCCGATCGCCGTCACCGTCAAAGGCTATTCCTACATCTGCCTTCTTTTCAGGAACCATCAGCTTCAGCTCCTTCAATGTCTCCTCCTTAAGGGGATCTGGAAGATGGTTCGGAAATCTTCCATCAGGTTCAGCGTAAAGGAAATCTGCATGGCATCCGAGGTCTTCGAAGAGGCGCTTCGTAAAGCCGCAAACACCGTTTCCTACATCTACCACGACCTTCATCCCCCTTTCGATTTTTATCATTCTCATAAGGCGCTCCGCATAATCCGGAAAGGCATCGAACTTCTCCAGCCTTCCCAATGCATCCCAACTAGCAAGCCTGTAGTTTCCTTGGTGAAGGATGGCTTCTATCCTCCCGATACAGGTTTCGTAAGAGTAGGCAATGCCGGCTCTACAGAGCTTCATGCCATTCTGTTCTGGGGGATTGTGGGAAGCCGTTATCATGCCTCCAGCCTTAGGACCGGAATTTATGGAGGCGAAGTAAAGGACTGGAGTCGCTGTCATGCCAAGGTCTATGCAATCGCAGCCTGTAGCCATCAATCCCGAGGCAAAGGCTTCCTTCAGGACGGGGCTACTGAGCCTTGCATCCATGGCAACGACAGCATCTTCCCCAGCTCCTAGGAAGGAGCCGAAGGCCATGCCTATCCGCAGGGCCATTTTTGGATCGATTTCGGATCCATAGACTCCCCTGATGTCATAGGCTCTGAAGATTCCGGGCAAAGGCATCGAACCCCAAAGCCTATCTTCTTATCTCCACATCCTTTCAAAGATTTCTTTTTTGAGGAGGCTATAGGGATATAATCCATGATAAGGGCTGGAAAGGCTATACGAGGAAAGTAGCCTAGAGGGATTCATAAAACATCCTTACGGCTTCCTCCAATCGTAGTGCCCTTTCCTTAACATCCTCGGGCCGATCCTTTAAAAGACCGAATAGCCTCCTAAAGTCCCGAAGGATCCCTAGGTGCAGGCCTAGGGGAAGATAAGGCGCTGATTCCTCTACAAGATCGAGACATCTGGTCCCAAGGGTCATGCAGCAGAAGATGGATGCTGCATGCTTCCCTGCCTGGGTGAGCTCCATGGCTCCAGCCTTCACATAATCGAGGGTTCCCCTGTGGAGCCAGTTAATTCCCTTATGATAGAGGGGCTTATTGAATTCTAAGAGGGCATGGGATGCCTTACTATGGAGCCCTTCAAGGATCGATGGGGCTTCTTCTGCCCAGAGGCAAGAAACCCTTTCCAGTCCAAGGATCTGAAGGATCTTCCTGTATAATGGAAGATCGTCCAGAACCTCGCAGGCTTCCTCAAGCCTGAGGAGGAACCTCCTCTGGCTTGGTGGGACCTCAGCCTTCATGAGGATTGCAGGCCCGATTCCATACAGAACCGCATAAAGAAGGGATGCGACCGCCCTTTCCTCGGAGATCCCATGGCCTAGGTATTCAAGAACATCAGCACTCCTCTCCTCGGCAAAATGAAGACGGAGCCTGATCCTTTCCTTAAAAAGGCGTCCGTCCTTGGCGAGGGAGGCAAGTCTTGCCTTCAGCCTTACTAAAAGATTCTCAGGATCGTAGAAGGTTATGGATTCCAAAAGCTGGGAGGGAAGGATGGGATCCTCAAGCCATAGACGCCTTATGTTCAGAAGCCTCAGTCTGGGAATAAGCCTACAGGAGATCTGGACTCCCTCTATATTCAGGGGAGGCCTAAGGAGCTCAGAATCCTCCCATCCTTCTATGATGGCTCCAAGGTCCACATCGCTCGTAGCTGTGGCATCACCCCTAGCGACAGACCCAGCAAGGTATAAGGCTATCACATCCCTCCGAAGCTCCAGAATGCGCTGGGCCCCCTCCCTCGCTAAGTGCATAAGATCCCTAGGGCTTCCCCCGAAAAGGGATGGATGGCCACGCAGCATAGGCTAGATAAAAAATATAGAGGTTTCCCTTAAGCCTTTATGCCCAATCTTGGATTCAATTCAATTCAATTCATCCAATCAATGAAAATTAGAATCGAATTCAAAAAATTGAAGATCCTCATCCTTCAATCCATGGAACGAAACGAATTCTTTGACAAGCCATGGAAGAAGGCAAGGCTTAAAAGCTTAGTAAATCGAAATCCGGAAGCGGCTATTTCTTGGGCGCTCTGCTAATTCTAAACCTTTAAACTAAGACTTATGGGTTATAGGGACTATTCCTAAGCTAAGCCATACCTCAGGTGTCAACCTTGCTGAGGGGTCTCCTCAGAGCCCTAGGAGCCTATAAGCTCTACGAATGGTGGCTCGAAAGCCAAGTGAAGGACTTGGAAACTCCAAAGCATATAGCCCTTATACTCGATGGGAATCGTCGATGGGCAACTCGCCACAACCTTGCCTCTTGGGAAGGACACAGGGCAGGGATGAAAAAGGCGGAGGAGGTCTTGAGGTGGTCCCTAGACCTTGGCATTAAGATCATGACCTTCTATGTTTTCTCCATCGAAAACTTCCAAAGATCGAAGGAGGAGGTTGAGAAGCTTATGGAGCTCTGTGAGGAGAAGTTCAGGGAAATCCTTCAAAACGAGGATATCCATAGATACAGGGTCCGTATCAAGGTTTTGGGGGACCTGGAGCTCCTACCCGAGGAACTCAGGAAGCTCGTTTTGAAGGTCGAGGCCTCCACAGCCAAGTACGATTCCCATTGGCTCAACATAGCCCTTGCCTATGGAGGAAGAAGGGAGATCGTCAACGCAGCAAGGACGATAGGAGAAGAGATCCTTAAGGGAAGGCTAAAGCCGGAGGATGTTGATGAGGAGCTCTTCATGAAATATCTCTACACATCCCATCTGCCGAACCCTGAGCCCGATCTCATCATCAGAACGAGCGGGGAGGAGAGGCTAAGCGGTTTTCTCCTATGGCAGAGCGCCTACAGCGAGCTTTGCTTCTTGGACGTCTATTGGCCGGAGTTCCGGAGGATCGACCTCCTCAGAGCCATAAGAACCTTCCAGAAAAGGAAGAGAAGATTTGGAAGGTGACCTTCCGAAAAGGAAAAACATGCGAAGAAAATCAAAGTCCTCCATGGATTTGGAAGCAATTCCCTGTTCTTGAAGTTTATATGGCATCGAGTCTATATAGGCTTAGTCTTTTGAATGTCTTCAAAGGGAGGGGTTTCTATGGGAGAAGAAGGTGCGCCCAGGGGTCATTCAAGGAATGTCCCCCTGAAACGAATAGATCACCTGATATGGGAGATACCTACATCCTACAAGCCAGGTATGAGGGTCCCTGGAAGGATATACTCCAACGAGGCACTCCTTGAGAAGATGAGGGGAGACCTGACCCTTGAGCAATGCGCCAACGTAGCGCACCTTCCAGGCGTTTATAAGTGGAGCATCACCCTTCCAGATGGACATGAGGGCTATGGATTCCCTATCGGAGGCGTAGCCGCGACCGACTATGATGAGGGGGTTTTAAGCCCCGGAGGCGTCGGCTATGACATCAACTGCGGTGTCAGGCTTCTGAGGACATCTTTAGACGACAAAGATGTCATCCCCGTCATGGCGAAAATCCTCGACCTTCTTTTTGAATACATTCCATCGGGCCTAGGAAGCAAGGGAAGGATAAGGGTCACGACTTCTGAACTGGACAGGGTTGCGGAAGAGGGAGTGAACTGGGCAATAAAGAACGGATACGGTTGGGATGAGGATGCAGAGCACTGCGAGGAGAATGGCTGCATGGAGAATGCCGATGCCTCGAAGGTTTCAGCGACCGCCAAGAGCCGAGGGCTTTCCCAGATCGGAAGCCTGGGAAGCGGAAACCACTTCCTTGAGATCGAAAGGGTCGATAGGATCATTGATGCAGAGGCGGCCAAGCGCCTTGGCATAACGAGGGTTGGCCAAGTCCTAGTCCTCATCCATACGGGGAGCAGGGGCTTTGGGCATCAGATCTGCAGCGATTATCTGAGGGTTATGGAACGCGCCGTCCAAAGGTATGGGATAAAGCTCCCCGATAGGGAACTTGCATGCGCACCTGCCAAGAGCCAGGAGGCCGAAGAATACCTCAGAGCCATGGCTGCCGCCTGCAATTATGCATGGGCAAACCGTCAACTCATAACCCACTGGACGAGGCAGGTCTTCGAAAAGGTCTTCGGACAATCGGCTGAGGATATGGATATGCATCTTGTATACGATGTGGCGCACAATATAGCAAAGGTTGAAGAGCATAAAGTAGATGGACAAAGGCGGAAGGTCTTCGTCCATAGGAAGGGAGCTACAAGGGCTTTCCCCCCAGGGCATCCAGACGTGCCTAAGGATTATAGGGACCTTGGCCAGCCAGTCCTCATACCTGGAAGCATGGGAACGAGCTCTTGGATCCTCCTAGGAAACCCAAAGGCGATGGAGCTAAGCTTTGGCTCCACAGCCCATGGGGCTGGCAGATTCCTGAGCAGGGCTGCAGCCAAGAAGAGGTTCTGGGGCAGCGATGTGAAGAAGGCCCTTGAGCAAGGGGGAATCCTTGTCAAGGCGGCTAGTATGGTGGTCATAAGCGAGGAGGCTCCAGAAGCCTATAAGGATGTGGACCAAGTTGCCCAGACAAGCCATGATGTTGGTATTGCTACCCAGGTCTGCAGGCTCGTTCCTATGGGGGTTACGAAGGGATAGCCTTTATCGACCCTCTTTCTTTTCTTCTTTTTCTCTTCCTTTTTGGAGCTGTAATCCATGAAAAGCGATGGCTGTCCTGAAGGCTTCCCGTGCGTAGGAGCCTATCCTAACTGACTATTTGCATTTTTCGCTCGTTTCGTATCTAAGGCTTATTTTCCTGATGGGCTACCTATAACCCATGTTCGCATTCATAGGGGGAATGCCT
>Ga0080004_1128827_pt1 | contig 26260 bp, 27 predicted proteins | sample WasSprMetagenome_FD_69207 | JGI IMG/M metagenome (GOLD analysis project Ga0080004, IMG submission 69207) | Sulfidic aquatic microbial communities from Washburn Spring, Yellowstone National Park, USA - WS (SPADES assembly) (version 2) | ecosystem: Environmental > Aquatic > Thermal springs > Hot...
CGCTCCGATGGCTGAAGGGGGTATGATGCCGTGAGGTACGTCAGTGGCCCCTATGTGCAAGGCCAACTCCTGCGCGACATCCATGAAATCGAAATCAGCCTGACCCGGCGGTTCGAGCAGGGCGGCGCCATCACCGATGTGGCCGAGCAACGCTCATGGCGTGAGCGTATCGAGGATGCCAGTTTTGGCCGTAACACAGTGATCTACGACGACCAGGGGAACCCCAGCGTGATGGTTGCTGTTCCCCTTATGACTGAGGCCGAATTGCTGGCGGGCGGGCGGAACATGCCCCATCCGGCGTTCATCGTCAATGGGGTTGTCAAGCCCGTCATCTACATCGGCAAGTATCAAGCCATCACGGTGGGCTCCGGTACCACCCTGCGGGCTCTCAGCCTGCGCTACAAGGACCCCAAGGTTTACATCAACTTCGACGACGCCGTGCTGGCCTGCAAGCAGAAGGGTGCGGGTTGGCACCTCATGACGAATGCGGAGCGGGCGGCGATCGCTCTCTGGTGCAAGAAGAACGGCTTCTGGCCCCGGGGCAACAACTCCTTCGGTAAGGACTGCTCCAGGACGGATGAGGTCGGCGTTCCGAGCTACTACTACGACTCGGGCGGAACAAAGTACATCGGGCGGGTGCTGACGGGTTCTGGTCCTGTGGCATGGACGCACGATGGTACACCGTTTGGGATTTGGGATCTCAACGGCAATGTCTGGGAGTGGCTGGCCGGGCTGCGGCTACTGGACGGCGAGATCAACATCCTGGAAAACAACAACGCGGCAGACAACACCAAGGACCTGAGCCGCACATCGGCGGAGTGGAAGGCCATCCTGCAGGATGGTTCGCTTGTCGCGCCTGGCACCGCGGGCACCCTAAAGTACGACTTCACCCTGGCACCCACGAACGATGGCGTCACCCAGGACCAGGGCAGCCCCATACTGCGCACCGCCCTTGTCAACGCCCCTGACCCCGCCTGGGGCTGGGGTGACGGCTACTACGACTACGCCTTCGATCTCTTCCAGGCCGTCACCGCCGACACAGGGGTAACCGTGCCCAACCTGCTGAAGCTCCTCGGCATCTTCCCCATTGACACCGATCACGGCGCAGACGGTTGCTACATCCGCAACTACGGCGAGCGGGTGGCGCTCTTCGGCGGCCTCTGGCTCCACGGCTCGGGCGCGGGGGTGTTCTCCGTCGACCTCAACGACGCGCGGTCGCTCTCGAGCGGCGCCGTCGGCCTGCGCCCCGCGTTCGTTCCGTAATCTGGGTTCTGGGCTCTGGAATCTGGTCTGGGAGGGACAGGCTCTGGATCAGGCACAGAACCTGAAGATCCTGGAGCGGCAGGGATTTTGACCTAACGGGGAGGCGTTAGTTGAAGAAGCCGCCTTTGGGCGGCGGTTTGTGTTTTGTGGGGGGTGATGATCTTGCCCCTGAAGGGTGGGTATAGCAGGGAAGCGATAAGTAGTCGGATTTCCCAATTGATGAAAGAGGGGTACGATCAGCGCCAGGCGGTCGCCATCAGTCTGTCGCAGGCCCGCAAGGCTGCCGAGAAGATTTCCGACCCGAAGCGGCGTGCGGCGATCATGAGGAAGCTGTCCAAAGGAGGCCGTAAGTGATGGTCTGGCGTCTTGTTGAGAGGCCCGAAGCGCGGTCGGTGTGTGTTCTCTGCCGCCGCTTCACGGAGGCGCAGTTTCTGGACAACGGCATCGACGTGCTGTGCCTGAAGTGCGCCCAGGAGATTGCGATTGCGCTTTCCGCCAAGGGCGAACTGCCGCAACAGGAGGAAGCGCAAACGTTTTCGCGCCGCCGGAGGAAGGAAGTGAATGTGAGTGAGTGACGTGATGTTCTTGATACTGCTCCTGTTTGCGTCCTGGGTCGCGGGTTTCGGCGCGTACATCTGGCGCGACCACAGGCAGTGGGACAGGGTGTACGGGCTGGTAGCCGAGTGGGATGTCGAGCGGCGCGACCTGCTGAACCGGCTCATGGCGCGTGATTTCGTGCAGTACGCGCAGTACGAGGCGGCGCAGAAGTATGGCGACGTGCTGAAGCAGGCGATGCAGGAAGGCAGGCCACCCGAGGACGAGGGGGTGGGTTTGTAATGCCGCAAGTGGAACTGCGAGAGTGGGGCCCTAAATACGATGTTACACCTGCGCAGGCCAGGCGGATGTTTCCAGGGCTGCCGACTGCGACAGCGTTGGCTGCTGCACGCAAGCGGTTGATACAGCAAAAGGCAGGTGCAGGATTCGATACGCGACCTATAAAGACCCAGATCGCTCCAACTACTCCACCGCCGAAGACACAAACGGCTCCAAGTACTCCTCCGCCTGCCAGCTCGATGACGCCTCTATCCACCAGTGCAACACAACTGCCCATCAGTACTGCTCCTGAGGGGACGAGCGCGCGTGCTCCCACCATTGTACCGATGCCTCCTCTGCCTGAAGGGCCAACGGCTGGGGAACCGCAACCCCCAGAAGTTTCACGGGAGCCTGCGCCCGAATCGCTGGAGTCGTTCATCAGATCATCGGTTTCTGCACCAGCAGCAACTGCGCCAAAGGTGGAAACTCCCAAGACAGAGTGGCGGCAGGTTTATACACCGCCACCTGCGCCCAAGGTGGAGCCGCCTGCGCCACCGCCTCCTGAGGCCATAAGGGGGCCTGTGCCAGTAGAGGGAGTTAAACCTGTTGAGGTTCCCCCTGCTGAGACAGCCACAACTCCGCCTCCGAGGGGGCCTGCTGGCTTTGAGCGTGAGGTGCCGCTGGCGGTTGGCTTCACACTTCCTTCGGTGGATCGGTTGCTGGAGATCTGGCGTGAGGTAGGCGGTACGAGTCTGGTGCCGGAACGGGAGTTCCGTGCGTGGCTTGAGCACCCGCAGGGCCAGCGTGTGCTGGCTGGCAGGATACCGATGTGGATGGCGGCTGACCCGATTTACCGCCTGTGGCTGATGCGGGCTGGGCTCCTGCGGCCAGAGGAGACGGCGAGGGAGAGGGCGATTCGAGAAAGGTTGGGTGGGTAAGCCATGCTGAGTCTGGGTGAGGTGCAGAAGCGGTACAGCGCGGCGAAAGCGGCAAGGGATGCGCACCGCCCGAACTGGGTCTACAACGTTGCGTTCTACCGTGGCGACCAGTGGGTGGTGTTCGACCGCATTGCTGGCATACTGCGCTCTGCCGTCCTGCGCTATCCCAGGATGCGCTACCAGTCCAACCTGATTCAGCCCAGGGTGTGGATGCTCTATGCTCGGCTTGCGAGGGCCGAACCCAGGTACCGCGTGGCCGTGACGGGCACGCAGCCCGAGAAGCTGGCGAAGGCCAAGGGTGCCCACACCATGCTCACGTACTTCTGGCAGTCCAACGGCTACCGCGAGGTGTTTGCGGATGCCCTCCTGTGGGCTGCGCTCACGGGTACGGGGATCGTCAAGGTGCTGTTCGACCCGACCGGGGGCGATGAGGTGGAGACCGCGGAGGGCGTCTACCACACGGGCACGGTGCTGATGGATTCCTGCTCACCGCATGAAGTGTTTGTTGATCCGCTGGCCCGCTCGTTCGAGGAGGCATCCTGGGTGATCCACGAGCGCGTGTTTGCGGTGGATTACGTCAAGGAGCGGTGGGGACAGGAGGTGTCCTCCGAGGACGTGACGGTGATGGGCTTCTACGGTGAGACCAAGCCCATTGCCAGGGTGCCAGGGGCAACGGTGAAGGTGACGCGGGTGCGGGAGTTCTGGATGAGGCCGTGCGACAGCCACCCCGAGGGCCAGTACATGGTCTACGCGGGCAACACAGTGCTGTATGATGGCCCGAATCCCTACGCGGACGCCAAGGTGCCGATGCCGTTCGTGCGGTTGAGGTGGCTGAGGGTGCCTGGGCAGTTCTGGGGCGAGTCGCCCGTGACGGCGCTGAGGCCGATCAACGTGATGTACAACCTCATTCGCTCCGACATCTTGGAGAACATGATAAAGCTCTCGAATCCGCTCCTCATTGCGCCTCTCAACGCTTTCCTGACGCCGCCCGAGTTCGAGCCTGGCGAGGTGCTGTACTACAACCCGATGATTCCAGGATCACTCACCCCTGTTCAAATCCAGCCGTTCCCGCCGCACTCGGTTGACATGCTCCTGCGGCTCCAGCAGGAGGCGGATGACGTGGCGGGAGTGTCCGAAGTGGCACGCGGTAGGGTACCGCGCGGGGCGCGGTCGGGTGAGATGATCGGGTACATGGTGGAGCAGGACGACACCCGCATGTACCCCGTGGTGGCCGAGTACGAGAACGCCGTTGCAGACGCGCTCAACATGGTGTTGCGGCTGGCGAGGCACTTCATCGAATTGCCACTGGTGCTCAGGGTGCTCGGTCCCGAGAAGCACTACGAGGCCGAGGTGTTCAGGGCGAAGGACATTCCGCCCGATGCGGACGTGAGGGTGGAGCCCGGGTCGGCTTTGCCGCATTCGGCAGCCCTGATGCAGCAGCTTGCATTCCAGTTGTGGGATCGCGGCATCATTCGCGATCCTGCCCTTGTTGTGCGGCTGTCGAAGTGGGGTGCGTTCGAGGAAGCGGTGGGTGATGTTGAGCTTGACACCGCCCAGGCTCAGCGCGAGGTGGAGCGGCTGAAGGCTGGCAAGAGCATCGAGGTGGAGGACTGGCACAATCACATAGTCCACATCTCGGAGCACCAGAGGTGGATGAAGACGGTGGACTATGAGGATGCCTCTGATGCGGTGAAGCAGGCAATGCGGGCGCACCTTGACGCCCATATGCAGTATGTCGGCAGGCAGTTGCAACAGATGGCGGGAGGAGGTGAATCTGTTGGCCGAAGCAGCCGTAGAAGACCGCATGCCGCTTGATCTGCTGAAGACGGCGGCGACACCCGAGGCAAGCGAACCGCCCGCATCCGACAAGGAGCAGGCGGTTCGCGATTTTATGGCCCTCCTTGACGCCAACCCCGGCCTGGGAGCGGCCATAGCGGATTTCATCGAGCAGTACCTGACGCGAGGAGGTGGAAGAGTGGCGACTGAAACGGCGGCACCCGTTGCCGCAGGTGTTCCTGGCGTTGCGCCTGGCGTGGCGGCTCCTGCTACCGCACCTGCTCCTGGGGCTGGCGCACCGCAGGGCGGGTTTGATCTCCAGGCGTTGGCTCAGAGGCTGGAGGCCCTGGAGTCTGGGCACGCCAGTCTCATGCTGGAGCGGGAGATTCAGGAGGCGCGGCAGGTGTACGACGTGCTGAAGAAGGAGATGCCGTTCCTGCCCGAGTTCAACGAGCAGGAAATCCTCCAGTACGTTCTGGAGCACAACGGCATCCCCGTGGCGAAGGCCGTGAAGTTGTGGGCGATTGAGAAGGCGCTGGAAGGCGAGGGCGGGCTGGCCGACAGGCTGATTGCCGAGAGGATGAAGCAGAGGCAGGCCGAGATGCCGCCCAAGCCGATGGCTCACGCTGGTGCGCCTGCTGGTGCAGAGCAGAGGAAGATGCCCGAGAAGCGCACCGACTGGCTTCGCGAGGCCCGCGAAGCCTTTTTCTCGCGCTTCGGGCAGTTAGCGACCTAAACACAGAGGAGGGATAGCGTATGCCTTTGACGACCAACGTTGCGTATTACGATTGGGCACTGAAGGAGGTATATGGCGACAGATTACTGATCCAGTTCATCCGCAACAAGCCGTTGCTGGAGAAGCTGGAGCGTTCGTCCGACTTCCTTGACGTGTCCGGCAAGTACCTTGTGTGGAGCGTACCCTTGCAGTACGCGCAGTCCTTCGGCGTGCTGGGTGAGTACGACACTGCCACTGCGCCCACCCGTTCGCGCGGCAAGCAGGCGAAGGTGGGCACGGTGCAACACATCGCGCAGTTGCAGATTTCCCGTCGCGCGATTGAAGCGTCGAACAGCCGCGAGGCTGCCTGGCAGAACATCAAGCAGCTTGAGGTGGAGTCGCTGATCGAGGGCCTGCGGCAGCACATCAACCGCGCCCTGTTTGCGGATGGTACTGGCACTTTGGCGACCTGCGGTGCGATGGCTGCGGCCGGCAACACGATCCCCGTGAGCGACACGACCTACCTGTTCGAGGACATGTACGTCGACATCTACAACATCACCAACGACACCGCCCTCGCCACCCAGCGGCAGGTGACTGCGGTAGACACGGTCAACAAGACGATCACCATTTCTGGTACGGCTGTGCAGACCACGGCCAACCACGTTGTGGTGCGCTCTGGCTCCTACAAGGCCGAGATCGACGGCCTCGCCAAGATCGTGCAACCCACGGGTGCCTTGGCCGAGATCAACCCTGCCGATCCCGGATGCCGCAACTGGGCGGCCTACCGCGACACCGCGGGTGGTAACGTGTCGGTGTCGCTCTTGCAGAAGCCCTTCCAGTTCATCCAGGTGCGCGGTGGCAATCCCAACCTCATCGTGGCGGGTCAGAACGCCTACAACGCGATGGCGACGTACCTCGAATCGCAGAAGCGCATCCCGGTGGAGGGCACCGTGCAACTCCCCGGCGGTCTGCGCGGCCTATCCTGGAACGGCGTGGAGTGCTACCTCGACCTCGACTGCCCGAGCAACACCATCTACATCCTCGACCTCAGCGCGATCTGCTTCGGGCAGGTGGGCGAGCCTGGATGGATCAGCTTCCCGGACGGTGAGGGAGACTACAAGCTCTTGCATTACGTGCCCCGCACGACCACCTATGAGGCTATGTGGGTATGGGATTTTAACACTGTTTGCCTCTACAGGAATAGGTTGGCAGCGGTGGACAACGTGTCGTGAGTAGGTAACTAGAAGCGAAAGGGGAGCCAGTAACCTGGCTCCCCTTTCATTTTGGGGGGATTGTTCTGCAAAAACTAACTTGGCCTTGGGTAGCGGGTTTCCTTGACGGCGATGGTGCTATTTTCCCGTCTGTTGCTCGGAGGCAACCCTATCTGTTGTACAAACCGCGCTGTGAATTTACCAACAAGAGTAAGCGCGTTCTTCAATGCATCGCTTCTGTACTTGATGGCGAGGGTATTCCATATCGCATCTGGACTGACGATAGGGCTAAGAACAAGAATCCAACGCACACGCTACAAGTTTGCGGTTTTGATGGCACCTATCGCCTCTTGGAAAAGTTGCACCCCTACCTAGTCGGTAAACGGCGGGTGGCTGAGTTAACCCTGCAATGGTGCAAACGCCGCCTGAGCCTACCCCACAAAGCACCGCAGGACGAAAACGACTTTGCGTATGTGGAGGCCATAAGGGAAGCCAACCGCACACCCTGCGAACGGGTTCCCGACCTATCCGAAGAAGATGCCCTGCATTGGTTTGCGGGCTTCTTCGATGCGGAAGGGAGTATCCGCGCTGTTCTCCGCCCAGAACTCTGCAACGCACTATCGTTCTTTGTGGATGTAACCAGCGCGGATCGGGCAAACCTTGCGGTTGCGAAGCGTGTGTGCCAGCGTCTGGGTGTTGCAATGCAGTGGGTATCCGACAAGCACTACATTAACAACTCCCAGCGCGTTCCTGCGTGGAGATTGCAAGCGCAGCGGCGTGCTGACATTCAGGCGTTGCTGGAGGCTCTAGCACCGCTATTGGTTGTCAAGGCCGAGCAGGCCCGTCTGGTTCTGGATTGGTTCCGCCAACACCCTGCTGGGCGTGGGCATAGCGAGCTAGCGGATCGGTTGGCTCTTCTAGAGGCTCTGCGTAGCCTCAAAGACGCTGCCTAACCGGAGGGAATGCGGATGAAGTACGCAATTGAGACACATCCCCTCGACATCCCCCAGCGTCTCCGTGAGATTGATCCCGAACTTCGGGTAGTTTACGACTCCGAGCAGGATTGCTACGAAGTATGGGGTGTTGACGCAAGCAACACGCCCTACATTCTCGGCAAGTGGAAGTCTCTCGACTATCGGGTGATCGTTGCGATTATGCAAGCCTACTACATCGCCCGTTCCACCGGTCGCCCCTACAAGCACATGCTCCTCGAGCAGAAGCGGCACAATGAGCGGCTGGAGGAGCAGCGGCGGAAGGAGCTTGCCGAGATTGGGCGGGCGATGCGGGAAGACATGCGTTTCCTGTTCCAGAAGCTGTGGCCCGGATGGAGGGCGGCGTGAATGGCACTTACGCTTTCTCAGTTGATCTCAGCCGTGCGGGAGGAGGCACGCGACCCCTCTTCTGTGCGGTGGTCCGATGTGACCATCACGCGTTACCTGAACGACGGGCAAAGGGAGTTAGCCCAGCTTTCCCGCAAGCTGAACGTATGGGAGTCTTCCGTGGCCGCCAACACGCAGAGTGTCGCCATGCCTGCCGATATGCTCTTTCTGCGCGAGGCGGCCTGGCAGCAGATCAACCAGAAGTGGGGGCTGGACATCCGCTACGGCACACCGCGTGTTGAGCCTGATGAGAAGGGCGATCCGCTGTACGTCTATGTTGTCGGTGGCGTGCTGGTGCTCGTTCCTATCCCGTGGACTGCGGGGACGCTGATTCTTGCTGGCACACCCAAGCCGGTGGACATGGCGAACGCTACCGACACGCCGTCCCTGGAGGACTGCGATTCCGCCCTGATTGCCTACGCGACGTACCGTTGCCTGCTTGCCGATGGCGACCCGATGGCGGCGGCGAGAAAGCAGGAGTGGGAGGAGTTGAAGAACGCGTGGGTGATAGCCGACGCGCAGCGCAACCCGATGCCGAAGGTGCTGAGGCGGCGCGAGTGGTGGTGGTGAAGTATGGCGCGTAAGGCCCAGGCTCCCGGCTACCTGCTCGAACGCATAGACGACTTCTCCGGCGGCTGGAATACCGCCCACCCTGCCTCCATCGGCAAGAACGACCTTGCCATAGCCAAGAACGTCCTCTTCACGCCCGAGGGCAAGGTTGTGCCACGCTGGGGTATGGCGAAGCGGTTTGCTATCGACTTCGACTCCAACCCGGTGCTGGGCATGGGTGCGCTGTACAAGTCCGACGGCACCACGCGGCTGGTCATCGCCACAAGCGGCAAGCTGTACTACGACCTGCCCCACATCCTGTTCGAGTACGATAGCCAGACCGAGTGGGAGAATGGGACGGCATACAACGTGGAGATGACTTCTGCGCCGGGTTCGGTGAAGTTGCTTCTCCCTTCTGGCCCCTCGTTTTCCAGGGCGAGTTCGGCGTCCAAGCTGGACGGGCGCACGGTGGGCGACAATCAGCCACGTTACGAGGGCGAAGAGTGGGTGGAGACGGATGCGGGGTTTGCGCTCGGCGATCTCTTGCATGTTGAGGTCTCCAGCGGCCTGAAGCTGGCTCTTTATTCGGCCTGGGATGAAACGCAGGGCAAAGACGAGACATTCGGGCTTGATGAAAGCTACGCCTACGACCTGGATGCAGACGCAAGCGCATTTTGGGACGACTGGGTGGGGACGCACACCACGCGCTACCAGACAAGCGGGAGCAGGGTGTCGCCTCCGATCCCGATTTGCGTTCTGGGAGGCGTGACGGGAAGCGCTGTTTCCTGGACTGCCAGCACGCCAGAAGGCACGTCGCTGAGGGTTTATGCCAGCCACACCGAAGACGGCAAAACGTGGTCGGATTGGGTGGAATGCACCAGCGGGGAGGCCATTCCGGGCCTCAGTTCCATCTCCGATGCGAAAGCGGCCAGCTTCCGCATCATGGAGGTTCTGGAGACAAGTGATGATACCAAGACGCCGACGCTGAGTGGGCTTTCCGCCACGTGGAGCCAGCTTTGGGGCGAGAAGATCCAGGTGACGGGTGCAAGCGGGAGCCAGGCGGCAGAATCGCTGGCTGTCCCCGCATCGGTGCTGGCCAAGGGCAGATGGACTATCAGGCTCCTTATCGTACCGCTCCAGGTTGCGGCGGGAGTGTTGTGGGACTGCTACATTGACGACAACAACTACTACCAGCTTATCGTGGACTCCGAGGGCAAGCTATGCTTGAGGGTGAAATCGGTGGGGACGCTGTACAGCACCCCTACCAAGAATGTGGGATCATTAGCGCGCTTGAGGGCTTATCACGTTGCCATACGGGGGGATGGGCAGGAAATCACGTTGTTTGTGAACGGCACCAAGGTGGCTTCTGCGAGTTACGTTGAACCCGTTGGTTCCCTCCCTGCGAACATGTACCTTGGTTGCGACCACAACGTATCAAGCCACGTCGGGGTGATGCTGGACGACATCTGGATAAGTGCAGTTGCACGCACGGATGGGGAGATACTTGCCGACTACCAGGCGGGTGTTCCTGCCAGCTGGGACGTGTACACCACCTACCTGCTTCACTTCAACGGTGACCTGAACCTGCCCATCGAGAGGCAGGGTTGTTGGGTTTCCCCTCCCCAGAATGCGGCGCAGTCAGAAGACAAGAGCACGCTCCGCGTATCGTGGGTATCGGCGGGGGAAAATGCTCAAGCAACGCTTGCCTGCCAGGTGAGGACTTCTCCTGATGGTCTCACCTGGAGTGCATGGTACGATCAGGTAAACGGGGAACTGGCGGGAGTTCCGCCTGCTGACTACTCGCAGGTGCGGTTCATACTGCAAACCCTGGATGGGAGTAGCACGCCAGAACTGAAGTCTTGCGTGGTGTCCTACGAAGGCACACCGCACGCCGAGCAATTGCTGAGCGGCCTTTCCGCAAGCAGCCACTACTCCTTCGCGCAGCTTCAGGATTACCTGCTTGTCTTCAACGGCGTGGACTTGCCCAAGAAGTACGATGGCACCACGATAGCCGACATCACGGCAGGGCCGAGGGCGAAGTATTGCGCAGTCTACAAGGAGAGAGTATGGGCGGCGAAAGGGAGCACGCTTTACTACTCCGAGCCCTTTGACGTTGACACCTGGCCCGCCACGAACTTCATACAGATCAACCCTTCCGATGGTGACGAGATTATTGCCCTCATTCCAGCCCCCATGATGATGCTTATTGTAAAGCAACACAGCACCTATTACCTGACAGGGTACAATCCGCAAACGTTTGCGGTGTCTCCTGCGGGTGACGTAGGCACCATCAGCCCGCGCGGTGCGCTGTGGACGCCCTACGGCATCTTCATGCTGGACAGGGAGGGCGTGTGGCATACCGACCTGCGCAAGAGGGCGTTGCTCACACGCAAGATAGAGGCTGCATGGAAGACACTCAACCAACGTGCTCTCTCGAAGGGCGCGTTGTTTGTCATGAATGAGCGCATTCTGGTTGCAGTGCCTTCTGCCACTGCCAACGGCAACGATACGGTGCTGGTATATGACGTGCTACACCGGGCGTGGTCGAAGGTGGAGGGCTGGTGTCCCTCCTGCTTCCTCATGTTCTGGGAACGTGGTCGCTGGAAGTACCTCTTCGGTGACTCGCGCAAGGGGCAGGTGTACGAGATCGGCGGCGCGACGAATGATGCTGGCACTGCATTCGAGGCCCTGGTGGAGACGGCGCACCTGCCGCTCATGTCCGAGTCTTGGGAGAAGCGGTACAAGTGGTGCGACCTCATCTTCACCAAGGGAAGCACAGCGCAGAACGTGGCGGTGTCCTTCGTGGCCGATGGCGTGGTCGGTGCGGAGAAGACGCTGAACGTGGCTTCGGGAAGTGGCACCGTGGCGGGTCGCTTCTGGACACCGCCGTTTGCCCGCACGTTGGGTGTTAGGGTACGGTGGCCTGCGACCGACTCCGGCGGGCCGGAACTGCTGGCGGTGGAACTCACCTACTTCCCGAGGGCGGCGCGGCCCGTGCAGGTGGTGTAGCGTATGGCGTACGTCGAACTGCCGCTTCTCTGGGTCAAGTCCCCAGAGATGCAACAGATACTGCTCACGTTGCAGGACGCACTCAACAAGCTGTCGGAGGACAACTTTCCCAACCCGCTTTCGGCAGACAACATACTTGCGCCAGACAGCCTCACCGGCTCCTCGCTACTCAAAGACTATAGCACCCCGCTGAAGAAGCTGGCGTGGCGCGAGTGGCCGATAGAACTGGTGCTTGCCCCGCAACCTGCCTCTACCACGACTTCGCTCGACTGCGGTGGCTTCTGGGTGTTCGACCCCACCAAGTACCCAGGTGGCACGTGGTACTTCGAGGCGGCGATACGGATTTCCGATGCGGCCTACACCGCGACGGCGCAACTGAAGAGCGGCGCAAACGTTCTCGCTTCGGTGAGCACCACGAACACGAGCTACACCGTGGTGCGGTCGGGTGCGGTGACGATGCCAACGGCGCGGGCGGTGCTGACGGTTACGCTGACTTCCAACAACACGTCCGGCACAGCGTACCTCTGGACGGCCCGGATGATCTACGTTCCGTAAGGTGGTGGTAGCATGTCCGTTCCGCAGTTGAAGCTCCGCGAGGAGATAGAGAAGCGCGGCGGGAAGGTAACGTGGCAGGGGGCGGGAAAGCCCATCAAGGTGGAGTACGGGGGCAAGACTGTCGAGATTTCGCCTTCGGAATACGAAGTGCGCTGGGATCCGCAGGAGAAGACTTGGCGGGCATTCACCACTCCCGAGACGCTGGCGAAGGCAACTGGTACCGTGCCTGCGCGGGCCACCTTCGAGGCCAAGGGCTATGAAGTGGAGTGGAGGCCCGACACCAAACAGGTGGTGGTGCGCGACCCGTCCACGGGCCGGGAAGCGACTCTGACCCCGACTGCGCTTTGGGGCGATAGGGCGTGGGTGGAACCGGAGAAGATTCCGCAAGCAGAAGAACAGCTTAAACTTCCCGCCGAGAGGGTTGCGGAGGAACAGGCGGCTGAGTGGAAGGCTTTTTCCGATAAGGCGCAACAGACACTTAAGGAGTACTCCGACAAGAGGATGGCCTACATCGACAAAATAAGCGATGCCGCGCTTGTGGCTTACAAGGTGTATCAGGATCAATTTGCCCAAGCCCTTGATCTCCTGAAACAGCAGATGCAACAGAGCCGTGAAATGCCCCTATCCCTGAAAATCGCGATTGACGAGCTTAGGAAGCGGGTGGACGAGGAATCCAAACGAGTGCGTGATGAGATGATCAGGCGCGGTATTGCGCAGTCCGGTATTGCAATAGAAGAAGAGCGGAAACTGCGTGAGCGGGGGCTGACGGAGGAGCAAAAGCTGATCGCCAACTGGCTGGATCAGGAGTACGAGAAGGCTACCCGAGCCGTGTTCCAGCTTGCGAATCTCTACGCGCAGTCTGCTGGGCCTATGGCCGAGATGTACTACCGTGCGGCTACCGTTGGGCCGCAGGCGGCTATGGAACTGGAAAAGGAAATGATGGGCTACGGCATGCAACTGGCGCAGAAGGGATATGATGTGCTTTCCGAGTTGCGTAGATGGAAGACTGAGCAACGCCAGCAGGCTGAGCAGGACTGGGCGAGGCGGTTGCAGGAAGCGCAGAAATTTGCTTGGGAGCAATTGAAGTGGGGTACGGAGCAGGCGCAGAAGGAACGGGAATTTGCTTGGGAGCAATACAAGTTCCAGAAACAACAGGAATTGGAGCGTGAAAAGTTAGATTACCAGAAGCGTCGGGATGCGGCGCGTGCCGAAGCCAACCTCCGGAAACTCAGTCCGGCTGACGTGCGCAACAACGCCAAGGCGGATGCAACCGACACGATCATCAAGCGGCTGGATCGGGTATACCAAATGAAAGATCACCCTAACTTCGGCAAGACACTAACTGACGAGATACAGCAGATCGAGGCCGATATTCTCCGCACTGCGCCCGATCTCTACCGTGCTGGGTTGAGCGACAGCGACATAGCGAACCTGATCGACAAGGCGTGGCTGATAGGCACTGGCAAGACGCGGAAAGAGATAATGGGCAAGTCGTCTTACGACTATGTGATGATGTTGCCGGTGGGAGGAGGCCAGTAATAGATGCCCGTTCCGCTCGATATCACCAAGACGCCACTCCACCAGAGGCTAGAAGACCCTGAGTACTGGAAGAAGCGGCTGAGCCCTCCGACACCTGCTCCTATTGCTCCTGCTCCTACTACTCCTGCCGTTACTGCTCCTAAGCCAGAGTCCCCGAAGCTCCTACCTGCGCGTCCGCCCGAGGACATTGCGTACATCGCAGAGTTCGAGAAGCGGCACCCCGCTTTAGCTAAGGTGCTTCGGGGCTGGAAGACTCTCATGGAGCGTATCCCTGGAATGCCTGGGACGCCCTGGGGTCAGAAGGTGGGAGAGGTTGTTGGCCGCACCCTGATTGGCGCAGAGCCGCCGATAGAAAGCCCTAAGCTGAGCAAAGCAGGCGAGATAACTGCGGAACTTGTGGGCGGTGGCCTTGCGATGGCCGGAGCCGTGCGGGGTTTGGGTATCCCAGGTGCTGCTGGTGCGGTTGAGCAAGCTGAGAGGATAGTAGGCGAGAAGGTAGCAAGGGCGGTTCCACGGGTTGCAGAAGCTGTCAGCCGCCTTCCTGCATTGGCCCAGGCAACAGGACGCGCTGCTCTGGTGGAGGCTCCTGCGTGGTGGACATATGAGAGAGTGGCGTATCCTGAAGAGCATAAGCCTGAGTTAAAGCAACTGCCCGAGTACATGGCGCAGTTTGGTGCGTTTGTGGGCCTCACGGGGGCTGCGGCTGAAGCTCTGCCCCGTGTTGTTCGTTACCTGCGCAGGCCCAAGGCGGCTCCGAAGGCTGAGGTAAAGCCGCCCGAGGTCAAGGTGGAGGAGGTTAAGCCTCCTGCCGCCGAGGTGAAACCTCCCGAGGCCCCGACCGCGGAGGTAAAGCCTCCCGAGGCTCCTGCGCCGAAGCCGCCTGAAGCTCCTCCTGCCGAAGAACTGCCCGTCAAGGTGGGCCAGCGCATGACTGCCCGACGCAAGAGGACGGGCAAGGAGTACACGGGCGTTGTGGAGCGTGTCTATCGGGGGAAGCAGGGGCAGCTTCTTGCCGATGTGCGGCTTGACGATGGTACGGTGAGGACCATCCCAGCATCCCGCAAGTATACCGAGTGGCGGGCACCAGAGGCTGAGGCTTCTAAAGTGGAGGTGCCCGAAGCACCGAAGGTTGAAGCGGCAGAGATTCCACCTGTGCCTGAAGTTAAGCCTGAAGTTCCTCCTGCCCCCGCCAAGCCCTACGAGGGCCTTCGCCCTGGCACCGAGCAGTGGATGAAGGTGTGGCGGGAGCATCCTGAGTTGCAGAAGGAAATGGTGGAGTATGGGAAGCGCATTGAATCCCTCGCAGCACGGCCCAAAGGAGCTACCAGCAGAGTAAAGACTGAGCGCGGGACGGCAGTAGATACAGAGTGGGTTGTGGCAGACGCGAATGATCTGGTTTCTTCCCACGATACTGCGCTACGGCCCGATCCAAGGTTCCCAGCGGAACTGCAACCAAGGGAACGGACACGGGTAGCTTCTGAGGAACAGGTGAGCAGGATTGCGGCGGAACTGGAGCCTGAGTTCTTGGGCGAATCCCCGAAAGCCTCCGAAGGTGCGCCTATTGTGGGACCTGACGGGATAGTGGAGTCGGGCAACGCGCGGGTTATCGCGTTGAAGAGGCTTTACGAACGCAATCATCCAAACGCCGAGAAGTACAAGCAGTGGTTGAAGGAGAACGCAGAGAGATTCGGGCTCAAGCCAGAAGACATCGAGCGTGTTGAGCGGCCCGTGCTTGTGCGGGTGCGCAAGACGGAGGTAGACCGTCCGCGCTTCGTCATGGAGGCCAACGAGCCTGCTGTGGCTGCCATGAGCGCGACCGAGCAGGCTATGGCGGATGCCCGCAATATGCCCAGCGAACTGCTGGATATTTTCCATCCCGACGAGACTGGGAACATCCTGGTGCCCGAGAACCGCGACTTTGTGCGTGCCTTCATGGAGAGGGTAGTTCCCCCTGCCGAGCGCGGGCGTTACATGACCGCCGAGGGTACGCTGTCACAGGAAGGTGTAGCCCGCATCCGCAACGCGGTGCTTGCGAAGGCATATGGCGATCCTGCGGTGCTGGCTAAGCTCATAGAGGACCCCGAGAGCCCGATTCGCAACATTGCTACTGCCCTACTGAGAGTGGCCCCGAGGTTCGCCAAGCTCAAGGAGGGAATAGCGCGAGGATTCTACCAGAACCTTGATCTGACGCCCGAACTCAATGCGGCGGTACGGAAGATTGCCGCCCTGCGCGAGGTTGGGCAGAGTGTAGAGGCGTACCTGAAGCAGCTTGGATTCTTGGAAGATTTGTCGCCCCTTGCCCGTTCGGTGCTGGAGGAACTGCACGCGAATTCGCGTAGCAGCAAGCGGCTGGCTGAACTGCTGGGCCTGTATGCTGATGAAGTGATGAGACTGGGACCGCCTACACAGTTGTTCCCTGAACTTGTACCTACTAAGGAGGAACTGTGGCGGCGGGTGGTGGAAGCGACTAAGGCTCCAGTACAACAGGTAGTATTGTTTGGGGAACGACCTGTCGGTACATCTGCTACGCTGGAGGCGGTTTTACAGGAAAACCTTGCCCAAGTCCAGCGCAACGTAGCAGGCGAAGCCGAGCGTGCTTACGCCTTTGCCCCTGGAACCGCACCGCGTATCGAAATCCCGAAGGCTCCCACCGAGACTCTGGAGGAAGTCCTGACCGCCACGAAGACTGCCCGTAGCTGGATTGAGGCGGTGAAGAGAAAGTTTGCCCAATTCAAGGAAGACGTGGTTGAAGTATTCTCCTACCACCCCGAGCTTGAGAAGTATCCGTGGCTGAGGAATGAACTCCGCAAGTTCGAGGACATAGGTGCAGATGCCGATGAGTTTGCTACCCGTGCGCTTACAGGTGTGGCGGGTGATCTTCAGACGCCGCAGAGGTACGAGCTATTCCGCCGGTTGGTTGTGCTTAACGACTTGATTGAAACTGCCGAGCAGGGGCTTGCGGTGCCGAGGGAAGTGTCGCTGGAGGAACTGGGGGCGTACCGCGACCAGTTGCTGGCGCAGGCGGATGATTTGGTGAAGGCGGCTCTTGATCGGCACTACAAGCTCATGAGGGCGATAGGCGAAGACCTTGTGCGGAGGGGTAAACTGCCGCCCGAGGCCCTGCGCGACAAGTACTACCCGCACCGGGTGCTGGATTACATCGAGGAGATAGACAGGCGCGCGGGAATGCCCAGGAAGCTCCGTGCACCGTACCGCTTCTACACCAAGGAGCGTGTGGGTTCGGTGCGGGACATCGACACGGCCTACTTGGAGATCATGTACCAGCACCTGACCAAGATTTACGTGGACAATGCTGCGGACGACTTCATGATGAAGGTGGCAAGGAAGTACGATCTGCGGGAGGTACGGCCCGACAAGTTCAAGGAGATCACCAGCCGCACCAAACTGCGCCCTGGAATGATAGTGGATGTAGACGGCCAGCCCTATCGTGCTTGGCAGTACGAGAGGGGCAATCTGCTGTTCCCGACCCAGACGGTGGCCGAAAGCGTTGTGCGCAAGGCAATGAGGGAAGGCATAACGCCGCAGGAACTGCTCGGGCCTTACTTCGATGAGGAGGGCCGATTCCTCAAGACGCTGGAGCGTGCCCTGGAGGAGAGTACTGAGATACCGCCAGAGGTACGGGAGTTTATCGACCGTGCGGGCGAACCGTGGCGCACCGTGCTGGCACTCGGGCACTACAAGCGCATCTATCTCCTGCCTGAAGAGGTAGCGCGCACACTCGATAATCTTCGGTCGGGTAGGCAACTTGGCAAATTCCTCAATGGGCTTGTTACTGCCAACAGGCTATGGAAGCGCGTTACGCTGACTACGCTTGGCATCCCATATCACCTTGGTAACTTCATCGGGGACATGGTAAACGGAATTCTCCGTGAAGATCCAGTTGCAGCCAAGAATTTGCGGCGCGCTTATGCGGTAGCTCTCCGAGACATGCCCGAGGGCTATCAGCGTGTCCTAGAGCCAGTGCTTAAAGCCCTAAGGATGATCGAAGAAGTAGCACCTGCAGAAGCCGAAGAGATATTGAAGCTAGCCCGCCAGGAACGGGTAATGGAGGCTGGGTTTGTCGGACGCGGTGGTGTTAGTTCCATTTACACTGAACCGCTTCTGGCCCGACTCCAGCCCCAAAAGGCAATGGTGCAGGTCTACAATCCTCTGTCGATAGTGCAGTTCCTTGGCGAACTCCGTGAATCTGGTGGGCGTTTGGCAAAGTTCATTACCGACCTTGAGCGCATTCGCTCTGGTGGGCAAGTTGTAACAAAAACCGTAGACATTGCTGGGCTCGAACCGATAGAAGCTGCTGGCAGGGTGGCGCGGAAAGTCTTCGTAGACTACAGGGAGATTTCGACTGACATTCGGATACTTCGCGACCTGCTCTTCCCGTTCCTGACGTTCTACCTAGAGAACTTCCGCAACTGGTACCGCTACGTCCGCAGGTATCCGACCGACTTCCTGCTCAAGTTCGGCGTGCCTCTTGGGGCAATGTGGCTATGGAACAACACCGTCCAAAGGAAGCAGGAGGAGGGGTTGCCTGAATACTGGCACTACATCCCGCACATCTGCACAGGTTACACCACGGAGGACGGCAAGGACATCATCATCGGAATGCAGACACCTGTGGACATCGCCGCTCGGATGGTGGGCCTTGACCGCCTGATGGACAAGGTGGCGAAGGTAGCACGGGGTGAGATGACGCCTCAGCAAGCTGCCTTGGAGCAGTTGAAGGACATGGGCCTTGCCCCTGGGCGGGCGGCTCTCTACTTGCTTACGCCGTTTATTAGGGTGTTTGGAGAACTGGCGGCAAATAAGGACATTTACGGCAGGACAATAGTGCCCGAAAGGTTAAAGGGAACACGCCAAGGTCTTGGGCTACAGATACACCACCTGCTAGAGTCGATATTTGAGCCTTATGCCCAGTACGTTACTGTGCTTGAGCAGGCCGAACCTGGCGAGGCCCTGTGGCGCACCTTGCGGCGTGGGCCGCTTGACATAGAACGTGCCTTGGGCATTCGCAGGATAGACGTTGCCGCCCAGCAACGCCGGATGATGTACGAGACGGCAGAAGAGGCCGATGTGCGCAACAAGCAGATGCGGGTTGATCTGGAGGAAGCCTTCATCGAAGCATGGGACAAGAACGACCGCAACATCTTCCTGCGGGTGCTAGCGAGGTATCCGAATGCCACTCCCGAGATGCTGAAGAACATCACGACTTCCCCGAGGGTGTGGGCGGAAATCAGCCGCAGGAAGATGGCAAAGGCCAAGACGCCCGAGGAGCAACAGGAGTGGAAGAAGCGGTACGACTACTACCGCATGATAGAGGCAGGACAGCGGCTCAAGCAAGTTCCGAAGGGGGAGAGGCCGGAGGTTCTGGAGAGGATTCTGAAGAGGCTAAGGGGGCAACAATAGCCGTTGGTTAGGCTCGAGTGCTTCTCTGGCTGGAACGCTTAACCCAGAAAGCGTAGGCTATAAGGAGGGCCGCCAGGGTGCAGAAGATCATAGCGATGGTGTCCACGATCCTGTTAACCCAAGCGGGTTGCGTTGCCAACCAGTTATTGAACCACCTGCTTAGAAGCGGGTAGAAGATTCTCCACATTCCCTTCACCCCCAGTCAGCATATTCTGCTGGCTGTTTTGATTTTCCTGCCGAAAGGGGGTTCGCCTATGAACATCCTCATCATCTCCGCGCTGGCCGATTCCTCTGGCCTGGGAGTGCGGCTGAAGGCCGAGGGGCACAACGTCCTGTACTACATCCACATGGACGCCGAGAAGGAGACTTGCGATGGCATTCTCGACAAGGTGGACGACTGGCGGCCATACGTTGAGGAAAGCGATCTCATTATTATCGATGATGTCGACCAGAAGGAACCCGGCGAGTCTGCCTACCAGGGCGGCAAGTGGTACGAGGAGCTACGCGAGAAGTACCCCGACAAGGCGATCATCGGCGGCTCCTCCTGGGCGTCGAAGCTGGAGAACGACAGGATGTTCGGGCAGGAGGTACTGCAAGCCTGCGGCGTGCCTACGGTGCCGATGCACCGCTTCACCGACTTTGAGGATGCGATAGCCTTCGTCTCTAAGCAAGGTGGAGGATGGGCACTAAAGACGGAAGGGCAGATGGATAGAACGCTCGCCCATGTGTCTTGGGAACCGGAGGATATGATCGAGTATTTGGAGTGGTTGGACGCCAACTGGGAGATGTTGCAACCGGGCAAGCAGCCCGCATTTGTGCTTCAGAGAGCAGTAAAGGGCATCGAATTCGCTGTCACGGCGTTCTTTGACGGGGAGAAATTCCGCGAAGACTGCGTTTACCTTAACCAAGAGATTAAGCGGCTGATGCCTGGGGACGTTGGCCCCAGCACGGGTCAAATGTCTGAAATTGGGATTGTTGTTCCACGGGCTCGGTTATTCCAGACGGTCTTAAAGCCCCTGGAGCCAGTTCTGCGAGAGAAGGGGGTAACGCACTTCATAGACCTGAACTGCATCATCGCAAGTCCAGATACGGTGATTCCTCTGGAGTTTACTGGCCCGCGCTTCGGGTATCCCACCATCTATTCCCTTATCGAGCTTGCGGATGAACCCATTGGGCAAATGCTGTTCAAGTTAGCAACTCGTTCTCCCGAACCTGTGCGGCTGTATCCTGGGTTTGTCGCAACGCTTGTGATCGGGACGAACCGCTTCCCGTTCACGCACCCGCTCAATCGGTTCTGTTACGTTAGGGGCATCGAAGACGTGGGGTTGCGCCACGTGCACCTGGCTGCAGTCAAGTGGGCCAACGGACTGCTAGTGGGGGCCGATGATTCTGGTTATCTCCTAGTCATTACCGGGCGTGGTCGGACGATTGAGGAGGCGACCCGCAAGGTGTACAGCATCGTGGACAAGATCGATGTTGTGCCGTTCAAGATTTACAGGAACGACATCGGGCCGAAGACGGCCCGAGAGTTTGAGATTCTGCAAAGCTGGGGGTGGTTGGCTTGATTGGGGTGGGCGTCCTTTATGCGTACGATCTTTATGGATGTCGCTTCTGTCCCACCGATGTTGGCAAACTCACCCGCGCCGTGATTGAGACGGCCCGTGATGCAGGCATGCAGGTCGTGGAGGACGCGGGTGGCTTCTTTTCACAGGAGAAGTGGGGCGACCAGTATGGTAGTAGCGTTATCACCTTGGTGGTGCCACTGAAAGAGTCGCACCTAGCTATTCACACCTGGCCCGCGCACCGCTTCGTCTCGGTCGATTTCTACACCTGCGGTGATCCCTACAAGGCTTACGATGCGATGGAAGCGTTGGCACAATCCTTTGGCCCCGAGCGGATCGAGCGCAACACGGTCTGGCGGGGGCTGATGCTGGGAGGGGATGGGCGTGCGTGAGAGACTTGCGGCTTTCGAGATGATGCGGCGGCTGTCGGAAGTCCCTCCCCAAGCGGAGGGGCTTTCGTTTGGTGCGTTGCCCTCGCCCTGGGACCCGCGTGATTACCGCTACCAGCGGCTGGTTCCGATGGCGGTGGAGTTGCCTGCGGAGTGGAGCTTCAGGCCGAATCTTCCGCCGCCGTGGAATCAGGGCATGCTGGGCACCTGTGTTGGAGCCGCTGCCTGCTGGGGTTGCCAGGCGTTCGATGAAATCCAGCAGGGCGATTTCCCTGCGCAGGGCCTGTCGGTGGCGTTCCTCTACACCGAGTGCAAGCGGCGCGACGGCATTCCCGATGTGCCTGGCACGTGGCCTCGCGTGGCGATGCAGGTACTCCAGCAGGCGGGTGTGTGTCCTGAGCAGGACATGCCCTATTCGGTGCTCACGCGGGACACCATGCCGCTACCCTTGCCCAGCCAGACGGCCTATCAGAATGCGCTCAAGTACCGCATCAAGACGTATGCAGCCCTGTGCACGTTCGATGATGCCAGCCGCAACGCAGAGGCCCTGCTAGCGGCAATCAAGACGGCCATCATGCGCGAGGGGCCAGTGCTGGGTGCCGTTGTGGTGCACCGCTCGTTCCTGTACCCGAAGGCTCCTGATTATGTCCTGCCAGTACCCGATGATGATGCCCCTCTTGGGGGCCATGCGGTATGCCTCACGGGGTGGTCTGATGCGAAGCAGGCATTCGAGATGCGCAACTCCTGGGGTACGGCCTGGGGAGATGGCGGGTATGCGTGGCTCCCCTATGCGTGGCTGACGGCGCGGCGGAACTATGGTTGGTGCTTCATGGAGGCGTGGACGACGGTGGACAATGTGGTGCTACGCACCGCCAAGGAGATCGTGCTGGTGCCTGGGAGCAGCGTCGCGGTGGTCGATGGCGAGGAAATCTGGCTCGACCAACCCGCCATCGTCACAGCGCGCAGTCGCACTCTGATGCCCGTGCGCTTCATGGCATGCAACATGGGTTACCTGGTGGACTACGCAGATGGGCGCGTGATTCTGCGGCGGCCACAGGGGGTATGAGGGATGGAGGAGTTTGTGGCGTTGCTGGAGGCGCAGGCGGGCATACCGCCCGAGAAGTTCTTCCAGAAGATGTACCCCTACGCGCTGGACGTGGCGGCGGAACTGGAGATTCCGCCATCCGTGTCTCTGGCGCACTGGGCGGTCGAGTCGGGGTTCGAGTCTCCCAAGTGGGTGGATTACAACAACTACGGCGGCATCACGGATGGTGGGCCTCCGCACTTCCGCAGGTACGACACGATAGACGACTTCATACGCGACTATATCCGGGTGTTGCGCCTGCCGTACTACCGCGAGGTGCTGGAATTGGCAAAGCAACACGCACCTGCGGAGGAGATTGCACGTGCGCTGGGCCGTAGTCCGTGGGACGCTGGGCACTACGGCGGTGATGGCAAGAACCTCATTGCGGTGATGCGGCGGTACAACCTGTCGCTGTTTGACCCAGCATGGTGGGCGTACAGGGCGTGGCAGTGGGGTGTGCGTCGGGGCGTGACTGACGGCACCGCGCCGAGCACCGTCGCCACCCGTGAGATGGTGGTGGCGATGCTCTACCGCGCCCTGGTGGGGGAGGGGAGGGAGTAGGCATGAGCGGGGTGAAAAAGGGGGCGAGTGCTATGCTGGAAGTCCTGGCGACGAAGGTGGATGGAATGGAATCCGTCCTCTCGGAGGTGCGCCAGGACGTAAAGGACATCAGGGATCGGGTAACGCGGCTGGAAACGGAGATGGCGGCCCTGCGTTCTAAGCCGTCCAACAACAACGGCTGGCAGAAGTACGTCTGGAACGTCATCTCCATGCTGGTGGGGGCGGTGCTTACTCTGGCGGGGGTGAAGATCACGCATTAGCCCATCGCACAGTGAGAATCGCACACTGCTCCCCAAGAATCGCACGCGTGCGATTTGCGTGCGTTTTGCATTTGTAAAGGAGGGATACCGTGACTCAGATCACCTTTGTCTTGACGCCCGCGATGGTGGACGCCATGCTGGGCGTCCTTATTGTAACGGCGGGGGATATACTCTTCGGCGTGATACTTGCCCTCAGCAGGGGCGAGTTTGACTTCGGCAAGTTGCCTTCGTTCCTACGCGCAACGGTGCTTCCCTATATCGGTGGGCTCCTCATCCTGGGTGCGCTTGCCACGGCGAACAACATCAAGATAGGCGATGTGGATGTGTCAGGCACGCTGATGGCGGCGTATTTCGCCTCTGCGGCTTTCGTTGCTGGCAAGCTCCTGAAGGACATCGGGTTGAAGGTAGCCCAGCTTATCGGGCGTGATAGCAACGCATGAGGATATCCCGTTGGGATGCCGAGTTCCAGCGGCGCGTGCTAGAATTACACCAGCAGGGCCTGTCTCGCCGGGAAATCGCTCGGCGGCTGGGATGCAGTCACGTCACGGTATCGGAGGCCCTGCGTTTGATCGGCCAACCTGCTGATAACCCCCCTCCATCCCCATCCTCCCAGGAGGAGCCGCCGCGCCAAAAGGCATGGGAAGAAGTCCTGGCCGAGTCGGTGCGGCGGCTCCCCGCCCCCATACCGCCACCGAAGATCACGCGCTGGCAATATGACGAAGAGGAAGCGGTCCTCCTCCTCTCGGATGTGCATGTGGGCCAGCTTACCACGCTTGAAGCGACCAACGGCGTCTACCAGCACAACCTGGAAGTCTTCCGCAAGCAGGTGGGCAAACTGTGGAAGGCAATACAGTCCATCGTCAACATCGAGCGGCCATCGGTGGGGTGGAGGCGGCTTCACGTCTTCATGCTGGGCGACATGGTGGAAGGGGACAATCTCCGCGAGGGGATGCGGATTGAGGCGGTTGCCACGCAGCAGGTGATGGAACTGCTGGCCGAGCTACGCAATCTCTTCGTGGGCCTGCTGGGGCTGTTCGAGGAGATTCGCGTGGTGGGTGTCCCTGGCAATCACGGGCGCATCACACGCAGGCCAGGGATAGGTGGGTCGGGAGTGCTATCACCTGTTCAAAATCTGGACTGGCTTGCGTATCGCTTTCTCCAAGCGTCCCTGAGTGACCAGGAGCGCATCACCTGGGAGTTTCCGCAAGCCATGTTTGCTCAGGTAGAGGTGATGGGACACCGCTTCGTGCTGGAGCATGGTGGGTCGCTGAGAGGGGGAGCATTCGGCGCGTTTGGATCGATCCCGTACTACGCATGTGACCGAGCAATGGCGTCTCTAATCGGAGTACTGGAGGAGAGGCCAGATTACTATTGCGTGGGTCATGTGCATCGTTCAGCCATACTGAGCGCCCCTGGCAAGGGCATGATTTTGATAAACGGCGCGTGGCCTGCCACGTCCGAATGGGCACTAACAGAACGCAAGCTCTACACCCGACCCTGTCAATGGATGCTTTCGGTGCATCCGAAGCAGGGGGCGTGCATGTTCAGGAGGCTCTACCTTGACTGAGCAGGAGCTAGAGGAACTGTTCGCTTGGGGCGAAGAAGTGGCACGGCGTGCGGGCTTGACGCCCGAGAAGTCGCGCGTGATTCTCCAAGCAGTACGGCGGGAAAAGACAAACCTTCCAGGGAGGGATTGGGTGGAGCCTAAGACGCTCGAAGAGGCGGTCGAAATCCTTGTGCGCGAGCAGTTGCGCATCCTTTACGAGCGGCACAAACGCTATGGCCCGCAGAACATCCTCCGTGGCGGCAAGCTGGGCGTGCTCATGCGCATGCGCGACAAGCTGGAGCGGGCGTGGACACTGACGGGGCTCAATCAGCTTGGCGAGTGCCGGGATGCGTGGGAGTTTGCGCAAAAGGTGGCGGCGGGGGAAATAATCCCACCCCCCGATGACTGCGGCGAGAGCGTAGGAGATTCGGTGCTTGATCTGGCAAACTACGCGCTCATCTACCGCCTGCTTGAGCGCGGCTGGTTCTCTCTTCCGCTTCAGCGGCCTCCGGCCCCCAGCGGGTGAGGGGGTTGCGGAGGTACAGGCGCAGGAGTCGGTAGAGGCTCAACGCCTGCGCCTCAGATATGTACAGCGAAAACGACACATCGCCGTTCGGGGTGCACAGTATGTACCTGCCCTCGGAAAGCGGTGCAAAGCGGATTTCGCCTCTAGTGGCATCGTATCGGAGTTCGACCTGGACCTGCATCAGCACCGCCTCCGCTATGTTTATCGTGGATTCAGGCTGGTTTCGCGCCTTAGTTGACGTAATGTATACTTTTGGACGCGAACGCCTGCCCGAATCCCTCATGAAGCGACCAGCAGGGTGGCCGCTTCTTCATCGGGAACGTCAAAATTTGCCACGGCCTGGAGGATGCGCAGGGCCAGCTGACGCCGCTCGTGGGGAATGCGCTTCCACAGGGCGTCTAGCAGGGCGCGCTCCTCTTCGGTGACGTGGTTTTCGTCCTCGAAGAACACAGAGATCGGTACTCGGAGGACGTCAGCGATTAGGCGAAGATCCGTCAATGACGGTTCCCGCCTATCTGTTTCCCAGTGGCCTATCATGGCGTGGCTTCTGCCGATGGCCTCGGCTAGTTGGGCTTGGCTATAGCCCGCTTGTTCCCGGATCGTCCGCAGTCTGTTGCCGCTGAATCTCGGCATCATTAGCACCCCCTTTCTTCAGTATTCCCCGCAACACCCATTATATGCATCGCTTACTGTGTGTCAACGTCCAAAACATGGCAGGGTTGTTCACTCCGGAGGGGTATTGACAACCTGTAGAGGCTTCGCTAAAATGGAGGCGGTGATCAACAGATGCTCCGGGAACTCATGAAGCAAAAGGGAATAAGCCAGAGGGAACTAGCGGAGAAGGCAGGATGCCACTACTCCTACATATCGCTGATTGCCAACGGGTTGCGGTTCCCGCGCCCAGACATCCTTGACCGCATAGCGGGAGCTTTGGGCATCACTCCGGAGGAGTGCTACCGCCTCCTGCGCGACCAGCAGCGCGGGCAGGCATCGGCGTAGGCGCAAACGTTTGCGGGGAGGGATGGGGGATGCGGATGGTGGTGGACAGGTTCGTCGGGACGGCAGGCGATCTGTCGTGGCGGGCGCGGGTGGCGCAGGACAAGCTGCGTAGCAAGTCCCTGCGTTACCTTGATCTGCCGCAGGTGGCGAAGCGGTGGGAGG
>Ga0080004_1208116_pt1 | contig 26249 bp, 24 predicted proteins | sample WasSprMetagenome_FD_69207 | JGI IMG/M metagenome (GOLD analysis project Ga0080004, IMG submission 69207) | Sulfidic aquatic microbial communities from Washburn Spring, Yellowstone National Park, USA - WS (SPADES assembly) (version 2) | ecosystem: Environmental > Aquatic > Thermal springs > Hot...
GCAGTATCTCCCATACATGCGTCTTGCTTATCCTTATCCCAAGCTCCTCGGTCAGATGCCTTGCCAGGAGCCTTATGCTCCATTCGTTCCTCAGATAGCCGAAGGCCCTAGGGCTTTTAAGGGCAGCCTCCGCTATGGTCTTCTTCTGATCCTCTGTTATTCGCGGCTTTCTTCCTGGACGGGGCTTACGCTTCAGGCCTTCTATGCCCCCAGACCTGTAAGCCTCTATCCAGCGATCGACGCTCCTCCTTGTCACTCCCAGCATACCGGCGATGGCATGGCTCGGCATTCCTTTAGCCCTAAGGATGATGGCTAAGGATCGCCTGTACTCCCCTTTATCGCCTTCAGCCATGAGCCTCCTAAGTCCTTCCTCCTCAGCCTCAGAGATCGCCAACGGTACAGGGCGTCTCATAACCAAAGAATAGGCGATCGGCCTAATAAAGGACATGAGCATTCGGACTTAACTTAAAACGGGCTTTAAGGCCTGAAGCCCCAGTCCCCCTTTCCTTTTTTAAACCTGTAGAGATTCATACGAATTCTTATCAAAGATTTCTTTTGGAGCCTTGCTATCGAGGACCCGATTCATTAAATCCCTCGGACCTTGGATCCTAGAAACCTCCTTTTCATTCTAAAGGGATTGTCAAAAGCTGTTAAGAAGCCCATGGCTTCGACTTTCCATACGAAGTTCTCAATCCTTGTCCTTGGATTTATGGAAACATAATCGCCCATAATGCTCCTATTCGAATCGGGCTCTATCCCAAAGCCCATGCTACTATAAGGCTGGGGGAGGATGGAAGCCAAGAATGCCCTTAGCTCAGCCATGAGTCTTGTTAAATTTGATGGAAGGGGATCCTTGGAAGCCCATTCGTCAACCCAGGATACGGAATTCGATTTGAGCTTCGTATCTGAAGCCAAGACGACTTTGAGACGGTATGCGAAGAAATCGGCAACCCCCTCCCTTGGACCGTAGGCATCCCTTTGAATGGATAAGAAACCATTATCCTGAATAATGCGGATGGCTTCCTGAAATTGCTCCGGGCTCAGGGTCTTCTGCCAAAGCGTTACGCCCCGACTGAGGAAGGATGCAGTAGCGTTGTTATCCAGAATGAAGACTTCTTGGAAGCCCGCAATGCCCCCCGAGCGCTCAAATTGGAGGAAGAAGCGAGGCTTCCCCTCCATAACTTGGATCTCAGAAACATTGATTCGAAACCTAGGGGCATCCAAAAGCTGGGGAAGATATCGAAACTTTCCTTGGACTAGGACCTTGAGGCCTACATAGGCATCCAGATCCATATCGCCGGAGCTTGAAACGACCACTGCGTATTGGGAGTCCGTAAGGTTGTAGAAGAAGGTGTTAAAAATCCAAGCCTTTTTAAGGAGACCCTCTACCCGAACTTCTTTCCCATCATAACTTTTGGGGCTTAAAAGGAGCTGCCGAACCGAGACGCTAACCTTTGCAGGAACTAGAAGGTTTAGGAGAAGTAAATAGATTGCGAGGCTTGAGGTGACTACGAGGGCTATGAGGAGAAGGAGCTCCCTTTTCCGCATATGATTAAATTTCTTGGAGCCTTATTTATTGTTTACCTATATTTTTTATTTATTGCATAAAAGTAGGCAAGATGGATGGAGAGTGTAAGGTATCGTTAAAGAAAAATCAGCGCTTTAAATACTTCAGTCGGTTTGATGCGGTTAAATAGCTTGAATTAGGACTTGAGATAGGGAAGATCCCTTTCTTTCTTCCTTCCTTCCTTATTTACCTTTTAGTTTTCCTATGAAACTTTCCCCTCGGCTTTTTTTCTACAAATCCTTTTAGAGGCTGTTTTGACCTTTAGGCTTAGGAGGCTGCCCTTAAGGAGGCTCGAAGCTGATGAACCCAGTTACTCTCTGCGGTGTAAAGCAGGCAAGGAAGGGCTACAGGTTCCTCCATATGGGAGCCTCCGAAGCCTGCAAGGGCTGCGAGCTTTTCAAGGTTTGCTCTGGAAACCTCGAAAAGGGCAGGGTTTATGAGATAAAAGCCCTTGGGCGCAAGGTTTTCCCATGCCCTATCCATGAAGGAGGCGTAAGAGTTGTGATAGTCGAGGAGGCGGAGCTCTTCGGAGCCCTTGAGTCCAAAAAGGCGATTCCTGGCGCCACCATCGTCTTCGAACCCCAACCATGCGACCGAAGGGATTGCGATAGCCATAGGCTTTGCCATCCTGAAGGCTTAAAGCCCCAGGACCGATGCCAAATCCTGAGCGTTATGGAAAGGATTCCATGCCCCGAAAAAAGGGACCTAAGGAAAGCCTTGCTCAAACTGAAGCCAAGGGAGACCGAAGCCTCGAAGGCTAAGGAGGGGCATCAGACCTCCCAAGGATAGGCGTAACTCGGTCGATTGACGAAGAGACGCATTCCAAGCCTCAGCCTTATCTCGGTTCCTGGGGGCATATGAACATGGAGGCTTTTCTCCCCGATACCAAGGTCGAGGCTTCTTTCCTCCTTCGCATCCTGAGCCTCGCCTCCCCTCTCATGGCGGGGAAGGAAGCTTCTCTCCGAGGGGATCCTTTCCTCGTACTTCACCTCCGTGAAAAGATGCTCCCCGAAGGCTCCAGCCTGTATTACAACATCCCTCGATTCCCTGGGGCTTAGGTTGACGAGCTTAAGGGAGACTTCCTGGGCTCCAAGCCCATCCACGAGGCTAGCCACATCGGGAGGCAATCCGGGTCTTCTGCGCCTCAGGTCGAAGTACCGAACCCTGGCTGCCAAGAGCCCCCCGAAGTACAGGATGCCCGGCGTTCCGAGGGTGAGCTGGACAAGGGCCTCCGTCGTCACGGGATTCCTGACCTGCCAATGATGCTCATGGACCGTTTTAAGATCAGCCCTATCACCCCTAATCATGTCTAGGCGGCGATAGACGTGCTGTAGGCTGGCTTGCAAAGCCTTCTCAGGATAGTCTGGGTTTTTGCCCGATATGAAGAGGAGCCATGGCGCCTCGTTGAAGTGGGACCTTCCCCAGGAATTCGCCACTTCCTTCCAATCCTTAGCCGCGTTTAGCTTCCTTAGCCTCTCGATGCGCTCCCAGTCCTGAGGATCCATGGACATGTTCCATAGATGGGCGGCGAGGGCGAGGAAGAAGGATCCATTCCCCGTATCCTGATACTCGAACCAGCCCCGATCACCATGCTTGAAGGGAACAAGGAACCTCCCTTCTTGGGCGATTCCATGGCTCATGAGGAGGTCCATCTGGGACCTTGGAAGCTCCAAGTAGCGCCTCTCGCCCGTAAGGAGGAGGGCGTTGAAGGCTGCCAGAAGGACTGTTGAGCCTATATTGAGGAATCCATGCCAAACCCTCCAGCCATAGGCACCTCCCCACCACTTTCCATCTATGTACTCGCCTATCTTGCCTGAAAGCCCCACGTTGTCTGGTATGATGCCTCCATTCCTCCTCGTACGATCCATCCAGGCATCCACGTACTCCAGGACCCAGCGCCTGTACTTCTCTTCTCCTGAGCAGAGGTAGGCGTTTGTAAGAAGGCTCGTAGCTGCCAGGTTCTGGGCCACATCGCCCCTATCCATGCGCTGGTGCATGGCTTCCCCCATCCTTCTCGCCTTTTCAGGATCCCTCAGGTCTTCGTAGGAGGCAATGCCAGGTATGTCTTCGAAGGGAAGCCCATAAGGACGGGACCATTCAGCCCAGCCATACTCCCGCCATACATGGAAGTTTGCTCCCCCGCTTCCCACATGCCAAGACCTTATCAGCTTCAGCTCCGGGTCGTAGATGGGCTCCTTGACTTCGGGATCCTCGTTCAGGTAAAACCCTGCGAAGCGCTTTGCCCTTTCTAGGTTCTTCGGGTTCTTAGGATCCGCAAGACAGAGGAAGTAGAAGAAAAGGTAGCCCTCTCCCTGATGGAACCAATCAGCATCCTTCACATATTCCTTATAGACGGTTCCATAGTACTCGTACTGGCGGGTTATGCCATCGAAAAGCCTATGGGAGATGGGGAGGAGGTGATCCGCCCCGCCAAGAACATAGAGCAGAGGCCAGTTGTAGAAGCTCTCGTAGGCATCGTCGAGGCTTCCGCCTCCTCCAGGCCTATCATGCCATATGATGGAGCCATCCTCCCGAGTGTACTTCTCTAGGAAGGGAAAGACGGAATCGCTCATGAGGTCCATAAGGTATCGCTCTAGGATGGCCCAAGTAGGCGGAGGAACGGAGGGGATGCTGGCATCGATCCTTTTCATAATAATTTGTTTCTAGGAAGGGGCTTAAGGCTTTTTCTTTTTTATGAAAACCATCCCTGGAGCATCACATCGTACTGTTCAGTTTAGTTTAGTTCGATTCGTTGATCGTATGGTTATGCTACGTGGAGGATCTGAGGCCTCCTGAGGAGCGAAGGGCCGAACCTTTTATAAAGCTGAAGGTGGCAACGTTATAGGTCGAAGGAGTCTGATGGAATATGAAATCTATGAGCATAAGCCCATTTTCAAGGCAGCGAATCCCGCATCCAAAATCCCTTAAGCCTTCGAGGTTGAAAGCCCATCAGCATCGATTTCTGGCATCGATCCTCCTAGCCCTTACGATCCTTTTCCTGGCTACTCCTTCTTCAAAAGCCCTTCTGCCCCCCACCTTGGATTTAGTGGGCGTTTACTGGGGGGATTCTCCCGATAGGACCCTTCAACCATCTCCGGGAGATCAGAATGTTCCGCTAAGCATCGTTTTGCAGAACAACGATGTGATGGATTTAATCGGCATCGAAGCTAGGCTAAGCCTGGCTTCCACACCTTTCACGGGAAGACTAGGGGAGGACTTTGCCATAACGAACGTGCCGGGCATCACCCTTAGGATGGGAGCCCAGGCAACCCTGGTTTTTTATCTTAACATAGCCCCCGATGCTGAGCTCAAGACCTATCAAGGGCAACTAAGCTTCTATTACAAGGTCTCCTATGGAAAGGAAGCCATAAACCTGTCGGTTCCAATACCCCTTTTAGGAAGGGTTAAGCTTCAGTACGCATCCAGCGCATCCTTCCTTCCCATAGGGAATAGTAGCTATAAGCTTTCCATCAGTAATGTTGGCACGGCCGTTGCCAAATCGGTCCTTGTAAGTGCTTCCATCCCATCCCCATTGGCCGTCATAGGGGGAAGTCCTAGCGCCTCCATTCCATCGCTGGCTCCAGGTGAGAACGTATCCATAGCCTTAAGCCTCTATGCTCCTGAAAAGGCTGTAGGGACTTCCTACAGGATTTCCTTGACAACCACCTATGTGGATGCCTATGGATTTACAAAGTCGGAAACGGGAGCCATAGACCTGATCGTTTCCAAGACGGAAGTTCAGGTAGCTACGCTAAGCCTCTTTCTGGATCAGCCGGAGGCCTGCGTAGGCTCTAGGATCCGCCTCTACGGAAGCCTCATCAGAAGGGATACGGGAGCAGGGCTGGCAGGAGCCACGGTCGAGCTTGAGATCCTGGATCCCGAGCTTTTCAGGGAGACTCGAAGCCTGATTACAAACCCCTACGGCCAGTACGAGGAGCTCCTTACCCTATCGAAGGTTGGGACATACTCCATCATAGCCCGGTTCAAGGGAGGAAGCCTTCCCGAAACGCCTTGGATCTTCTACACTCCCTCAAGCTCCCAGGCTACCATAAGGGCAAGCCCTATCCTAGAGATCCTATGCCCCAAGCCCTGGCAGGTAACGGAGCCTGGAGGTCGAGTAACCTTCAGCCTCCAGATCCTCAACAAGGGTCCAAGGACCGAGAAGTACCTTCTGAACCTAAAGGGCCTACCGGCCGACTGGGATGCCAGATTCTACTCCGAAGGCGTTGAAGTAAAGGCCATCGAGATCCAGCCCCTCCAGACTGCCACCATCAGCGTCAGCCTCAGGATTCCTGAGGAAGCCCATGAAAGCCTTCTGCATTTGAGGTTTGAGGCCAAGGGCGAGGAAACCCTCTACTCCTATGCCCTAACAATATCTGTGGAGCACCCCTTCAGGCGCATAGCCCTCAAGGCACCCTTCCGATCCATAACAGCCATGACTGGGGAGGACATCGCCTATCCCTTGGAGATCTTAAACGAGGGGGATGAGGAGGAGCAGGTATATCTATACGTAAACCGTACGGGGTCTACCATGGACTGGCGCTTCTCCTTTACTCTAGACGGAAAGATCGTACAAAGCGTATCGCTTCTTCCCAAGGAAAACACATGGCTTTTCCTTGTGGCTACGCCCCCATACCTAGTGAAGGTTGGCTCCTATCCGATACGAGTCTTCGTAGCCTCAGCCGATGCCCGATATAACGCCTCCCTAGGACTTACGGCGAATGTGGTCGGCCTTTATAAGCTGGAGGTCACCTTCAACCCCATCAACCCCGAGGTTATCACTGGTGAGTCTGGGGAGGTCTCCGTCGTCGTAAGGAACACGGGGCAATCACCCGTTACGAGCCTAAGGCTGAACGTGACGGCCCATCCTTCCATGAAGGTTGAAACGATACCTATGGATGTTCTTTCCCTTAGCCCGAACGAGAGGGCCTCCTTCCTCCTAAGGGTTTCGCCAAGCCTGAGCGCCACGGAAGGGACCTATATTATCACCGTTCAAGCCGTTAGCCAAGAGGGAAGCTTCGACAGAAGGGAAATACCGATCACCGTCAAGACGGCGATTCCCTGGCATTGGATAGAGATCGCCCTGGCTGCCATCGCTGCTGCCATAGCTACCCTTGGCTTGCAGCGCCTCTTCTCGAAGCTTAGGGTAAGGATATCGAAGAGATAGAAGGCATAAGGTAGGAAGAGGAGAGGAGAGGAGAGGAGCGAAGAGAAGCGAAGAGACGAGAAGAAAGATATTGCAAGCCTAGGCTTTATGTCTAAAAGGCGATGAGAGACTTGGGAAAGTCCTTAGGCGAGCTCATCGCCTCGCCCAGGCTAGATCAGCAGAGTTAGCCTCAGAAAACTTAAAGCTTAGGCGCCATCCCGATGAAATCCTAGAAAGCCTAAGAACAAGCCTTAGGAGGCCCTTTCTACGCACCGATTGTTCAAGGGTAAGGACGAAACGGTTCAACCCCATGGGGATAGGCCCCTCTTAACGGCGTTTCTAGAACTCTTCGAGGCCCAGGGCGACTTTCCGATACTGTACGAAGGACCTATGCCCAAGGGCGTAAGGAGGATCAAGAGACTTACTCCCGATGCCTTCGAAGTCGAATTCAAGGATAGGATCGATCCATCCTTGTTGCAGAAAGCCATTAAAGGCGATTATGCCATTTTGGAAGAGGAGCGGGTTGGAGGGGCCTCCAGAAAGTTCCCTCCAAGGATCGTCCTTAAGGGCGAGATCGTAGCCTACGTCACAAGGAAACATCGAGGCATTACAGCCCTTCTCTACCCACCTCCTTGTCAGTGGACAACCTACAGAAGGGTTCTGGCAGCCCTTAGGGGCGTGAGGGACCTTTCAGATGCCTTTAGGGCTAATTTAGGAATCATAGAGATACTAGAAGCCTATAGATTCCTAAGGTATGGAGCGCATGGGCCCCCATAATGCCCTGAAGGCTCGGGATTCCCTAGATGCTCGCCATCCTAAAAGCCCCATCCTTAAGGTTTCTTTCTCGGTTAATGTCCGAAGGCATTTAAGCACTGAGACCGATGATGGTAATGAGGCTTAAGATGGGCGCTCATCCTCCTTCGTCCTCGTCCTCGTCTTCGCCTTCGTCTTCGCCATCACCATCACCTTCGCCACCATCTCCATCTCCGTCTTTGTGTTCATCTCCCCTGACCCCTCACCCTACTTCGACTCCTAGCTTCAAATCTAACCCCAACCCTACCTCCATGCCTTCCCCTTCCTCCAATCCCCCTTCCATTCCTTTGGCCTCAAGCAAGATCGAGAGGCTTTCCACGGGGATCCCTGAACTGGATGCCCTGCTATGCGGCGGGATTCCCAAGGGCTTCATCGTGGCTGCCACAGGGGAGCCAGGAACGGGAAAGACGATTCTTTGCATCCATTTCATAGCCCAGGGTGTCAGGGAGGGGGATCGTTGCATCTATGTAACGACGGAGGAGAGCCGAGGTTCCATCTTAAAGCAGGCAGCCCAGTTTGGCTTCGATCTCGAATCCGCCATCAAGGCTGGGAAGCTCATCATGATAGATGCCCTCATGGGCCTCGAGGATCCCTGGTCCCTGAAGAGCCTCGATATGGAGGAGCTCGTAAACAAGGTTGTGGAGGCGAAGAGGAGCCTAGGCTACGGAAGGGCCCGCCTCGTGGTGGATTCCCTTTCCGCCTTCTGGCTCGATAGACCCGCCATGGCTAGGCGATACTCCTACTTCGCCAAGAAGGTCCTGGCAAAGTGGGACTTCACCGTCATCGCAACCTCCCAGTATGCCATCACAACCTCCGATGCCTTCGGCTTTGGCCTCGAGCACATCGCCGATGGTATCCTAAGGTTTCGAAGATCCATAAGGAAGGGCATCCTCCATCGATACCTTATCATCGAGAAGATGCGCCAGACAGCCCATAGCCTCCTTATGCATGAGATTTCCATCATCGATGGAAAGGGTCTTACGATCCTAGGACCTACAAGGGAGCGGAGGGAGGATTTCGAGCTTCCAAGGTCTGTAGTCGATAGGATGCTTAAGGCGAAAAGGTCGAAGGAGGATGAGCTACCCTGATCGTCCATGCCGGGTCTAAGGATGGGGTAATAGATGGTCATAAAGATAGGGTTGAGGACCCTGGAGACTCCCACGACCATGATTACGATTACGAGTTCGATTATGAGGATGTCCTAAGGTATTATGCGAACCCCTCGATTCGGGAAGAATTATCCCGATTCGCCAGGCATCGCTGGGTTGGCCTTCATTGCCAAGAAAGGGATGCCCAAGGACGACCATACCTGGTGCGTTATCTTGGAAGAAGGCGCCGAATCCCCCTAAGGATCTGGAGTCCGGAGGATGTAGAGAGGCTCCTTTCGATCTTCAGGAGGCTAAAGCCCAGAACCTTCTATGCTACGGCGAATGTATTCCAAAGCCTTCATGAGGACTTCCTCGCGGATCCTTCGAACATCGTAGCCTGTACGCCCACATGGGACATCGATAACAAGCCGGAGGCCTGGAGGGCAACCTTGGAAGCTGCCAGGGAAATCTATGCCTTTTTGGAAAAGAATGGCGTCTCGCGATCTGTTTTTATGAAATGGTCAGGGAAGGGATGCCACGTCCATCTGAATGAGGGAGCGATTTCTGAGGAGCTAAGGAGGCGCATAAACCCATTGAACCTAGCCTACTCGATCGTCGAATATGCAAACCTTAGGCTTAGGGAGAAGTTCTTGGAAATCGCCCTTCGCCATAAGGCTGAGGGGCTCAAGGTTGAAAATGAGATGGATGTCCAGAGACTTTTCACATGCCCTCTAAGCCTCCACAGGGAGCTGAACAAGGTCTGCGTGTGCATAAGTCCCAATGACCTAGATGCCTTTACCCCCGAATGGGCCGATCCAGGATCCTTCAGGCACTATGAAGACTGGAGCCATTTCGTAGCTGGCGAGGCGGACGAGCTGGCGATCAAGGCCTATGAGGCGATTGGAGGAGCTCCTAGGGTTAGCCTTCGATCCCCTAGGCTAAGAAGGAGGGCCCATCCTCCCCTGGATGAGCAGATAGCTCGATGGATGATGAGACCCGAAGAAAGGCCTTAGCCATGGACATTCCCCCTCCCTTTTTCTTATTCTTAGAAATCATCCGCTATGGCATACTTGCAAATTCGGACATACGAATAAGGCACCCAATCTATTTTTCTCAAGTCGAGGGGGATGGGCCATCTTCCGTCATGGAGGATGAGGCCAAGAGAGTAAAGGAGCCGCCCATACAAGGATTTACTTGGGTGAATCCATAAACAATTGATGAATCCTGCTTAATAGAGCAGCCCATGCAGTCTAGTGGAATTAAAGTTAAGACCAAAAACCTTCATGAGCACATGACCAAAATCCCTCCAAATCGATGTATTGGCAAGTCAAAGATTAGCATTGCTTTAAAGATGGCCCCAATGGCTAAGGCATCCTCGCTCCGCTACTACTACTGCTACTATAGCCCCTTCGGTGCTCTACTTCAAGAATTTTTGAAGGAATCACAAGGCTATTATGGAATAGCATAGTATATTGGGGCTAAGAGGAGCATAGCAGTGACACCAGCATCGGAATCAGAGTCGAAACCAGAGCCGCAACCAGAGTCGGCGAGGATACAGGCATCCGCTTTTGACTACGACTCATGGCAAGCAAAGCTCGTAGCCTTGGAGCTTGCCAACGAGGTGGGCAGGAACATCATGAGGCTCTTGTCGAAGAGGCCCTATACTGCTAGCCAGATATCTAAGGAGCTAGGTCTTCCCATTTCCACGGTTCTATACCATCTGACCAGACTTGATGTTGCCGGGGTCCTAAATGGCTTCCAAAGCCATGGAAAGAGGATGAGGGAGGTGAGGTACTATAGGGTGCGCTCCTCCAGAATCGTATTCAACATAAAAGGAGGTGATTCACGAAATGGAGGAAAAGCATGAAGAAAAGAGGGAGGGAGCTAAGGAGGGCTTCATCGAAAATGTAGGCATCCTGAACCTTAAGGATGTGAAGGAAGAAGACATCGAGCGAATGAAAAGGATAAAGAATGTGGGAGTAATCCTTGCACCAAAAGAACTCATAGGAAAGATTAGCGCAAAGATCGTGAGCAACGTCGGAGTAATCGTTCCCTACGTCGAAGGTATGAGGCTCTACATAGGGAAAACTTCCGTCAACGCGGATATGCTAAGGGCTTTGGAAGAGCCTGTCGATATCCTTCAAGCTGGCAAGCTATTTATCGAGCAAGATGTTAATCCAGAACTCATCCTTCAAAAGATAAAGAGCTTCCGAAATTACGGTAAAACGGTCGTTCCAACGAAAGAGACGCTAGGAGCCCTCATGGCTAAATGCATAGAAAACATGGGGAAGATAGAAATAGGGAGCAGGAGAGAAGGAATGGAGGAGGAAGAAGAGGAGGAAGAATAATAGAATAGAATAGAAAAAAGAAAAAAGCAATTGAAGGCTCTATATCTAATCGAGAAAAATAAGAATAACATCGCCATAGAAGATCGCCCTCCTCTCCTCAGTTCCCTTTTCCTTTTTTCCTTCTTTTCGAAGAATAATCGATCTGGAGGGAGCCTAGTCCATCAAATAATCTTTATTGGTTTCCCTCATATTCTTTAAGGAGTTTTCTGCATAAACCTAAAACTCTTTTAGCATATTCCGAGGCTTCCCTGGCATCCATCAGGCTGTAAAGCTGATCTGGTGTTGTTCCAGTCTCTTCATCGCCATACATACAGGGCTCCCTTTTCCTCCTAAGCCTCCTAGAGATCGATGAAACCTCATCTATTTCGTCCCGAAACTATTGTGGGAAGGTGACCCTATGCCTCTTTAGTATTGGCCCTACATCATGCCACTTGGGAGGCTCTGTGGCAAAAAGCCTCAATACTCCCTTAAGCGCCAGCTCTACGGATTCCTGGCTCTGAGGCAAGAACAAGATAAAGGCATACTTGCCCGTTCCTAGGGCTTTCACAGCATCAGCATGCTTACCCTCTCCCCAGCCTGCCTCAGGTAGGATCTTGCCATTTCAAGGTTATTCAAGGTTATTCAATCTCCATCTACAACCTCGCCAAACTTTATGTCGGGCTTGAGAACCCAATACCATTTATTGCCAACCCAAACCCTCTTGGCACCGAGTTCCTCAAGCCTCTTCCCAAGCCTCTCTAGGATTTCCATGAAGAATCCCCCTCTTATCGTAGAATATAATCGCATTCTCAACCATGTCGAGGTATATGGGTCTCATCTTCGAAGCCTCTCCCATGCTCAGAATCGTTGGTGAGAAGTCTATACGGAAGCCCCTATCGCGTAGGGAATCCATAACTGGCTTGAGGGCTCCTCGATTTTCAGGAATAGCCTTTGGCGCTACATCCTGCCCTTTCGAAGGGAATCGGCGATAACCAGGAGGTCGATGTCGCTGTTCCTTTAGGCAGATCCTCTGACAACGCTGCCGTAAGGACGACGGATACAAGCCCGTCGCCTAGATTCTTCAGTAAAAGCTCGATGAGGCTTTTAAGGAGGGATCTGTAAGGTTCGTTTATGGCTTCCAGACGCAACAGGGTTCATGAGAATAGAAGCATGTGAGCTTAATAAGGGCTCTGATAATAGCCCTATGGAGGAAGGGGAACCTTTCTTGAGGATCGCCATAGCCTCAGATCATGCCGGTTATGTATTGAAAGAGAGGATCAAGGAGTACATTCTTAGCCTTGGTGGCTATGAGATCGAAGACTATGGAACGATGAGCCAGGATCCCGTCGATTATCCAGACTATGCCCTGAAGGTTGCCGAGGCCGTTGCCCGAGGGAGGCATGATAGGGGGATCCTCATCTGCGGAACGGGAATCGGAATGTGTATCGCAGCCAATAAGGTTCCGGGCATAAGGTGCGCTCCTTGCAACGATGTCCTTACGGCTAGGTATAGCCGAGAGCATAACGATGCCAATATACTCGCCTTAGGGGCTAGGCTCATAGAAGTTGAGAGGGCCAAGGAAATCGTCAGGATCTGGCTTACCACGGATTTTCAAGGCGGACGCCATGAAAGAAGGGTGAAGAAGATTGCAGAAATCGAGAATATCTATGCCAGAGGTCCTTTACAGCCCAAAAAAGCGAAAGAGGATTTTAAGCTGGCATGAAGAACTCGAGGCGAGTAGTGCCTAGAATCTCCTTCAGGTCTATATCCAGCGCATCGAGGACCTGCTGGAAGGTGCTTTCCACGTAGCCCACATACTTATCCACATCGATCTCTTTTAGGCTTGCCAGCTGGACGGGCTTCACACCCGTTGGACCCACAACCTTTACAAAGGATATGATGTCCCCAGCCGTAATCTCGATGCCCTTCTGGGCTAGGAGCTCCGCCGCCTTGATGTGCTGGGGCTTCGTCTTCACATAGCCCTCGATGCCCCTGCTCATCATGATATTAAAGGCAAGCTCTTCCAGGGAATACTGGCGATTCTTCAGCTTCGTGTAGCATGTCTTCACAAGATCCGTAATCCTTTCCTTAGCCTTATCGAACTCCTCAGGCGACTTAACCTCACTGAGAATCCTTATCATGTCGAAGAAGGCTGTCTGGAGGAAGAGGGGTGTGTTGCGCTTCTTTCCCGTAAGCCCCTTTATGTCGACGCTGCCATCCTGGAAAACGCCCAGATAGTTCTTCTTCCGGGAGCTGAAGACCGCATAGCGATAGACCTTGTCTATATCGAGCTCCATGCCAAACTTCTCTTTTGACCATTCCATGAGCTTCTCGATCTTGGAGGCTTCCGGAGCCTTTAGGAAGATCGAATCCGTATCGCCATAGACGACCCTCATACCTATTGCCTGGGCTTCCTTGATGGTTTCTGTGATGGCATAGCGTCCTATGGAGGCCGTTGCCTCGGCTACAGGGGGACAGTATAGGAAGAAGGATTCGGCCCCGAAGACCCCGTAGGCCGCGTTCAGAACGACCTTGAGGCTGTTCGATATGACCCCATACCAGTGGGCTAGGGCTTTTGGAAGCCCCTTCTCCTTCGATTTGGACTTGTACCATTTAACCCTAAGATCCCTCAGAGAGCCTATGACGAGGCTCGATATTCCCCTTCTTCTTCCGCAGATCCAGTGGGGGGTGCCAGGAACCTTGTTCTTTTGGCATTCAGGATGGGGGCATCTTACGGTTTCATAGCTCAGGTTGTAGCGCCTTATGATGGAGGGATACATGGATTGGAAGTCCAAAACGGAGATGTTGAAGTGGGCGCCTGGCTCAGGCTCTATGACCTCGGCACCCCTGTACTTCTTTCCTTCTATGATTGCCTTCGTAGCCGTAACCCCCTTGGCCTCTAGGAGATCCTCCGACCTTGGGATGAGCCAGCCCCTACGCCGATGCTCGTAGGAAATCATGTTCCTCAGCCATGTGGAAACTCCCTGCCTCGAGAGATCCTCTATGGTCGTGTGGCTTATCCTCGCAAGGACGATGATGAGCTTCATGATGAGGTCCTCGTCCATGGTAGTGAGACTTAGGGTGAGGTCTGCATCCTGGAGGCAGTAGCTCGCAAGGCTTCCATAGTCGAGCTCCGAGATGGGCTTTGTCAGCTCCATCTTGCCTATGCCTAAAAGGGAGGCGCTCACATCGTCCAGGGTAACCTCCCGATACTTTTGGCCGAAGGCATAGACCTGTATCGATCGGTTGAAGAAGAACTTGTAGAGGTCTATATGGATCCCTCGCCTCAGGGTGGCGGATTCCCTTCCCATGATGATGGGTATCTCGCCCCGGGCAAACCCGAGCTTCTGGGCCCTATGGTATAGATAGCTCAGGTCGAAGTCATCGCCATTGAAGGTGAGGATGATGGGATAATCCTCTATGAGCTGGAAAGTACGCCTTAAAAGATCCGCCTCCGATTCGAAGGCCTCGATCCCCGCGCCCTGGATGCTCGGTATAGGAGCCTTCAGGTTCGATCGCCTAAGGAGAAGGACGAGTCTCCTACCATCGGAGGCTGATAGGGCAACGGCTACGATGGGCTCCTTGGCTTCCCTGGGATTCGGAACCCTTGTCGGGACGGATGAGGAGACCTCTATGTCTAGGGCTGCCCTCCTGAAGCTTGGAACAGGACATTCGAGAAGCTCCACCCATCTTCGAGCCAGTTCCCTGAACTCCTCTGTTTCATCCTTGAAGAGGCTTTCTATGGCTTTCTCAACCTCAGGAGGAGGCCTGAAATCGATTTTTATGAGTCTTCCATCCTCGACCTTGTAGGGCATCCCTACGGCAATGTCCCTGTCGAAGATGTAGCATTCATGGTACTTGATGTCGGCTTCCCAGGCCTTCGGAAGGATATCCCTTATACAGCCCGTAGGCCTTCCGCCTATGGCAAGAGGATCCGAGGCTATGATCTTCGTCATGGTCCTTTCCTGATCCGCTAGGGCATCGTACTTCTTAACGACCTCGAAGCCTAAGAAGCCCGGATGCTTTATGAGGGCGCTTATACCTTCCAGCTCCTGGGGAGCCATGTCTGAGAGGCAGTAGGGCTTATGGCCTGAATCGTCAAACCAGAGGTAAATCCTATGATCGGCTTCATTATATAGCTTAAGAAAGGCTCTCCGCCCTTCCCCATCGTAGGCAACGGAAAGGACATAAGCCCTTGTAAGGTTCAGGCTTTCAGAGGCTTCAGGCTTTATGCCCGGCTTATCCTTCTCCTTATCCTTATCTTTTTCTCTTTCTCTTTCTCTTTCTCTTTCCCCTTCATCTCGCCTCGCTTGGTTGGAAGATTCCTTGGATCCAGCATCGGGCTTGGAGGAGGTATCATGGGCTTCATGACTGCGATCCCCCTTCCTCTCGAGGAAGGCGTAAAGGGAAGCTGACAAGTCCGTCACCAACTCTATAGATGCCTAAAGATCTAGTACCTTTCTTCTATTCATAAATTTCCTTTCCCTTCTCTTAAAGCTAAAATCCTGAAAGCGAGATGCGAGATAAGAGGGCTCTCGATGAGAAGGCGCCAAAAAGGAAGGATGCGCCGCTTTCGACTTTTCATGGCAAAGGCTCCCATGACTACCCAGAGGATGAAAATTCTAGAAGGAAAGTATGAGAGGAGTTAAGGAAGTTAAGGCCGGACAGAACGGAAACTTACTTATACTCGATAACTGGAGATGCCCCGTGCTCGTAAAAGGAGGGACGATTCTTATCCATCTGAGATATCGTATTGGATTGGATTGAGGACATGATCCGAGTGGGCTGGAGGATGGGGGGATTCAATTTTTCTTACACCTTTGTGGGGCATACCTCATCTATCATGGGGTAGGGCGAAAGCTTTTACTATCCCACCTCTTTAAAAAATTGTAGTTGATGATTGATGGAGTCTTTGAAGAGGCAGTTTTTGGAGCTTCTGGATAGGGATGTTGAGTTCCGATACACGGTTGCGGGTTACCTTGGGCTATCTGAGATCCTGAAGAGGCTTGATGCGTTGGCTGAGGAGCAGACTAGGTTAGCTGAGGAGCAGACTAAGCTGGCTGAGGAGCAGACTAAGATATGGGGTGAGATCGCTAAGATATGGGGTGAGATTAAGGCGCTTAAAGAGGAGCAGGTTAAGCTAAGGGAAGATATGATCGCAGGGTTCAAGAGGCATGATGAGGAGATTGCCAAGCTAAGGGAAGATATGATCGCAGGGTTCAAGAGGCATGATGAGGAGATTGCCAAGCTAAGGGAAGATATGAGCAATGGCTTTAGAGTGTTAAGTAGGCATATTGATGCCTTGGGTGCTAGGTGGGGCATTATCAGCGAACAGGCGTTCAGGGAAGGCCTTAGGGGTTTGCTTGAGAGGGATTTTGGCTTTAGGGTTGAGAGGTGGGTTAAGCGCGATGAGCAAGGGTTTGTTTATGGGCATCCAAGCGATGTCGACATCGACGTTGCGGTACATGATGGAAAGGTAATATTGGTTGAGGTTAGGTCCCATGTTGAAAGGGAGGATGTCTATTATTTTAGGAGGAGGTGTGAGTTCTACAGGGCTATGGAGGGCAGGGAGCCGACGAGGCTGATAATCGTTACGCCATACGCTGATGAGGATGCCCTTAGAATAGCGGAGCAACTGGGGATAGAGGTATACACAAAGGTTTAGCCTTTCATATGAGTATTTTAAGCAGTTTGCGGTATTTTAGAGAGTGTTGCAATCAACCAACCAGTCCATGCTAGCCTATATCTAGGCTTCTAGGCTCTTCACCTTCACGGATCTTCCCTTTCTTCTCTCGAACCAGTACCTAGGGAATAGGAAGCCCGAAAAGCTTTGCCGCATTTTTACCCAGAATCAATTCCTTCTCCGACTCACTGATGCTCAGGTCCTCTATGCGAACAACGTAAGCTGGCAAAAGGTCGTGAGGCCCATCCGTTCCGAAAAGGACCCTCTCGGCGCCAAACTCCTTTACAGCCCTTTCTAGGAGGATCTGGATCTTGCTTCCTGAGGTTTCTAGGTATATATTCTCGGCAAGCCTCATGGTGGGAAGCACATCGAAGTGTAGGTGCTGCTTTCCCATGTGTCCCATGATGATAGGAACCTCCGGGTAGCGCTGGGCTATTTCTCCGAAGAGAGCTGGCGTACAGAACTCCGATCTTGAGGAGTGGGAAAGCACGGGAATCCTATACTTGGCGGCTACATCGAAGACCGGATACACCATAGGATGGCTCAGGGGAAAGGCTGAAACCCAGGGATGGAGCTTTATGCCCTTAAAGCCTAAGATCCTTATGGCTTCCTCCATCTTCTCCTTGATAAAATCCGGGGCTTCGAAGACATTAGGGACGTACTGGCCTATCACCTTATCGCCTACCCGCCTGATGAGCTCTATAGTGGCTTCGTTTCCCCCGTGCCGCGTGCGCCAAACCCTGTCGACCATAGGGGATATGTTGGATACGGCCCCGTATGCGACTGGATACTTCTCGAACCATTTTTTAAAACGCTGAACCTCCCCTTCGAGCTGCTCCTCATAGCTTGCCCTAGGAAGTCTTGAAGCATATATGTAGGAGCCTACTTCTATGTGCTGATGGGAGTCCACGATGAACCAATTTCTTTCCATCATTTCACCTCCTTTCTAGGCGCAATGCCTAGAATCCTAGCCATAGATTCGCCAAGGATGTCCCTCGCCTCATCATCGCGAAGATGACCGGAGTTCCAAAGATCCAGAACCTCCTGGAGCTCGGACCGCATGCTCGTCGTTGGCCAATCGCTTCCATAAACGACCCGATCCTTTCCAAGACCCCTTGGGGAGCTGACCCCTCCTATGGAAGTCTCGAGGACGAGGTTCTTGACCCTTTTCGCCGAATCGAAGACATGCTTATCGTTCCTTAGACCCGAGTGGGCCATGATGAAGGTTACCTCAGGAAACATCTCAGCCTGGTCGGCAAATTGGCCAGCCACGGACCAGGGCTCTGTTCCAGAATGTATGAGGACGGGAACCCGATACTTGGCAGCCCTTTCGTAGATCTGCTCGAGGACCGGCTCCTTTAGGAGGCAAAAGCCATCCTGGTTCGGATGGAGCTTTATGCCCCTAAATCCCTGCTCACGGATGTAGAAGTCCAAGTCCTCCAGAACGTCGCTGAATTTGGGGCTCAGCCTTACAAAGCCTATGAGGCGGTTTGGATAGCGCTTAACGGCTTCGAGAGTCCTTCTGTTCATCTCCTTGATCTCATGGGGAAGGCCCCCTCCTGAGACGCAGGCCATGTCCACGCCGCATCGATCCATTTCGCGGATAAGCTCCTCAGCCGTCCATCGCTTGTCAGTGAAGTAGCATGTAAGATAAGAAGCCCCTATATGGGTGTGGGCATCCAAAACAAAGGCCTTTTCCAAGACTTCACGCTCCTCTTTCCTTTCTTTTTCTTTTCTCTTCTCTTCTCTTCCTTTCCCTTCCTTTCCTTTCCCTCTCATCTTTCAGCGACTTAGAGCTTTTTGCCTTCAAGCTTTTAAGCTTTTGAAGATCCTTCTAAATGGCGAGGGAAAGGGTTTGAAGATTACGGATGTGGAGGTCTTCGAGGTAAAGGTTCCCTGGGTCGAAAGGCTCAGGGAGGACATGACAAGGGCTAGGATGACTCCCCTGGGAGCCCATACCTTCGTCTACAAGGTTCATACGGATGAGGGACTCGTAGGAATCGCCGATGGACCTGATGCCAGGGACTTGATCCCGAAGATCATCGGCCGAAGCCCCTTCGAGTTTATCCTTGACGATTCGGTCTATCCCTTGCAGATAGCCCTCTACGACCTTATGGGAAAGTACCTGGGCTTGCCCGTGTGCAAGCTCTTCGGGCCCGTCTATCGAAAAAAGGTAAACGTAGGATACTGGAGCCATTGCTTTCCTCCGGAGGTTTTGGCCAAGGAGGCCTCCATAGCCATAGAGAAGGGCTTTAGGGCCCATAAGATTAAGGCGAGGCCCTTCCAGGATCCGGTAGCCCAAGTAAAGGCTATCGCAAAGGCCGTGCCTGAAATCGAAATCATAGTCGATGCCAACTGCACCTTCTGGTTGCCTTCAAAGGCTATCAAAGTGGCTAGGGCTATAGAGGGCTACAACATCCTCTGCCTTGAAAGCCCCATCCCTCAGCAGAACATAGAGGGATACCTAGAAATCAAGGCTAAGACCACGATACCTCTGGCCATGCATATGGGATGGGGCTCGGGCTCCGAATGGACGCCCAACCCCTTGACGGCCATCGAGAGGCGCATGGTGGACTACTTCGTGGTTGAGGAAAGGGGAGCCTCCAAAAACCTCCAAAGCGGTATCATAGCCGAGAATGCCATCGGAAGGGCATCGGGATTCGAGGGTATTCCCCTTTTCATAGAGGTCGTAGGACTTGGACCTGCGGAAGTCTTCGGGCTTCATATGGCGGCCGCAATGAAGATGGCCATCCTACCTTCGATAACCTTCGTCTTCAGCCAATGCCTTTGTGAGGATGATCTCATCGAAGAATCCCTAGGATTGAAGGATGGGGAGGCTGAAGTACCTGATAAACCGGGGCTGGGAGTAACCCTAGACGAAAAAGCCTTACAGAAGTACTCTGTGAAGTAGAATGAATGAAGGAAGAATGCTTCGAGCCTTCTATGAATATGAATCTGAATAAGAACGAAGGAAAGGCTTCCCTATCTAGGGATTGAATTCCTTTTTCAAAAAAAGGATATGGTATAAGGGCATTAATTAAAGGAAAAAAGGAAGTTATTGGCTTTTAGCTTCTCTTCTTTTTCTTTCCTTTCTTTCCTTTTCTTTTCTTTTCTCTCTGCTTCGTTCTTCGCGCTTCGCCTTCCCCTTTCTATTCCTTTCCCTTCTCAGGAATGACGGCGACCATTTCTATTTCAACAGCCGTTCCTGGTCCGAGGCCGACCTTCACGCATGTTCGAGCCGGAGGATTCTGGGGGAAGGTCTCCCTCCAGATTTTGTTAAGGTATCGCTCCCTGTCCGAAAGATCGGTCAGATAAACGGTGGCTTTTATGACATTCTCAAAAGATGTGCCCGCATTCTCTAGAGTGGCCTTCAGCCTGCTCAGCGTGTTTTTGATCTGGGTTTCCACATCGCCAGGTCCTCCCGTCATACCGCTGGTGAAGACGAGGTTGCCTACGATTACGGCACCTGGAATTACCCTCTTGCTCATTTGGAACACCGATTTTGAAAGGGTTTTATAGCATTTAAGTCTTTCGAGTTAGCTAGGACTAAGATGCTCTTCCCCTTTATAGTTTATATTTCTTGTAAAAAAGCTCAAAGATATTTATACATATAATTTTTTAAGATGTAGGACTAATCAATAATCATGAAAGAAGAAATCATTAAGGAATTCTTAAAGTACCTAGACAATGCCTTTCCGGATGTAGTGGAGCTTAGGAAGACTTTCCTACAATTCCTCGAAAAACATCCTGATCTGGAACAGACATTGAGGCTTGAATTCGGCCGTTGGTTGGATCAACATTTTTAGCATCCAAAATTAGCATCCAAAGCTGCCTCAGCCACTTTGGATGCTACCTTTCCTTAGCATACTGCCTACTAAAAGCCCTTGTATTGAAGGAGCAAGGGAAGGAGAAGGATTAGCATCATGACGATGAGAAGAACGTACCAGATTATCCTTAGCCTCTGTTCATCTTTCCTCCGCTTGGCAGCCACTTCCTCGCACTTCGGTGAGCAGTATTCCTCATCGGGTTGCATGACCTCTCCGCATATGGGGCAATGCTTATGCTGAGCAACAGGACCTGAAGGTGCAGCCCTTTTAGCCTTTCCCAAGGGAATCCTCCTAGCCTTTCCCTACATTTTGATGTCCTTTCACATCATATAAAACCTTCGGCATGGCTGATCGGTAGGCTTCTTTTAGATAAGCGCCCCATTTCATTTTCTTCCATCCTCTACCTCTCCTCTACTTCTCCTCTCCCTCTACGATTCCGAAAAGCGATGCTCCTTGCCTCTTTAGATTTCGAAGATGAACAAGATTTCTTGAGGAGAAACTCAAGGAGTTTATAGCCAATAAATCTTAAGGAAGGTTTTGAAGCTCAAAAGGAGCTCCTTGGGTCAAGAGTCCGGGCTTCATAGCGCTTTGAAGGAGGCCGCCTATGAAAGGCTTAGGAAGGAAGGTTTTCGCACCTATGTTGAGCCTCCCGCCCACCCTGCTCGGAGGTGGGCTGGAGATCCCTAAGGCCGGACATCTTCGCCACCCGGCTAGGCAAGGGGCTTAAGGAGTTCGTCCTTGTAGAATGCGAGGCCCATCCTTCATCTTCGAGCCTTCGGGAGAAAAGCATTAAACTCCTCCTCCACCTTTGGCTCCAAACAGACCTTACGACCTCTGTATCCCTCAACTATGTGCTGGTATTGCCGAAAGGTACAGCCCACAGTGCCCTCGGTTTTCGCGAACTCTGGGACCTCTGGATTGTGGATGTGAGGCAGAAGTCCGTAGTGGAATCCATACCAAGGATAGGGATTCCCAAGAATGCCTGGTTTCCAAAGGAACCCGTCTACAACCTTTGTAAACGCCTGAGGAATCCTTCAAAGGATCTTCGAAACCCTCTAGCCCCTCGCTCCCGGATTTCTATGCATAAACCCTTAGGCCCCTGGAGGTTAGGAGCTTAAGGATGCTCGGCTTCCTCAGGGCTTTCAAAAGCCCATAACCCAACCCAGCGATCGCGATGAGGCTACTCATCGTGAGGCTCGCAACCATGGCCATCCAAGCTGGAAGGCTTAGTCCAAAGATATCAGGTGGGGGAAAGAAAATCCATAGATAGCCTCCTACGATAAAGCCTACAGGTATCGAGCCGAAGATGCAGGCCATTAGCTCCCTCTTTCTGAGAAGGAATATGATGGAAGCCGCGATGAAGTTGGCCAAGGGTCCAAGAAGGATGTCGTAGGATCCTATCCAAAAGTAGAAAACGTTTGTGTATGTATTGCCAAGAAAGCATCCCAAGGTAACCCCTAGGATGAGGGGCCATCCGAAGAGGGCAGCCAAGGATATTAGGCAGTCAGCTAGGCGGAGTTGAACAGGACCGAAGGAGATGGGAGCGAAGGCGACGGTCAGGAGGGTGTAAAGGCTTGCAAAGATCATGATGAGGCATAGCGTCCTTATGTCCGCCTTCCTCCGCCCTTCTGGCTTCTGGGAAGCCCTTGAGCCTTGGGCTTTGAAGTCCTTAAATTTTCTTTTCGATGCCAAAGAAGAGGGGGAAAGGAATTCGTAAGGACTTATCATCTTCCGACACCGGGGTTTTTATAGCGGAACGGGTCGGAAACCCACCCGCTTCTACCAAATAGCCGGTTAACTACTTTCAAAGGTGCCATTAAAGTTTTTCCCTTTGAAAGGGCGATTCTAGCTCCCAAGAAAAATACTTCAATAGCCAAGGGGATTTATGGCTTCAGCTGAACAACCTCAGATGCGCAAGATGCGTTGGATCGCCCAACAGAAACTGGGAAGAAGAGGTTAAGACGAGGAGCTTGATAGACAAGTTTCCATAGGCGAAGGGAGCAGGTATGACAAGCCTAAAGAAGGAATGGGCCTTCCTAAAGCTCAAGAAGGCTTCTAGACTGAAGAAAGCTTCCTACAGCCTTGAGGATGCCGCCTTGATCTTGTAGGCTTATATGAACACAGGTTCGATGCCTTGATCCTGGAAAGGCATTTAAGCGTAATTACGGAAAACTACATCCAATCATAGCATCCTCTAGATTGAGGTTGCGATCAGGTGGATGAGGCTTGAAGCCTAGGGAGCGCTTCATAAGGGCCGTTCACTTCGAGGAAGTCGATCGGGCACCCCATGCCGAGCAGTTCTGGCCCGAAACGATCGGGGACTGGTATTCTTTAGGAAGCCTTGAAAGGGATTATAGATCCAAGGGCTACGATCCCACAGCCCTCTTCCCAACGGAGGGGATAGACTACGATACCCTCTGCCGCCTCTTCGAGATGGACATGCATCCTCCATGGAATTCCAACAGTTATTTCTATCCGACGGAATTCAGCCCTATGTTTCCTCCGAAGGTTCTGGAGCAAGGGGATACATGGGTCATCATCCAAGATGAATGGGGAGTAAAGAAGAAGATGCGCCGAGATGGTAGGTCCGTTCCCCAGCTCCTCGACTTTCCAATCAAAGATCCGGAGGACTTTGAATCCCTTAAGGAATTCTTCGATCCCAATGATCCGAGGAGGTTCAAGGAGGGCTGGGGTGAAAGGGCTAGAAGGGCTCTGGAGGAGGATTCCGCTCCCCTGAACTGGGGAATGATAGGCTTCTTTGCCCTCGCCAGATGGCTTCTGGGACTGAAGGGGGCCCTAGTAGCCTTCATCCAAAAGCCCTGGCTGATCCGCCGCATCTTCAGCTTCTGGTCAGAATTCGTCATAGCCTTGGCAAAGCCAGCCCTAGAAATCCAGGTCGATTACTTAGGCATATGGGAAGATATGGCCTATAAAAATGGTCCCATGGTTTCTCCAAGGATTTTCAGGGAACTCTTCGTGCCTTACTATAGGCAGGTCACCGATGCCTTCAGGAAGCGAGGAGTCGATATAGTGATCGTGGATTCTGATGGAAATATTGAGCCCCTCATTCCCCTTTGGCTCGATGCTGGAGTGAATGGCTTTCTGCCCCTTGAAGCCCAGGCGGGAATGGATGCCCCATCCCTTCGAGAGAAGTATGGCGATAGGGCTGTCCTTATGGGGAACATAAGCCTCTGGTCCCTTAGAAGGGGTCCAGAAGCCATAGACGAAGAATTGCGAAAAAAGCTTCCATACCTCCTTCCAGGAGGAGGCTATATCGTATCTACGGATCATCACATCCCTCCCGATGTACCCTATGAAAACTATAAGCACTACCTGAATCGAATCCTGCGATGGACTAGATATGGAGGCCCGCGGCATAGCCTCTTAGATTAGAAAAAGAAAAAGAGTCTTTATCGTTTCCTACACATATCGTTTTCCTATGAAAAAAACAAAAATAGTCCCCTTTATATTCCAATTTCTATTTTTATTCTCAAGCTAGAAGATTCTCAACTTCGCTCTTAATCATAAAGTTGTTGGTGCCCATGAAACGCATGGAGGCTTTTTCCATTACCAACAAATTCTCTGATTAAGAGCGCTCAACTTTATCCATCTATGCATTTTTCATAGACAGAAGTTTATGCTCGAAGGTCTTTCCCAAGATGATTCTCATTTCAGAATAGACCTTCCATGAGCCGCCATGGAGAGCCCCACTTCCAAAGGATTTGGAGAATGGCACCATAGGCTCTCATAGAAGCCCTATCTAGGGACTGAAACTTAAGCCTCCTTCTTTTGGATTCAAGAACTTTTATAGCCCAAGATGCAATAATGGTTCAAGGAGCTCCAGGAGGTGATCGTGCTGCCCCTAGCCTTCGTCCTCATAAACGCGGAGATTGGAGAGGAGGCGCAGGTCCTCAAGGCTCTCAGAAAGATAGAGAACGTGAAGGAGGCTTATCTCATCTATGGTGTGTATGACATCATCGCAAGGGTGGAAAGGCGAACTGCTTAGGCAGTCGCCCCATAGGCTGATAGCATGGAAAAACTGAAGGAAATCATCACATGGAAATTGCGAAAGCTCGATAAAGTACGAAGCACTTTGACGATGATAGTGATAGAAGGTGCCTAAGCTGATAAGAATGAAAGAATGAAGGGACTAAATAACGGGCTTTAAAGCTCCTCTTATTATTTTTTATTTATTCTCTTCCTTTTTCATTTTATGTTCTTTTGCTCCTATTTCATATAAAAAAATAAAATCTTCTCTTCTATTATCGCCTACAGCCATTCCGCCGAGACGAAAGAATCGATCAGGCTTTCACAAGGCCTCCTAAAGCCCTAAAAGAAACCCTCAGAAGCCTCGGCTCCGTTAAAAAGAGCTTGAGGATTCCGCTTTGGAAGTCCATATCCCCCTCTTTTTCGACGGTCTTCAATCGACCGCCTTCTCCAAGGATTCTAAAGATTTCTTCTATATCCTCATCCGATAAGGCATCCATAGCCCTTCGAAGGATTCTCTGAAGCCATAGCTCCCTACCCCATCTAGCCTTCCAAAGGGTCTGGTATCGCCTTAAATACCCGATTGAAAGGCCCCGATCCCTATGGGATAGGGCCTCCGCCGCCACCCTTCCCGCCATCATCCCGCAGAAACCTCCTGTCACGATGCCCCCTCCCGTGGTGGGCTTCACTTGCCCTGCAACATCTCCAACCAAAAGGATGCGGGATGCATAGGTGCGGCCTATGGGGCCTCCCGTAACGACGGGCCATGAAGCTTTCTTTAGTGCCCTTACTCGAGCATTCCGAAAGCCAAGGACTTCCTTGATGAAGGCTTCTAGGCGCCTAAGGGCATTCCCTGAACTGCAGGCGAGACCAATCCTTATGGTTTCTGAGCCCGAGGGTATGATCCATGCGAAAAAACCGGGCGCCACCTTCTTTCCAAGATAGACATGGACGAGATCCTCATCCTCTAACTTCGCTTCCAGCTCATACTGGAAGGCCGGAATCGGCCTTTTATCCTCTAGCCTCGTTAATCCTAGCCTTGAGGCTAATCTTGAAGCCAAACCTTCAGCATCCACAAGGATCCTGCCTTTAATGTTATTACTATTAAAGGAGCCATCGAAATTTTCGATGAGCACGCCATCCCTTCGCTCTTCGATTCCCTCAACCGTGACTCCAGTCCTTATTTCCGCTCCTGATCTCATAGCTTCTTCCGCGAGGTATTTGTCGAATCTAGCCCTATCCAGAACGAAGGCTACGGTCCCTTTTTTGCGAAGGGTTAGGGTCTTTCCAGAGGGGGCATGGAATACGGCGCCACAGACCTCTTTCCTTACGAAATCTGGTCGAGGCTTAAGGCCGAGGAGCCCGAAACCGCGAAGGCTTACAAGACCTGCACAGTGTTCTGGAATACCGATTTCCTCATGCTCCTCCAAGACTGTAACCCTTAAGCCCCTCTGGGAAGCCTCCTTAGCAGCCATGAGGCCTGATGGCCCAGCCCCTACGACGACCACATCCCACTCTCCCAATAAAGGTCAACCCTGGAGGAAGCCCTTAAAGATCCCAGACCTAGAAAGAATCGATCCGTGTCGGATTTTTAATTTAACCGTCTTTTATGCTTTTCCATGATTTCGTCGGTGCTGTAACCTTAAGCCTTAGGGGAGCCCTATCTTCTTCGATGAAACATGACAAAACCCTTCGAAAGAGATAGGACTCCCCTAGCCATCGTAGCCTATGCCCTTTACTTATACTTATCGGGACTAAGCCTTAGGAAGGATTCGAGGGCAATAAGCTTCTTCTATCCAAGGAGCCATCAG
>Ga0080004_1121286_pt1 | contig 26225 bp, 29 predicted proteins | sample WasSprMetagenome_FD_69207 | JGI IMG/M metagenome (GOLD analysis project Ga0080004, IMG submission 69207) | Sulfidic aquatic microbial communities from Washburn Spring, Yellowstone National Park, USA - WS (SPADES assembly) (version 2) | ecosystem: Environmental > Aquatic > Thermal springs > Hot...
CTTCAACCCAAGCCGTGAAACTATCCCTCCTATGAAGGAACTTTCCCTCCAAATATCGTGTCAACGGTCTTTCCTCCAGACTTATGGGCCTCCGAGCCACTTCAGCAGTCCCTATCTTTTCCAGCCTGGGCCTCCAAGGCCTCATCGATCCTCCAACGGCATCTCTGGCAGAAGCTCCCTGAGCCCAGGTCCACCTCTAAAATCGAATTGTGGAATCGCATGGAGCATCGGGGGTCGGGGCAATGGCTTAACCCGAGCATATGCCCCACCTCATGTTTCGCAACCACGGAAACCCTCTTAGCATAGCGTCCTGAATCGACAGCTAACCCGATCCTAAGCCTGTGGGTGGATAGTATGGCCGCCCTACCTGAAGCCTCCCCGAATATGAAGTTTAAGCCGTCCACGTACAGGTCCAGAAGGGTTACTCCTAACCCGAAATTGTGATTTGCCCTGCGCCTTAGGGATTCGACGGGCAGCAATAGGCTAGGGGCTAAATACTGCCTCCTCGTAGGATCATACGCGTCCGAGGGGACGGGTAGAGGCTTAAACTCTAGGACTGGAACCATCTGGCCGTGGAATTCCTTGGAGATGGCCTCGGATACAAGCTCCAAGTCGAGCTTGTCCGCCTCCCCCACGCCTACGATCAGGATGGAGGGCTTCAACCCTTATATCCTACCCTGTTGGAGATATCGTGTATAGGAGTGGGCTACGCTGAGGTTTCAAGGCTTATCCTTATCCGTGGAGGGTTTTGGACGGTCCTATGTATCAGGCATGACTCCGCAACTCTCAATAGGGGTCTCCTAAACTTTTCGTCTAGGTTGGGGATCAGGATCTCAGCCTCCATCTCCCCGATCCTTATAGGATCCTTGACTACCCGCCATGAAACCCTTATTCTTAGGTTCCCCACGGGAACATCGTGTCTTCTACAGAAATCGACTATGTATACCCCTATGCAGGCTCCAAGGGCGCCTGCGAAGAGTTCAGGGGGTGTCATGCCTTTATCTCCCCCTCCTCTGCTGGACGGCTGATCGGGTACCACCTCATGTCCTCTACAGCGCAGTAGGAACCTGGGTCCCCCTAAATGTTCCACTTCGACGCTCAAATAGGGGCGCCCCCGCAGGCTTTAAACAACGTTAGGAGAGCCTTAATTAGCTTTATTCCACTATCTCGCCGTTAGCTGCCGGGTTCAAGAGAGACCCATAACCGCTGAAGGCTCATTCGTTTAAAACTGCCCGGCGATCTCTTCTCGGAGGAAGATAGCCTTCAATAGACGTGAATCCGGTTTGAGGTGGAAACCATCGGGTTAGGCTATCCGGGAGGCCGGTCCACTTTCAATCTCCATCTATTATTTCCAGCATCTTATCTGCGGCCTTTAAACCATGGCCGGTGAAAGTTGAAACTATCACTTCCTTAGGATCCGCTTCGCCTAGATATCTTTTTAAACCCGCTATCGCCGCAGCCGATGTAGGTTCGATGCAGAGTCCCTTCCTGGAGATCTCCCTTAGGGATTCCCTGATCTCAGCCTCCTCCACAGCTATGAGCTTTCCTTCGGAGGCTTTGACGGCCTCTAGGATCTGGCCTCCCCGCGGGGGCTTAGCCACGGCGACCCCCTCGGCGATGGTGGCTCCCGCCTCTATATCCGGGATCTCCACCGATCCCCTCTTAAAGGCCTCGTATAATGGGGCGCAATTAGAGGATTGAACCCCCACTATCCTAGGCGTTTCATGGATTACACCCGCCTCCAGGAGCTCCTTAAACCCTATGTAGGCTCCTAGGAGAAGGGTCCCGTTTCCGACAGGCAGGACGACGGAGTCGGGGGTGCGCCAGCCCAACTGCTCGCATACCTCGAAGGCGAAGGTCTTAACCCCGTGGAGGAAGAAGGGGTTCCGGGAATGGCTCGCATAATATTCCTTCTCAGCCGCCCCTAGAGCGGCCGCCGCCACGTCTTCCCTTGATCCCGGAACCCTCACGATCTCGGCCCCGTAGGATCTCATCTGGATGAGCTTGATCGGAGACACGTTCCAGGGAACGAAGATCTTACAGCCTATGCCGGCCCTAGCCGAATAGGCCGCGATGGAGCATCCAGCGTTGCCGGAGGAATCCTCGACGACCCTTCCAACCCGCAGCTCCCTCGCCTTACTGATCAAAACGGAGGCCCCCCATCCTTGAAGGAGCCCGTAGGGAGAAGGTGATCCTCCTTAAAAAGGACGGTTCTATCTTCGAGGTCCACTTCGAGCAGGGGAGTGTATCCTTCAAGGAAGGAGATGATATTCGAGTCATGGGAGATGGGAATGGCCTCCCTGTACCTCCACATGGTGGGCTTCCTCAACCTGATCTTTTCCAATGGGAAATCCGCCTCGAACTCTAGGTCTAGGAGACCCCCGCAGCTGCACCTCCAAACCCTCTCCTCCAAGGGGAACTCCCCGCCGCAGCTCCTACAGACCATACGGCTCATCGACGGTCATCGCCCTGGGATAAGGGGATAACCCTTTTAACCTATGTCGCCCCTAAGGGTCTATCCCCGGCTGTGAGCCTCCTCATTCCTTCCTCAGCCTTGTTTATCGGGTGCTTTAAGGCTCTATCCCTGAGCTTCCTGAAGACGGGATAGCCCAGCATCTGCTCCAAAGCCCATTCCCTCGCGAACCTCCCCGTCCTGATATCCTCGAGCACCTCCCTCAGGCGGAGCTTGAACTCGTCGCCTATGAGGAGCGGCCCCCTAGAGAGGGTCCCATACTGGCTCGTCTGGGAGTGGAGGCTCATCTGCCTATAGAAGCCCATCTCGGCCATGGCCTTCAAGACCTCGGAGGCCTCGCCTGAGCCGTAGAGCTCAAGGGCCACAACCTCAGGGGGATATCCCTCCTCCACGAGGACCTCGAAGGAGAGGAGCATCACCCTGGTTACAGCGGCCCATAGTGCCTGCTCCATGTAGAGGTCTATCTCCGTCTCCTCGGCGAAGCTGCTCATAACAGTCCTTGTGGCGCCTATAGCCCTAGCCAGGGCTAAGGCGGTGTCCAGGGCCCTCCCTGAATGGTCTTGGTGGACGGCCACGTAGGCTGGAGCCCCCTCCCCCCTGAGGTAGAGCTCCCTTAGACCCCAGCCGATCATCCTTGGGGCGACGAGGACGACGTCCACGAACCCTGGGGGAGATATGAAGCCGAAGTGTATATTGTAGCCGTGGGCGAAGACCAGTACGTCGCCCTCATCCAGGTTATCCCTGACATGGGCGTTGAAGACGCTGGGCTGGGCCTCATCGGGGATGAGCATGAGGATTACGTCGCCCCTCTTAGCCGCCTCGTCTATAGGGTAGACCTGGAATCCGTCCTCCACAGCCCTATCCCAGCCGGCATCCCTTATGCTTCCGATGATGACCTCATCGACGCCGCTGTCGCGCATGTTCAGGGACTGAGCCCTACCCTGGTTCCCATAGCCTAATACGGCGACGGTTCTTCCCTTGAGGGCGGAGAGGTCGCGTCCCACAACAGGAGGAATCCCAGTCAAACCTGACACCTCATAGAAGCATATGGGATAAGAGAATAAAAGCCTGTCCCGCCCATGTGGACGAGCTCCTAAAAGGGGGGATTGGCCGCGTAGGCGCTCCTCCCCTAAATACCCTTTAAGGGAGTTTTAGGGCAGGTATGGACGGGAGAGTTTTAAGGGGGGCCGGCTCTTAAAGCTGCATGGATGAGGTTTGAATGAGGCTGAAGATAGAGTTCGAAGGGGATGCCCGTGAGTTAGCCCGTTTCCTAGAATCGCAGCTCCCATGTAAGCCTTCCATCGGTAGAGGCTTCGTGATCGTAGACGTGGACTTAAGCCCCGGCAGGGTTAGAGGGCTGCTTAAAAGGTTCCTCTATAAGTCTGGTTATAGAGATCATAAGGTGATCCTCGGTAGTGACGGCTATACAGTGATTATGAGGAGGGTTAAGGGGAGGCGTAAGGCGGGGAGGAAGGGTAGGGGAGGAGGGTCCTATCCGCCTCCTCCAAGCTCGTCTCTCCCCTACTTCTTCCCGGGGTAGGCGGGTAATCCCCTCCTAACCTCCAGGTAGGAGCGGATATAATCGTCCGCGAACCTATCGGCGTATTTCTCAACGCCCCCCTTATCGGATCCCAGGGAGCATCTCAGGTGATGATAGAACTCGTGTAGGATGACCCTGGGGTTCCGGAGCTGATCCGATGAGGCGGCGTAGATGATCCTCCTCCTCGGATCGTAGCATCCCCAGCTTTTACCCGTGCCCTTAACTCTTCCCACCTTGACCTTGGGCTTGGGAACTCGGTATCTACGGCTCAGCTGCTCCAGGGCCTCGTCCATCCGTCCGTCAAGTATATCCTCTACGACTTTAAACTTGAGGGATGCCTCATCGAGTCCAGGTGAACCCTCCGGGCTCATAGGTTACGCATCCCAGCGTTCCAGGCTGGCTGCTCCCCCGGCTATATCCCTAGCGGTCTCCCTGGCCTTCGAAGCCAGCCTCTCGGATATATATCCCTCGGAGACCATCGAATCCAACCCTTCCAAGTCTATTATCCTCGGCTTTCCACCGGCCTCCCTTACCACGTCTACCTCTAAGTCTATGTACCTCACCCTGTCGGGGTAGAGCTCGACGGGGGTTCCCACATTATAATATTCGAATTTCAACTTCCCGTCGAGGCTGTAATAGGAGTGTTTCATGAACCATGCGCCCTCCCTGGCCTCCGTGAGGGCGTAATCCCCCTCCTCCCTGGGGACACCCACTCCATCGTAGACGCCTCCAGGCTTGAATCCCCTCCTCTCGGCCTTCAGGATTCCATCCCTGAAGTAGATTATCCTCCCCGGGCGGAGGTTCAGGACGCGGCCGTCCAGCTTCACATGTTCAAACCCAACCTGGGAGCCGACGGTAAGCCTCCCATAGATGAGCTCCCCTCTAACTTCGCGGCTGATCCTCCGCCTCGCCTCCTCCGATCCGTCCAGGAGCGCCTCAGCCAACTCAACCCTCCGGGAATCCACTATCTTCAACTGGTGGTGGCCGATCAGGGTGGGCTTTACGAGGTTCCTGGCGTCGTCGAGGAAGAGTTTGGAGGCCCCTGGAAACTCCACCTCTAAGGAGAGGTAGCCTGTAGTCAACCTGAGCCTCCTCCCCGAACCCTCTAGGGCAAGTCCATAATGTTCCCTTAAAACCACGTCGGGCAGGCTTCTCATCAAATACTCCGCTATCCCGTCTACGTTGGAGGCCTCACCCTTGACCTCCACGCCCTGGCGGTCCATTTTATCCACGATGAGGACTTCGGCGGATTCAAGGTTAGGCTTCAATCCAAGCCTGGAAGCCACCTTCAAGGAGGGTCGAGCTATCCTGAAGCCTTCATCCACGAGGAGCTTCGTAAGCGCGGTGGCGTATATCCCCCTGACGGAGACGCCTCCCACGACCCCCCACCTCCATGGAGCATAAACCAAATTTACCGATTAGAATCCAATATGAAACGGTGTATGAGGTTAAATGTCTGATGGCCAGCTCCAGCGGATGATAGGTTTAGGGGCTTCAAGGATCCGCCCACAGCTACTTCTCCGCGAGCTTAGCCAGGATCTCCGCGGTCCTGGGATACTTCTTCAAGTCCTTGTAGGGCAGGTACATGCTATTCACGTACTCCCTAACGAATTTAGGATGGGTGGCCAACTCGATGAACCTTACCTTCCTCGAGATCTCCTCCGCCTTAGCCCTCTCATCCTCGTTTAGGAGGGCGATCCTCGCCCCTGTCCCCGCTGCGTTGCCGATGGGGATCACCTTTTCGAGGTCGAGCTCCGGGAGCAACCCTATGGTTTGAGCGTTCTCAGCGTCCATGTATGAGCCGAAGGCCCCGGCTAGTAACAGCCTCTCTATCCGGGATTCCTCCACGCCCACATGGTCTAAGAGGAGGGTTATGGCCGCGTGGATCGCCGCCTTGGCCTTCACAAGCTCGTTTATATCCTCCTGGGTGACCACTATGTCCTCGCCTACCCCGGTCTCATCCGCCCAGGCTACGACGAACTCCATCCCCTTCTCTCCCCTTCTAAGCCTCTCCGCGTCCCGGCTCGCCGCGAAGCCGGGTCGAGGCCCTATCAAGCCGCACTTCACGAGCTCAGCCAACAGGTCTATGAAGCCTGAGCCGCATATCCCCCTGGGGGGTTCACCGCCTATCGTCCTATAGGATACCTCGTAGGTGTAAGGGTTTATCGAGGCCCTCTCTATAGCCCCCTCGGAGGCGGTCATACCCCACTTTGTAGCCCAGCCCTCGAAGGCGGGGCCTGAGGGGGTGCTCGTGGCGTATACGCCGTGCTCCCCGGATCCGAAGTCTATCTCCGTGTTGGTCCCTATGTCCAGGATCAGGGTCGGCTCCTCCGCCTCGAAGATCCCGGCTGAGAGGCAGACCGCCACGTTATCGGCTCCGACGAAGCTCCTGATAGTGGGGAGCGTATGAAGCTTCCCGCCGGGGTTGATCCTTACGCCCAGCCTCCCCGCGTCCACGGTGATAGGCCTCCTCGCAGCCTGGACGTAGGGGCTTAGGGATAGATATCTCGTGGTGAACCCGTGGAGGAAATGGTGCATGACCGTGTTCCCCACGACGACCATCTCGTAGACGCGGTTTAGCCCTATCCCCGCGGCCTTGCAGGCCCGCCTGGTCAGCTCGTTCAGGGCCTCCACGGCGGCCCTGTGGAGCCTGGAGAGCTCCCGTCTACCCCTGTTCGTATAGGTCATGCGCGTCATAATGTCCTCCCCATACTCCCTCTGAGGGTTCACCATGGATTCGACGTGGACCAGCTTCCCAGTAGCTAAGTCTACGAGGTAGTAGGCTATCTTGGTGCTCCCCAGGTCTACGGCTGCGCCGTAGAGCTCCCGGCGGGTATCCCCCGGCTCCACCTCTACGACTTCCCCGTTGAAGAGCACGGCTGTAACCCTCCAATCTCCTTCCCTGAGGGAGTCGGGCAGCCTCCCCAGGGCATACGGGGATACTTTAACCCCCTTATAACCCTGCCTCTCAAGCTCCCTCAACAGCCTGTCGTCGTCGGGCTCCTGGTCCTCGAGGGATGCAGGGGGGATTTCCAGGAGCACCTTCCTCGTCAAAGGCTTGAGCGGAACCCTTACCTCTAACCCCTCCACCTGGAGCCTCTGAACCCTCCTCCTGCTCCAGAGGGGCACCCGGACCACGAGGCTTCCCCTAGGCCTCAGGAGGCACGCCAATCGGACACCCCTATCCAGCTCATCCCTGGAGAGAAGCCTCTCCTCCGCAGGGGAAACCCTGGGAATAGGCTCCATGCTCGACACGACCTGGACCTTACATTTACCGCATATACCCTTCCCGCCGCATATGGATTCCAGGTCGACCCCGAGCCGCCTTGAAGCCTCCAGGACGGTTACCCCTTCCTCGAACTCCCCCTCCACGTTATAATCTTCAAATCTTATCTTCAAGGCCTTCATCCCGGCATGGATCGACTTTTAAGGCTGTGAGGACGGCGTAATAAGGTTTTATCACCCACGGGCTTCCCAGGGAGGATCTATATATAGCTTCCAGGGAATCTTGGCCGAAGCCTGGACGGCCGAGCTTCCCCCGAATGCTCCACGACCCGGATCCCTCATGGGATCGGGTTCCCCAGGATGTAGGAGATGAGAAAGCATGTTGAGGGTTGAGGGGGTGTCTGGCCCTATAGGTTTACCTGCTCAACTGGATGTGGACGGCCCTAAATCTTTATGGGGTATCTCCCATAGGTCCTCGCGGCCTCTACAATCGCCTTAACGTTCTCGATCGGCGTGTAGCCGCTGAGTTCGCAGGGCGGCATGACCACGGGCGTCGTGTAGGGCGCCGTGTATTTGATGAAGATCTTGACCATGTCCCTGACCTCTTCAGGGGTTCCATGCATGGCCAACTGGGTTGTGGGGGAGTTCATGGCGCATCTTCTACCCTTGAACAGCTTCGCGACCCATTCATACCATTCCGGCCAGGACATGTTGTATTGGCTGAGGGGAGCATCGTACTGGACGGCCTTTATGCCTTGGGCGCATTTAGCCAGCCAGGTTAAGGCTTCTTTAAGGTTCCTCCCGCATATATGCCAGAACGGGTTCTTGAATATCCGCCTCACCTTCTCTAGGAAGAGTTCATCGTATTCCCCGAACTCGCTCCACTGCCTCGGGCCCCACGTCCTGCCGCCGCCCCAGCAGCAGAAGAACTCGCAGCCGTTCTTCGCGGCGAACTCTTTATAGGCGTCCAATGCCTCCAGCCTCTCCTGCAGGACGAGGTTCATGTAGTCATGCATCTTCTGCTTCGGCTCTGTGATGGTCCATTTTATGAACCTCTGAACCTCAACGACTGTCTCGGCGTGGTTGCTGGGGGTGGCCGCCCCGGTGATCACAGGAACAATGTTATTCATCTTCCTCTGAAATTCTAGGAGTTGTCTGCAATGTTCCACGAAATATTCGGCGTGTCCGCTGTCGTATTTCTCCCATACCCTCTCCTGGAAAAGCTTTATAGCATCGTCTAAGGTCGTAGCGGCCGGCTTGAACACGACGTAATCCCTTGGGCCGCGTAGAACGTAATGGTCTTTACGCTTCCCCGGGGGTATTAGGGGATCCAGCTCCTCCGATATGTCGACATACTGCCATATAGCGTCCCATCTAAACTCCGCCCAGGTCTTTATGAGGGCATGGGTCCTCTTCGCCACATTGTCGGGGCCCTCAAAGATCTCCCATGAGGTATAGCCTTGATAGTAGCAGGGCCAGTAGTCGGCCTCCGGTGCAACGGGGACCATATCAGGCTCCTCCAAGTCGAAGGCCCTCTGCATGCGTTCCCAATGGGTCATCTCCCCTATGTCCTCGATATTCCTCAGCCTCTCAACCCATTCATCCACGCTGAGAAGATTTCCCATAGCCCTATCCCTCCACATATCTATATTCCGCGTGAATCATTGTATTAAAAACGCCGCGATCCATTCGGTTAATTAATGTCATGGGGCTATGTCGCGGCCTTCCTCCCCTTCAATTCTTCCAGCATCCTACGTATCTCCGGAACCGCTTCCCATGCATCGCTCCAGGCGCCGTCCGCCCCAAATCTCTTGGCTGTACGCATGTCCACGGCCGGTCCCCCGCATACCACTATAACCTTGTCCCTTAAACCCGCCTTCTCCAATGCCTCGATCACTTTTGGAGCGTTGAAGAAGGTCTCGCTCATATAGGTGCCTAACCCGACTATGTCAGCGTTATACTCCCTGACCGCCTCCACAAACTTATGGGAGGGGACCTCGACGCCTAAGTCTATGACGCGGAGGTTGAGCTCCGCCGCGAATACGGCCTTAGCGACATCCTTGCCCACCGTGTGGACGTCGCCATATATGGTTCCTATGACCATGACGCCTGAAAACGCTTCCTCCCCAGCCTTCCCGGACAGCTCCGGGAGGAGGACATCCATACCCGCGTAGAACGCGTCCGCGGCCACAAGAACCTCGGGCATGAATACTTCGCATCTCTGCCATTTCTCCCCTATTATCCTCATACCTTCAGCCAATGCTCTAACTGCATCCCTCAGGTCTATCCTGGCCTTCAACGCCTCCTCGGCGGCCGCCCTAACCGCGGCCTCGTCGAGGTCTACCACAGCCTGGGTGAGCTTCCTCAAAGTTAAGGGTTCGGCCGCCAACTCGATCCAACCTCCACCCCGTGATCCAATCCTAAGCTTTATCCTCCAACCATCGAGTGAAGTCGCTCCATGAATTGAAACTCCCCTTATCTCCGCAGATCAGATAAACGATCCACGCTTCAGCCATCTTGAAGTCGCCGCTGAGCATCTCCCCGGAACCCGTATAGTCGGAGAGCCCCCTCTTCCTTGCAAAACTTGTAGAACATCCCTCCTCGATGCTTTTAACTATCGCCTCTCCCTCGGATATCCAGAGGGCGTCCACTACCCTAAAATATATCTTCAGTTTGGGGGATTCCCCTGGCCCATCGAACTCCCCAATACATTTAGAGCTGACTTCCTCGGAGAACTCTTTTACGCGATCCATATTAGATCACGGCGTTGCATTTTTATCCCTTTGCACCATCAAGTATCGGTTCCGGGGGCGGTATTAATAGGTTTTGACCGGTTTACACCTTTTTAGGGCGGGGTCGACCGTTTCATATTTATAGGGCCGACGGAGAGGCCACCCTGAGAGGAGGGGTGGGGTGGGCGATATGGGACCTCCGGATGAAGCTCTTGGAGATGTATCATAGGATGTTCGGGATCAAGCGTTTCGAGAACACCGTATACAGGCTCTTCCTAGATCTAATCCCTCTAGAAAGTAGCTGTATTAATTCAAATCCATGCGAGAGGGGATATATGTTTATTTTCTCGACGGATGGGTCTTTGCTTATAGTCCATTAATTTTTATCCGGTTATCCGGGTCCGTTTATATATGGAGGTGGGTGAAGGTTTGTTCACGTTTAAACGTGAGCAGGAGATCGTTGAGATAACCCCTAGGGTCAGGCTCGGCGGCCAACCCGGGGAGCTCCCTACAGTGTTGATCGGAACCATCTTCTATAGTGGACATAGCATCATCAAGGATCCTTCAACCGGGGAGTTCGATAAGGGAAAGGCTGAAGGCCTCATTCGTAGGGCTGTGGAGCTCTCGGAGATGACGGGGAACCCGCAGATACTGGACGTGGTAGGGCCTACCCCTGAAACCCTGATAGAGAGGATCGAGTTCGTAGCCGATATATGCGACGATCCATTCCTCGTCGACGGCCCATCGGCATCGGTCAGGATCCCCGTGGTTAAACACCTCTCGGAGGTGGGCCTCCTCAGCCGCGCAATATATAACTCGATCGACGAGCATACCGGGGATTGGGAGGTCCATTCCCTCAGGATGTACGGCGTTAAATCCGCGGTGCTCCTCGCCTTTAACATGAGGAAGGTGTGGCCTGAGGATAGGATAGACGTATTGAAGGGCTTCGATGGCCGTAAGGGGCTTCTACAGCTGGCGGATGAGGCGGGTGTGGAGAACAAGCTCATCGACACGGCGGTCCTAGACCTGGCCAGCATAGGGTTAGCCGCCAAGGCGATCCACCTATGCAAGGAGGAGTTCGGCCTCCCCTGCGGCTGCGGCCCCGCCAATGCAAGCTACACTTGGAGGAGGAGGAAAGCGTTCTCGAAGCAAGCCTTCGCCGTCTGCGACTCCGCCGCGGACGTGACAACCCAGCTTCAGGGCGCAGACTTCATCCTCTACGGGCCGATAGAGGAGGCGGAGAGGGTTTTCCCATCCTGCGCCCTCGTAGACGCCCTAATCGCCTACACGAATAGACGATACGGGATAATTCCGAAGACGAAGGATCACCCGATCAACAAGATCTGGTAAACCCTTTAATATAGCCGCGGCCCCCTTTTCCTGTCATTCACGTGGAAGCGATGGCGGGTTGCAGGGCTTGAGGAGGGAATATCCGCTCCTAATAATGGCCGCGTTCATATGGGGTTCAGGTCACCCGGTTATTAAGCTCATCTTGGAGGAGCTGCATCCGATCCAGGTGAGCATGGCCAGCGCCGCTTTGAGCTTCCTGATTCTCGCCTCGACCCTATCCCTCTCCAGGGCTCAGGGCGGCTTCAGATGGGATAGGATGCCTTGGATGGCCACGGCTGGGGCGGTCATCTTCTTCATATATCCCATATTAAGCTTCTCAGCCCTGCAGAGGATACCTGCATCGGTAAACGGCATCCTGGTGTCCACGAGCACCATATTCGTAGCCATCATAGCCGCCTCGATCCTAGGGGAGACCCTTTCCGCGATAAATTATCTAGGCATAGCCGCGTCCTTCCTGGGGGTAGCCCTGATCATCGGGGGTACGACGGGCATATCCCCTGTTCCCATTCGGGGCTCGGCGGCCCCGGGCCTCATATTATCCCTTTCAGGAGCCCTGGCCTCGGCCATATATACCATAATAGGAAGGAAGCTTAGAGACGAGGATCCGTTAATGGTAACACTGGTGGCCGCGGGCTTCGGGGCTGCGCTCCAACTCGTAGTCACGAGCATCTTCACGGGGTTCCATGCCTTCCAGACGGCGAGCTTGAAGACCTGGCTGCTCCTCCTCTACTGGGGTGTCTCCTCAGGCCTAGCCTACTTCATCTATTATTACTCTTTAAAAAGGATGGAGGCCGCTAGGGCCAGCTCATTCATATATTTAAGTCCTGTAGCCGCAGCCGTCACCTCAGCCCTGATCCTAGGAGAGAAGCTGACAACCCCCTTCCTGGCGGGGATGAGCCTCGTCCTCTTAGGGGTTAGGCTGGCCCAAAGGAAGGGGAGGACTCGTAAAGATAGTATAGATGGGACTCGAAAAATTAATATTTAGTTATAATTGAAGGTTTAATTGGCTGGGGCCGATGAGGGGCCGTAGACCGGGGCTTCCCCGGCGGAGTCTAGCCAGGTATGACGACAGAAAGATCCGTTAAGGGCTCCAGATGCAACAGGAATAGTATGGGTTTGCGGACCCCTGAAAGGGGTATGAAGAGCTTCAGGAGCGCAGAGGAAACCCGTAGACGTTGAGGCGGAAGTCGAGGGTTCAAATCCCTTCGGCCCCACCACTATCCGGATAAGTCCCTTTCTATACTGCCTGGAAGCTCCTCCGGAGGCAAGTATGGCCTCTTCGTCAACGCGCTGCTTTAGAATCGAAGCTGAAATTGAAGCCATAAAGCCATGTGCTTAAAGTTCTTCCAGAGGCTTCGATTAGCTATTGAACTTGAATCAGCCTTTAATAAGCCAAAAAGTAGAGTCTCTGAAGATTACGATTACGATAGCTTAAGCCTTAATTCTCTTTAGTTAAACTATCGTTTTTAGAATCCTCTCGATGCTGTTTTCCTATAAGCCTTTTAAAAGCTATTATTTAAGAATTTAGCAACTTACAGCCTGCTTTACCTCTACTGATACTATATGCTTTTAAAGAAAGGCTTACGAAGCTGTGGTTAGAGTGATGAGGCTAAAGCCTCGCCCATGACCCTTTCTTTAATCGGCGCTTCAGAAAACTGTCGGCGGCTTGTATGCAAGTCTCCTCTTGAAAAAGCTTAAAAGGCTTTAAGGGTAGATGGAGTTGGAGGGCGATCCCTGTGGAGAGTAAGATTAGGGTTGGCGTCTTCTCCCCGAACGATCCGAGGCCCTGGGTTAGGGAGGAGAACATAGACCTGATGTTGGCCCATGAGTCATCTTTGATAAATGCGCTGGAGGGGCAAGGAGTTGAGGTCGTAAGGGGCGGCGACGGCCTCCCAAAGATGGATCAGATAGCATGGAATACAAGGCTCGTCTGGGAGCATATAAGAAAGATAGCGGGCGCGAAGCCGGATATGCTAATAATAAATCAAGGCTCTTGGACCTTCCCCTACGACTCAGTCGACGCCGTTAAAGCGTTCATGCATGAGACGGGCGATATAGCCAGGGTGATAATGTTTTCGTACAAGGATCCGGAGGTTCCAGGCCTGGTGGCGGGGATGGCGGCTGGAGGGGGATTAAAGCGCATAGGCATACCTTACGAAGCCTGCTACGGGAAGATAGATGAGGATCCGAGAACGTTAAAGTGGTTAATGGACATTGTACGATTCTATAAGGCTAGGGCCAGCTCTGCAGGGGCCGTGCTAAAAGCGGTAAATGAGCTTTCGAGGCAAAAGTATATCGCGTTTGGAGGTATGAGCCTAAAGATGCCCACTACCACGGCCGATGTGGATCAATAGCAAAAGCTTTTCGGCGTATCCTACGAGGCATTGGATCAATCGGAGATCAGGGAGAGGGCCCTCAAGATGGTTGAATGGGAAGGTAAGCCTGGAGAGGACGGATACGAAGTAAAAGATAAAAGAATTAGGGATTCACTTAATTACCTGTATGGTAAAGGCCATGGGAAATTCGATTTCTCAAGGCCATCGCTGAAATCGATAAATAAATTCGTTTACCAGCTCTCATTTTACTATGCGGCCCAAGATATAATAGATGATTTGGGCGCAACGTTCGCCGGGATAAAATGCCAGGATGAGCTCAGCGCTAGGGATTGTACCATGTGCGTAGCCACGGCATTCCTATGCAACGATGTGGGGCCGGATGGAAAGCCTAAGAGGGTGGTTCCAACGGCCTGCGAGAACGACATGGACTCGGCCTTAACCCAGCTTTGGCTCTACCTCCTAACCGGAAAGCCGGCCGGCTTCGGGGACTTCAGGGACGTTGAGGACGGAATTTTAACGATAATGAATTGTGGTCAGCATCCCCCCTTCTTCTTCGGAAGGCCCGATGAAGATCCGATAAGCAAGCTGGATCGTACCGAGTACATTGGGCAGGAGTATTACTATCCGGCCGGGGGGAGCTCGGTTAGGGGGAGGACGCCTGGAGGCCTCGAGATGACCGTCGCAAGGTTGGCTAGGGAGAATTTAAGATACCAAATAGTCGCAACCGTGATCGAGACCGTCGACGTTCCGGTTGAGGAGCACGAGAAGTATACGCCCTCATGGCCGATAATTAAGGGCAGGATACCCATCAGGGATGAGGCCTTGATAGAGGCTTGGCCGTGCAACCACCTAGGCTTCACCTTCGGAGACTTAACGCCCCAGCTTGCCGAAATGGCTCAAAGGCTCGGCGTAGGCTATAGAATATTCGATAAGAACGGAAAAGAGCATTACGCCCCAACATAACCCTCTTACCGAAACGGCAAGCCATGAGATCTCGCCGGCATACATGGAAATAATCGGCAATATCCGATCGGGAGGGGACCTAAGCCCCCCGTTCATAGCCGGAGGAAGTTGTTCGCTCCCTCATAGCGCTTAGGGCCCACCGCCCTACATATACTCGCCGGCGTTGATGTTTATCAGCTGTCCGGTTATGTAGCTCCCCTCCGCCGCTAGGAAGGCTATGAGCTTCGCGACCTCCTCGGGCTCCCCCCTCCTCCCAAGAGGTATCCGAAGGATCCTCTCCCTCAGCAGGCCCGGGGCCATCGAGTCCGTCATCCTAGTCCTTATACAACCCGGCGCTATAGCATTGCAGAGTATACCATACTCCGCATACTCCCTCGCAACCGTCTTAGTGAAGGAAATTATTTGATGGGCTTTGCGCTAAATTGAGGTAGCCGATGTTGACACGCCCTTAGATGGGCTCGGTGGTGCGGGGTGTCAAGCGTGTTTCGGATATCTCCCAAGCGACCTCCCCACACCGATCTGCGTAGCGAAGTTTTCAGGCTTACACACATAACGTAAGAAAATGTAAAAGTATAAGGTTAGCGCGTTTAGCTCTAGACTCATTAAGCACCCCCTAGTTAAGATTATAATCGTTACCTTTAAGCCACTCGATGATTACTTTACGCGCTTTAAACGCATCTTCGGCATAAGCATCGGCACCAATTTCAGCAGCGAATTCCCGAGTGACGGGCCTGCCACCAATAATTACTTTTACCGTATCTCTTAAGCCTGTTTTCTCTAAAAGTTCAATGACCCTTCTCATCTGGGGCATTGTAGTTGTCAGCAGGGCCGACATACCTAAAATTTCGGGTTTATGTTGTTTAACTGAGTTAATGAATCTTTCAGCTGGGACGTCAACTCCTAAATCAATAATATCAAGCCCTAGAGCCGATACTATCGTTATAACCAAATTTTTGCCTATATCATGTATATCTCCCTCAACCGTTCCTATAATCATTCTAGCTCTCCCTAATTGTACTCCGCTTTCAATTATATAGGGCTTTATCATTTGAATAACTACCTTCATTAATTCGCCAGCAGCCATCAATTCTGCCAGAAAATATTCTCCATTCTCGTACCTTCTCCCTATCTCGTCCATACCTTCTGTAAGGCTATTTAATGTTTCCATAACGAATCCTTTTTCCAGCGCCGCTTTACATAGATTTACCGTGTTGTTCAGATCTAATTCGGTAATGGATCGAATGATTTCTTTTTTAAGATCCTCCTCCAATCATTTCCACCCGGATTACATATATTTTCCGTATTTTTCAGCAGATCTTATCATTGTTATTATGTTTTCTTCTGGGACGCCTCTTGGTATTTCACCCCCCGTGCTCAGCACGTATCCTCCATTCGAAGCAGCCGCTTTAATTTGCCTAATGCACTCTTTTTCAACCATTTCTGGGCTCCCCTTTAACATAATATTCAATGGATGAATATTGCCTACTAGGCAGACTTTATTCCCTATCCTCTTTTTAAATTCGCTAATATCCGCGTCTGGATAAAAATTATTAAAAACCTCCACATGCATTTGCGGAATTAACTCTAAAACCGGGGTTGTATCCCCGTCGCTATGCCAATAATGTATTCTGTTCGGAAATTCTTCAAAAACTTGTTTAATATATGGTAATGCAAATTCTTTAAAGAGTTTGGGTCCCAAGTAGCCTGGAAAATCGTCGCCGAGCCCTATCCTACTAAATTTTTCTTTAACAATTTCCTCTCTAACCTTAGTCCATTCAATGATTGTCCTCGTCGTTATTTTAAGTATTTCATGGGCTAATTCAGGCCGTAGTTTTATATCTGCAAAAAATTCAGATTGGCCACGCACGATGCAGGCCAAATCAAATGGTCCTAGAGAATACCAGAAATCAACATTTTCCTTCCCCACACGCTCCTCCATATATCTATAAGTAGATATAGTCACTGGCATATAGCCAGCATGATAACAGTCAGGCACCTCAAGCTTAGATGCATCTTCGGTCTTCTTAACTACCGGTAAAGGTAGAGGAGAATCATCCTTCTGCCATTTAATCTCGCAGCCTAATGCAGAGGCCTCGGTTATTACAACATAATCAGGGTACAGGTTACGTAGTTCGTAGAATCTTCGCCTTGCCAAAAGTTGTGCCTCAGTCATGACTTTTGGATCATTGAAATACTCCATAACCGTAATTTTCGCGAATTCGACAAAAAAGGGGTGATGCATAGAAAGAGAAATGGGAACACAATCTGGAATTTTTAATTTTTCAGCAATTTCTACCCTCTCTGAATTCAATTCCCTTAAACTCTTCATATAATCTCTCGCCTCGCTGGATCCATTAAAATAAGTTTTAATAATATTAAACGATTATAAATATAAAGAGCCTTAAATTTCATGGCTCTCCCCTCTAATGTTCGGATTCATTACAAAATTATTTAAGTCTTTCCTTTAACCACTTTGGTGTTTTGAAAGCTTAACGATGACGAGTGAGAGCTTATCAGGCCCCCCACTTTCTAAGGCAAAAAAAAAACGGAAGGCTAAAACAGTTAAGAGCTCATAGGCTACTCCTTAACTATCAAGGGCAGATGCTTCCTCTCCATCCCCGTAAGGTTAGGGTTAGGATCCCTGATCCTATTAACCTCCCTTAAGGAGAACCCGTTGGACAACCCATCAACTCCCTCATTATATAGGAGGTTAACCGTGACCGCGGGTTCCTTATGTGGAGGCATACAGGGGCACGAGGAGGGCCATTGCACTCGATGAGACCTGCATTAAAGCTGATTAATGTTTTAGGATATCGGGTTTAATTATGCTGCAATAGACGTTGATGGGAACGGGATCCTGTCGATGAGGGTCTACCCTTCGAGGAGCCTTCTAGCCACGGAGCTCTTCGTAAGCGACATTCTAAGGTGCTATGATGGAAAGTCCACGTTCGTCGTTGATGGAGCACTGTGGCCGTATAAAACTGCTTGGAAGAGGCTTGAGCACTGGCGGGAGAGGATGTATGAGATAGGATGCTTATGGCGTTGGCATCTACTAGGGACCATGATTTTGGTTGCTATCGATGGTTCGACTGTTGAGGCTAAAAGGGGGAGAGGAGATAGGGGTGCGATGGCTTTAAGCATAAGAAGAGCCCAAAGGTTCACGCATGAATAGGGGAAGGCCCGATGCCGTTAAGCATGGCCTTAGGGCTTGGCAAGGAGCACGACTCGAAGAAGCTTTATGCAGACTCAGCATACGACACGCAAGAGTTCAGGAGGCCCTTTCTTAATGGGAAGAGACCAAAATCCCCGTAAACTCAAAAAACGGAAGGAAGCCGTACAATGTGAGGCATTTATAGAAAGATGAGGAGCGCTATAGAGGGATTTTCGGCTGGATTGAGAACTTCAGGGGGGATAGCGATAAGATATGGAAGGCTGGCGTCGACGCATAAAGCACTATCGCATGTACACCGATCCACCTTCGATATTGGATTTGGACTTGATGAGTCCATTATGAATGCGTACATGGTTTCTCAAAATGTACTTATGGTTTACGTCTAACTTTCGCCTTCGATTAGTCGTGGTGCGTCCGGGTTCCCCGGGCCGAAATGCTTTAGAATAACCAGGTTTTCAGCGCCACTTTCATTTTTTACATTCACTCCGTCCCTCGCCGCCTCAACAGTAACGAATAACTCATCGTTTGTTAGTTCTCCGTATCTGATCATCGCCGGAGATTCGACATCGAAAGTGCCTATGGTTCCGTGTCCTTGCACGACGATCAGCCCATAAGCTGCGCTATCGCGTATGGTAGCGCTCTTTTTCGGAAATATCGTTAACTCCTTCGCAGAAAAGTCCTCGCTGCCATAAACGACCCATTTTTCAATGTAGCCTTCCTCCCTAGTCTCGTCAGGGTCCCTAGCGGGCTTGGGCTCGATATAGTGATGGCTCTTAAATTCTGGATCCAGGTTGGCTTCCCAATCTATCATATCCACTATATAATCCAAGTCATTATGATGCTCTCTTGGAACATCCTTTACTACTAGGTCCCATGGGACCGGCCTATCTTCAAGCATCGATTGGTACATCGCAAACACATCCGAAGCCTTTTGAGGCTCATATGTTACTAGGGTTCCAGGAGCGTGGAGGATGCCCGCTGGAACAAGCCAGCCTGTTCCGGGCTTAAGCTTATAGGCTTTTGAAAGATTTAAGATGCCATTATCCCCCTTATCCCATTTCTTCAGGCACTCTTTAACGTCCTCCCTCGTCGTGCCTGGCTCAAGGCCGAAGAACGTGTAAGGAAAGCGTCCTTCTATGAAGTTCAATTGTGGAGGGAAGTAGTAAGCCTCTGGTTTGGCTAGCCTATTAACCTTCCTGGCATGCTCCTCGCGATGGTGGAGGTGAAGCGGGATTGGACACGAATTATCGAAGAACTTCGCGAAAACTGTCCATCCACCATATCTCCGCATAACCTCCTTACCTAAAAATCTATCTCCAAGAATCTCTATAGCAGTTTTTAATAATATTTTTTCGATCTTGGAACCTTCCTTTGTTACTATATAGCTTAACCCTTCATCTTCCGGAGCTCCCGGGTTATCTGCTCTTGTGGTGGAGGAAAACCACCTTTCATCGATGCCGCCTCTATTCACGCCAAGGGCGTATAAATCCTGAGGCGCTAATTTAAGCCTCCCTCCGGGGCACAGAAAGCTCCTGGGAACCCAAGTTGGAGCCAACCTAACAATGCCTTTCCCCGTCTCAATAGTCTCGAGGATCCTCTTCTCCTTATTCATTTTCCCCACCTTATTTTGAGCAATAGATGTTCCTTATGTCTTTAGCTTGCTATTATCATCTCAGCAAGCTCATCTATCGATACTTCTTCTTTTTTGAGATCCGCTATTTTCTCTCCACTACGTAAAACAACTAAACGATCCGCAATAGGATGTACATGATAGAGGTTGTGAGATATAAAGACGACGGGAACCCCTGCTTTTTTAAGTTGTAGCACATAATCCAGAACCTTTTGAGATTCCTTGACGGATAAACCTATAGTAGGTTCATCCAGTATGAGTAGCTTTGGTTTAAAGTAAATCGCTCTCCCCATGGCAACACCTTGCTGCTCTCCTCCTGATAAAAATTTTACCTCTATATTAGGATTTTTGATATGCAGCCCCATCTCCTTCAGAGTATTTATACTAATTTCTTCCATTTTTTTTATATCGAGTCTCTTGATAATCCCTAATGATTTAGAGAGTTCCCTTCCGACAAAGAAGTTCCTAGGGATGTTCATATTACCGCATAAAGCTCTCTCTTGGTAAACAGTTTCTATGCCCAACTTTATGGCATCCATAGGGTCCCTAATTTTCACTTTCTTACCTTCAAAGTATATTTCCCCTTTATCCGGCTGGTGGACGCCAGTTAGGATCTTAATTAAGGTGGATTTGCCAGCTCCATTATCGCCGACTAATCCCACCGTCTCATTGTATCCAATAGTAAAGTCCACGCCTCTTAAAGCCGTAATCCCTCCGAACCTTTTATGGATGTTTATCATCTCTACCAGATTGCCCATTTTATCCTCCTCCTTTCGATCATATAGTTGAGAGCCACCCCTATGATTATCGCTATACCAGTAAATGCTTTGAACCAGAAGGCGGGGGCTCTATATAAGAGAATAGCAGTATCTAGTGAACGAAGGAACATCATCCCGAGGAAAGTGCCCGTAACAGTTCCTACCCCCCCAAATAGGCTTGTTCCACCAATAACTGCAGCAGCAATTGCCTGAAGTTCGTATCCTTCTCCGGTATAGGCATAGGCAGTACGAACCCTGCTTGTCTGTAATATAGCAGCAAATGCTACCAATAAACCTACTATTATAAAACATGTGAGTTTTACCTTGTTTGTCCTTACTCCTCTTTCCCTCGCCGCCTCCGGGTTATCTCCTACGGCGTATATCCGGTTGCCGAACGCTGTATAATTAACTACAAACCATAAAAATATGGTCGCCGCAACGAACCATATAAATGCCGCGGGGATGCCCCAGCCTCCTAGCTCGATCTTTCCTGCTAAAATGGATGTAAGGAAAGGGTACTCTTCCTCCGGACGGAAAAGGAATTGGAGGCCCCCACTTGCAACGTAGGTTATTCCTCGCCACCACATCATCGTACCTAGTGTTACTATAAAAGAAGGAATTTTTAACTTCACCGTAATTAGGCCATTAAGCGCTCCTATCAGAGCACCAAGTATTAGTACAATAGGTATTACTAAGTATAAGCTAATGCCTTTTCCGAATAGCCATGATAAAATAAATGCATAAAATGCAAATGTTGCACCAACTGATAAATCGAATTCTCCAGCTATCATTAGTACCGTTATGCCTAGAGTTATGAGTCCAAGCTCAGACCCAAAATATAGTAGAGATTCGACGATAGTACCTGAGTAGAATATTGGTTTTCCGAAAGCCATGAATATCAGAAAGCTAGCTAATACGATAGCTATGCATGAAGATCTATATCGAAAAAAGGAGTGAGGTTTAAGGATTAATTTAAGTCCGCTCCCCTATGCTATCTATCTCTATATTTAACACTTTACGCCCATCTTGATAAATTTCTCGTATTCCTCAGCGTTCTCTTTAGTTATAACACCTTTTCCTGTATCGTAATCGTCCGGCATGAATTTATATTGACAATATAGATAGAGCTGCACAGCTGGAATATATCCTTGAAGAAATGGCTGCTGATCAGCTGAAATATATATATATCCCTTCTTAACGTATTCCAGAATTACAGGTCCAGTATCAAAGCCTCCTATCGGCATTTCTTCCGGCTTGTAGCCAAGTTTTTCAGCAACTTTACCCATGGTACCTGTGGGTATCTCACCTAAACCTATCATTGCCGTGGTCTCTGGGTGTCCTTGTAAATATGATGTAATGCGTTCTTCAGCCGTAGCCCAATCAGCAGTACTCTCAAGTAGTTCCCAGGTGGCACCCACTTCATCCAAGGCTCTACCTACACCTTTAGGCCCCCTCTCTATCGCGTACGTCATGGTTGGAAACTCTGCGGAGAGAAGCACATGATCGCCCTTACCGAGCCCATACTTCTCGATCATCTTTCTACCTATCATGTAACCCGTCGTTATAAAATTTTGACCCGTGAACGCTAATCTTTCCGTACCAGGATCGTCTATATTATGAGACACAACAGGAATCCCCTTATCCATAGCTTCTTTTACAACATCCTTAAAGGATTCTGTAACTACTAACGCCGTGCTTATTCCATCGACACCCTCCGCAATTGCTTCTTTAATCCTAGCTACCTGTAAGTTAATGTCACTTTCGCACCAAACCGTCTCTTGCTCTACACCGAGCCAATTACAAGCTTCTTCCCATCCTTTCTTTATGGCAATAAAGAAAGCACGGGCCATACCGTGATTTATGCATCGAAATCTTAATCCTTTCCCTGGCTTTTCTGTTGCTGCTGTTACAGTTCCCATAACGGTCTTGGTTTCCGTCTTTGTCTCCGTTACGGTCCTCACGGCCGCTGGGGCTGGAGGCCTGGATGCCAGGTAGCCCGCTAAACCCCAGCCGACGGCCGCCGCGGCGCCCACGCCGCCGATCGCGCCCAGGTACTTGCGCCTAGAAATAGCTTTCTCCTCTCTCTTTTCCTCACTCAAGGAGTATCCCCCGAAAGGAATACTTTTAGTTATATGTATTTAAGCCTTACGGTCTTATCGGCCGGAGGTGGCAACTTAAGGTTTCGCTCTTAAATAAGATTTTTGCGGCTATTATCTTCACTTCTTTGAATTGGCTAATTTCTCATCTTTTATTTAAAAGCCTTAAAATAAAGCCATTTTCAAGCTTAAAGCCTATAACTAAGGCATTAAAAAATAATATTGAAAGCATTTTTGCCATGAATGAAAATTTATTAAAAACGATAGCCACAATATTCTCATTTAAGAGCATCCTATTCTTGTATGACAGCTTTAAGGAAGCTAGGCATATTTGGAATTGGCTTAGCCAAATATGGCATAACATGGCTCATCGATGCCTAGCCTTCATTAAAGGCATCAAACCCCGAAGCCTTAAGGTTCAAAGCCTTGATGCAAAAGGCGCTATAAGCTAAAGAGAGCATGTGAAAGAAGCCTTCCAAATTTTAGACTTGCTTATTTTTGCATTTTAAGGCAAAATATAGGCTAATTAAAGCAATTTACATTTTAAGCTAGGCTAATATGGCATGCCTCAGCAAAGTCATTCTATATAGACAATTAAGCCTGCTAAGCCAAAAGGGTTTCCGCGCTATAGCCTTAAGGCTCTTTATTTAGCCATGCGATTTGGAAGAAGCCAAAATTTAAGGCTTGCCTTCAGAATTAAGCTTTAACTTTAGAGCTCAGCCAAGGCGCACTCCGAACGATAGCTTCAAAGACATTAAGGTTTATCGCGTAATTATAAGTGATTACGTCTGCGAAAAAGTGAATATAGAGAACAAATTTGAGCATACTCACCGATGCACCTTTGATGTTCAAAAGCAGACTATGTTTTATACATTATATATTATAAAACTTACATTAATAATCCAGGTATTTTTTGAGATAATTAGCGTAGAATGTGAAGTTTTCCAGCGATACGTCTGGAGGAATTACGTGATCTAATCCTGGGATGTACCCCCCCTCCTCCTTTAAATAAGGTAGCTTCTTATCTATCTCATACTTGATCGCTTCTTTCCTCATCGTTAACACTCTTTTATCAATATTTCCTAAAAAGCGCCAAGTTTTACCGTATCGTTTCCTTAGCTCCACTGCATCCATTCCCGCGTTAACCTCCATAGGCCATGTACCTCTAATTCCCCCCTCCCAGAGGAGAGGCATTAATGGTCTAGGATCTCCATCACTGTCAAGAATTATAAGATCTATACCATTCTTGTTAAAGAGGCTCGTCACCTTCTTCAAATTAGGAAGTATAAATTCCTTAAAGAGTTTGGGCGAAATGTTTGGGCCTCCTCCATAAGATAAATCCTCATGCCAGAAAACCCAGTCGATGTGGGATTTGAGTGTTTGAACAATCTCCTTTAACGCCTCGACTAGGAAGTCCGCATATGTGTCCATCATATCATGAACGAGCTCCGGATTTGTATAGAATGCCGGTATGAAAGCCGCAGTACCCATCATTGACCTTCCGAACGCGTAGAAGCCATATACCATTAATGATGTAGGGGTTATAGCTTCCTCGAACAATTCAATATATTGCTCCCTAGTGTAATCCTTGGGATACCGGCGAGGGTCGGTTGGATCAAGACGGCTCTTGTATTCCTTCCATTCCTCTATATTTTTTACAGGAAACTCTATGAAACGTGGCATAGTATAATCGTCTTTACTATATTCCATTTTGCCTCCAAGTGGATCTCTGTACAACACTTTCTCTTCAGTACTCCTAAGTATCTTAGAAGTATATCTAGGAAGCGGACCAAGATCTATCATTATCGTCGTCTCTGGATTAAGGAGTGGAATAAAGCCAAAATACTCGCTTACGTCGAATGTATAAGGTAATGGTTGGACTATTAGTAGGGACCCGTTCCAAATTAGATCGTAACGAGTTTTAACAACGTGGTCTATTGTCAAGCCCTCACGGATCCATCTCAAAGTGGTAGCATCAAGCTGCATCTCCATCCATGGTAATCGATCAGGCTTCTTAAACTCCATTACTTTTCTAAATCTTTCTCTAGGAGTCATTTCTTCGACCATTTTCTTCCCCCCTTCACCCATTCGGTACATATTCTTATTCCATGCATAGCATCTCTAACTGCAGCATCGGCACCTATTTCCTTTCCAAACTCTTCGGTTATTGGGTTACCTCCAACGATAACCTTTACTTTATCTCTTAATTTAGCTTTCTTTAGTTCCTCGATCACGAGGCGCGCTTGATTCATTGTAGTGGTCAAGAGCGCAGACAGAGCTAAGATATCGGCATTAGCTTCCTTAACTTTATTGACGAATTCTTCTGGTGGAACGTCCACGCCAAGGTCATAGACATTAAAGCCCGATGATTGAAGTAAAACCTTAACCAAATTCTTTCCTACATCGTGAATATCCCCTTTAACTGTTCCAATCACTACAGTTCCGACAGAGGGCATGGTCCCCTTTATTAGGTGAGGCATTAATTCCTCTAAGCCGGCCTTCATAATCTCGCCTGCGGCCATTAACTCCGATAAGAAGTACTCTCCTTCCTCATATTTTTTCCCTATAGCAACCATTCCTTCCTGCATACTCTTTAATATCTCTGAGGCAGAGATGCCTGAATTAAGCATCTCCTTAACCAATTCCTTTACTTTCTGATAATCTAATGCGATGAATGCCGATATAAGCTCTTGAGTTGCCATTGTTTCTTCCAATAGTTTTTCGCCCTAGTTACAATTGATTTTCAGAAATTTAAAATTTTCGGTTTACTCCGAACCTGGCCACCCATTTGTTTTCTTGCATCGCGGCCATCTTTTTGAATTTTTCCCTATACTTTTTAAAGACCTTAGAATCTTTCCTTATAGGCACGATCTAATTCAATTTAGCCTCTTACGCTTGGATGGAAAAGAAATATTTTCAATTCTTTTTATTTCCCCTGAAAAGAAATATTTCAGGTCTTAAGAAGCTGAGCCTGCGAGGCAACCATTAGAGAAGCCACCTGGGGAGATTAGCTCGAAGGAGGACCCCCCGTAGCTGCTGGAGCAGAAGGGGGCGTATCATCAGGTGTATTGGGTGTAGGTAGGCTATCGATCCTGGAATACGCTGTTTGATCGTAGGAAGCCTCTCATATCCTATAACTATCCTCCTCGTGTTTAAGCCATCCGAAGGATCTTTCAATAGAGCTACTCACCTTCCTGTATAGGTCTCCAGGTCTCCATTATATGGTTTAGGTTTTCTATCATTCCTAGGGTTTACAAGTATATTTGCCCCAACATCCATTGATGATTGCTTCCTCCTTATAGCCTTAGTATCGTAAACTGAGTCTGCGTAGAGCCCGCTAGGGGTCTCTGTCTCCTTAAAGTGGGAGGTGAATGCAGTTGACGTTGTTTGAATATGAATCGGCCGGAATCTTTATGGATTCAAGGCGTCTCCAGCCTCTATCTGAACCTCCAAGCGGGAAGCCCCTCTACGGAGAAGGCAACTTAAGGGTTGTGGTCTCATTCCTATCGGAGCTATTTAGAACAGGACAAGCCAGAAATATCTTCATATTTGGTAGGCCTGGAACTGGAAAGACCGTCTGCATCCAATCCCTGCTGAGGGAGATTCAGGAACATGCGAACAGGAGGAAAGCTCCGGTTTCATCGGTTTATGTCAACGCTGGGAGGACCAGGACCCCATACTATACGATGCTCGAGATCGTCAGGGGTTTAGGCTTTAAGGTGCCGGAGGCAGGCTGGCAGATGCTACGTCTAAAGCAGGCCTTTGAAAGCTTATTAAGGGAGAAATCTGTTGTGGTTGCAATCGATGAGGTTGACGGTATACTCCAGAAGGAGAAGGAGCCGCTCATTTACTATGAACTCATCGCAAAAACCCTCGTATATTATCATGCATACTACTTGTATGGATGCTAGGAAGGTTGAGGTCTGCTCCTCACATCTTATGGTTATTCT
>Ga0080004_1106752_pt1 | contig 26214 bp, 20 predicted proteins | sample WasSprMetagenome_FD_69207 | JGI IMG/M metagenome (GOLD analysis project Ga0080004, IMG submission 69207) | Sulfidic aquatic microbial communities from Washburn Spring, Yellowstone National Park, USA - WS (SPADES assembly) (version 2) | ecosystem: Environmental > Aquatic > Thermal springs > Hot...
AATACAAAGAAAGAGAATCTTGCAAGGATATATGCAATATCTCTTTTCATATTATTCAACATAAGAATTCTTTTAATTTGGCTTTTTAAAACTCCCTTTCTAAAAGTGTTTTCTTTTCTTATATAGGAATTTTTAGAACATTCTCGTTAATCCTTTACATCATTAGAAAAATATGATAAAATTAAATCGGTTGTGCAATTGTTATGAATTATTTTCAAAGGGAATCAAAAAGGAGGATATCATATGTATCAATATATTTTAAAACGTCTACTATACATGATCCCTACTATTATTCTTATTTCTATATTAGTATTTGTTGTTATTCAACTTCCACCAGGAGATTTTCTAACCTCTTATATAGCTCAGTTGGCGACAAGTGGAGAATCTGTTGATTTACAGACAATAGAAGCATTAAAACAAAGATATGGTTTGGATAAACCTTTATGGGAACAGTATTTTATATGGATATGGAACATGTTACACGGTGACTTTGGAAGATCTCTCCTATGGAATAGACCTGTAAGTGAGTTAATAGGAGAAAGAATTACATTAACATTTGTTGTGGCTCTTTTCACACTATTATTTATGTGGGTTGTTTCTTTTATTATAGGAGTTTATGTTGCTACCCATCAATATTCTTTCTCTGATTATGTTGTTTCTATAATTGGATATTTAGGACTTGCTACCCCAAATTTTATGCTTGGCTTAATAATTTTATGGATAGCTTACTCCCTAACAGGGAAAAATTTAGCAGGCTTATTTTCTCCTGAATATATTGAAGCTCCATGGAGTTTTGCAAAATTTTTGGACATGTTAAAACATATTTGGGTACCTGTAGTTATTGTAGGAACAAGTGGAACAGCAGGATTAATAAGAACTTTAAGAGCTAATCTTCTTGATGAATTAAATAAACCATATGTATTAACTGCAAGAGCAAAAGGTTTAAAAGAAATTAAATTAATTTTTAAATATCCTTTAAGAGTTGCTTTAATACCATTTATTAGTACTGTAGGTTGGTCTCTTCCATTTTTAGTCTCAGGTGCAGAGATTACTGCAATAGTATTAAATTTACCAACTTCTGGTCCTCTTCTTTTAACTGCCTTACAAAATCAAGACATGTATCTTGCAGGAACATTTGTTCTTTTTCTTAGTTTTCTAACAATCTTGGGAACTTTAATTTCAGATATACTTCTTGCTTGGGTAGATCCAAGAATTAGATTTGAATAGGGGGTTAGATTTATATGAATAATGAAAGAAATAATAGTAATGAATTATTTGAAGAAGAACTTATAGAGAAGGAAGAACAAATATATGTTGCATCACAATGGAAATTGATGTGGTGGAAATTTAAAAAACATAAACTTGCAATTATAAGTGGAATAATTCTTCTTATCTTTTATGTAATAGCAATCTTTTGTGAATTTATTGCCCCATATGATCCTTATAAATATGATGTTAGATTTGTATTTGCACCTCCCCAAAGGATAAGATTTATAGATGAAAATGGATTTCATTTAAGACCTTTTGTCTATGGTTATAAATTAGAGATTGATCCTATTACTCTTAAAAGAATATATATTGAGGATAAATCAAAAAAGTATCCTATTTATTTTTTTGTAAGAGGGTATGAATATAAACTTTGGGGAATATTTAAAACCAATATTCATCTCTTTGGAACAAAAGATGGTCATATATTTTTATTTGGGACTGATGGTATGGGTAGAGATTTGTTTTCAAGAGTTATTTATGGAACAAGAATATCCACAACTGTTGGTCTTGTGGGTATTTTTTTAAGCTTCATATTCGGAATAATAATTGGAGGAATATCGGGATATTATGGTGGAGTAATTGATAATATAGTTCAACGGTTAATAGAAGTAATAAGAAGTGTTCCAACCTTACCTTTATGGATGGCACTTTCTGCAGCTCTACCTCCCAATTGGTCCCCTGTAAAGGTATATTTTGGAATAACAATAATCCTTTCCTTTATTGGATGGACAGGTCTTGCAAGGGTAGTAAGAAGTAAATTCTTATCTTTAAGAGAAGAAGATTTTGTGACAGCAGCAAAAATTGCAGGAGCAAGTGAAGCAAGAATAATCTTTAAACATATGCTCCCATCATTCTTAAGTCACATTATTGCAAGTATTACATTATCCATACCAGACATGATTATTGGAGAAACAGCATTAAGCTTTTTAGGATTAGGAATTAGACCTCCTGCAATAAGTTGGGGAGTTTTACTTCAAGATGCCCAGAATTTTAGGAGTGTTGCCCTATCTCCTTGGTTACTATTGCCAGTATTATTTGTAGTTATAGTTGTTCTTGCTTTTAATTTCTTAGGTGATGGATTAAGAGATGCTGCTGATCCCTATGCAAGATAGGAGGATAAAGATGGAAAAGTTATTAGAGGTAAAAAATTTAAAAACATACTTTTACTTAGATGAAGGGATAGTGAAGGCGGTAGATGGAGTTTCTTTTGATATAAAGAGAGAGAAGACCCTTGGTGTAGTAGGAGAATCAGGATGTGGGAAGAGTGTGACAGCCCTATCAATATTAAGGATAACAGGAGCAAGAAGCAGGATAGTTGAAGGAGAGATAATATTTTATAGAGATGGGGATTCAGTTATTGATCTTGCAAAGCTACAGCCAGAGAGCGAAGAGATGAGAAGCATAAGAGGTAAAGAGATATCAATGATATTTCAGGAGCCAATGACATCCTTTTCACCTGTTCACACAATAGGTGATCAAATAATGGAAGCCATTATATTGCATCAGAAGGTGAATAAGAAAGAGGCGAGGGAAAGGGCTATAGAGATGTTAAGGAGAGTAAAGATACCAAGGGCAGAGACAGTGATAGATGCATATCCACACCAACTATCAGGAGGGATGAGACAGAGGGCAATGATAGCCATGGCACTTTCTTGTAATCCAAAGCTACTTATAGCTGATGAGCCAACAACTGCATTAGATGTTACAATTCAAGCACAGATATTAGATTTAATTCAAGAGTTACAGAAATCTTTTGGGATGGCAGTAATGATAATAACTCACAATTTAGGAGTAATAGCAGAGATGGCTAAGGATGTAGTTGTCATGTATTTAGGGAAGATAGTAGAGAGTGCTTCAGTGGAGGAGATATTTTATAATCCCCTACATCCATATACAAGAGCACTATTGGAATCAATACCAAAGATAGGGAAGAAGGAGAAGAAGAGGCTAAAAGCTATAAAAGGGATAGTACCAGACCCATACAATCTTCCAACAGGATGTAGTTTTCATCCACGATGTCCAGAATATATGAAAGGGGTATGCAACAAAGAGGTGCCAGAATTAAAAGAAATAAAACCAGGGCATAAAGTCAGCTGTTTACTATATTAAAGAGGAGTGAGGAGATGGAGATGCCAATATTATTGGAAGTAAAGAATCTGAAGAAATATTTTCCATTAACTAAAGGATTTTTCAAGGCTAAAGTAGGAGAGGTAAAGGCAGTAGATGATGTAAGTTTTTACATAAGGGAAGGGGAGACCTTGGGATTAGTAGGGGAATCAGGATGTGGAAAGACAACAACAGGAAAAGTTATAGTGAGGGCATATGAGCCCACGTCAGGGGACATAATATTAAACATAGATGGGGAAAGAATAAATGTAGCGAAGTTAAACAAGAAGGAATTAAAAGGTGTAAGGAGATACATGCAGATGGTATTTCAAGATCCATTTTCCTCATTAAATCCAAGGATGACAGTAAAAGAGATAATAGGAGAGCCATTGATAGTAAACGGGATAGCGAAGGGGAAGGAACTTGATGAGAGGGTAGCTGATTTAATGAGGAAGGTAGGATTGAGGCCAGAATACATGAGGAGGTATCCACATGCTTTTAGTGGAGGGCAGAGACAAAGGATAAGCATAGCGAGGGCATTGGCATTAAATCCAAAGCTTGTAGTATGTGATGAGCCAGTATCAGCGTTAGATGTATCCATACAAGCACAGGTATTGAACTTACTAAAGGATTTACAAGAGGAATATCAATTAACATACTTATTTATATCACATGATTTGAGTGTAGTAGAGCATATAAGTGATAGAGTAGCAGTAATGTATCTTGGAAAGATAGTTGAGCTTGCGAGGACAGAGGAGCTATTTGAGAATCCAAAGCATCCATATACAGAGGCATTGTTATCAGCGGTACCAAAGCCAGATCCAAAACTAAAGAGGGGTAGGATAGTATTAAAGGGTGATGTTCCAGATGCATCAAATCCACCAAGTGGATGCTATTTTCATACAAGATGTAATTATGCAAAAGAAATATGTAAGGAGGTGATGCCAAGTTTAGAAGATATAGGAAATGGGCATTTTGTTTCTTGTCATTTCTCAAGAGAATTAAATTTAAGAGGGGTATTAATAAGTTAAAAAATTAGGGGGTGGAGCCATGAGATTTATAAGATTTCTCTTAATATTTTTATTACTAACAATTTTAGTAGTAGGGGATATAGCTATAGGACAAAAGAAAAAATATAATGAAGCACCAATGCTTGCAGAGCTTGTAAAACAAGGAAAGCTTCCACCTGTAGAACAAAGACTTCCTAAAAATCCTATAGTTGTGAAGCCTGTAGAAAAGGTTGGAAAATATGGTGGGACCTGGAGAAGAGCATGGCTTGGTCCTGGTGATAGATGGGGAATTGCTAAAATATGCTATGATGCAAATAATCTTTTCCGTTGGAGCAGAGATGTAAAACCCACTCCATGGCTTGTTGATAAATATACAGTATCTCCAGATGGAAGAGTTTATACTTTCCATATAAGAGAAGGAGTGAAATGGTCTGATGGTGTGGAGTTTACAACAGATGATGTAATGTTTTGGTATGAAGATATAATATTAAATGAAGAATTAACACCTACTTATCCTGCAGCCCTTTTATCTGGTGGGGAGAAAGCAAAATTTGAAAAAATAGATAAATATACATTTAGAATTACATTTAAAGATCCTAATCCATTATTTATTTATAATTTTCCAGCACAGGGATGGTTTATTGATTATTCTAAAGGTTCTTTGGGATACTACGCACCTAAGCATTACTTAAAACAATTTCATCCCAAATATACCCCTAAGGAGGAATTAGAAGCCTTAGCTAAGAAACAAGGGTTTTCAAAGTGGTATGAATTATTCCAATTTAAGATTGATTATATACAAAATCCAGATCTACCAACAATGTCACCATGGAAAGTAGTAAGTAAAAGTCCTAACGATCCTGTCTATATTATGGAACGTAATCCTTATTATCCAGTGGTAGATACAGAAGGAAATCAATTGCCATATATTGATAGAGTAGTCCATTATTTAGTAAGTGATGCAGAAATGATAAATATGAAAGCAATAGCTGGAGAAATTGATATGCAAACACGTCATATTAGACTGCCTAATTATTCATTATTTATGCAAAATAAAGATAAAGGAGGATATAGAATATTAAGATGGGCATCTGGAGTAGGTGCTGATCCTGCAATTTACCTAAACCAAAACGTAAAAGATCCAGTAAAAAGGAAATTATTCCAAGATGTGAGATTTAGACAAGCATTATCTTTAGCAATAAATAGAGATGAGATTAATAAAATGCTTTATTTTGGATTAGGAACACCAATGCAAGCAGCAATTCCAAAGGGCAGTGCATATTATGATCCTGCATGGGAAAAGGCTTATGCAGAATATAATCCAGAGAGAGCAAAAAGATTACTTGATGCCATGGGACTTAAAAAAGATCCATCAGGATTTAGACTTGGTCCAGATGGTAAACCTATAGAACTAATAATAAGTTTTACTACATATCCAGGGAATGCAAATATTCAAGTTATGGAACTTATTAAGAGCTATTGGGAGGCAATAGGAATTAAGACAATTATTAAAGCTATAGATAGAAGCTTATATGTTACCAATTGTAATTCTGGAGATATAGAAATTGGAGTTTGGACTATGGATCGTTGCTCTAATTTTATCTTAAGTCCAGGTAGAATTCTTGGCACTATAACAGATGGTCCTTGGGCACCTCTATATAGTCAATGGTATTCAACAAAGGGTGCCTCTGGTGAGGAACCATCTGGAGATATTAGAAAGATTTATGATCTTTGGGATCAAGTGGTAAAAACAGTTGATGCAAAAGAGAGAGATAAACTTATAAGAGAAATTGTTTCATTACATAGAAAGAATATTTGGATTATTGGAACAGTAGGTGCACCACCACAATTGGTGATAGTTAAGAATAACTTCAAAAATGTGCCTGAATATGCAATATGGGATGACCCATTAAGATCTCCTCTTATTGCATATCCAGAACAATTCTATATAGAACAACCATAAAAATAAAAAAGGGGGAAACTTCGCTATTTGTAGGAGTTTCCCCCTTTTAGTAATAATCATAAACAATTGCGCAAAGCTTTATAATTTTTAGGGGGGTGAATTTAAAGAATGTATAAAAGAATTATCATTATAAGCATTCTTTTTCTTATCTTAATAACTTTTACTTTATCTATAGAAAATCCATTAGATTTTTCCAAAATATTTAGCTTCGAAAAAGGATCTACAGACAATTTCAAACCATTTGGTTCCAATGTTAAAATATCAAGTGTAAAGGATATATCTTCTGATGGTGAATATTCTTTAAAAGTTGAAAATAGAATTTCTACATGGGATGGATGTGAAATTGATTTTACTCCTTATCTTCAACCCAATATTAATTATCAAGTTTCTGTTGATATATATCATGAAGATAATTCTCCACAGCCTTTTCAGATTATTGCTTTTGTTAAAGATTTAGTTGGAGAGAGATTTGACCTTTTAGGGGAAGTTATTGCTATGCCTAAAACATGGAAAAATATTTCTGGAGAATTTACATTGTCTTATTATGGATATTTGGAAAAAGTATCCTTTTTAATAGTTTCTCCTAATTCAGAGAAGTTTATATATTATATAGATAAATTTCAGGTTTTAGGTCCTAATAAAGTAGAGATTCCAGGAATAGTAGTTAAATCTAATTTTGAGTCTGGAACAGTAGAAAATTGGGAACCAAGAGGTACAGGTGTAAGTATTCAGGTAAATAAAGATATTTATCATAGTGGAAATTATTCATTATTTACAATGGGTAGAACTAAAGGATGGCATGGTGCACAAATAAATGTAAGCAAAATGCTTCAAGCAGGCAAGTCATATGACATATCAGTTTGGGTTTATCAAAAAAGTGGTGAAACACAAAAAATTACACTAACAATGCAAAGAAAATATAATATAGATCCATCTACAAAATATGATACAATTGTTTGGCAAAAGAATGTACCTAATGAAACATGGGTAGAACTTATAGGTTCCTATACTATTCCATCAAATGTAAAAATTGAAGAATTAATTCTTTATGTTGAATCTCCAAATACAAATTTAGAATTCTATATAGATGATTTAAGAATTATTGATAAAGAAGTTGTAAAGGAAAAGCCTGAATTTGAAATTCCATCTTTAGCAGAGATTTATAAAGATTACTTTAGAATAGGAGTTGCTATTCCTTATAAAGTCTTAATTAATCCTTTAGAGTCAAAATTTATAATTAAACATTTCAATAGTATTACTCCAGAAAATGAAATGAAACCAGAATCTATTCAACCAAAGGAAGGAGAATTTGATTTTACAAAATCTGATGCATATATAAAATTTGCAGAGGATAATAACCTTACAATAAGAGGACATACTCTTGTATGGCATAGTCAAACCCCATCTTGGTTCTTTATAGATAAAGATGGAAAACAAGTATCTAAGGATGTTCTTTTAGAAAGACTTGAGAAACACATTAAGACTCTTGTGGGAAGGTATAAAGGAAAAATTTATGCATGGGATGTAGTCAATGAAGCAATTGATCCATCCCAACCTGATGGATATAGAAGATCAAAGTGGTTTGAAATAATTGGACCAGAATATATTGAAAAAGCATTTATTTGGGCACATGAAGCAGATCCTAATGCTAAATTGTTTTACAATGATTATAATACAGAGGAAGTTAGAAAAAGAGAATTAATATATAATTTAGTGAAAAGGCTTAAAGAAAAAGGTATTCCAATTCATGGAATAGGAATACAAGGTCATATAAATATTAATTGGCCTGAGATTTCAGAAATGGAAAAAACTATTCAGCTTTTCAGTTCAATTCCTGGAATTGAAATACATGTAACAGAACTTGATATGAGTGTATATACACAAGAGGGAATAGAATATAAAAATCCACCAAGAGATATATTGATTAGACAAGCCTATAGATATAAACAAATTTTTGATATGCTTAAGAAATATAAAAATGTGGTAACTAATGTTACATTCTGGGGCTTAAAAGATGATTATTCATGGCTTAGTGTTACAAGGGGAAGAATGAATTATCCTTTACTATTTGATAAAAATTACCAAGCAAAGCTTTCATTCTGGGCTCTTGTTGATCCAAGAGTTCTTCCACCAATAACACAACAAGGTACAATTGTTAGTGGTTCCACAATTGTAGATGGTATTGAGGATAAAAGCTATAAATCAGCAGTACCTATAGTAATATCAGATGAAAAAAGAGATATTGCAATAATTAAGCCCTTATGGTATCTAAGCAAAATATATTTATATGGAGAAATTTTAGATACAACTAAAGATGATTCAGATAATTTAGCTATTTATATAGATCAAAATAATGCAAAATCTCCATATATTCAGCCTGATGATCTTTACATAAAATTATATAGAAATGGTAAAATTGAAAGCAATTTTTCACCTGCTGTCAAAAATTTTGTTATCAGAGAGACTGATAAAGGATATGTAGTAGAGGTTGAAATACAAATATTTAGTGTTGCTATAAGTAAAGGATCAAAAATCGGTTTTGACTTTTCCATAAAAGATAAAGATAGGATAATAAGTTGGAGTGATACCTCTAATCAACAAACTATGAATACTGTAAGATATGGAACACTAACATTGGAAGAAGCTGTAAAGCTTGCAAGTGCAAAGAAAGGAACACCAGTAATTGATGCTGAGATGGATGAGTTATATAAAGACACAGAGGAAATTTCAACTGAAACAGTTGTTATGGGGTCTTTAGCAGGTGCAAAAGCTAAGGCAAGAATGTTATGGGATGAAGATCATATATATGTATATGCAATAATAACAGATCCAATACTTGATGATAGAAGTTCAAATCCGTGGGAACAGGATTCCTTAGAGATATTTATTGATGAGAACAATGCAAAAACTCCAAGTTATCAGTCTGATGATGCTCAATATAGAGTAAATTATAAAAATGTTCAAACCTTTGGGACTGGAGCAAGTAAAGAAAATATTGTTTCAGCAACTAAGATACTTAAAGATGGTGATAAAATTGTAGGATATGTTGTTGAATTAGGGATAAAAATGAAGAGTATAAAACTTTCAAAAGGAATAATAATAGGATTTGATATACAGGTAAATGATGGAACAGATGGTACAAGAGTAAATATACTTACTTGGAATGATCCATTTGGAAATAATTGGAGAGATACATCAAAATTTGGCAATTTAGAACTACAATAAAATATTTATTATCGCCTCAGTCTACTTAGACTGGGGCGATAAGTTTCTATAAGAAAGGATGAGCATAATGGAAAGAGATTACGAAATGTGTTGGTTAAATTATAAAAAAGATGTTATACATGATATTAAAGAAATTAAAGAATGGATGGAGGATATTGTTATTATAGGCAAAATATATAATTTTAATTCTATTAAAGATGAATTTGAAGAATTTCTATCAATTTTGGGAATAAAACCAAAATTTCACAATAATATTATTAAAAAATCAAAATATATTCTTTTAGGAAAATATGATGATCTAAAAAATTTAATTAATATGTCTATTGATGAAAATAATTTGAAAGATGAAGGTTTTATAATTTTAGTTGATAAATTACTTTCTTCTGAAATATTAATTATTACTGGAAAGACATTAAATTCTTTAATCTATGGGATTTATGCATTTATAAATAAATTAAGAATGGGTTATAAGATAAGAGATATAAAAATGGTTGAATCACCGAAAATAAAATTTAGGATTATTAATCATTGGGATAATTTAGATGGTAGCATAGAAAGAGGATATGCAGGTTATTCTATATTTTTTAAGGACAATAAAATTTTATTTAATCAAAGGATTAAAGACTATGCAAGACTTTTATCTTCTATTGGAATAAACGGGATAGTTTTAAATAATGTGAATGTTAGAGGAGAAGCAATTAAATTGATTACTTCTCCTTATATTGAAGAATTAGCAAGATTAGCAGATCTTTTTAGAAACTATGGAATAAGAATTTTTTTAAGCATTAATTTTGCAAGTCCTATCTATATAGGAAATTTAGAGACTGCGGATCCCTTATCAACTGATGTTATAAATTGGTGGAAAAGAATTATAAAAGAAATTTATAATAATATTCCAGATTTTGGAGGATTTTTAGTTAAAGCAGACTCAGAAGGAATTCCAGGACCATATATGTATGGTAGAAATCATGCTGATGGAGCTAATATGTTTGCAAGATTACTTGCACCTTTTAATGGTTATGTTTTTTGGAGAAGTTTTGTATATAATTTACAAGATTGGAGAGATACAAAAACTGATAGAGCTAAATCAGCATACGAAAACTTTAAACCTCTTGATGGACTTTTTGATGATAATGTTATTATTCAAATAAAATATGGTCCTATGGATTTTCAAGTAAGAGAACCTATTTCTCCTCTTTTTGGTGCTTTAGAAAAGACAAATCAACTTCTTGAACTTCAGATTACTCAAGAGTATACAGGCCAGCAGATTCATCTTTGTTATTTAGGAACACTATGGAAAGAAATTTTAGATTTTGATACATATGCAAAAGGTGAAGGTTCTACTGTAAAGAGAATATTAGAAGGTAAAATTTTTGGAAGAGAAAATTATGGTTTTGCAGGTATAAGTAATATTGGAGATAGCATTAATTGGACAGGTCATGATTTAGCTCAGGCAAATTTGTGGACTTTTGGAAAACTCGCATGGAATCCTGATGGAGATATAAAAGAAATTGTAAAAGATTGGATAATTTTATCTCTTGGAAATGATAATAAAATAATTGAGAATTTATTATGGATGCTATTAAATTCTCATAGTATTTATGAAAAATATACCACTCCCTTAGGGCTTGGATGGATGGTAAATCCAGTATCTCATTATGGTCCTAATCCAGAAGGATATGAATATTCTAAATGGGGGACATATCATAGAGCAAATTTTGAGGCAATTGGAGTGGATAGAACCTCAAAGGGAACAGGATACACTTTGCAATATCATCAAAAATGGACTGAGATTTTTGATGATATTGAAAAATGCCCTGAAAATCTTTTATTATTCTTCCATAGAATTCCATATAAATATAAACTTAAATCAGGAAAGACATTAATTCAATATATATATGATTCTCATTTTGAAGGTGTAGAAGAGGCTGAAAAATTAAAGGAAAAATGGCTTGAGCTTAAAGATAAAATTGATGATAAGATATTTCAGAGGGTATTAGAAAGATTAAACCTTCAAATAGAACATGCAAAGGAATGGAGAGATGTGATAAATACATATTTTTATAGAAAAACTGGAATACCTGATGAAAAAGGAAGAAAAATTTATCCTTAAAATGGAGGAAAAAAATGAATGAAAAACAGTGGGAAATACTTTTAAATTGTGCAAATTTGAAAGAACCTAATACTCTTCCTATTGGTCTTATTGTAGATAGTCCATGGATTCCTGGAGTTTTAGGAATTTCACATTTAAAATTTTATAGTATTCCAGATGTTTGGCTTAATGCATATTTTGAAATTAAAAGAAAGTTTCCAGAGGTTATATTTATTCCAGATTTTTGGGTAGAATTTGGGATGGCACAAGAACCATCTGGATTTGGCTCAAAAATATCTTTTAATCAAAACTCGCCTCCAAATATCCATCCATTAATTTCATCAGTAGATGACTTAAGTGAATTTATAAAGGTTATTAAAAAGCCAAATCCCAAAACTGATGGTCTTATGCCATTAGTATTAGAGTTTTATAAATATGTGGAACCAAAAATAAATGAAAAGGGAGAATTTATAAAAATTGTAGCTGGAAGAGGTCCATTTGCTATATCATCACATCTTATGAGTGTATCTGAGTTTTTGGTATCTGTAAAAATATATCCAGATGAATTCAATAAAATTATTGATATTGTTTCTTCCTTTGTTATAGATTGGCTTTATTCACAAATGGAAATTTTGAAAAATGTAGAAGGAATTTTAATTTTGGATGACATCGTAGGTTTCTTTTCTGAAAAAGATTATTTAGATTTTGTTCATCCCTATATGAAAAAAATTTTTTCATATTTTGATGTACCTGTGAAAATATATCATAATGATACAAACAACAATGCTTATTATAAATACTTACCAGAATTAGGAGTTAATATTTTTAATTTTACCCATCTTCAAGATATAAAAAATGTTTATGAATTGACTCAAGGAAAGATATGTCTTATGGGAAATGTTCCCCCTCTTGATATTTTAGTAAAAGGAACAGAAGAAGATGTTAAGAGAAGCGTAATAGACATATTAAAAAGATTTGGTCAGAAGAAAGGAATAATAGTTTCAGCAGGTGGAGGGGTATCCCCAGGAACTCCTGAGATGAACATAAGAGCAATGATAGAAGCAGTTAAGAATTATAATTTTTAACTAAAATTTAATTTATTTTGAACTCTGTTATACTTGACATAAAAAATAAAAAGTGTTATTTTATATTAAAAACGATTGCGCATATATTTTATAATAAGGAGGTGAAAAGATTTTTTAGATTTTTTCCCTCAAAAATAATGGATTTTTAGGAGGGATTAGAAATGAGAAAAGTTTTCTTATTTTTCCTTTTGTTTTTACTATCATTGATTAGTTTTTCACAAATTGGTCTATCTCAGCTTGCACCGGGAATACCAAGACATGAAACCATAATTGTAGGAATACTTACAGGTAGAGTGGTTACTCCTGACAATTTCAATATTTGGGCAGCAGCATGGAGGACATGGGATCGCGGCATTCAGCAACTTATGTTAGAACCATTATGGATTGTTGATCCTGCAACAGGAAAAGTGATAAATGCTTTAGCAAAAGATAAGCCTATTTATAACAAAGACTTTACAAAGATGGTAGTAAAATTAAGAGAAGGATGTTATTGGAGTGATGGTGTGGAATTTACAGCAGATGATGTTATATTTACAGTTGAAACTATAATGAAAAACCCAGATTTATCTTACAATGCTCCATTCAATCAATTTGTCAAAAAGGTATCAAAGACGGATAAATATACTGTAGTATTTGATCTTAAAGAACCTAATGCAAGATTTCATGCATATTTCTTAGATAGATGGGGAGCTTGTAGACCATTCCCTAAACATATTTTTGAAAAGGTAAAAGATCCTGTAAACTTTGATTTTAAACCACCTGTAAGTTCAGGACCATATACACTTCATAGCTACGATCCAGGTGGATATTGGGTATTATGGCAAAGAAGAGAGGATTGGCAGAGAACACCCACAGGAAAGCTCTTTGGAATGCCACAACCAAAATATGTACTCTTTATTTATTATGGTCCTCCAGAGAAAAGTGTAATGGCTCAAGCAAATCATCAATTAGATATGGTAGACCTTACTACAGAGGCTCTTAGATCCTTGCTTGCTTCTAATCCAACAACAAGAGCGTATAGAAAAGAATATCCTTGGATAGTAAATACTGATCCTTGTGTTACAGGTATTATATTCAATAATGCAAAAGCTCCTTGGAATATAAAGGATGTAAGATGGGCATTAACTCTTGCTATTGATATTGCAGAATATATAGGAATTGCTTTTGATGGAACTGCAGTAATGTCAGCATTGCATATTCCTGCTACACCTGCATATGTGAACTGGTATTATAAACCAATGGAAAGCTGGTTAAGAAATTTCACTATAGATGTAGATGGAAAACCCTTCAAACCTTATGATCCTGATGCAGCATTAAGATTAGCAGAATATGCAAGAAAGAGAGGATATAAAGTACCAATAGAGCCAGAACAAATCAAAGAAATATTTGGATATGGATGGTGGAAATATGCACCAGATGTAGCAGAGAAACTACTTATGAAGCATGGATTTAAGAGGGATAAAGATGGAAAATGGCTAACACCTGAAGGTAAGCCATGGAAGATAACAATATTAAGTAACCCAACACCAACACATCCTGCATATAGAAATGGATTTGCATTAGCTCAGGTATGGAAAAAATTTGGAATAGATGTAGAAGTATTTCCTACAGAAGCTGATGCAACAATGATGGATAGAGGAGATTATGATGTTGCTACAACAGGAACATGGCCAGCACCAGAGCCTTGGGGAGGACATTTTGACCTTTATAGAACACTTTCCCCATTCAGATCATCATTTATGAAACCTCTTGGAGAGGCAAATCCCGGACATGATAGTAGATGGTCTGATCCAAGACTTGATAAAATTATTTCAGAAATGGAGAAAGTAAGTTGGGATTCAGCAACAAATAAGAAATTAGGAATAGAAGGGTTAAAAATCTTAGTTGCAGAGATGCCAACAATACCAACATTTACATATCCAGGAGTGGTTGCATGGGATGAGTATTATTGGACTAACTATCCAGGTGCAGAAAATCCATATTGTATACCATATCAACATTGGCCTAACTTCAAATATATGTTGCCATTCCTTAAACCAACTGGTAGAAAATAGAGTATAATAAAAACAAAATTTCCCCCTCCCATAAGGGAGGGGGAATTAGATTAAAAGGAGGATGAAAGAAAAAATGAATTTTGTCAAAGGATATTTAATTCCAAGATTGATAAGTTATTTTTTAATAATATTTATTGGTCTAACTATTGTATTTATTGTTCCACGTCTAAGCCCTATTGATCCAGTTCAACAAATGATAAATACAATATCTATGATGGGAACATATATGGATCCGCAAGCAGTGGAAAAATTAACTGAAACTTTAAAAGATTTGTATGGTCTTAAAGGAAATTTGTGGCAACAATATATCGCATTCTGGGGTAGATTTATAAGGGGGGATTTTGGTCCTTCTTTTTTTAGATTTCCTGTCCCAGTATCAAAATTAATTGCTGATTCAATACCATGGACTGTAGGACTTTTAAGTGTATCTACTTTTCTTTCATGGCTTATAGGAAATATTCTTGGAGGACTTTGTGGTTTTTTCTATCAAAGAAAATGGGCAAGAGTTTTGGAAAATATAGCAATGATAATTAGGCCTATTCCTTACTATATATTTGCTCTTATATTATTATTAATTTTTGGATATTTTCTTAAAATTTTTCCCATAGCTGGAGGCTTCTCAATTGGATTAGTACCATCATTTAGCTTAAGATTTATAATAGATCTTATAAAATATGCCTTTCTTCCCTTAATCTCTATGATGATTCTTGGAATCGCTGTGACCCTTCAAACTATGAGATTAATAGTACAAAATATATTAAAAGAGGATTTTGTGCTTTATGCGAAAGCTGGAGGTGTGAAGGAAAGAACACTTCTTTTTAAATATGTTATCAGAAATGCTATGCTTCCTCAAATAACAGGTCTTGCTTTATCTATGGGGCAAATTTTTGGTGGTGCCTTAATAACAGAGATAGTTTTTTCATATCCAGGTATGGGTACACTTCTTTATAATGCAATTGCAACAGGTGATTACAATCTAATAATGGGAATAACTGCAATTTCTATTATTGGAATTGCAACTTTTATATTAATTATTGACTTATTGTATCCTTTATTTGATCCAAGAATAAGATATAGATAATGGAGGAAAATTAAGAAATGAGAGTATTAAAAGACCTTTTAAAAGATGGAAGATTTAAATTCGGTTTCATAGTTGTTTGTATTTTATTATTTTTAGCTATTTTATCATTTTTCAGTCCATATGATCCTACACGATGGAATATCTTTCCAAGAGATCTTCCTCCTTCAACTCAGCATATTTTAGGAACAAATTCAAAAGGTCAAGATGTTTTTTGGGAAGCTACTTTTGCTATAAGAAATTCACTCATAATTTCTCTTATAGCAGCATTAATATCAAGAATAATAGCAATAATTGTTGGATTAGTTGCTGGATATTCTGGAGGAAGAGTTGATAGAGTTTTAATGTCTATAAGTGATAGCTTTTTAATTTTACCACTTTTACCTATTTTAATATTGATATCATCTCTTATTAAAAAACATTTAAGTCTTGTTTCCTTAGGATTACTCCTTAGCATCTTTGGATGGCCATGGGATGCAAGACTAATAAGGGCACAGGTTTTGAGCTTAAGAGAAAGGGAATTTACTTATACCTCTGTTTTATCAGGCTCATCAACTCTTTCCCTTGTAATTAAAGAATATTTTCCATATATATTACCATTAGTGTTCTCTACAATAATAAATAATATGGGTTGGAGTATAGGACTTGAAGTGACTTTATCCATTTTAGGATTATCAAATCTTGCAATACCTACATTAGGAACTACTTTGCATTGGGCAATTAATTACCAAGCAATGCTGCTTGGAATATGGTGGTGGTTGTTAACACCTATTGTAATTTCAGTTTTTCTCTTTATCAGTCTTTATCTTTTATCAGTTAGTATAAGTGAGTATTCTGATCCAAGAACAAGAGTTCAAAGAATTGGATTAGCAAAGGAGTGAAAAAATGGAGATAGTAAAAGTTGATAAACTTAAGGCCTATTATATATTAGATATTTATGGAAGAAAACAAATAATTCAGGCAGTTAATGGTGTAACGTTAGAGATAAGGGAAAATGAAATTTATGGGATAGCAGGAGAATCAGGTTGTGGTAAGAGTACATTAGTTAAAACTCTTTATGGAATGATTGAACCACCATTAACATTAATAGATGGAAATATATTTTATAGAATAAATGGTGATTTAGTAAGTATTTTTTCTCTCCCTAATGATAGATTACAAAAGCTGAAATGGAGCTTTATATCGTATATACCTCAGGGATCTATGAATGTGCTTAATCCAGTAATTAAAATAATTGATTCTTTTTGGGATTTTATAGGATCACATATAGAAGAGAAAGAAAAAAGTAGTGTTGAGAAATCACTTAATGATTTCTTTAACATGTTAGGACTACCATCTAAAATATTGAATGCTTATCCTCATCAATTATCAGGTGGAATGAGACAGAGAGTAATTGTTGCCTTAGCTACATTCTTGAATCCTAAAATACTTATTGCAGATGAGCCAACTACAGCATTAGACGTTGTTGCACAGAGAAGTGTTTTACAACTTCTTAAATCTATTCAAAGTCTTTTGAATAATACAATAATTCTTGTCACTCATGATATGGGAGTGCATGCAACCATATCTGATAGAATAGGTATAATGTATGCAGGAAATATCATTGAAGAAGCAGAAACGGAAGAATTGTATGAAAATCCACTTCATCCATATACTCAATATTTAATAAAATCTTTACCTAAGATAGGAGATAAATCTTATAAAGTTAGTGCTCCAGGTACTCCTCCCTCTTTAGCAAATCCACCATCAGGTTGTAAATTTCATCCAAGATGTAATTATTCAATGAAAGAATGTACAGAGAATGTTCCCAAGTTTGTAGAAGTGAAACAGAATCATAAGGTTGCATGTTTCTTATACTCAAAGGAGGTAGATTCATGATAGATAATATTATATTAAGAGTTAGAGATTTAACAAAGATATTTACATTAGGTAATATATTTTCAAGAATAAAAATAGTTGCAGTTAATAAAGTATCCTTTGATATAAATCAAGGAGAAGTTTTTACATTAGCGGGTGAAAGTGGAAGTGGTAAAACTACAGTAGCAAGAATTATTTTGGGCTTTCATGAACCAACATCAGGAAAAATAGAATATATGGGAAAAGATATCACAAAGTTAGGGAAGAATGACAGAAAACTCATAAGAAGAGAAATGCAAGCTATATTTCAAAATCCTTTTGAAAGTTTTAATCCATTGAGAAAAGTTTCAAATTATTTATATGAGACTCTTCAAAATTTTAACTTAATAAAAGGAGAAATGGATGAAATAGTAGATAATGCACTAAAAGCAGTAGGTCTATCCCTTGAAGAAGTAAAAGATAAATATCCTGGTGAATTTTCAGGAGGTCAACTTCAAAGAATCTCGGTAGCAAGAGCCTTAATAACAAGTCCTAATCTTTTGATTGCTGATGAACCTGTATCAATGATTGATGCATCTCTTAGAATGTCTATAATAAATCTTTTTAAAGAACTTAAAGAAAAAAAGGGAGTAAGTATAATTTATATTACTCATGATTTAGCTACTGCATATTATGTAAGTGATAGAATAGCTATTATGTTTAGAGGAGAAATAGTTGAAGAGGGTTCTATTGAAAAAGTTTTAATGGATCCAAAACATCCATATACAATGGTTCTTAAAGAATCAATTCCAGAGGCAGATCCAAAGAAAAGATGGGCAAAACAAATTTCTATTTTGACTACAGAAGAGGAAGAATTTTTGTTAAAAGGATGTAAATTTGCAAAGAGATGTCCTTATAAAATGGAAAAATGTGAAAAAGAAGAAGTACCTACGTTAGATATAGATGGAAGAAAAGTTAAATGTTTTCTTTATGTTTAAAAATTACCACCTAACCCCCTCTTAAATGAGGGGGTTTTTATTATCCTTTTTTCAATCATTAAAAAGATATATAATTATTATAAAATTATTTTAAAAAGGAGGCTTATTTTTTTATGAAAATTGGTATTTTTACTATCCTTTTCAATGAAAAACCCCTTTCTGAAGTTGCCCAATATGTATCTTCTCTTGGTTATGAAATGGTAGAGCTTTCTGCATGGAAGGGTAGTAATCATCTTGATATTGATAGGGTTATTTCTGACAAGAATTATGTAAGGGAATTAAAAGAAACATTAGAAAAATTTAATTTAAAAATCTCCGCAGTATCAAATCATTTAGAGGGACAATTGGTTCTTGGTCCCTTAGATGAATCTACTGATGATTGGGCACCATCAAAAGATCCTGAAGAAAAAGTTAAATATGGTATAGAAAGAATGATTAAAACTGCCCAGGCAGTATCTGTTTTATGTGAAGTTGGAATTCAGGAAAGACCCATAGTAAATGGATTTACTGGATCAAATGTTTGGGATAAGTGGTATATTTTTCCTCCTAAAAATGAAGAAATTTATGAAAAGGCATGGAACATTTTTGCAGAAAGATGGAATAAAATATTAGATAAATTTAAAGAATATGGGGTAAAATTTGCCCTTGAAGTTCATCCAACTGAGATTGCTTATAATATTGAGACTGCTGAAAGAGCTGTTAAAGCATTAAATGAAAGACCTGAATTTGGTTTTAATTTTGATCCATCTCACTTTGTTTGGCAACTTATAGATCCAGTAATCTTTATAAAGAGACTTGGGGATAGAATCTTTCATGCTCATGCTAAGGATTCTGAGCTTCAACAGGATGAAATTTCACGTTCAGGAATAATACCTACTGGTTCCTGGATGAGGCCTGATAGAGGTTTTAGATTTAGAGTTCCGGGATGGGGAGATGTGAATTGGAAAAGAATTATTACTGCTTTTGTTACTGTAGGATATGATTATGTCCTTTCCTATGAACATGAAGACCCAGTTATGTCTCGTGAAGATGGGTGTGAAAAGTGTATTCAATTTTTAAAACCTCTTATTATTAAAGCTCCTTTGAAAGAAGTTTGGTGGTAAAGGAGGAAAAAAAATGGAAGAGAAAAAAGTTGGATTTGTAACTATGGGAGATATAAGAGGTACTTCAGGAGAGATTCCTCAAATTGGAATTGGAATGATTGGTTATGCATTTATGGGAAAAGCGCATGTTAATGCTTATAAGAAAATTCCATATATATATTGGCCTCCATCTGCTATTCCTCGCCTTGTAGCAATATGTGGAAGATCTGAAGAGAAGGTTAAAGAAGCACAAAAAAGATATGGCTTTGAGAGATATTATACTGATTGGAGAGAACTTATAAAAGATTCTGATGTACAAATATTAGATAATGGAGGACCAAATAATCTTCATGCAGATCCATCTATTACAGCCTTAGAGATGGGAAAACATGTTATATGTGAAAAGCCAATGGCAAGAGATTCTAAAGAAGCAAAGATGATGTTAGAATTTGCCCTAAAATCTTCTGCAAAACATATGATAGCTTTTAATTATAGATTTGTTCCCGCTATAAGGCTTGCAAAAGAACTTATAGAGGATGGTACACTTGGAGAAATATATCATTTTAGGGCAAAGTATCTTCAAGAATGGATCATGGATCCTAATTTCCCTATAGTTTGGAGATTAAAGAAAGAAGTATCTGGAAGTGGAGCCCTTGGAGATATTGGATCTCATATTATAGATCTTGCAAGGTTTCTTGTAGGAGAACCTAAAAATGTAAGTGCCATTGTAAAGACATTTATCAAGGAAAGACCATCAGATATTAATCCTTCTAAGAAAGAAAAGGTGGATGTTGATGATGCCTTTGTCGCAGTTGTAGAATTTAAAAATGGTGCCATTGGAACCTTAGAAGCATCCCGCTTTTGTGCAGGAAGAAAAAATCATCAAGTAATTGAAATAAATGGATCTAAAGGGTCCTTAGTGTTTAATCTTGAGAGGATGAATGAACTGGAAATTTATCTCAACAGTGATAGAAAAGAAATTATGGGATTTAGAAATGTTCTTATTACAGAATCTTATCATCCATTCTGGGATAAATGGTGGCCCCATGGGCATATAATTGGATGGGAACATACATTTGTGCATGAACTTTATTATTTTATAGATTGTGTAATCAATAATAAGCCTGTAGAGCCTTTTGGTGCTACCTTCTTAGATGGCTATAGATGCGCAGTAATTTGTGATGCTATTTTAGAATCATCTGAAACTGGTAAAAGGGTAGAGATAAAATATGAGTTTTAGTGCCTATCTTGATATAGAGACTACTGGACTTTTTCCCAAATATTCTTATATAACTGTTATCGGAATTTTAATGGATGATATTAGAGAGGAAAGATTTATTCAACTTATAGGGAAAGAAATTACTACATTTAATCTTTTATATGTTTTAAAAGATATAGATACAATATTTACATATAATGGTTCTAAATTTGATCTTCCTTTTATAAAAGAAAAACTTGATATAGACCTTGAAGATTATTTCTCTCATGTTGACCTTATGTATTTATGTCAGAGAAAAGGTCTTTATGGAGGTCTTAAAATTGTTGAGAGAAAACTTGGTATTGAAAGAAGGTTAAAAAATATTGATGGAAGAACAGCTGTAGATCTTTGGTATAGGTATATATCATATAATGATCCATATGCTCTTTCAATTCTTTTAGAATATAATAGGGAAGATGTTATGAACCTTAAAAAAATTAGAGAAAAATTAGAAAATTTAGAATTTTAGATAAAAACATTGAGGGTCCTCACCTAAAAGATCTCCTTTTAAATTATATGTCAAAGCTCTACAACCAGTACATTCTTTAATATCACATGAGGAACATTTTCCTTTTAATCTTTCTTTTAAAATCTTCATTTTAAATGATCTTAATCTTGAAATAATATCAGAGAAATCTTCTAATTTTAAATCTCCTATTTGTATTGGAAGTCTTCTGCAAGGATAGACAATACCATTTGGCATAAGACACATGGATTCATCACCTATATTACATAAAGCCCCATATAATTCATCTTTTTCTAAATCTAAATAAAATGCCTTATAAGGTAATAAATCTTTTGGATTAATATTATAGATGTCTGATATAATTTTACAAACATCATACCACTCATTGGCATTTAAAGTTTTATCAAAAAGATTTTTACCTCTTCCTAAGGGAATAAATCTTTCTAAAATTAAGCCCTTTCCGTTTATTCTATCTGTAAGATTTATCATTTCTGGAATCTCTTTATAATTATATTTTGCTAAAGTAAACATAAGAACTTTTTCTAAAGAAATATTCATAAGAATCTCTATAATCCTTTTAAAATTACCAAGACCTCTAATCATATCATTAGTTTCTTCTTTACCACCCTCAAGGGAGATTTTTAAATATTTCAGTTTTTTATATAAACTTAATTTATCAAGGAATTTATTAAGGAAAATTCCATTGGTTATAATATAAAATTCTTTAACAAATTTCTCTCTTTCAAGAATGTTAAGTATAGGAAATAGATTTTCAGAAATTAAAGGTTCTCCACCAGTTATATTTATAATCAAAAAAGAATAATTATGTTCTTTTAATGTTTTTATAATGTTAAAGATTATCTTTTCTAATACTTCAAAAGATAGATCTCTTTCCTTATCAAATCTATCTTGATAACAATGTTTACATCTTAAATTACAAAAATCTGTAATATGCCATTGAAATGCAAATTCTTTATTCATATGCTTTCATTTTATCATGACAAATATAGTATAATTTAAAAAAAATTAGTAGGAGGTTTTTAAATGGCTGAATGTAAATTGCAAAAAAATTTACAAATATGTAATTGTACTTATGAGCCCTGTCCAAGAAAAGGTATTTGTTGTGAATGTTTATCATATCATAGAAGTCATGGAGAGCTTCCCGCATGTTATTTTCCTAAGAATGTAGAGAAGACTTATGATAGATCTATAAAGAGATTTATTTCATTATATAAATAGAGGGAAGATTAATCTTCCCTCTCTCCTTTTGGATCAATATGTACGGAAATATTTGAATTTTCAATTTTTTTCTTCAATTTATCTTGAACCTCTAAAGCAATTTTATGTGCATCTTTTGCAGATAAATTCTCATCAATTTCTACATGCAAAGATATTATCTTATTGTTTTGATAATCATGAATCATTAAGTCATGCATATTTAGAACCCCTGGAGTTGACAATACAATTTGCTCTATATTTTTTAAAAGTTCCTCATTTGGAGCTTCACCAATAAGAAAACTGGATGATGATTTAAGTAATTCAATACCTATCCATGCTAAAAGAAGACTAACACCTATACCTAATATACCATCTAAAAAATATAGATTTAAATTTACAAAGATTAATCCTATGCCTACTAATATAGAAGCTATAGCATCACTTCTATGATGCCATGCATCAGCTATGAGAGTTGAGGAATTAATCTTTTTGCCAAGGTAAATTGAAAATCTTGCCATCCACTCTTTAAATAACGCAGATAATATCATAAAAATAAGTACCAAATAATTAAAAGAAACTTTTTGTGGACTGAGAATTCTTTTAAGTGAATCTTTAATTAAATCATAAGAAACTATTAATAGCATAATTGCAATTATGATAGTTGCTATCTGTTCTAATCTTCCATGTCCATAAGGATGTTCTTTATCTGGAGGTTTATCTCCCATTTTAAAACCTAAAAGTACTACAATAGAGGTAAGAACATCAGATAAAGAATGGAATGCTTCAGCAATTAAAGAAATACTATTTAGAGATGTCCCAAAGAGAAATTTAATAATAAACAATAATAAATTTCCTAAAATACTTATCCATGCTTCTAAATATCCTACAAATTTTCTTGTTATTTTTTTATTTGATAAAAATTTATTAAAAAGCCAGGCATTTATATTCATATTATCCTCCTAAAAATAAAATAGAAGGGTACAGCTTTTTTACCTGACCTTCAATGAAAGATTATAAAGAAAAAATAAAATTTGTCAAATTATATTGTAATCAAGATTTTATTGTGATATTCTTTTTTGAGTTTTTAAGAAATATATTTTAAAAAGGAGGATAGAAAAAATGAGAAATATATTTATTGAAAAACTTAACTCTCTACCAGTAGAGGAACATGGAGTAGAACTTGTTGAAAGAAAAGGGGTAGGACATCCTGATTCTATTTGCGATGCTATAATGGATCAGATTTCAATAAATTTATCACAAGAATATATAAAAAGAGTAGGAAATATATTACATCATAATATTGATAAAAGTTTATTAGTAGCTGGTGAGGTGGAAAGAAAAATTGGCATTGGTGGAAGAGTTATAAAGCCAATGCTTTTAGTTATTGGTGATAGAGCTACATCAGAGGTAGATGGGATTAAAATTCCTGTAGAGGAAATAGCTATTGAGACAGCAAAGGAATGGATTAGAAAGAATTTAAGATTTGTTGATCCAGAGAAACATATAAAATTCCAGGTAGAATTAAAACCTGGCTCACCTGAATTAATTGATATTTTTAGAAGAAGAAAAGGAGTATTACCTGCTAATGATACATCTGCTGCTGTAGGTTATGCTCCTTTAACAGCTACTGAAAAAATTATACTTGAACTTGAAAAATATTTAAACTCTCCAGAATTTAAAAAGATTCATCCAGAAGTAGGTGAAGATATAAAAATAATGGGATTTAGACAAAAAAGAGTTTTACAATTAACTATAGCAATGCCATTGATAGATAGATTTATAAATAGTGTAAAAGAATATTTTGAAAAGAAAGAAATTATTAAAGAAGAAATTGAAAAGTTCTTACAGAGTAAAAATTATCCTTTTGAGAATATAATTATTGATATTAATACCTTAGATGATCCAGAGAGGGGACTTGATGGGATATATCTCAGTGTTCTTGGAACATCTGCCGAAGATGGAGACTCAGGGCAAGTTGGTAGAGGTAATAGAGTTAATGGAGTTATTGCTTTGAATAGACCTATGGGGACAGAGGCTGCTGCTGGGAAAAATCCAGTAAGCCATGTAGGTAAGATATATAATATCCTTACTCATAAATTGGCAAATGAAATCTATACAAATGTTCCGGGCATCCGTGAGGTTTATGTCTGGTTATGCAGTCAGATTGGAAAGCCAATTGATCAGCCTAAAATTGCAACTGCTCAATTAATATTGGAAGAAGGCGTATCAATATATGATGTTGCAAAACCTGTTGAAGATATAATCAATCAAGAATTAGAAAATATATCTTCATTTTGTGATGATCTTGCAAAGGGGAAATATTCTGTATGGTAGAAAAAATTTTTCATTGGGCAGATATAGCAGCTTCTGAAATAATTAAATTAAAAGGCAAGAAAAATATAGTGGCAACAGGCATTACTCCCTCAGGTCCCATCCATCTTGGAAACCTAAGGGAGATTTTAACTGGTGATGCTCTTGTAAGGGCTCTAAGATATCAAGGATCTGAAGGGAACTTTATCTACATAGCAGATACCTTTGATCCTTTGAGAAAGGTATATCCATTCTTACCAGAATCTTATGCTGAGCATGTGGGAAAACCCATATCTGAAATTCCTGATCCTGAAGGATGTCATGAAAATTATGCAGAACACTTTTTAGAACCATTTTTAGAAGCAATAAAAGTATTAGGTATAGAACCAAGAGTAATAAAAGCTCATGAAAGTTATAAAAAAGGTTTGTATACTGAGATCATTGATTTAACTTTGGAAAATAATCAAAAAATAACAGAGATTCTTAATGAAATAGCAGGAAGAAATTTAGAGAAGGATTTTGTTCCTCTCCTTCCAAAATGTGAAAAATGTGGGAGATTAACAACTACAAAGATAATTTCCTATGATACTAAAAAACATCAGGTAGAATATCAATGTAAATGTGGTCATCAAGGAGTGGCAGATTATAGCAAAGGAGAAGCAAAACTTCCTTGGCGACTTGACTGGCCGGGTAGATGGAAGATTTTTGGAGTAACAGTAGAACCTTTCGGAAAAGATCATGCTACTACAGGCGGTTCTTACGATACAGGAAAAGTCATTACAAAAGAGATATTTGGATATGAACCTCCTTATCCCTTTGTATATGAATGGATATATCTAAAAGGGAAAGGAGCTATGTCAAGCTCAAAGGGTATAGCAATTTCTATTAATGAAATATTAGAAATCCTTCCACCATCATGGGTAAGATATCTCATATTGAGATATAAACCAGATAAGCATATAGATTTTGATCCAGTAAATGGATATATTCTTTTAGCAGAGGATTATGAAAGATTGGAAAGAATTTATTACCGATTAGAAGGTACTGAGGAAGAATGGGCTGAAGTTGCAAGACTTTATGAACTTTCACAGGTAAAAGATATACCCAAAGAGATAGGTCCACAAATACCACTTAGGCATATAATTACATTAACTCAAATATCCT
>Ga0080004_1147505_pt1 | contig 26199 bp, 21 predicted proteins | sample WasSprMetagenome_FD_69207 | JGI IMG/M metagenome (GOLD analysis project Ga0080004, IMG submission 69207) | Sulfidic aquatic microbial communities from Washburn Spring, Yellowstone National Park, USA - WS (SPADES assembly) (version 2) | ecosystem: Environmental > Aquatic > Thermal springs > Hot...
AGCCACCAAAAATTACTGGAGTTGAAGTTGCAGAACCCAAAGTTGAAGTTGCGGAAACATAGAGATCGCCATTAACCGTTAATTTATAATTTGGTGTTGTCGTCCCGATGCCGACGTTGCCAGCCGATGTTATTCTAAGAACCTCTTTTTCAGTGTTATCCTGAAGAGTATTCAGTGTCAGAAAAACGTTCTTATCAGCCGCAGGAGAGCTTGAATTCCAAGCACTTTCTTTTTGCCACATGATACCACGATACTCACTTCCAGAGAGTTTTACCCCAAAATCAACTCCGCTCTGAGATAGGCTATCATCGTAGTTTTCATACCTTGCCACTCTTCTAATACCAGTTGAACTTCCAGTGGCCCAAAGCAAAGAGTTTGACTTCAAATCACCCCATGCCTCAATGTTTCCAGTTGCCAGTAAGTTTCCAATAATATGTAGTTTTTCACTCGGTGTTGTCGTCCCGATGCCGACGTTGCCAGAAGAATCAATTGTTATTCCAGTTGAAGTTGAAATATCAGAAGAGGGAACGATTTTTAATTTTCCTGATGAAATATCAACTCCTAAGGTGAAATTTGTTGTTGGTGTTGCTCCTGTTCTAAAAGCAATTTGGGGAGAATAAGTTGTAGAAGTTGCAGAAGTGATTGTTAAAATCGGTGAAGTATCTGTTTTGTAGAGTTCTAAAAGGGAAACTGGTGCCGTCATCCCGATGCCGACGTTGCCAGTGTTTGTAATGAAAATTCTGTCAGCATTATTTGTTCTCAAACTTAAAGCATAATTGTCAAGTGTTCCAACAAAAGCATTAGCTCCTGCTTGAATTCCAATGTTTCCTGCAACTGTTAATTTTTGAGAAGGTGCTGTCATCCCGATGCCGACGTTGCCGTTTTGTCCTAATATTGTCAAAACTGCTGCGTCTTGCAATCCGCCATAATCTTTTGCAATTAAGTCATAAGCAATATCTCCTGATGCAGGCGACCTTGAAGTCAACTTCAGATAATACAATTCTGGTTCTACCGATGACCCAGAATATTTCACGATATTTCCTGACGCATCTGGTAAAATCTGTAATTTAGCAGTTGGTGCCGTCGTCCCGATGCCGACGTTGCCAGAAATATAAAGATTATTAGAACCATAAATATCTCCTCCACTAACAGTTAATTTGTATGAAGGTGCCGTCATCCCGATGCCGACGTTGCCTGTTTTATTTTGAATGTAAAAGACAGTTTTTTGTTGTGGTAGTGGTGTTTCTTCTTCTCCAACGCTTGTTGTTGGTTCTGGAGAAGTGTATTTTCTTACTCTAATCCAATCATATTGAAATGAATAAGCACCTCCTACTGAGGACCACATGTTTCCTAAATCAATGTAATAAGTTGCTGAAGGTAATGTATTTGTTGAAGAAGCTGAAGATGCCAATAAATTCCAATTGTCATCGTATATAAATGCTTGTTGGTAGCTTTGAGCAACAATTAATCTATTTTTTAACCAAGTACCAAAACCACTAGAGTAAAAGTTGCTTTTTGTTGCTAATGTAGAATTTCCATCTGCTGTCCTTACTCCAAAAGACCACCCAGCATAATTATCTGCACCGTTAGATAAATATACGCCAGCATAATAATTTCCACTAGAAACAGTGCCATCATATCTTATAACTCCATTTCCTGTTGAATATGCTGGCATTAATCCTCTAACTCCTTGTGTTCCACCTGCATTTACTCTTGCTTCTATTATTATTCCAAACGGGAACGCATTATTACTCTTTATTTGATGATAACCTCCAAGAGTTGATGAAATTGTTATTGTAAAAATGCTATTTGAAACAGACGTTGCTGCACCAGAAGAACCTAAAACTGTCCATTTACTTGTGTTTAAGCTTGTTCCCAAAAAATCGTCAAAGAAATCAAAAGTATTATCTGCGCTACTTAAACTTGTTGCGCTTGGATTTCCATAATAAGCATAAATTGTTTTTGATGAGCTTGCTGGAATTGAAGGAACTTTTACCCAAATTTTTGTTGAAGTTGTATTGCAACCAGATTCTAACCAATAATTTAATAAAGTTGTTCCATCTGAATCAGTAAATCTTATATCTCCACAATCAGATCTCATTTTTCCAGCAGAAATTAAAGAAGCAGTATCTAAAGTTACTAAAACTTGATAATCTGTTAAAGATGAGCCAGTGTTGTTAATAGTTATTAGTTTTCTGTAATCCCAACCAGAATTCCAACCAGGGGGTGGAATCGGAGCCTCAACTTGGAAAGGAACGGTTGTTGTCTCAGTTGTTTTCACATAAAGCCTTGCTGTCGGCTCTGTCATCCCGATGCCAACATTGCCAGCAAAATAGGCAGAGGTTGGAAAAGAAGAAGGAGTTCCTGAAGTTCCTGTAGTTCCAGTATCAGTGTAAGAAGTAGCAGTTGTTTCAAAGTATTGGTCTTCTGCACCAGATGATGTTCCCCTCCAAACTCTGTATTTTGCTGCTCCTGAAACAGAAGACCAAGAAATAACGCAAGCTTCTGAAGTTGCAGAGATTGTGCAAGATACCTCTGAAGATTTTGCAGAAGAGAGGTTGTTTGAATCTAAAGCAGTGACAACATAATAGTAAGTTCCAGTTGCTGAAAAGTTTCCTCCAGTTGTCGTAGCAGCTGTTACATTAGAAGGAGTGGCTAAATATCCAAAAAAGGAAGCACCTCCAGAAACTGTTAATCTTGAACCCGGTGCCGTCGTCCCGATGCCGACATTGCCAGAAATATAAAGATTATTAGAACCATAAATATCTCCTCCACTAACAGTTAATTTGTATGAAGGTGTTGTCGTCCCGATGCCGACGTTGCCAGATAAAATTGCTAATGTAGTCGTCGCAGTAGTTTCCAATTGGCCAATAATTTTTGTGATTTCTTGAACAATTACTTTTCCCAAATCCAAATCGTAGTAGAGGTTTGCACTAAATATCAAACCTGCCACGATGATACCGGGCAAAATAGCTTTTATTAACTTGGAAATTCGGTGGAAATTCATGGAAATATAATGGAAATTCAATTGAAATTCATGGAAATTCAGTGGAAATTCAATGGAAATTCGATTGTTTCTGACGATAGGTGGCGCTGATGAAGTTGTTCAGTTTTACTGCTAAATTTTTGGCGATAGTTTTGTATTTTTTGTAATTTTCTTTGCTAACTTTTCCTCTTTCTTTAAGTAATTCAATCCAATAATCATTTGCTTCACTCAAAGAAGCTCGAGCATTATAGTAAAACTTCGCCCGATCTAAATAATGAAATCGACTATATCCTTCAGCAGTATTCGCTCCAATAGAATCTGTTGCTGTAAGAAATTGATCTCCCATTGTTTTTCTATCTTGCCAATCCAAACAATCATAAATTTCCCAAGCAATTTTCGAGAGCTCTCTCGCTAATCTATAAACCTCCAAATCTTTCAATGGAATAAATTTTTTCTCCATACCAATTGAATTTCTATCGTGTTTCTACCGAATTTCTACTGGATTTCTACGAATTTCTATGGATTTCTACTGAATTTCAATTGAATTTCTATCATATTTCAATCGTTATTATGGAAGCTCATCGTATCCTGCCAAGAAAATCTGATAAATCATAATTTCGCCAGTATCATTTAATTTCATTCTTATCCACCAATCGTCTGTTTCTGTTCCTTGATTCCAACCAGTACAACTGCCGCTTGGCGTTGGAATGCTCGTTGAAATAGTGTAAACGCTTCCTGTCGATGTCGCTCCGGTTGGAGGAACTGTAAGTTCTGCATAACCTCCGGTTGAAGTGGCAACTTGCCAAGTGGAAGTGGCAGTAGCTCCGTATCTTATTACTAATTTGTGAACTCTGCTCGTTCCTGACTCGCAAGAATTTAGAGGATAATTTACGATCGTTCTTGAAATTTGGACATAGCTTGTGGTTGCGGTTTTCACTGGCAAATCAAAACCAAAAATTGGAACCATTTCTCTCAAAACTTGCTTTCCGGAAGCTGCCAAAGGATATTGGTTTCTGTACAAAATGGAATTTCCACTTATTACTAAAGTATCGCTACCCGTTATTACATTTCCATCGTTGCCCCAAAAAGCAATGTATCCTGCAGGGAAGGTTGTAGTGGCTAGAGTAAAGTAATAGGTTCCGGCTGGGACTGCGGGCAAAGTATAAGTGGCATTGGCAGAAAGGGCTGCAATCGTTAAGGCTCCAGCATAACTTCCGGATTTAAACCAGAGAGTGCTTCCTGAAGTTCCAGTGAAACAATCTCCGCTTGCGCAATCACCAACTACGGTAATGTCGCCAAGTCCGGCTGTTGCAAGACTTATCCAGGACAAATTACCAGAAGTGTCTGAAGTTAAAACATAACCACTTTCTGAAGGGGCTGCTGGCCAGAGGTAAGTCACGGTGGAACCAAGAGAACTAGTCGCTCCAAAGCCAACATAGTTTGCGTTGTTGCTGTAAAGTCTCAATTGTCCAGTGTTGTTTGAAGAACCAACGGTTAATATTCTGTTTGTTGCATCAAATGTCAAACTTGGACTCCCTCCTATAGTGTAGGCTCCTGTCATGTATGGAATCTGATTGGCAGTCAATCCAGATGAAGCAAGGATAAAGTAATAAGTTCCAGCTGAAACTGCAGGCAAAGTGTAAGTTGCGTTGGCGCCTCCTGATGCTAATGTTAAGTATCCGTAGACAGTACCTCTTTTAAAGGTAAGAGTATAATTTTCTTGAGCTCCAGTGAAACAATCTCCGCTTGCGCAATCGCCAACTCCAGTAATATCACCAATTCCTCCTGTTCCAGCTGCGACCCAAGACAAATTACCAGAAGTGTCTGAAGTTAAAACATAGCCTGAACCTGTAGGATAATTTGCTGGCCAGGTATAAACTGAAGTCGCAGATAGAGTTGTGGTTGCTTTAAATCCAACATAATAGTTTGTTCCACCAGTAAATCTCAATTCTTGGTTGGCTGCAGATAAGGTCAGAGGTCCAGTGGCAATTGTTGTAGTCGCTAATTTCGATGAACCAACAACTTCAAAAACATAACCTGCGCTTGGATTCTGGGTGGGTGCTCCACCAACTATTAATCCTGCGGTCGCCCTTAACACTCTTGCCACTCTCTGAACTTCTTCAACAATTACTTCGCCAGTGTCGATGTTGTAGTACATATTGGCAGCAATCAAAATTCCAGCAGCAATGACAATTGAAGTGGCAATAAAAAGAAAAGATGTCGTCCTCGTTCCGGGTTCCAGTTTTAATCTCGGCTTGAATATTTCTTTAATTTTTTCTTTGATGCTCATTTTATTTTTTTATTTTTCCCTGAGTCGACCTTTTAAGAATTATTCAGGATGAATAATTCAAAATGCAAAATGCAAATCTCAAAATGACAATTCAAAATTTAAAATTCTTTACAACTTTTTCGACCTTTCATCGTAAGAATTCCTGATGCAATGATATTGGAGATTTCCGTTACTTCTTGAAGTAATTGATCGGTTTCTTCTTTAAGATTTGGCATTGTTTCTTTAATTACTATTAACCAGTATTTCGTTTCATTGGCTGATTTTAGAGCAATTTCGAAATAGCGAATGTAATCTCTTTTTGAGCTTGCAGATTTGGCTTCTATTACATTCGCGCCAATCGAGGTTGAACTTCTAACAAGCTGATCAACAACCGACCAAAGAATTCTTTCTTTTCTTAATCTCTCAGCAAATTTAACTACCCGGACTGAAAATTTAATCAGCCTTTTGAAAAACTCCTCTTTAAATTTTGAATTTTGCATTGTCATTTTGCATTTTGAGATTTAAATTTTGAATTTTCATTGAATTTCATCATAGCAAAGCAAAAAAATGCTAAAGATTCTTAATGAATACTGATTACTTGGAACCTTTACTTTTAAAACCCAATTGTCGTTTGCCAAATTTTGAATTTCATCTTGTAAATGCAAAATTCCAGAATCTAAAGAAGAAAGGTTTTGGCCCAAAAACTCAAAATCAAAATCTGAAAGGCTATCAAAATCTATTCTCCACGTGGAAGAAGCTGTATTGGGAATATTATCTGAAAATTTTATCAATAATGCAAATTTTCTTTGTGAGTTTGGAATTTTTGGTGGCAAAAGTTCTTCTAAAGTTGATGTAGAAAATTTTTTTGTGATTTCCACAAAAGAAGTTGATGCAGTTTGAGCTGGTGAAGAATATTTAAAAATTGGAAAAGACGCTCTCAAAAGTTTGGTTCCCACAGGAATGGTTCCTGTTGGCGGAGGAGCGAAAGTAATGTTTCCCTCTGCATCTGCTGCTGTTAAAATAAATCCAGGTGTTGTTGTGGTTGCAAGCTGAAAAGTCAGGGTTTTCAAACCTGCTGTTGTTAAGAAACCAGAAATATCTAAATCTCCTGCTAAAGTTAATTTTGTCCCTATTTGACTTAAAATCGAATTTGAAAGTGTGTTTGCCCCGGTCCAAATTGGAATGTAGTTTGGAGTACCAGAACCTCCTACTCCTCCCCCTCTTCCAACTATTATTGGAGTGGGGGTGATTACAGGAGGCGAAGGAGGAGCCAGCTGACTTAAACACTTTCCTCCTCCCAAATCAGTGCAAATATCTCCTGTAGCCTGAATTCTTCCTGAAACATGAAGAGGATATTGTGGGTTTGAAATTCCAATTCCCAAGTTTCCAGTGGTAATTAAATTTCCAGCAACTTCTAATTTTCCCCTTGGATTTTGAGTACCAATTCCAACGTTTCCCAAAGCATCAATGGTAATTGCTATTCCATTGAACAAATCTAAAATTGAAGAATTCGAAAGGGTTCTTGGTCCTGAAAATTTTGCTAACCTGTTTGTTGTTCCTCCTGCGCTCGTTACTTCTTCTCTCAAACCGAAACAATTTCCAGTAGAAAGACAAACAATTCCAGATTGGTCTGGAAAAGTATAAGTTCTGTCTGCAGTCAAAGCTTGTGTGGAAAGAGTTGCTTTTAAATCTCCTTTTGTGATCACAAAATTTGGAGCTTCCATTGAATCTGAAGCTCTAAAGATTGGAGATAAAATTTCTTTCGAAACGCTCAAGGAGTCTTCGATTGCAGTTTCCGCATTAATTGTTAAATAAGGTTCTACATTAAGGAAATTTGAAAACATTCCTTCGGTCGAAACTTTTTCATTGCTACCTTGAAGTTCTCTTGTCAATTGAGCCAAAGGAGCTATTGAATTACTCAAAGAAGAAAAGTATAAAAACGTCTTTTTAAAATCCATATCATTTAAAAGCCAAATTGAAACAAATCCAAAAATTAAAATTGAAAAAATTATCAAAGGCATTTTTGCAAAGTATCTTTTCTCAATTTCTTTTGAAGGTTCAATTTCAATTTTGGGTAGTTCTACAGTTTTTTCTTTTAATTCAAAAATTTTTTCTTTCTCACTGTTTTTCTCTTCCATTTCTTTTTTAATTTCCAAGATTGTTTTCCCCTCTTTTATTTTTCTGTCGATTTCAAAAAGCCTCCAAATTATCTCTTCAGGATAGGCTCCTTCTGGCTTCCCATTTTTCTTGAAAATTTTTCTTTGGGCGTTCGGCAAGAGTCCAAGTTTAACATAATATCTTATTCTATTTTTAGGGTCGGCTTTTCCAAAATCAACTCCTAACTTTTTCGTTCTTTCTATTAGCTCATTAATACTTATTAACTTTTCTTTGTTGTTTTTCATCTTTAAATTTTTATAATTTCCGTGACGGAATTTAGAAAGGATATTACTTAATTTTAAGTCAACCAAAATTTCTTGTCAAGTGTGAATTTTTTAAAAAATTTTTGAAAAAAATTTTTTTGAAACGTTTTTGAAAAATTTTAAACTATAAATTTTTCGCTCAAAATTTTGAAAATGAAGATTGTATTTAAGAATTTCATAAAACTTTTTATTTTCAAAAAAACTGAAAAATTCCGTAATGGAAATTCAATTTATTTTTAAGATAAAATTTCGAAATTCCTTCGCATTTCAGTGAAATCTTAAAAAGAATGTTTTTTAATTCTACTGATTTTTTTTCTTTTGATTTTTTAAACATAAAAAATGTTTTGAAAAATTTTTTTTATTTGTTAAAATTTTTCAATGGAAAAGTGGTATTTGTTTCTCATTTTCTTTCTAATTTTAATTTTCCAAATTTCTTTTTCTCAAACAGCTCCCTCAATCGCTCAAAATTTAGAAATTAAAGAAGAAAATGTCCAAAAAGGAGAGATTCTTTGCGTTAAAAAAGAAGGAATTTTTCGTTGTGATACACCTTATGATGAAAACATCGTTGGAGTTTTAGGAGAAAGACCAATTTTAGTCTTTGGCAAAAAAGCTACTACATCTTTGCCGGTAATCTCTTATGGAGAAGCTTTAGTCAAAGTTTCAACTCAAAACGGAAAAATCAAAAGAGGAGATTTTATCACCTCTTCTAACAAACCCGGCGTAGGACAAAAAGCAACTGAGACTGGTTTTGTTTTAGGAAAAGCTTTGCAAGATTTTGACAAAGAAGAAGGATTGGTTTTAGTTTTTGTAAATCCGCAAGTAATTAACCTTTCTTTGTTTCAAAAAAAACCAGAAGTTGGAGGAATAATTCAAGAAATACTTTCCGGATTAAAAATTGAAAAAAACATTCCAGAGGTTTTACGTTATGTTTTTGCAATAATTTTGGCAGGAATGAGCTTTTTGTTTGGTTTTTTATTTTTCGCAAGAACTTTAAGAGAAGGAATTGCTGGAATTAGTAGAAATCCTCTGGCAAAAGAAAGTATTCAATCTGCGATGATTTTAAATTTAATTGGAATTTCGATTTTAACTTTAGCTGGAATTGGCTTGGCTTTATTTGTTATATTTTTTTAAAGAAAAAACATGCAAGAAAACCAGATTTTAGCCTATCTTCTCTCGAGTTTTTTAGTTCTTTCGATAGTTTTAATCTTAATAAAAATTTCAAAAAAAGAAAAAATTGAAATAGAAAACTCTGATTTAAAAATTTCTCAAAAATTAGAAAGCTTTCTCGATCAAACAATAAAAGAAGAGCTTAAAAATTTTTTGCCAAAAATCGAAAAGAAAATTGTCGATGAATTTTTAAAACAAGAAAACGAGCAAATAAACGTAATCTATCAAAAAGCCTCAGAAATAATGGATCGACAAAAGAGAGAAATTTCCCTTTTTTATCAAGTGTTAAAAGAAAAAAGAGAAAGCTTTGAAAAAGCAATAAAAAAAGAAACTGAAGATTTTATCTATTCTTTGCTTAAACAAAAAGAAGAAATTTCAAAAAAAATTGATGAAATTTACAAAATTTTGGAAAAAGAAAAAGATGAAGTAGCAAAGGAAATGAAATCGAAAAGTGAAAATTTAGTAGAAGATTTTAGCAGAAAAATTTCTCAAATTTTAAATTCTCTTTTTGAAGAAATCAAGTTGAAAATTTCAGAAAAAGAAAATGAAATTGAAAATTACAAAAGAAAAAAATTGGAAGAAATTGACAGAGAGATTTATCGAATAATAATCGATGTAGCAAAAAAAACAATAGGGAAATCGATAGATATTAGCACTCATGAAAAATTAGTGATGGAAGCTTTAGAAAAAGCAAAAAAAGAAAAATTTTTTTAAAAAATGGAAAAATTTTTAGAAAAATTGACAGATAAAATTATCACAAAAGAAGATTTAATTTCTTTTTTAGATCAAATAGAAATTGCAAAAAGTTTTCTTTTTCAACATCCTGAAATTTCTCTGTCAGAAAAATTAAAGGGAAAAGTAAGCGAAAGTTTCAGAAAAGAAATTGCTAATTTAGAGGAAAAAGAAAAATATCTTTCTGTAGCAGAATTTTCAGAATTCTTTGATCTTTTAAAAAAGAATCTTTTAAAAATCCCAATAGTAAAATTGGAAATTGCTTTTGAACCTAGAGAAAATTTTATTTCAGAAATAAACGAATGGTTTAAGAAAAATTTGGGAAAGAAAGTGATTTTGGATATTTTTGTTAATCCAAAAATCGTGGGTGGAGCTAAAATAGAATATCAAGGAAAATGGAAAAATTACTCTTTAGCAAAAAAAATCGAAAAAATTCATGAATGAGTTCCAAGAATACTTAGAAAAAACAGAAGAAATTGGAAAAATAGTAAAAGTTTCGAATTTTCTTTTGGAGGTTTCGGGTTTGCCTTCTCTAAAAATAAACGAAATGATAATTACCGAAAGTGGAGCCAAAGGAATTGCTTTTTCTTTAGAAAAAGAGATAGTTAAAATTTTAAGTTTTGAGGAAAAATTATTAAAACCTGGAGAGTTTGTAGTAAGAACAGGAGAAACTTTTAAAATTCCAGTTTCAGATGGGCTTTTGGGAAGAATTTTAACCCCTCTTTTGCAACCAATAGATGATTTAGAACCTGTGTTTGGAGAAAAAAAATATTTAGAAATTTATAGAGAAGTTCCTGGAATTATACAAAGAAAAAGAGTAAAAAGGCCTCTGGAAACAGGTATTGCGATAGTAGATTTTTTAGTGCCCATAGGCCATGGTCAAAGAGAATTAGTAATTGGGGATCCAAAAACAGGAAAAACCACTTTTTTATTGCAAACTATGGTAAACCAAGCTAAAGAAGGAACAGTTTGTATTTATGTTGGAATTGGAAAAGAAATTTCTGCGATAAAATTTGTTGAAGAATATTTAAAAGAAAAAAATGTTTTTGAAAAAGTAATAATGATTGTGAGTTTTGGAAGAGATTCGCCTGTTCTAAATTATTTTGCTCCTTTTTCTGGAATGACAGTCGCAGAATATTTTAGAGATAAAGGAAAAAATACTATTTTAATTTTAGATGATTTAACTTCTCATGCTAAATTTTATAGAGAAATTTCTCTTTTAGCAAAAAAAATTCCGGGAAGATCATGTTATCCAGGTGATGTATTCCATATTCAAGCTCAACTTTTAGAAAGAGCAGGGAACGTAAAAAATGAATTTGGAGAAGTAAGTATTACCGCTTTACCAGTTGCAGAAACTTTGGAAAACGACATTTCAGGTTATATTCAAACAAACCTTATGGCAATGACAGATGGGCACATTTTTTTTGATAGCGACGAATTTAAAAAAGGAAAAAGGCCTGCAATCAATCCTTTTTTATCGGTTTCAAGAGTAGGAAATCAAACGAAAACTAAAATTGAAAGAGAAATGGCAGATTTAATAAGGAAAAGTTTAATTGAATATCAAAAAGCTTTGACTGTGGTCCAGTTTGGAGTGGAACTTTCTCCTAAAACAAAAAAGATTTTAGAAAATGGAAGAAAAATAGAAATTTTATTCGACCAAGACCCAGAAACTTTGATTCCCTATTCTTTAAGGATTTTTCTTTTTGGCCTTTTGTTTTTTGGTTTTTTTGATGGAAAGCCTAATGATTTAGTAAAATTAGAAAAGCAAGAAATAATAAAAAACTATTACCAAGGAAAATTAAAAGAGATAGAAGAAATTAAAATGATGGAAAGTTTGAAAGAATTAAATTTTTTTATTGAAATTATCTTGCCAAAAATTAGAAAACTTTTGCAGAAGTTTTAATAATTAATAAATTTTATGTTAGTTTTAAAAAAAATCAAAGAAACTTTAAAAACGATATTTTATATCGAAACGATCGCTCAAGTCTATCAAGAAATAGCACAAATCAAAATGAATCAAATTAGAAAAAGCGTGTTAAAAACTAGAGAATTTATTGAAGAACTTTTAGAAATTTACGGGACTATAAAATCTGCTTATCCCGCTAAAATTTACCCTAGAAAAAAAGAGAGAGTAGTAGTTTTTCTTTCTTCAAATGAGAGGTTTTATGGGAAATTAATCTTTGACATTTGGAAAGAAGCTGAAAAATATTTATCAGAAAAAAAAGCAATTTTAGCGGTCGTAGGAAAAATGGGAAAATATTTAGTAGAAAAAAGTTTTCTCAATTTAAAATTTCGTTATTTTGACTTAGACGATGAAAATCCTGAGATTAAAGATATCAGAAAAATTTTTGATTTTATAAAAAATTTTGAAGAAATTTTAATTTTTCATGGAAAGTTTAAAACAGTTTTGACCCAACAAGTCGCAATCACAAACATTTCTGGAATAGAAATTGAAAAAGAAAAATTAACAGAAAAAAAAACTTATCTCTTTGAACCTTCTCCAGAGGAAGTTTTAAAATTTTTTGAAGAAGAGCTGTTGTTTTCTTTTTTTTACCAAACTCTTTGGGAACATCAACTTTCAAGATATGCCACAAGAATGATTGCAATGCACCAGGCTCAAGAAAATGCAAAAAAATTAAAAGAAACAATAAAAAAGAAAGAAGAAAAAATTAAAAGAAAAATTTATAATAAAAAACAAATTGAACAAATTTTTTCCCAAAAATTATGGATTTAGAAAAAGGAAAAGTAGTAGCAGTAAAAGGAGAGATAGTAGAGGTAGAGTTTTATAAAAACTTTCCGTTTATAAAAGAAATTTTAATTTTAGAAAAGGATCCTTCTATTTTTTTAGAAGTTTACAAGTCCTCGAAAAAGAACTGTTTTTACTGTTTTTGTCTTTCTGACCCTTCAAAAATTTCAAGAGGAGATAGAGTAGAAAGAACTAGGAAATTTTTTGAAATTCCAGTAAGAAAGGAATTGTTAGGAAGGGTGATTGATATTTTTGGAAATCCTTTGGATGAAGGACCCAAAATTGAAACCAGAGAAAAAAAAGAAATTTGGGGCACTCCCCCACCTTATCAAGAAATTGTACCAGGAAGAGAAATAATTGAAACGGGAATAAAAGTGATTGATTTTTTCGTTCCTTTAATAAAGGGCGAAGAATTGGGGATTTTTGGAGGAGCTGGAGTAGGAAAAACTGTTTTACTCTTGGAATTAATGCACAATCTTTGTTTTTTAAAAAAAGAGTATGCAATTTTTGCAGGAATTGGAGAAAGAATAAGAGAAGGACATGAACTTTATGAAACCTTAAAAAACACAAATATTTTACCTCGGATAAGTTTGATTTTTGGACAAATGAACGAACCTGCGACGATAAGGTTTAAAGTAGGTTTTGTGGGGGCCACTTTAGCTGAATACTTTAGAGATGAGTTAAAAAAGAATGTTTTCGTGTTTATCGATAATGTTTATAGATTTTTGCAAGCAGGAAATGAAATTTCAGTAATGCTTGAGGAAATTCCTTCAGAGGATGGTTACCAAGCTACTCTTTATAGTGAAATTTCATCTTTAGAAGAAAGATTAGTTTCAACGAAAAACGGAACGATAACGAGCATTCAAGCTGTTTATGTACCCGCAGACGACATTACCGACTCTGGAGTTCAAGCAATCTTACCTTATTTTGATTCTGTAATAATTCTGTCTCGAGAGGTTTACCAAGAAGGAAGATTTCCTGCGGTTGATATTTTAGATTCTTCGTCCTCTGCTATTAATCCTTCTATTTTAGGAAAAGAGCATTATGAACTTTTAATTGAAGCAAAAAGAATTTTGGAACAATATAAAAACTTAGAACAAATTGTTACCATCATTGGAGAGTCAGAACTTTCATTAGAAAACAGAAAAATTTACCATCGAGCAAGAAAAATTTTAAATTTCATGACTCAAAATTTCTTTACCACTCAAGAGCAAACAGGTCTTCCAGGAAAGTACTTCTCAAAATCTGAAACCATTGAAGGAGTGAAAGCAATTTTAGAAGGAAGATATGACAATTTACCAGATGAAGCTTTTTTGTTTTTGGGAAGATTGAAAGATTTAAAATTATAAAATTTTATGAAAGAGGAATATTTAGAAGTGAAAGTTTTTTGTTCTCCGATTTTGAAAACTGAAAATTTTTCAGGATTGGCAAGGTCGGTTTCTTCAAAAAACAGATTGGGTAATTTTGACATTTTGCCAAAACATATAAATTTTATCACCTTAATTTTTGACGAGTTAATAATCCAAACCCAAGAAAAAAGAAAAATCGTTTACAAATTCCAAAGAGGAGTCTTGGAAGTAAACGAAAATAAAGTTAAAATATTTTTGGGCGTATGAAAGAAAAAATTTTTATAATTGAAGACGACGCTTCGACGTTAACGCTTCTTGAAGAAGGGTTAAAAATGGAAAATTTTGAAACAGATCATGCCACCTCCGGAAAGGAAGCTTTAGAAAAAATTGAAGAAATCAAAAATGGAATGAGAGAAAAACCGGATTTAGTTTTGTTAGATATTCTTTTGCCAGATATCAGCGGAGTTGAAATTTTGAAAGCAATAAGAAAGAATCCGCAAACGAGCGACCTTAAAGTTTTCGCTTTTACGAATTTTAGCAATCCTGAATTAAATCAAAAATTAATCCAAGAAGGTGTAGATAAGATCTTGCTAAAAGCTGATGTTTCTTTGAACCAATTATCAGAAATAATAAGAGAGGATTTAAAATAAAAATGGAAAAATTGAATGCTTTTTTTGAAATATTGTTTTTCATTTTTTCTTTTTTTTGGATATTTTCTTTTTATTTTTGTTTTTTTCCTTCTTTTTTTAATATTCACTTTTGGTCCAAAATAAATTTTGTTCTTAGTTTCTTTTTTTGGATCTTAACGCTGTTTTCAATATCTTTCTTAAAAAAAACTCACTTTAAAAAAATAGTTTTTTTGTTAACAATCTTTTTAATTTTGTTCTTAATCTCTTTTTTGAAAATTTCTTCGTTTTCTTTTTTGTCAATTTTAAGTCTTTCTCTTTTCTTTATGTTTCTTTTGTGGACGGTTGCTTTAATTTATGAAAAGTTTTTTTTAAATCTCAAAGATTTAAACATAATTTATTTTTTAATCGTTCTTGGGATTTTTATTGTTTTTAATGTGATTTTTTATCTTTTATTTCTTAACAATTTTGTAAGAGAAAATCAAATATTTTGGGGTCCTATTGTTTCTTTTTTATTAATTGGTTTGTCGACTTCTACTTTAAAAAATACTTTTTTTGAAATTAAACTTTTTTTAATTCGAATTGGAATCGTTATTGTTTTAGCTTTGTTTTCTTTATTATTTGTCTCTTTGACAGATAACTTTTCTAAAATTTTGACTTTTTTATCTCTTTTGGTGTTTTTAATTTTTGCCTGGCAATTCGAAAATAATATGATTTTTGAAACAGAAAGAAAAAAAGAATTTGAAAAAATTTTAAAAGAACAAAAAGAACTTTTAGAAGCGAAAGAGCAATTTATTTTGTCAATTCAACACCATCTCAGAACTCCTTTAGGACCACTAAGAGAATATTTAAATAGAATTTTACAAGGATTTTATGGAAATTTAGACAATCCTGTGATTAAAAAAAGGCTCATTGAAGTAAAGAAATTAGCAGACGATGTTTACGCATTAGTGGAACAGTTAATCGAAATTCAAAAATATAAAACTAAAAGAGATAGTATAAAATTGGAAAAATGCCAAATTGAAGAAATCATAGAAAGCGTAGTTAATCAATTTTTACTTTTGGCACAAGAAAAAGGTTTATATTTAGAATATGAAAAAACTCCTTTGCCTTCTGTGGAAATTGATAGAAAAAAAATTAAAGAAGCAATTTTTAATTTAGTGGATAACGCAATAAAGTATACAAAAACAGGAGGAGTAAAAATTAAAACTAAAATCGAAGATAAAAAATTAAAAATTGAAATTTCAGATACCGGCATTGGAATGGAAAAAGAAGAAATAGAAAAATTTTTAAAAGGCACCCTTTTTGAAAGAGGAATAGAAGCTAAAAAAATGTACGGACCTGGAAAAGGAATTGGGCTTGCTTTGGCAATCCAATTTGTAGAGGAGCACGGTGGAAAAATATTTGCAAAATCTGAGGGATACGGAAAAGGAACTACCTTTTGGATTGAATTACCTTTAAAGCAATAATATTTTATTTTTTAATTTCTGGAGGAAGCTGAGCTTGAACTTCTTTTTGGGTCAATCCTTCTAAAGCTGGCAATCCCTTTTCAAGATTTTCTAAAATTTTTTTCACTTCTTGATTTTCCGGATTCAATTTCAAAATTTTCTCAAATTCATTTTTAGCTTTTTCTTTTTCACCTTGTTTATCATAAATTAAACCCAGCATGTACATTGCGTTAGAATAATCTGGGTTGATTTTTAAAGCATCTTCAAATTGGGCCTTAGCTTTATCTAAATTTTCTTTTCTCCAATATAGCATCCCTAATTGAAACCTTAACCCGAAATCTTGAGGAGCTGAAATTTCTGCTTTTTCTAATTTATCGATTGCTTCATCTAATTTTCCTTGTTGGTCTAAAGCTACTGCCAAAAGATAATTTGCCACTGGATAGTCTGGTTTCAACTGTAAAGCTTTGTTCAAACTTTCTATTGCTAAATTCAAATTTTCATTCTTTTTTTGTTCGTCTTTTTGTGAGAAACTTTGAGCTAATAAAATATAAACTCTTCCAATCTCGGCAAAAGAAAAAGGAGAAGAAGGTTCTAATTGAATTGCTCTTCTGTAAGATTGCAAGGCTAAATTTTCTGCTCCTTCAATTCCTATTAAATTTTGATAGAAAAATCCTCTCACATTCCAATTAGCAACGTTCATCGGTTCAACACTTATTGCTCGATTAATGGCCTCTGCTCCTCTGGCTACGGTTAAATTTATTTTGTTTCTCTTTTCTTCTAAAGGAATTTTTTGATCTTGAGAAAATGCATTGGCTTGAGTTAAATACAATTGAGAAAGATTTCTCAAATAATTATCCATTAAAGGGTTTAATTTTACTGCGCTTTCTAAAACTTCAATAGATTTGTTCACGTCTGTTAAATTCAAGGATTTTAAAAAATTCACTTCTGCCAAATACCACCTGAGGTTAAAAGCGCCCAATAAAATACTCAAGAACAAAGAAATAGCCAAAACAAAGTTCATCATCATTGTTTTTGAAGAAGTGTTTACGAGAATTTTTGCTTCTTTTTCAGAAAAAAGTAAAACTAAAACTCCTAAAATAAAAAAGAATGAAAACCATAAGACAAAATTGAAAGGATAAAACAAAGAAACATAAATTAAAGTTATAAAACTCAAGCCTATACCCAATTTTATTTCAAATAAATTTTCTTTTTGTAAATTTTTGAAAAAATAATAAAGCGCTATTGCATAAAGTAAAAGTAACCCAAAAATCCCCAAATTTCCTTTTGTCAAAAACCAATCAAAAATTACTGAATGGCCTCTCAAAAATCTTGTTCCCCAAAAAATAGTTTGGTTTAAAAGAGGAGAATGATATTGAGAGTAATCTAAAATAAAAGTAGCAGGCCCTGTACCTAAAATTAAATTCTTAAGATTATTTGAGAAAGCTCCTTTAATAATCTCTATTTCTGAAATAAAACTAAGAGAAATCTCTGGGGGAAGGCTAGGAAACCATTTCAAAGGAACAGAAAAAAAGTAAAAAAATATAGAAATAATAAGGCCTAACATTGAAAGAAAAATTAAAGTCGAACTTATTTTTTTGTCTTTGGAAAGTAAAATAAAGAAAAATAAAATTGCGACGATTAAAGCTCCCCAGGCAGTTTTGAAGTTAACAAAAAGAATGTTGAGAAAAAATACTAAAGAAGCGAGAATAAATAAAGTAAAAAATGATTTAGAAATTTCTTTTATTCTGAACGCGAAAAGTAAAGAAATGGGCAAAAGACAAAGAGAAAAAATTGAAAAAGCGTTTGGATTGCCAACAGTATTAAAAGCAACCGTTTTTGTAATTTGACCTGGTAAAAGAAAAATTTTATAAATTTGGAAAAGGTTAATAATGCCTGATATAAAACCAGAAATAATAAAAATTGTGATTAAAGAAATAATGTCTGATTTTTCTTCAAAAGAGTTTATAATGAGAAATACAAGTAAAATTAATAAAACGAAATTAACAAAACTATCAATATAATCTAAAGAAAGACCTAAAAACGAAGATTTTTTGGAAACTGAGAAAATGGAAGAAATAAAGAGAGAAAAGATAAGAAAAAACAAAGAAAAATAAAAGATTTTTGAACCTCTTAAAATTAATTCTCCTTTTAAAGATGATTTTCCGACCCACCCTATAAGGCTTAAAGCAATTAAAATTTGAGCTAAAATTTCTTTAGGAAAATCGAGATAATTTTGAGTAAAAGGCAAATACAAAAGAGGAACAGAAATTAAAAGTAAATACAAAGAAGTTTTATTTAATTTATCGAAAAAGTTTAACAAGCTCATTTTTAAATTTTATTAAAGACGAATTTTTATTGTCAAGATTGAAAAATTTGTTTTCATAATAAACTTAAAAAATTTTTACATTATCTAATTTTTTGATATAATTTGCACAAAGAAACCAACGCATGAAGATTAAAAAAGAATTTTTATTTTTAATTTTTATTCTTTTTGTGGCCTTCTTTTTTAGGTTTTACAAACTTTCTTTAATTCCACCAGGGCTTTATCCTGATATTGCCATTAATGGAAACGAAGCTTTTTTCAGTTTAAAAAACAAAGATTTTAAAGTTTTTTATTCAGAAAATTATGGAAGGGAAGGATTGATGATGTGGTTGATTGCTCTTTCTTTTAAAATTTTTGGAGTTTCGATCTTTTCAATAAGAGTTGTTTCTGCGATAATTGGAGTTTTAACAATTTTGGGTTTGTACCTTTTAACGAAAGAATTGTTTCGTCAATTTGCTATTTCTAATTTGGAATCTCCAATCAAGATAGCTCTTTTTTCAAGTTTCTTTTTGGCAGTTTCTTTTTGGCACACAAATTTTTCTCGTCTTGGATTTAGAGTAATTTTGCTTCCTTTCGTTTTAGTTTTTTCTTTTTATTTTCTCTTAAAAAGCTATAGAAAAAAATCGATTTTTGACTCGATTTTAGCTGGAATATTTTTTGGATTGGGATTTTATACCTACACTTCCTTTAGAATGGCGGTTTTAATTTTGCCTTTTGTCTTTGTCCCTTTTTGGTTTCTTTATAAAAAAGAGGGTTTTCAAAAAAAATTCTTACTTCTTACTTCTTACTTTTTACTTTTTACTTTTCTCGTTGCCTTACCCATTGGCATTTACTTTTTAAAAAATCCTCAAGATTTCATTTCAAGAACTGCTCCTGTGTCGATTTTCAAAGCAGAAAATCCAATGAAAGAATTCTTTAAATCTCTTATTTTACATTTGGGAATGTTTAATTTTTATGGCGATCCGAATTGGAGGCACAATTTTTCAGGAAAACCAATGCTATTCTGGCCAGTTGGAATTTTGTTTTTAATTGGCTTTTTCATTTCAATAAAAGCGACAATATTCTCGATAAAAAATAAAACCTTCCGTCTTCCGTCTTCCTACTTCCTACTTCTCGCTTGGTTTTTCATTATGCTTTTGCCAGGAATTTTGACCAGAGAAGGACTCCCTCATTCTTTAAGGGTTGCGGGAACAATTCCTCCTGTTTTTATTTTTTCTGGTTTGGGTGCTTTTTGGGTTTATCAAATTTTAGAGAAAAAATTAAAAAACAAATTAACTCTTAATGCTTTAATAATTTTCTTTTTGGCATTTGTTTTAATCTCAGAATTTAATGAATACTTTTTAGTTTGGGCTAACAAACCAGAAGTAAAAAGCGAATTCAACCAAGAATATCTAGCAATGGGAGATTATTTGAATTCTTTACCAGAAGATTTTGAAAAATATGTGATTGTTAACAGGGGTGGGGTTCCTGTCTCTTGGGTAAATAATATTCCAATGTCAGCTCAAACATTAATGTTTTTGGAAATTTCAAAATATGGAGAAATAAAAAGCAAGTATTTGTTGCCAGAGGAAATTGAAAAAATTAAAATTGAAAAAAGAGGAGTAATTTTATTGATGGCTCAAAATCAAGAATTGGCAAATAAAATTTCTAATATGTTCCCTCAAGGGAATTGGAGAAGAGAAAAAGATTTTTGGGCGTACGAAGTGAATTTAAAATAATGATCAAAAAAATTCTAAAACATCCTTTATTTTGGATCGTTTTGGTTGGTTTTTTAATAAGGCTTTATGGTTTTCTAACTTTTCCAGTAAAGCACGATGAGATAATAAGTATCTTAAATGGAGTAAAGAAAACCGAAGGCGGTTTAATCAACTTTTTCTTTAAAGCTTCTTTGGTAAATTGTCTTGGAATAACTCCTCTTTATTTTTGGATCGAAAGGTTATTTATAGAAATTTTCGGACAAAATAATATTGGGCTGAGGTTTTTCCCTCTTTTGAGCGGAATCATCACTCCGATTTTAGCTTATTTTGCAGTTAAAAAATATTTTAACGAAAGAATTGCTTTCTTGAGTGCTTTTTTTGTCACTTTTTCCAGTAATTTTATTTGGTCGACTTCCAAGTCGCAATATTTCGAAGTTCTGATTTTACCGATTTTGTTTTTGGTTTTTTATTTCACTTTTTCGAAAAACAAAAATAGGTTTTTCCTCATTTCTTTTTTATTTTTCTTAATCTTTTTCACTTATTTCGGAAAGGCGATGGCTTTATTTTTAACCTTCTTAGCATGGTATTTATTCACTAAAATAGTTGAGCTTTGGTGGGAAAAATCAAATCTCGCCGAAATTAGTAAAGAAGTTTTTCAAATTTTTAGTTCTTTTTCGATTCTTCTTTTTTGGCTTATTCTTTCTCAAATTTTTGTCTTTTCTAAAGCTCCGATTGAGAGCGAGGTGGGTTTGGGAAAAGTAAGCAGCGTTTGGAAAATGATATTTTTAACCACTTTTGGCTATGGAATTACCTCAAAACAATTTTTATCTGGATCTCAAAGGGGTTCTTTCTTGATTTATGACAACATCCACATTTGGCCTACCGAAACTCTACTTTTTATTCCGTTTTTGGTGGGATTAATTCTTGTGTTTAAAAATCTCTTTCGAAATTTAAAGGAAAAAGATATTGAAAGATTTAAAATGAACAGTTTTCTTTTAATCTCGGCAATTTTGCCCCTTTGTTACATTTTCTTTTTAGGAATAATAAGCGCCAGATTTCATTTCCTCTATTTTATCCCTTTTATTATTCTTTCAGCAATTGGACTTGAAAAAATTTTCGATTTGCCAAAAGAAAATAAAACAATTGCTTTCTTAATCTTTTTTGTTTTGTGTGTTTATCTTTCCTATGTAAGTAGTTGGGAAAGTTGGTATTATAAAGTCTTCAATTGGGAAAAATTTTATCTCTTTTTGGGTCTAGCTGTAATTTTCACTTTCCTTTATGCACTGGTAATAAATACCCAAAAAAACCCTGAGGCGGTGAGAAATTTTTTAATTTCTTTTTTCCTCTTTTCTATCGTTTTTCTCAATCTCATCAACGGCCCTTTTGTTTGGGGAAAAAAAGCAGAATGGGAACCTGCTTTCGATAATAAATTAAAGCCCTGTCCTAATTGTTATGCAGAAAAAAGCGAAGAAGAATTAATTAATTTTGCTATAATAAAAAAGAATCCAAAAATTTGTTTGAAATTGCCAGAAAATTACAAAAATATCTGTCTGGAAAAATTTCATGAAATTAAAAAATAAAACAATCATCGGAGTCGTTTTTTTACTTTTTTTGGTAGCGATTTTAGCTCTCTCTAGTTCGATCGATGATTCTGCAACCAGCGATGAACCTCCTCATATTGTTGCTGGTTATTCTTATTTAAAATTCCACGATCTGAGATTGAACCCTGAACACCCACCTCTGGTGAAAGATTTGGCAGCTTTTCCTCTTTTGTTTTTAAAATTAAATTTTCCTCAATCGGACCCTGCCTGGCAACAGCCTGACGGTCCTTATTGGTGGCACCAATTTAATTTGGGTGGAAAATTTTTGTATGAAAGCGGAAACAATCCCGACCAAATTTTGTTTTTTACTCGTTTTCCAATGATTTTGCTTTTAATAATTTGTGGATTTTTTATTTTTAAATTCGCCAGAGATTTTTTTGGAGAAAAAGTCGCAATTTTGGCATTATTTTTATTTTCTTTCTCTCCAACTTTTTTAGCCCACGGAAGGTTTGTCACTACTGATGTTGGTGCTGCCTTTGGAGTAGTTTTGGCAACTTTATACTTTTTAAAAGCATTAAAAAATCCGACTCGGAAAAACATAATTTTGGCAGGAATTGCTTTGGGAATTTCTCAACTTTTGAAATTTTCTTTGATTTTGCTGGTTCCCTTTTTTGTTCTTTTGACTATAATTTGGATCTTAGTTTTTAAAGAATGGAAGAATCCATTAAGAGTTTTAATCTCTTCTTTGGTTTTGTGGATTTTAGTCGTTTGGTTAGTTTACGGAATTCAAATTTACAATTATCCACCAGAAAGGCAACTGAGAGATACAAAAATGAATTTGGAATCTTTTTCTGGAGGTTCCTCTTCAATAAAAGAAACTTGTCTTCTGCCAACTTCGATTCAGAAAATAAAAAGATGCCCTGCAGAAATTGTAATTTGGGCTTCGGACAAACCAATAATTAGGCCTTTGGCACATTATGGTTTAGGACTTTTGATGGTATTTCAAAGAGCTTCTGGTGGACATACTACTTACTTTCTCGGTGAAGTTTCGGCTGCTGGTTGGAAAAATTATTTTCCGATTGTTTATTTAATTAAAGAGCCTTTAGCATTTCATATTTTGTGGATTTTGGCTTTATGCTATTTTGTCTTAAAAATTCCAGAACCATTTTGGAAGAAACCAATTTTTAGATTTAAAAATTTTATTAAAGAGCACTTTGTCGAATTTTCAATGGCACTTTGGCTTTTAATTTATTGGGCAACTTCGATTAAATCGAATTTAAACATCGGAGTAAGACATTTATTGCCCGTTTTCCCCTTTACCATAATTTTGACTGCAAAAGGTATCGTTTTTTGGCTCGAAAACACAAAATACAAAAAATTGGCTTTTTCTCTTTTGACAATTTTGCTTTTGTGGCAGGCAATTTCTGTTTTGAAAGTCTATCCTCACTTTTTAGCTTATGCCAACGAAATTGTTGGAGGTCCAAATAAGGTTTATCGCTGTACCGTTGATTCAAACTTAGATTGGGGACAAGATCTAAAGAGATTGAAAAAATGGGTTGAAAAAAACAAAATTGAGAAAATTTATCTTGATTATTTTGGAGGTGGAAATCCAAAGTATTATTTGGGTGAAAAATATGAAAGTTGGTGGGGACAAAGGGATCCAAAAGAAATCTCCAAAGGATCTTTTTTGGCAGTGTCTGCTACCGCTTTGCAAAGTGGAAGAGGAGTTCCTGGAAAAGGTTTTGATCAACCAACAGGATATTATCTTTGGCTTGATCATCAAAAACTCATTAAAAAAATTGGCTATTCAATTTTCGTTTACAAAATTGAGTGAGATTATTTTTCTACACACTCGTTGAATTTTTTTACCTCAAAGTTGTATTTTTCAATCTCAGAAAGAGTTTCTTTTAATAAAGAATTGTAATCTGAAACCAATAAATTGTATTCTTCAATTTTTTGTGAATCTTTTGTTTTTTCTGCCTCTTCTTTCAAAGATTTCAATTTTTCTTCCATTTCTTTGAGTTGAGCGATATTTTTCTTAATTTGAGATCTCGTTTCTTCTGAAGGTTTTTCGCAAGCTAAAAGAGGTTTCCCAAAATGTTGTACTGCAATCCAAACTTTTTTTCCTTGAAAAATTCCTTCTTTTACCGCTACTCCAATTTCTTGATATCTTGGGTTTAAAATGTTTTCTCTGTGTCCTGGGCTTTGCATCCAACCTTCAACTACTTCTTTATCGTTTTCAAAATTTCCCATAGCCAAATTTTCACCAACCACAATGTATTCGTAATTTACTTTTTCCATTAAATCTTCAAGATTCTCTCCTGTTGGGGAATCGTGCGAAAAATACTGTTTTTCAAACATATCTTCGAGTTTCATTTTTGCACTCAAATTCAAAATTTCGCTCTCTTTTAAAGCTTTAAAACCAAACTTTTCTCTTTGAGCGTTAGTTTGAGAGATAATTCCTTCTTTGGTTAAAATTCCTTCAATAGCTTTTTCTTTCTCGAGTTTAACAAAAGGCTTTGGAATTAAAATTTCTTTTTTTGGTTGTTTAGCTGGAGGCAATATCTCTTTTTCTGCAGATTCTTTTAATTTTTCTATCCCTGATTTAATCTCTTTTGTTTGAGTTAAGAGAGGCTCTAAAGTTTTTTCAAATTCTGGTTTGTGTTGTTGAATTAAAAAATCAATGTAAAATAGGGTGCCAAAAGTCATTAAAATCCAGAAAATAAATTTAAAAAATTTCTCTAACATTGAGAAGTTTTTTGTGGCCCCAAGGGGATTCGAACCCCTATTTTCAGCTTGAGAAACTGACGTCCTCGCCATTAGACGATGGGGCCAAAGTAATAAAAATTTTATTAATAAAATTTAAAAAATTCAAGAAAAGTTAATTTGACAATTAACTTTATTTATTGATAAAATATTGAATTATGAAAATTGCTGAAATTGCTAAAAACTCGACATTCCTTTCTCAATCATTCAAAAAGAAAGTGTAAAAAGCTTTTTAGAAAAAAAACTTTTAGAAGTAAAAACTGAGCTTTTTCTTTTGGCTAATAAATACGGAGTAAAAAGTATTAAAGAATTCGATAGATTAATTAAAACTGGAAAAATTCATGAAACTTCTGAGACTCGAGAAGATTTTTTTAAGTTTGATTACTTAGAAGATAAACGTAAAACTTTTGAAAAAATTCTTAAATCTTTAGAGTAATGAAATTAGAAGAATTGAAATATCTCATTGAAGATCGGTTTTTAGACATTGTTGTTAAAATTTTACAACCTTCCCTTGAAAAGCTTCGTTTGATACTAAAAGATGGAAGCTTTATTGATATTCGCATATCTCAAAGATTTAAAAATCGTTTTGATTTTTATTGGGAAAGAAGGCATATAGATAACACCATTTATAGATACGATAATTTTCCAGATCTCAAGTTTAAAAATCTCAAAACTTTTCCTTATCATTTTCATAAAAAGAAAGAAAATAAAGTTGAAAATTCTCCTTTCAGAAAAAAATTGCCCTATGCTTTTATCGATTTTATGGAATTTGTTCGAAAAGAAATGAATAAAAAATCTTGATTTCTTTTGGGTTTTAAATTATTATCATTATAATATATGGAAAACAACTTTAGCGTCGTTGAAAAAATAAACGAATTTTATATTGAACTGGAAAAACTAAAGCAAGAAAAAGATAGAATAAAAATTTGGATTAGTGAAGTGGGAAAATGTCCTCGGGGAATATTTTTTAAATTCAAAAAAGCTCCAAAAGCTGAGATTGAACCTGAAAAATTGAGAATTTTTGAAGACGGTCATTTTTTACAACAAAAAATTTTAAGAGCCTTGAGCGCAAAAGGACTGCTAAGAGCGACCGAGATTCCTATTCCTTCTCACGAATTCATAGCAGGAAAAGCAGATGCTATAATTTCTGATTCAGAAGGAATTCCTTATGTGCTTGAAGTAAAAAGTATTTCAGGAAGAATAAATTTTCAAAAACTAAATCCAAGATCAATTTTTCCTCAACATATTTATCAACTTCAGCTTTATTTACATTTTTTTAAAATCAAAAAGGGAATTTTGCTTTACATTAATAAAGATACTCAAGAGTTAAAAGAATTTATTTTTGATTATCAACCCGAAGAAGTTGAAAAGCTTTTAGATTGGGCCTCTAAATTAAAACGTAAAATAGAAGAAAACATCATTCCTTTAAGATTGCCGAATTGGCCTAAAGAGTGGGAATGTCAAAGTTGTGTATTTAGTGAAATTTGCAAATTAGTCGGTGAAAATGAAATGAAGTGGGAAGAATTTTTAAGAAAAATAGAAACTGAAGGAAATTCAATAGAGGGAATCTGAAATAAAAAGCTTATCTTTATCTAAAACTAAAATCTGATTTTTTGAATTCATCGCCAATTTTGGGTTTTCAAATTTTGCAATTTCATAAAAGTTTGATTTATCTCTGGTATCAGTTTCCAAGATAATGATTTTTCCAGAAAGAGCAAAAACGATGTAATTTTCATTTAAAAAAACCGCGTCTTGAATCTCTTCTGTCGTTCTAAACAAAAGTTTTTTCCCTCCAGGGTTTATTTCCCAAATTTCTTTTTGAGAAAAAACTAAAATTTTTTCTCCTTTTTCGTCCCAACCCAAAAAATTTTCTAAAATTTTTTCTTTTCCTTTATCAAAAGAAAACAAAAACACATCTTTCCTTTCCAGAAAAACCTCAAAATCTCCAATTTTTTTGGGAAAATAAGTTTTGTTTTGGCATTCTTTAGATTGCGGAAAAAGAAATTCACAGGGAATGAGATTTTTTTGTACTTTTTTTAAAAAAAATTCTTCTTTTTTTTCTGATTCTTTAAAATTTATTTTTTCTGGAAACAAAATCACTCCTAAAACTTCAGTAACTTTTCCTTCTT
>Ga0080004_1238152_pt1 | contig 26199 bp, 25 predicted proteins | sample WasSprMetagenome_FD_69207 | JGI IMG/M metagenome (GOLD analysis project Ga0080004, IMG submission 69207) | Sulfidic aquatic microbial communities from Washburn Spring, Yellowstone National Park, USA - WS (SPADES assembly) (version 2) | ecosystem: Environmental > Aquatic > Thermal springs > Hot...
AGGACCTATTAAACCAATTGTGTCTCCTTTTTCTAACTTTCTTGGTTTTATTAAGTGCATATTTTCTCTAATTTTATTCTCTTTTCAAAAGAATTTTACAATTTGGACAAATTAAACTTGAGCAAGGAACACCGCGTTGATGCTCAACTCTATAGCCACACCTAGGGCAGATGCAAAACCCCACTGGCCCCCTACCTTTTGCTTCTTTTATCTCTTCTTTAAATCTACCTCTTCTTTGCCAACCCAAACCTTTTCCTAAACCAAAGGTAGGCCTATAAAACCCTGCCTCGACTTCATGGCTTTTTATCTGAATTGCAACATAAACTAAATTTTTAATCTCTTCCATTAATCTTTTTCTTAAGCTTTCTGAGATTTTTGTTGCTGTATCAACATCTAAATTTTTTGGTAAATTAATTTCTAAATTGGCAGTAAAGGCAGAACCTTTCTTTTGGGTTTTTAAATCTGAAATTTCTATTCCCTGAGATTTTGCAATTTCTTTTATTTTTTCTTCAATCTCTGGTGGTGCTGAAACATCAAGCAAAGAATCAACTGCTTCTTTCCCAATCGAAAACGATTCTTTAATAATGTAAAGTCCGATCAAAAAGGCTAAAACTGAATCGGTATAAAGCCAATATTTATTTAAAAATAAACCTACAAAAACTACTAAAGAAGTAAAAACATCAACCCTTGAGTGAACCCCATCTGAAATTAAAGCTACTGAATTTTCTTTTTGTCCAAAATGAATTTTTAATCTTGCCATTATCTCATTAACTATTGCTGAAAAAATCATAATAGAAAAAGCTAGGGTTGGAATTTTTATCAAAGAAGGATTTTTTAATTTTTGATATGCCTCAAAAATAATCGCTGATCCTGTCCCGAATAAAATCAAAGTAATTAAAAACCCTGCTAAAACTTCAAATTTGAAATGACCATAGGGATGTTTTTTATCAGCTGGCTTTTTTGAAATTTTAATTCCAAGAAATGAAATTCCAGAAGAAAAAACATCCATAAAAGAGTGAATACCTTCTGCTAAAACAGATGAAGAATTTGAAATAATACCAACAGAGATTTTCCCTCCAGCCAAAATTATATTTGCTAATATTGATATTTTTGCAATTTTTTCGCTCATTTTATTTTTTAATTTTAACTCAAATTTAATAAAATAATAATGATGAAAAGATTAATTTTGGTTTTAATAATTTTCTCGATAGCAAAGTTTTCTTTTGCTCAAGGTTTGTCATTTGGAACTCCAAGAGTTTTACATCTCCATCCAATTCCATGTTTAAATGGTGGTTTTATGATATGGATTCAATCGCCATTTCCATCTATAATTCCTCCTGGTCCATATTATGTCCCCATTGGCTCTAATAGATATATGAATTTTATTTTCCCACCATTTCCTGGTACAAAAATGTTAGGATGGTATATTCCTGGAGGAGTATGTATACAACCAGGATTTCCATCTCCAATCCCTGTTTATACAATCGGCACAGTAACTGGCTATGGTTCTGCTTTAGGGTTTTAGTTATTTAAAAATATTTCTATAAAGTTTTTCATAAAAAGGAATTGCGTCTTCATATTCTGGTAAAAATTTTTTTAAAATGCTTCTTAGCTCATCTAATGGAACATAATCTTCTAATGGTATAGAAAAACCTGGCCTTGCCATATTCTTAAAAACAAAATATATATAATTTCTTATTCCATTATTTGCAATCTCAAATCCATCAATATCTTCCCAACTATAAAAATTTCCATTATAATCAATTCCCTTTTTGTTTATAGTTATTCTTATAATATCTGGTTCATAAAAAATTGGATGAAAGAAAAATATTAATCCCATAAAAGCAATAATCAAAAATAAAAAATCTTTAACTATTATAGAATAAATAATTGAACCAGAAACAACTAATCCCCAAAACAATGCCCACAAAGGATCATCGTAAGGATCTTCATAGTGAGAAACAGTTTCCCACTTGAATTCAAATTCCGGAATATGTTCTGTTTTTGCCATTTATAATATAATATAATTATAAAATGAAGTACGATTTTAGAAAAATTGAAAAAAAGTGGCAAAAGATTTGGAGTAAAAATAATTTTAAAATTTGGCATTGCGAAGTTTCTAAAAATAAACCTAAAAAATATGTTTTAGATATGTTCCCATATCCATCTGGAGAAGGACTCCACGTTGGTCATTTAGAAGGATACACTGGCTCTGATATCATAACAAGGTTCTACAGAATGAATGGATACAATGTCTTGCACCCTATGGGTTGGGATGCTTTTGGTTTACCTGCTGAAAACTATGCTATAAAGATGAAAAAAAATCCTATGCAATTTGTTCCTAAAAATATAAAAAGATACAAAAAACAAATGAATATGGTTGGATTAAGCTTTGACTGGCAAAGAGAAATTAACACAACTGACCCTGAATATTACAAATGGACCCAATGGATGTTTTTAAAAATGTATGAAAAAGGATTAGTATATGAAAAAGAGGCTCCTGTAAACTATTGCCCATCATGCAACACAGGATTAGCAAACGAAGAAGTTGTAAACGGAAGATGTGAAAGATGCGGTGCAAAAACTGAAATTAGAAATTTAAAACAATGGCACATAAAAATAACTCAATATGCTGATAGACTATTAGAAGACTTAGAAGAATTAGACTGGCCAGAAAACATTAAAGAAATGCAAAAAAATTGGATTGGTAAAAGTGAAGGATATGAAGTAGATTTTGAGGTTTTAGATAAAGATTATAAAATAAAAATTTTCACATCAAGACTTGATACTATTTATGGAGTAACATTCATTGTATTAGCACCAGAACATCCATTAGCACTAAACATTGCCTCAAGAGACTATTACTTTGACGTTGAAGAATACATAAACAAAGCAACACAACAAAGAGAATTAGAAAGAAAAATAGGAGAAGAAATAACAGGAGTATTCACAGGCTCTTATGCTATTCATCCACTAACAAAACAAAAAATACCTATTTGGATAAGTGACTATGTTTTACCACACTATGCAACAGGAGCAATTATGGCAGTTCCTGCCCATGACTCAAGAGACTACAAATTTGCAAAAAAATTTTCATTAGGAATAATACAAGTTATAAAAAGTGGCAAAGAGGAAATAGACGAATTACCATATGAAGACTATGGATATTTAATAAACTCAGATGAATTCAATGACCTTGACTCAAAAACAGCAATCTCAAAAATAGGAGAAAAATTAGAATCAATGGGAGTTGCTAAAAAAGCTGTTTACTACAAATTAAGAGATTGGATATTCTCAAGACAAAGATATTGGGGAGAGCCTATTCCCTTTATAAGATGTAAAAGATGCGGAATTGTTCCATTAAGTGAGAAAGATTTACCATTGAAATTACCAAAAGTTAAAAGTTATAAACCAACAGAAACAGGAGAATCTCCATTAAAAAATATTAAAAAATGGGTTAATGTAAAATGCCCAAAATGCGGTGGCCCTGCTGAAAGAGAAACAAACACTATGCCCCAATGGGCTGGTTCTTGTTGGTATTATTTAAGATATATTGATCCCAAAAATAAAAAAAATTTTGCAGATTATAAAAAATTAAAATATTGGCTTCCTGTTGATTTGTATGTTGGTGGAGCTGAGCATGCTGTTTTACATTTATTGTATGCAAGATTCTGGCATAAGTTTTTATATGATCTTGGATTAGTGCCAACAAAAGAACCATTCCAAAAATTAGTTAATCAAGGAATAATATTAGGTCCTGATCATGAAAAAATGTCTAAATCAAGAGGGAATGTTATAAATCCAGATTCTGTAATTGAAAAATATGGTGCTGATACTTTTAGATTGTATGAAATGTTTATGGGACCATTTGAATCTGAAAAACCATGGAGTGAAGAAGGAATAAATGGAGCATTTAGATTTTTAAATAGAGTTTGGAATTATCATTTGAAAGTTAAAAAATTTAGAATAAAAAAAGATGATGAAGATGTTATTTTCGAATTAAATAAAACAATTAAAAAAGTTACTGAAGATATAGAGAAATTTAAATTTAATACTGCTATAAGTTCTATGATGGAATTTTTGAATTTTGTTGAAGATAAAAAAATAAGCAAAAAAAGATTTTTAGATTTTGTAAAAATATTATTCCCATTTGCACCTCATATATCACAAGAGATGTGGGTTAATTTAGGAATGAAGGGTTTTTTAGATTATCAAAAATGGCCAAAATACGATGAAAAGCTATTAAAGAAAGAGAAAAAGATAATTATTGTCCAGGTAAATGGTAAAAAAAGAGATGAAATTGAAATTGATCCAACAATAGATGAAGAGGAGATACAAAAAATTGCTTTAGAAAGAGAAAAGATTAAAAAATTTATTAAAAAGAAAAAGATTAAAAAGATTATCTATGTTAAAGAAAAAGTTTTAAATTTTGTAGTTGAATGAGATCAAAAATTGGCAAAGAGGCAGAGAAAATTGTAAAAAATTTTTTAGAAAATCAGGGGTTTGAAATAGTTTCTGAAAGCTATTGGATAAAAAGGTTTGGTGAAATAGATTTGATAGCAAAGAAAAAGAATGAATATTATTTTGTAGAAGTCAAATCATTAAAAAGCAACAAAATTTTTGATCCATCAATTCATTATGATGAAAGGAAAAGAAAAAAGTTTCATTCTTTAGTAAATTATTATGTTAATAAGTTTTCCATAAAAGATTTTCATGTTTTACTTATAACAGTTTCTTTTGAAGATAGGCCCAAAATTAAAGTTTACGAAAATGTATAAATATTTAAAAATTATTTTTGTTCTTCAAATTTTAGTAATTTTATATTTAGGATTTTTGATTATAAAAGAAAGAAATTTAAATGCTCCTTTAAGGAAGGACTATGAAATATTTAAAAATTTAATAAAAAGGATGCAAACAGAAAACGAAGAATTAAAAAGGAGGTTAAATTATTTGGAAAACCCAGAAAATTTGAAAAAGGAATTAAAAGATAAGTTTAATTTGGTTGAACCCGGAGAAAAAGTTATAATTTTTCCAAAAAACTTTTAATATCGCACTTTCTAGTTTTTCTATTTTATTTTATAATTATTTAAAAGAGCCAGCATAGCTTAATGGTAGAGCACTGCTTTCGTAAAGCAGGGGTGAGGGTTCGATTCCCTCTGCTGGCTATGAGTAGAAAATTGAAAATAGCTTTAGCGATTTTGATATTTTTAATAATTACAGTTATTGGATTTCTTCAAAAAAATAAAAATGTAACAATAGAAAAAAACAAAGACAAAAATTTAGGTTCCTATACATATAACTCAATAATTAATTTTGCACCAAAAGATATAAAAGAGATAATTGATATAGCAAATCCTGATAATGATAAAAAATTAAATGAAGAAATAAATAAAGGTTTGGCAGTTGAAACAGCAAAACTTGGAATAAAAACCATAGACACCCAAACACAAATACTAGAATATATTTCTCCTTATTTAAAAAAAGTAAAAGTTAGTAATAGATCAGAAGATGATTATGTAAATGAACTTAAAAATGTATTAACACCATTGAAACTAGCTAATCCTGATTTTAATAATAAAGAGAATTTGAATAATTGTGGCGATGTTTTCCTGTCTGTTTTGAATAATTTATCAAATATGGAGGTGCCAAAAAGATTAGAAGGAATACATAAATCAGAAATGACAATTTTAGGAAGTATGGGTTATATATTTAAAAAATTGGCAATAACAAATGATCCTGAAGAAGCTACTGCTTTAATAGGAACTCTTAATGAGTTAACTTATGCCCAAGATGATTTGATTAATAAATTAACAAAATGAAAAAAATCATTATTTTTTATATAATTTTTTCCTTTATTTTCTTAAGTTTTAGAAGCTTTGTTTTTGCTCAAGATCAACAAGATCAAAATATCCAAGAAATAAAACTTGATAGATTAGATGGAGGAAATTGTAAATTGCTGCCACCTATAGAAGAAACAGAAGAGGAAGAAGCAACATCCTCATATGAATATGTAAATCCTATGGAGGCATTTTCAGGAGAAGGGGTTCAAGAAAATGCTTCTTGGAAAAATGAATTAGTAGATTTTGTTAAAGGGCTTGTAAAAGGTCTTATTGCTGACTTTTTTGCTGGTTTATTAGGAAAGGTACCAACTGTTGCTGGCCAAACAGATAATGCAATAGCACAGTCAATAAAAGAATCAATTAAAAACACAGTAGGAAGCATAAGAGCCGCGATTGCTCTTTCATTAAAAGATTCACAATATTATCTTCAATATAGAATTTGGTCTGAGATTTCAAATAAACTGCAAGGTTTAGTTTCAAAAAATATTATTCCTGATTTAACAACATATAAAGATTTAAGAATTTTTTTAGCATATTTAAGAATAGCGAGTGATGTTATTGATAATTATCAAGCTAAAAGAGGTTGCATAGATCCAAAATTAAAATCTTGTGTTGATGGTTTGGTTTTATCATTAAAACTTAATGCCGAAAATCTTTCTAATAAAAATCCAAAATTAGAAGTATGGGTTAAAAAAGTTTATGATCAAATAGATAGAAAAGTTGCAGGATTATATTGTCAACAAGAGCAAGGTACAAATATTTCAGGAATAATAAAACCAACAAATATTGCTATAAAACCAAACAAAGTAAATGTTCAAGATAATAAAATTAGTTTCTATATAAAAGATAATTACATTAAGGCCAACATAGGTTCAATAAATCAACCTGTTTATTTTTCAATACTGGATAAAAATAGGAATGAAATCCAAAGAATATATATTGATCCAAAAAATGGTCAAGAAGTTAATTTATGGAGCATAAATGAATTAGCAAATCAAATAATCAAAAACTATAATGAAGACTACAACCTAAAAATAAAAACCTGTGTTTCTAACAAATGCAAATTAAATAATCTAAATATTGGTTTGAATGTATATCAGCCAACAAGATTTTCTTTGGCTTCAATATTTAATCCATTTAAAAAAGTTTTATCATTGAAAAAACTATTTTCGAAAATTCCATTTTTAGCGCAAACATATTATACAGGAGAAGAAACCTATAACACAGGAAATTATCCTATTCCAAATGTTTTAGAAACAGAAGATTATTTAAATTCTTGCGCTGTTTTAGGTTCTGAAATAAATTTAGATATTACCACCAGATTACAAAAAGAAATTGATAAAATAAATACAATTTTAGCATCAAGTGGAGGATTTAAGGAGCAAACAAAATGTTTGGTTACATGGGAGGAAAAAGATCAGGATCTTGCTAATCAGGGAAAAATTTCTGGAGATGATCCAAGATGTAAAATACCAGGACCTACTTTAACATATCCTGATGTTTATAAAAAGATACAAGAACAAGTGGTTAGCGGTGAGCTTGATATTTTGAAAAACAAAGAACAAACAACAAATTTAATGGTATCATTTATAAGAAGCTGGCTTGATTCAAAATTATTTAAGATTATTGATAAAGGATTTGCAAGTTTAGAAGCCAGGTTTTCTGGAGAAAGCTATGCTGCAGACATTGTAAATGCTTATAGCCCAGACAAGATTAAAGAAATTTGCGAAAGGGCACAATCATCTACTGACATTCAGGGATTATCAGAAAATTGTAGAGCTACCCTACAATCCCAGGCAGCACTTATTACAAAATCATTGCAAAATGAATTTGGTGCTGGTTATGCTAAAAGGATTGGAAATATTTTAAATTATATTGCTACAATCTCTGCAACCATTGATGAATACATCTCTACATTAGGCTCAGATTTAGATCTTGCATCTTCTACGCTTCAATCAAATAATATTCAATCAGATGAAATAAACCAAAAAATAAATAAGCTTAATGATATCTTATTGGATCTTCAAAATAAAAAACAAACCTTGGCTTCAACGACAGATGAAATAAATAGCATAGAAGGAGTAGGAAATATATTTCAAGAATTTGCAAGTAAAACGCAAGAAATAGCTTCATCTGCAACTGCAACAGCATTAGCCTCAACAACGCAAAAGATAAAGAAGCTAGAAGATGAAATAGCAACGACTTCAAGAAAGGTAGAAGAAAGATTATATGATCTTTCAAATAAAATATCAAAAACCCAAAAAATATCGCAAGCTTTTTCAGGAGATATAGCTAAAATTTCTATTATGCAAGAGCTACCAGATGGTAGTTTTCAGCCATCTGTTTCTAGTGATAGCCTAAACCTAGATTACATAATAGAAAAAGGGACAACCAAAAAACTATCTTTTTATAAATTCTTTTACCCAAATTATATCGATAAGCTATCTAGTCAAAGCTTAACAGATAGATATCAAAGCCAAAATCAGTGCGTAAAAAGGCAGTGGCTTTATTATACTTACTATTCCTGCCCAGATCTTCTTATAGCTTATGATCTAAGCAGAATTTATAATATATTTTTCGGCAAACCACAAAGTTCAGCATCAGAACAAAGCTTTATGGAAGCTTTTCAATCTCATATAAATGATGTTCTACAAGGAGTAGCAACTCCAACACCCAATGATTATACCTATCTTTATAACTTTCTCAAAAAAACAGAAGTTGCTGTAAATGCTATAAGTTCTGCGGGCAAAAATTATCAAGATGCAATATTTCAAGTGCAAGCTGGATCTCCTTATCCGCAAAATTATCTTTTTACAATTGGAGATGCTATTGATTTTTTAAACAATGATTTTATTCCAGATATGGAGGGGATCTTAGAAATCTTAAAAGATTATGATCAAGCTCAGAAAATGCAGGAATTAAAACAATTAAAAGATCAAGCCAAAAAATATCAGGATGAAATAGATAAAGAATATGATGAAGCTTGGAAAAGTATCTTAAGTCAACTTACTCCGGATAAATTAAATTCTCTTTATTCCACTTTAGAAAGCAACAAGGATAAAATTCAAGGTATAGCAGAGGATGTTTATAATAAATGCGGAGAAACAAATGAATTGATTGAAGATTTAGAGACAGAAATAAATATGAGTTTATATACAAAGCCAGGGGGAGAAATAGAGCAACAAATGCCAGAAGAAGAACAAGGAACACCACCACAAACAAAAGGAATAATAAAGACAATTTTTGCATCAATTAAAAATTTCATAGGAAACATATTTAGGATATTTATTAAACCAAAAGGAATATATTTGAAATGAAAAAGAGAAAATTTGAAAATAGAGGACTACTTGGAACTATTTTAGCATTACTTATGGCCGCAGGAATTATTGGTGTTACTATTTGGGCAATTAAAGGCGGTGGGCTTGTTGGTGTAGCGCTCCAGATTTTTAAAGCTTTAACAAACGCTATTTTACCTGCTGTTAGATGGCTTTTTGTTCAATTAGGCAAGATAGCCGCAAATTTAATCAATGTTTTTGCTGTAATGAATCCATTTTCTAAAGCAACATTTGCTCCTATCGTATGGGAAATATGTAGAAATTTGGCGTATCTTGCTTTAATATTTTTAGGATTAGTTGCTGGATTTATGTATATAATAGGAAAAGATCCAGATGCAAATAGAATTTTGCTCTATTGTATAGTTGCTGCGTTTTTAATAAACTTTACTTTTCTTTTAGCAAAAGAAGTTTTTTATGTATCTTGGGTTTTAGTAAGATCATTTGCCTCTTATTTTTCTCCACAAGAATGTATAGAAGTTTCAGAGGGAAATTATTATTGTGATATAGGAACTGCTATCTATACTTCATTATCAACAACATTAGCAAATAAAGATTTAGCAAATTCTCTTAAACACGGTATTTTAGATCAACTTGGAGTTTCTTCTGAGGGTGAAAAAGGAAATATAAGCAATGTAGAGGCAATGCTAATTATAGGAATTAATCTCGGAGTTATAATTTTGGACATAATTGCTTTCATAATACTTATGGGTTTTGCATTTATAACATTAGGAAGATTCTTAATAATATCTTTTCTTGTTGGATTTTTGCCATTAGTAGTAGTATCACTAGCAATACCAGGAAGAGCAGGATATTGGCAAAGATGGTGGAAAGAATTTTTAAAGTGGTGCTTTAATTTTCCTTTACTAATGCTTTTAACATTAATAGGCTTTTCTCTTATAGCATATGGATCAGGATATTTTAGTGAAGGAACCAAGGGGGGATTGTTTTTAGCAACAGTACAATATAGCAAAATATTCGGCGTTGGCAATATACAGGATTATGGAGAAGCGCTTGCTCTTATTTTAAGATTTGTATTTATATGTGGTTATTATGTTCTTATAATGTATTTGTGTATAAGTTTGGGGGATAAGTTTGGTAAGTTAGGAGTGAATGCTGGGCAATGGATATGGTTAAAAATAGCAGGAGGTGTACGTTGGGGAGCAAGAACAGCATGGAGGCCAGCAGCAGAAAGAATTGGGAAAAGATTTGAATCAGCCGCAGAAACATTTTCTCGTTTAGCATCAAAACCAGTGGTAGGTGGAATGTTTGGAGGATTAAAAAGGTTAGCAGAGAGCGTTGGTGAAAAAATGACAAAACCATCTAAAGAAGCTAAGGAATCTGAAGCTCAAAATATCTTTAAAAAATATGAAAAAGAAGGCAAAAAGGATATACTGTTAAAAGAAGTTCTTGAAGGCCAGCATAAAAGATTAGAGGGTGAGCTTATAAAAATATTAACTGATAGATTAAGCAAGGAAGAAATAACAGATGTACTTGCAAGGATGGATGAGGGTCGGCTTAAAACTGTTTTTGATAAAAATAAAAAAATTTTCTCTATGTTAAATAAAAGATTAGGAGGAATATTAACAGCAACAACTCCTGATGAGATTGCTACTACCATCCTTACTTTTGATGCTATTAAAACAAACTTTATAGGATTAGAAAAAGCAATGAGAGCACAAGGTAAGGATTTTCTTCAAGGATTTCAAACAGCTTTTAATCTTGCCAGCAATGAAATGAAAAGAAAATGGGGCTTTAATCAAACAAGCTGGAGTGCTGGATGGAGAATTCGATTGTATAGGGATCCAGCGTACGCAAAGGGCGTAAAGGGACATCCTAAATATAATGCATATAACACAGCTACAACCCCTCAAGCTAAAGACCAAATAGTGAAGGATATAGCGGAAAGATTAAATCCATCTCAACCTCAAGCTATTAAAGCAGACATAGAAAATCTATTTAAGCATGTATAAAAATATCAAAGATTATCTTAAAATTTAATTATGGAAAAGAGTTTCGCGGATTTATATCTAAGCGCTCCTCAAAATGTAAAAGATTTTATGCTTTCTGATGATTTTATCTCTTTTTATGAAGAGATGATTAAAAAATTTGAAATAACTGAAGATAAAGAATTGGATTTTATGTATTTGCTTCAGGATCTAGTTGTAAAATTAATTGAACCTAAAGAACAAATAGAGCTTAAAGATATAATAAAGCAAAGGTTAAATTTTGATGAAGAAACTTCAAAACAATTAGCGTATCATATTTGGACAAAATTTTTACCATTCATAAAAAAGATTTGGGAAGGAGCAGAAAAACCAAAAGAGGAAGAAACAAAAGAAGAATTAATAGAAAGAATAATTAAAAAAGAGCCAGAAATTCCAAAACCAACTCCAACAATCTTAAACCTTCAAAAAATTATTCCTCCTAAAAAAGAAGGATCTAAGCCAATAGATTTAAAAAAAACAATAGAAAAAAGCGAGCCAGCAATAAAAACTACTGTATCATGGGAGCCTCCTAAACCACCAGAAGAAGCAAGTAATATTGTTATTATTAAAAAAAAGGAGGGTAAAGAAAGTGATAAAAATAAAAAAGTTATAGATCTTTCTAATTTTTGATATAATTTATAAATGAGATTTAATGTTCCACAATTTATAACAATTGAAGATAAACTAATGGGAATTTTAACATTTAGACAACTATTTTTAGTTTTTGGTGCTTTTATACTAACCTATGCAGCATCAAAATTTTTGCCTGGAATATTAACAGCCTTAATAGGCATATTTCTTTTTGGTTTAGCATTTGCATTTGGTTGGGTAAAAATTAATAATAAATATTTGCTAAATTTTTTGCCAAATCTTTTTAGATTTATATCATCAAGCAGAAAATACGTTTGGAGAGAGATCGTTGAAATTACAACAAAAAAAGTTAATGCTCCTACATTAGAAAAATATATAAAACTTTTAGAAGAAAAACCTATTGAAAAAGAAAAAGTAGAAATAGACAAACCATTATCAAGATATGTTCAATATGCGCATAAGCATGGTTATAATCCAGAAGATCCTTATATTAATTTTCCATTGCCAAAATTTCCTAAAAGAAGATGGTAAATAGCACAATTAGCTTAATAAAAGTAAAAGATATAAGAGATGATGTTATGATTTTAGAAGATGATAGTTTAAGGGCTGTTTTGGCTGTACCAGGAATAAATTTTTCATTATTATCAGAAAAAGAAAGAACAGGAGTTGTTGGATTGTTTAAAGAACTTTTGGATGGAATAGATTTTAATTTGCAGATTTTAGTTGTATCAAGATTAGCTTCGATTGAAAATTACATAAAAACCTTGGAAGATAGATTAAAGGTTGAGGAGGAAGAATTAATAAAGGTTCAGTTAGAGGAATATATAAAGTTTTTGGAAGAATATATTGAAATGCATAAGATTATGAAAAAACTTTTTTATATTATTGTTCCTTATGAAACAACATCTGTAAAGTTTGGTGGGATTTTAAAAAAGAAAGAATTTAAAAAAGAAGAGGATTATAGAAAAAAATTAGAACAATTAGAAACAAGGGTAATATATATAACAGAAAAGCTTTCAGTAATAGGGCTTCAGCCAATAAGATTAAATAATGCAGAATTAATTCATCTATTATTTGAGATGTATAATCCTAATTTAAGATGGGGAATGGCGCCTGTAAAATTATTTGAAGAATTAATGGAAGTAAGCGAAAAATGAAAATAAAAATCCCTTTATTTAAAAAAGAAAAAGAGGAAGGAATAGAATTACCTGAAATTAAGGAACTTACTGGTTTTGAAAAAATTAAAAATATTATTGCTCCTCCTGGCGCCATATTTAATGTTTCTGATTTTCAAATTGGTGAAGTATATGGAAAAACAATAATGATTATTACATACCCAAGATTTTTATTTGCTGGATGGTTAGAAAATATTTTATCGTTAGAAGAATCATTTAATCTATCTTTATTTTTTGAGCCAAGGGATGTTGGGAGTGTTTTAAAACAATTGGAAAAACAATTATTAAGAGTTGAATCACAAATAGCAGAAAGAGAAGAAAGGGGGATGGCAAGATCTCCTGAATTAGAAACAGCATATAGAGATATAGAGGCCCTAAGAGATTTATTGGTTCAGGCAAGAGAAAAAATGTTTAATGTTGGTTTATATTTAACAATATTTGCTGATAACAAAGATGATTTATTATTAAAACAAACACAGATTATAAAAACATTAGAAAGCTCATTAATAGTTGCTAAGCCTGTTCTTTTCCAACAAGAAGATGCATTCATTTCTTCATTACCTTTAAATTTAGATAAGCTCCAAATAAATTATGTTATGAATTCTTCTGCTGCAAGCTCATTTTTCCCATTTATATCTTCTGAATTATCAATGGAAAGAGGGATATTGCTTGGAATAAATTTACAGGATAGCTCATTAGTTATTTTTGATAGATTTGCGTTTGAAAATGCTCATATGGTAATATTTGCTCGTTCTGGCGCTGGGAAAAGCTATACAGCTAAAATAGAGATTATGAGAAGTTTAATGATGGGGCAAGATGTTATAGTTTTAGATCCAGAAAATGAATATCAATCAATAGCAGAAGTTTATGGAGGATCTTTTATTCCTATATCATTAAGGTCAGAACACCATATAAATCCATTCGACATGCCACCACTATTAAAAGATGAAGACCCATCTGAAGTTTATAAAGAAAAATTAAATGATATTGTTGGATTATTACAGGTTATTGTAAAAAGAGAATTTTCTGCAGAAGAATTAACTATTATCGATAGAGCATTAAATCAAACATATGCATCATTTAACATTTTACCAACAACAGATTTTTCAAAAGTAGAAATATTTCCAACATTAAATGATTTTGTAAAAGTTCTAAAAAGCATAGAAGGAGGAGAAAAAATTGCTGATGAGCTTTATCCTTTTACAGAAGGTAACTTTTCTGGTTTTATTAATCAGCCTACAAATGTTAGTTTAGAAAAAAGAATAGTTGTTTTTGGTTTTAAGGATTTGGTTGAAGAATTAAGGCCAATAGGAATGTATCTTGTATTAAATGATTTAATGAATAAGGTAAGAAGAGAAATGAAAAGAAAGGTTTTAATAATTGATGAGGCTTGGTGGATTATGAAAAATGATGCTGGAGCAAACTTTTTGTTAAATGCAATAAAAAGAGGAAGAAAGTATCAATTAGGAATAACAACAATAACACAAGATGTTGAAGATTTCTTGAATTCTCCTTATGGAAAGCCAATTATAACAAACTCTGCATTAGTATTTTTAATGAAACAATCTCCTGTTGTAATCGATCTTGTTGGTCAAGTCTTTTCTTTATCAGAAGGTGAAAAAAGATTTTTGATACAAGCAGAAAGAGGGAAAGGGCTTTTGATAGCAGGGCTTAAAAGAATTCCTATCTATGTTTTAGGATCATATGTAGAAGATCAAATTATAAGATCAACCCCGGAACAACTTATGGCAATTAAACAGTCTGAAGAATGAAAAAAATTTCTGAACCAGAAGATGATATAAAAAGATTCGAACCAGAAAATTCAGAAGGGTCAGAAGAGAATGGATCATCGGCTCTTTTTTTAATAACATTAATTTTATCAATAGCCCTTGATACTTATGATATAATACCAGCAATTCTAACTATAGCTCCTGGGATAGAAACAGTAATGAGCTTGATTGTTTTTCCTTTTGAAGGATTAAATGCTTTAACATTCTGGCTATATTCAAAAGAAAAAGCAAAAAGAGCAAAATTTTTAGTAAATCTTTTAAGATCTTCATATTTTATAGAAATGTTAGCTGATTTTATACCAGAGGCTGGTAGAATTATTGATCTTTTACCATTAAGAACAATTTCTATTACTGCATCATTATTTATAGCAAAAGGAGAAGAAATAATTGAAAAACCTTTTAAAACTATAAAATAATGTTTTATAATTAAATAATGAAGCGGTTAATTATCTGTTTGATTTTGCAGTTTTTAATATTTTCTATTGTTTTTGCTAAGGAAGATAATTTATATTTTTCTTATAAAAAGGATGGAAATAATCTTTATATAGGAATCGAGGGTTATGTTTATTATAAAAATAAAAAATACTATACAAGTGATTTAAATTATGAGTGGACAATAAATATCGGAAGCGATATCATAACCCAAAAAACCTATTCACCATTTTTAAGTATAGCAATAGGAAATCTTAATAATATTTATGGAAGTGTAAAAATTTTCCCTTCTGATATGAGCTTTATAAAAACAGCTGGCTTAAATATAGATCTTTCAAATTATTATGCTCGGCCTTCTGTATCAATAGTAAAATATAATCCTGACCTAAATATTGTCTTGCCATTCTCGAAAATTGAAGGGAATGAAAAACTTTATGCTTTAACTTATGGCTTCTCATCAAAAAATTTATCTTATGAATGGAATGTTTTAAATAATATTTATAAAGGCTTGATATTTGATCCAAAAAATTTGCAATCAGGTACAATAATAAATTTAACAGTTAAAAATTTAGATAATTTAAATGAAACAGCAAATGATATAAAAATTTTAGAATGAATACAATAAGCGAATTTTTAAAAAGTTATTGTGAAACAGGAGCAGGGCTTTATAATTTGCAAAAGTGTTTTCAGGGAATATATAATCTTTTAGTAGCATTGGCAGTCTTAGTAGCATTTTTGTATTTTCTATTTGGTGCTATTCAATATATGTTAAGTCCTATAGCTGATATAAAAGGATCTGGTAAAAGTAAAATGTTTGGTGCATTAAAAGGATTATTTGTTATATTCATGTTTGGTGCTATTCTTTACTGGGTTAATCCTAATATATTCAATGCTAAATTAATATTTTTTAGGGTAACAGCACTTGATATACCAGTAGAATTTTTAGAAAGAGAAGCAGAAAATATAGAGAGCCTTCTTCCCTCATCTGCGGGCTATAGTATATCGGGTGGTCCTAGAAAATGCCAAGAGTTTTTTAATACTATTGATAAGCTTGTAGATTTAGGTATAGGCGTAGAAGATGGTTCTTTTAATTTAACAGTATATACTCTTAATAGGAAAAATTTATCAAGAGATCAAGTAAAAGCATTAATAAAAGCAACATTAATTTCTGAAAGCGGAGGTGGTCAAAATCAGTGTTATCCACCAAATTTTCCACGACCTAGGTATGATATAGGAGGATATTTTGGAACAGAGAAAATAACTAAAAATGAAATCAGAGAAGTTTTAAATGTTTTAAATAAAAAGGGGATTATTATCTCTGTAAACTTAAATGATAGCATAGAAAACTTAACGAAAATATCTGGTCCATTGGACAAACCCAATGTTGTAGCTACTTTATTTATCAGAAGGCTGTATAGCTATTATAAATTTTATAAAGAGTCAATACAAAACTTTGATAGTAAGATGCCTGGAAAAACTATTTATGCAGCTTTAGTAATTTATAAGGCTGGTCCTGGTACGTTAGAAGATATAATGAATGGTAAGATATCATCCCTAGGGTCTCCTAAAGAACAAGCAATTGCGCGTATAATTAAAACAATAGAAAATGCCTAAAAAAATTATTTTCTTATTATTGCTTTTGCCACTGATTATAAATGCTCAAAATGAGCAAGGTAATTCTTATGGTCTTTATTTAAATTTAATTTATGATGGAGAGAAAGTAAGCATAAACACCAGTACTGATATACAAAAAGATGTAAATGTTTTATTTGAGCCATTAAAAGAAAATGGAAATTATTATATTTTGTACAAAAATTTTAGTAATAAAGTTATTTATAGATTTAGAGTTGATCTAAAATTAGGAGTAAATGAGATAATAATTCCTTACAAGGTAAATGCTAAAGAATTAGATTTTTATGATCAAAATAATAGAAAAATTGGAACAATAGACGTAAGCGATACTGCTACATGTAATGAGAATGGAATATGTGAAAGTGGTGAAGAAAATTTGTGTCCATTAGATTGCAAAAATGTTAAAAATCCTAATTATCCTTTACCACAAACATATCCTTCAGAAACAATAAAAATACAAAAACCCTCTATTCCTTCTACAACGGCAAAGCAAACTTATATAAAATTAATTATTTACTCAATTCTCTTGTTTTTAATAATATTTATAATCTTTGCGATAATTTATAGAAAGAAAAAATGAGAACAGTAAAATATATTTTTATAGCACTTGGTTTAATTATTCTTACTGCCTTATTTATTTATGCATCAAGAGAATTTTTTCCATCAAAACCAGAAAAAAGAATTCCTTCTGAATTAGAAAAAGTTGAAAGAGAAAATATTGAAACTTCTATTCCTACAACAATTGAGGTTCAGGTTGGTACTTCTACTCAACAAAATGTAATCACCCCTATTCAATTTTTTGATTTTCCTTTATCTTTTATAAAAATAGACTATCCCTATCTTTATGCATATGATCCAAATTCAAAAACTATAAGAGAATATGACTTAGAAGCAAAAACCTACAAAGAATTATATAGAAATCCTGATATTAATTATGTTTCCTATTCAAAAGATTTTAATGGTTTAGTAATTCGAGAGAAAAAAGATTTTTATTATTTAGATTTATTAAGGGATAAGAAAATAAAATTACCATATAATACAGAAAAAACCTTGTGGAAAGATTTTGATTTATATATTTATCAAGAAGGTTCTCCTCCTTTTATATCAAAAATTAAAGGTAACAATATGGAGAAACTTTTTGATGTTTATATATTCAATCTTGATATGGATTATGTAAATAATGGGCTTATTGTTTATGAGAAAGATAAAAAATCTCCAATAATTTTAATTAAAGAAAATGGAGAAAAAGAATTTATATTTGAACCAAAAAATAACATAAGCTTGATTACAAACAAAAATGATTTAATATTTTTTTCAACATTAGATAAAAGATGGGAATCATATCTTATTAATAGCAAAGGAGAAAAATTAATAGAGTTTAATTTTGGGACATTAAAAGAGAAATGTGATTTTAGAGATATTCTTGTTTGCGGTGTTCCATTGGATCAAAATATAGAAAATTATTCTGATTGGTATAACCTAAAAATAAACCTTACTGATAGGTTAATATTTTTTGATCCTGTTAGTAAAAAAATTAAAAGTTTATATTTAACAAACAAGTTTGATGTAATAAGTCCTCAAATCACAAAAGAAGGTTTATTCTTTATTAATAGATACGATAGTAGAGTTTATTTCATTCCTCAAAAATATTTTCCTCTCTAAAATTGTTAATAATGTGTTAATAAGCCAATATATCAAAAATCCTGATGGAAATATAAAAAATAAAACTCCAATAGCTCCTGTTAAGAAAATTGCTATATTTCTAGCTTCTTTAGGTTGAGTAAAAGCAAAAATTAATTGTGTGATAAATAATATTATTCCTAAATAAAAATTTGGTTTTGATAAATTAATAATTCCTAAAAACATAGGATTTTCTGTTGCTAAAAGATTTTTGATAACTAAAAATACTGATAAGAAAATTATTATTGATATAAACTGTAAAAAAATATTTGTGAAAGGGTTCATTTTTTCTTCTTGATATATTTTTGTCATAATCTCGCCTTTCTTTAAAAAATCTTTTATATTTTTTGTTTCTTCATCTATTCTTTTTCTTATTTTCTGTAGCTTTTTCTCTTCTTCAAACAGCAAAAAATCTAATGGAAATAAAATTATTTTTAAAATAATTGTAAATAAAATAATTGCCAAACCAAGATCATGGGTTAAATTGAAAAGCAAAACAAAAAAATAATGGATTGGGCCTGAAATTAATTTTGTTAAATAATTCATCTTGTTATTAATTTTAACAGTTTTTCTTCAATCTCATTAAATTTTAGATTTTTTATCTTTTCATTAGCAAAAATTAAATAATAATAAATAGGGATTTTGCTCAAGTTTTTTCTTAAAATTTCATAAATTCTTCTCCTTATTTTATTTCTTTCAACAGATTTTTTCACATTTGTCTGAACTGAAAATTTAGGGATTCCATCTTTTGACTCTATTCTATAAATCCTAAAAATAGAATTAGAAATTTTTTCTTTTTTAAAAAATTTTTTAAAATCAAAATTGGATAATCTATATTTTTTAGGCAACATTTATTCTTTTCCTTCCTTTTCTAATCCTTCTTTTTATAATTTTTTTTCCTCCTTTATAGCTTGATCTTTTTAAAAAACCGATTTTCCTTTTTCTTCTCAATTTACTCATTTTTGTTTCTTCTTATTAATTTATATAATTATATAATAAAATGGAAGGGGTTGATATTCAAAAAAGGTGGGAAGAGATTTTGAAAAATTTGGAAGAGAAAATTTCAAAACCAACTGTTAAGACATGGTTCAGTAATGTAAGACCAATTCAGATAGCTGATGGTGTTTTAAGGTTAGAAGTTCCAAGTAAGTTAGTTAAAAATTGGATTGCAACTAAATTTAATGTAATTTTATTAAAAACAGTAAAAGAAAAAATCGAGAATGTAAAATCTATAGAATATGAAGTCTCTGAAAATACAATTACTAAAAAAACAATAAAAAGAAAGGTTGTTTTCCAACATAAGATAAGTATATTTGAAGTAAACCCAAGCACAAATTTGAATCCAAGATATAGATTTGATAATTTTGTTGTAGGTAGCAACAATGAGCTCGCCTTTGCCGCAGCAGAAGGTGTTGTAAATAATCTTGGAAATTATATAAATCCGCTCTTCATTTATGGGGGAGTTGGTCTTGGCAAAACACATTTATTGCAAGCAATAGGAAATGAAGTTTATAGAAAATACTCTGGTACTAAAAAAATAAGATATGCTACAACAGAACAATTTACAAATGAGCTTATAAACAGCTTAAGAAATCAAACAATTGATGAATTTAGGAAAAAATTTAGAGATGTGGATTTATTAATTTTAGATGATGTTCATTTTATATCAGGAAAAACAAAGACACAAGAAGAACTATTCCATACTTTTAATGAGCTTTTTAATCTTAAAAAACAAATAGTTTTCTCCTCTGATAGGCCTCCTAGGATGATAAAAGACATTGAAGAAAGGCTTCAATCAAGATTTGAAGGTGGTTTAATTATAGATATCACTCCTCCTGATTATGAAACAAGATTAGCTATATTAAAGATGAAAAATCAAGAAAGAGGTTATTATTTGAATGATAAAATATTAGAACTTATTGCACAAAAGGTAACAAAAAATATTAGAGAATTAGAAGGTTGTTTGAATTATGTTGTTTTTAAATTAAAATACATACCAAATCCTAATGATTCAAGGATTGAACAAGTTATAAAAGAATATTTACAAACTAATATTAAAAAGGTTTCATATAAAACAATAATTAAAAAAGTTGCTGAATTTTATAATTTGAAAGAAGAAGATATTTTAAAAAGAACAAGGAGGAAAGATCTATCAAAGCCAAGGCAAATTGCTATGTATCTATTAAGAGAAGTTGGCAAATTACCTTATACAAGAATTGGCGAAATATTAAATAATAGAGATCATACAACAGCATTATATTCATATGAGAAAATAACAAAAGAGATCCAAGAAGATTTTGATCTTTCACAAGAAATAGAGATATTGAAACAAAAAATTTTAGAAGGTTAGTTATTAAGAATTTATTCACAATTTATTAAATTGGTCGGATTTAAATAAATAAAATTTTAATAGGATATTTTAAAAAATTAAAATATTCACAGAGGTTAATATGAAAATAATATTATTGAGAAATACTTTATTAGATATAATAGCAAATGTTAATCAAATTTGTCCAAAGCAATCAGATTTAACTATTTTGAATTTTTTTAAATTAGAAGCAAAAAATGATGATATTTATGTTTATTCTTCTGACCTAGAAATATCTTATGTAGCAAAATTAAGTGGAAAAATAGAAAAAGAAGGTGAGGTTTTAATACCTGCAAAACAATTTTATGAAATAATTCAAAATTTTTATGAAGATACTATTGAATTAGAGGAAAAAGAAAATAGTTTAGTAGTAAAAGGTGAAAACTCTTTCTCTAGTTTACCAGGAATATCAAAAGAAGAATTTGTTGTGATACCGGAATATAGAAAAGATGAATATATAGAGATTGATAATGAAATGTTTGAAAATTATTTAACAAGATTATTCTCAAATATAAAAACTGCAGAAGTTATAAAACCTGAATTTGCTGGAGTTTATTTATGGTTAGATGATAAATTTTTAAGATTGGTAGCAACTGATACAATAAGGCTTTCAGAAGTGAAGATTAAAAAAGATTTAATAATTACAAATATAAAAAATGAAGTAAAAATTTTAATTCCTGGGAAAATTATTCATGAATATTTAAGGATAAAGAAAAAACCTATAAAATTAAAGATTTATATTGAGCCAAATCAGATAACTTTTGATCTAGAAAACCAAATTTTAATCTCTAAATTACTAACAATTGAATTCCCAGACTATCAACAAGTTATCCCCAAAGATTTTAATATAATAATTACTTTTAATCGAGATGAAGCATTAAAGGCATTAAAATTAAATAAAGTTTTTTTAGATCAATCAAAGGAATTAAAAATGAAGTTAATAAAAGATAAAAGTTTAGCTGAATTTTATACAAGAAGTGAGCTATTGGGAGAAAGTAGAAATAATATAAAAGTTGATTTTGAAAAATGTGATATAGAAAATGATATAGAATTTAATTTTAATTTTGACTTTTTTAATGATGGAATAAAAAACATAGATAGCGATAAGATATTTTTAGGATTAAATATACCTGATGAAGTTAGCGTAAAACCTGCATTATTCAAATCACCATTAGAAGAAGACTTCATTTATATCCTCATCCCTCTTTAATGGAGAAAATTTATATTAGAAAAAGCAAAATCTTAGAATTATCAAAAATTTTAAAAGAAAAATATAAAAACTTAAATATTAAAATCTCAATTAATAGGAAAAATCTTATTTTAACCACAAACAAAGATTTAAACTACGAAAAATTTAAAGAATTGGAGCTTTTAATTAAAAGATATTTTCCAGATTATAAAATTAAAATTAATAGGAGTTAAGCCAATTTTCTACTCCTATTTCCCAATTTAAATATTGAGGATCTTTATAAGGATTTTGTGGTATAGGGCCTAATGGATTATTTCTATCTACATAAAATAAAATATCATGAATTCCATAAGGAGTTTGCCATTCACCATTTAACATTGGCTTATCAACTTTTACTGGTATTGGATCTACAAACTTTGTGTTTGGATAATCTTTTATAATTTGTGATACAAATGAATGCCATATTGGTAATGCAGCAACTATGCTAACTCCTGCTTTCATTGGTGTTCCATCTGTATTACCTGCCCAAACAGCGACAACAAAATTTGGAGTATATCCAAATGCCCATGCATCTCTAAAATAATCACTCGTCCCTGTTTTTAAAGCAATATCATAACCTTCTATATATGTTAAATTTAAATTTGATCCAAATAATCCTTTTCTTGCTTCAACATCTTTTAAAATAGAATTTAACATTCTTACAGGCTGAGAATCTATAACTTTTATCTTGCTTGGTTTATATTTATAAATTACCTTTCCATTAGAATCAATTATTTTTAATATCAAACTTTGAGTTACTAATTCTCCATCATTACTAAAAACAGAATATGCTCTTACTGCATCTATCATTCTTATTTCAGCAGTCCCAACTCCTAATGATAAACCATAATTTTTATAATCTTTTAATGTTGTAATACCAAATTTTCTTGCATTTTCTATAACCCTTTCTGGACCAGCTAAATAAAAAACTTTTATTGAAGGAACATTTAATGATTGAGCAAGAGCAGTTCTTAAATTTACAGGACCCCTAAATTTTTTATCAAAATTCTGTGGTATATATGGATTTTTATCTGTTCCAAAGTTTGTTTTTACATCAAAAACTATTGTTTCTATAGGATAACCTAATTGGAATAAAGTAACATAAGAAAATGGTTTAAAAGCAGAGCCAAGTTGTCTAGGCCATGTTGTCATATTTACTTGCCCTTGTATTTCTTTATTATTAAAATCATAAGATCCAACCATTGCTAAAATTTCTCCAGTATTTGAATCCATCATCAACAAGCTTGCATTATTTCCTTGATACAATTTTTTATTTCTTTCTACTCCAGTCTTAACAGCCTCTTCAGCAATTTTTTGATAATCGTAATTTAATGTTGTTATAACTTTCCAACCAGCAGTTTCTAAATTTATATCAGGATAATTTTCTTCTAAAATTTTTTTAACTTCTAAAACAAAATGGGGCGCAGCAATCTTATAATATTTTTTCTCACATAATTTTATTTCTTCATTCAAAGCAGTTTTATAATCTTCATCACTAATCCATCCTAATTCTTTTAATCTATTCAAAATAAATTTTTTTCTATTTTCCAATCTTTTTATATTTTCCTCACTAACCGGAGCATAATATTTTGGTGATTTTGGTATAGAGGCTAAAATTACTGCCTCATTCCAATCTATATCTTTTAAATCTTTGTTAAAATAAAAATCCGCAGCAGCTTTTACCCCTATATTTCCATAACCAAAATTTATTGTATTTAAGTAATAAGTTAAAATTTGCTCTTTAGAAAACTTCCTTTCAAATTCCAGCGCTAAAATTATTTCTTTAAATTTTCTTGACAATGTTTTTTCATTTCCTAAAAATAAGTTTCTTACTAATTGTTGAGTTATTGTTGAACCACCATACTCTAAGCTTCCTGTTTTTATATCAAGCCATATTGCCCTTAATATTCCTTTTAAGCTTACTCCATAATGTTGGAAAAATGAATCATCTTCAGCAGCTAATACAGAATAAATGATATTTAAAGGAATATCTTTATAGTCAACCCAATATCTTCTTATTCCTATCTCATAAAGCAAAATATTCCCTGTTCTATCATAAATTTGGGTGCTACCTCCTAAAGCTTTTCCTACAACAATATCAGGGCTTGGCAATGTTAATATTAAAATTGAAGCCCAAATCAAAAATCCTATTGTAACTATAGCCACAAATATTATTAGATACAAAAACAATCTTTTTAAAAATCTTCCCATCCTTTATAATTATTTTAATGGAAGAAGAAGAAATTCAAGAATGGTTAGAAAAGCATAGGGGAAAGGAAGAAGAAGACTTAGCTGAAAAACTTGCTCAAAAACTAAGATTAAGATATTTTAATTTAGCATTTTATAAAGTAAATCCAGAAGCATTGAAAGAAATTCCAGAAGAAATAGCAAGAAACTTAAAAATTATCCCAATAGATAAGCATGGCGCAAATTTAATCATAGGAGCATATAATCCTACAAAAAAAGAAGTTAAAGATTATTTAAATGAGCTTAAAAATAAAGGTTTCAATATAGAGCTTGGTGTTGTGTCATTAAAAAGTTTGGAAAAGGGATTAGAAGAATATAAATATATTGAGAAGAAAAAAATAAAATATTTGGAAGTTTTAGAGATTGATGTAGAAGCATTAAATAGAATAGCAAAAGAAATTTCAAAAAAAGAAGATATAGAGGCTTATATAAAAAAATATGAAAAAGAAAATCCTTTTGAAATAATAAACTATATATTTGGCGGAGCAATAAAATTTGAAGCATCAGATGTTCATTTAGAACCAACAGAAGATGAGATAATTGTAAAACTTAGAATAGATGGAATTTTATATGATGTTGCAAGCTTTGATAAAAAACTTTACCAATTAATAAAAAACAGAATAAAACTTTTAGGAGGATTATTATTAAATGTTACAACAAAACCACAAGACGGAAGATTTTCTATAACATTTGGGGGGAAAGAGCTTGAAGTAAGAGTAAGCACAATACCAACGCAATATGAAGAAACAATTGTTATGAGAATTTTAGATGTTGAAAAAATTTTGCTTAAATTAGAGGATTTAGGATTAAGAAAAGAAGATTTAGAAACTTTAAGTTATTATATTCAATTGCCAAATGGTTTAATTTTAAGCACAGGTCCAACAGGTTCTGGTAAAACAACAACACAATATGCTATATTAAACACAATAAAAAGACCAGAAATAAAAATAATAACAATAGAAGATCCTATAGAATATAAGCTTGAAGGAATAACGCAAACACAAGTAAACCCAAGAGAAAACTATACTTTTGCAAATGGATTAAGATCTATCTTAAGACAGGATCCTGATGTTATATTGGTTGGTGAAATTAGAGATTCAGAAACAGCAAATATAGCAATTAATGCCTCTCTAACAGGTCACTTAGTTCTTTCAACATTACATACAAATGATTCGTTAGGAGCAATACCAAGATTGATAGATTTAGGAGTAGACAACTCACTTATTCCTTCAGCATTAAGATTAGTTATAGCCCAAAGATTAGTTAGAAAAGTTTGCAATTATTGCAAAGAAGAATATAAGCCTGATAAAAAAATGATTGAAATAATAAAAAAAAGATTAGAAACAATTCCTGGAAATATTAAAAAAGATATTGATTTTGAAAATATAAAATTAGTTAAAGCAAAAGGCTGCGAAAAATGTTTGCATACAGGATATAAAGGAAGGATAGGAGTTTTTGAGTTTTTAAAAATAACAAAAGAAATGGAAAGAATAATATATTCAGAGCCAACAGAAGAAAAAATTTTAGAAGAAGCAAGAAAAGAAGGATTTGTAGATTTACAACAAGATGGTTTGATAAAAGCTATAAATAAAATAACAACAATTGACGAAATTATAAGAATCACAGGTCCATTAATTTGATTTGTTATAATTTACTAAATATGTATAGTAAGATAATAAAAAATAGGTTAAAAGAAACAAAACCCAATTTTCTCTTATCTTCTAAATCTTTTACCCTAATAGAAATGATAATAGTCTTAGCTATAATAATAGGTTTAGTAGCTATCCTAATAGCAGTCTTAAAACCCTCAAAAATGCTACAAGGATTAAGAGATACACAAAGAATAGCTGATCTTAAAAAAATAGTGGATTCTATAACATATTATGAAACAGAAAA
>Ga0080004_1072059_pt1 | contig 26182 bp, 28 predicted proteins | sample WasSprMetagenome_FD_69207 | JGI IMG/M metagenome (GOLD analysis project Ga0080004, IMG submission 69207) | Sulfidic aquatic microbial communities from Washburn Spring, Yellowstone National Park, USA - WS (SPADES assembly) (version 2) | ecosystem: Environmental > Aquatic > Thermal springs > Hot...
AGGCTGTTACAGGTTTGAAGTGTTTTGTAATTAGCTGTAAACACCTCTAAATATTTCTCAAGGCTATGATATATGCTGAGCTTCTACAAAATTTATAAACATAAGAGACTTAATACCTATTGGTGTCCCCGAATTTCCGAGAACCGCAGGGCTCTGAACCACTAGGCAACTAGTGGTGAGCTACTGCGGTGAGGAGGCTCGGGGGTAGCGTGATGAGCCACCTGCCAAGTATCTACAGCTATCCACAGATAATTACAAGTCTTGGCAGGTGGTGAACGCTTCGCCATGAAGATTGATACTGTATTCAGAATTCAACACATTAATTTAATTGAAATTCTCCATTCTTGTTTTGAATAGCCTTGGAGACACGAATACTCATCAACATAAGTTTTACAGACTCTTGATTTAAATGGATTTTTAGTTAGCTCAAAAGTTCTCTACGGATGTAGAGAGCAAGGTTACGGGCTCTAATGAGTATATAAATGTTGCAATCGATATAAAGGCTTAGATGATGTGAGCTAGATTAGCTGAGGAATGATGAGCGGTTTCTGACCTGACCGACCTCCTCCCCACTCTGAAGAGCGAGGGCTTCCTTCGGGGCGGTTCACAGGTTCCCTTCATCTATTCGGGTTTACATCTATTATTTGAGGGACATTCAGGGAAGTCAGCTCCCCGTATCTCTATGTAGTTGCGTTTCCTGCATCCAGATGTTTAGGGGCAACCATCAAGAGCAGTTAAATAAAGAAAGATTATGAGCTTTTTCCTCATCTCCACCCTGAAGAGGTGATGCTTTCAATTGTAAAGGTTAGTAGAACCATGTGTTGTAGTATGTGTGTTCGTTTAAGTGTACCCCTGTTTCGTAAGCTTTGCACAAATTCTTTAAGTTACATATTCTACATACTGGTTCATCTCTTAAGCATACTGTTCTTCCGAAACTCCATAGAAAATCATCTAGATGAAACGGATTTATACTAGCTTTCGCTGCAAGATGTCTATAAGCTTCTCTCACGGTATACCTGATTAAGATATCTTCGTCGAATCCCACCTCTTCTTCTCTGAGGACTTTAGCTTCTAAATGTTTCTCTAGAACAACTAAACCTAGTCTAAGAGCTATTCTTGTTAAATGGTTATCTACAGGTACACGTATGTTCTCCTCATCTACAACATTGAGTATACCTCTATAGCTGAGAAACTTTATTAAAAGCATAGACTTTTTCTCAACAGGATCACTATAAGCTTTGAAAATTCTCAATAGATCTAGTAGACCAAGCCCATCATCTTTTCTTAGATACCCTTTGCATACCTTGATAATTTCTCGAGGATCTCCACCGAAAAAGCGTAGAATCTTCATACCTAAGTCATTGAGTAAAGAAGCTCTAACACCAGGATCAGGTGGAGAAACATTTCCTACCGAGAGCCACGATAAAACATCTTGTGCAGTCGCTCTACTCAAGTTTTCAGGTATAAAGAAGTCTGGGTTGGTTAAATACATCTTCATCCCCAGCCTGTACAGTAAATCAGCACCTTTATACTCTTCGCCATCAATATAAGCTCTATAAACTTTACCAGGTCTGCTAAGTCTATGGTCCATAGAGACCATCGTTATGAAGTACATCAAGGTTCTGTCAAGAGGTTCATTCTTAGGTGGATAGAACCTTGTATCAAACAAGTTCATAGGTCTAAAATCAAATATCTTTAGACCTTTCGAAACCTTCTCTATTCTATCTATATCTATAAAAGGCATGGAGCATACCCTATGTTTTGTGTGTTTAACATCGCTGTAGATAATACTTTGTAATACTAATGCGAAGACATACCAATAGATACTTTATGAAAGTTGTTATCTATAAACTTTGATGCCCATGTTTTACTGGAGAAGTTATGCCTATTGAGATTAATTGTAAAGATATTGGAGTTACAGTACATATCTTAACGAAAGAACTTCGAAAAATTTTAGATAATCATATTGTCAATAGAAATGTTAAAGTGTTCATAGCTACACATAAAAATTTATTTATATTTATAGATGATACTTTAGAAATGAGCATATTGCTTAAGAATGTTAGTGAATTACTAAATAGGTATGGTATTCAATGTGAATTAAAACCCTTAATAAATTCTGGCAATCAGGAATTGATTACGGCTTTTCACCTTTTTGCACATAATATCAAGAATTCTATAATCAATAGAGATCTATCAAAGCATTAATGGTAGATGTTTGGATGAGAATGCTTTTAAGAAAAGATGGTAATGGAAGTTGTAATCACATCACATCTTGAAATACTCATGGCGGTGAATGTAGATAATTTTAATTTTAATAATGTTAGTGAAGAATTGTATACCATATTGCTAATATTATAGCGACACTAAAGCTTATCAGCAAATTATCATCTATAGGGTTAACCTCTATTCTCTCTATGACAGACGCTATGGCCATAGATATCGCGCCTATGTGCCCAGCTATTTTATATCCTATAGGTATCATTAAAATCATCATAGCTATGTTTCCAATCCAATGTTTAGTTCTATAGCCGAAGATAATGTTTCTTACAATACCTGTAACAGCATCTCCAAAAGATATAGCTAATGCTGGGAGGATAGATATCCAGGGGTTATCTATTAAAATCCATAGAAATGCTATAGTTGTACCCCAAGCTATACAGAAGTTAACCTCATACATATTATCTTCAGTTTGAAACCATTTAAGTAACTGCCTCTTTCTATGGGGTAAGTATGTTGCAAATGCTAATACATATGCAAAGACCATAGGTACAAAGGGCTCTTTAAATAAAGATGGTACGAGTAACGCTACAACACCTCCACTCAAGATATGTATAATTTTTCTATTGTAATATATAGCAACATTATCTCTTAAACCCCTAGATACCATAAAAGAATAAAGTTTTCTTGTTAAAATATAGACAAGCATTATTATATACACAAATAACGGGATAGCTTTGACTATATCTATAACTATATCTACAAACGTTATACTACCTATATTAAAGGTCAACAGATAGCCCATAAAACTCCTCTATTTCTAAAATATATAAAGGTTACTACAATAAAAATAACATAATGCTACTTAAGAAAGGCTGTTATAGAGTTTATGATATGTTTAGATATTTGTGAAGATTTGTAAATACTTAGCTCTTAGAGTAATGTTTAAATATCTCTATACACTATAATCTTTTAGATGATCCGTACTGAGGTGGTATAGAGAAGTTTAGATAGGAGTTTTGTGGTGTTAGGTTCGTCAAACATCCATGAGGTATGGGTAATGCAAATCAACCTACACTAAGGTACAACACTGCTAACGAAATTACAAATATTCACAAATACCTCCAAGTATCGTTAGCAGAGAAACGCAACAAAAATGTATCTAGAAATAACTACAATATGATGATGAATTGGACTTCTTCTGAAATTATGATGTATAGTCCGGGTACTGAATTGACACTTAACAAATTATAATAAAGAAGTTAATTGATATGATGATAGTTAATACGCTTCTTCTTATTAATTCATGTTTATATCATAACGTTAAGTACTTATTTAGAAAGCTTTTTATGAAGTAGAAGATTTAAGGCGATGAGTATATCGCTAATAACTCTACTGAATTTTGTATTATTATATCATGGACAAGAACCTTTCTATAATAAGTTAACTAAATCATAAACATATTTTAGCGTTATCTTACTACCTATAATAGCTAGCGTTAAATAAAATAACTACGTATATATGCTATATATAATCCTAATATCTGGATGAATAGAAAATATTTAATTTGATTATAGGAGAGCTAAATGGCAAAAATATTCCTCTAATAGCTATAAATAGAATTCCTCTATGTATACATCTATTCATTGATTAATTCTGGCGACAGATCTTCGTTAAGATGCTTGATAAAATATGTAATGTTATTGTAATGTTTTTTAATTTTAATTATACTGATGATACTTTAAATAACGGCATCACGATTTTATTTTTGGTGTAAACCTTGGTTAAAGAAGTTATATATACAGATAAAGCCCCAAAGCCCATAGGACCATACTCTCAAGCAATTAAAGTTGGTTCTTGGTTATTCTTATCAGGGCAAATACCTATAGATCCCCGAAGTGGAGATATTGTTGAAGGAGATATAGAGGTTCAAACACGTAGAGTTTTAGAAAATATAAAGGCTATACTTGAGAACGCAGGCTTTACATTAGGTGATATTGTGAAAGTTACAGTATATTTGGTTGATTTAAATGATTTTCCTAGATTTAATAAAGTTTATAGTGAATACTTTAAGGATAAACCTCCAGCAAGAACAACTGTACAAGTTGCTGCTTTGCCTAGGAGTGTTAGAATAGAGATTGATGCTATAGCTTATAAAGAAAATGTTAAATAAATTACTGATAATCAGTTAAAGGAATTATCATCACTTATCAGTTTGGTGGAGCTACATCACAATGTTTTCGACTTAACTAAAGATAAAGCTCTACACTTTACATGTATTTAAACAATTTTTGTTGTTTTCGTATATCGTTCTTTAGCGAAGGATTATCTGTAGTTATACCATCTACATCATAGCTAATTATTTTCATCGCTGTTGATACATCGTTTATAGTCCACGTATATATCTTCAAGTTCTTAGATTTCATTTCACTTACTATCCTTGATGATATTAGGTTATATCTTGGAAGTATAGCTAGGGCTCTTAGTTTTAGGGCTTCACGTATTGGTATAGGGTGTCTATCGGTTATCAAGCCTATATCTATTTTACTAAGAAGTTCTTTTATCTTTGATAATATGTTATAGTTAAAAGATATTATTAGAACATTATCATACGATTTGTACATGTTTAGGTATTCTACTACTTTAGTCTCTAGACCTTCATCTTTTATTTCTATGAATAGAGGAATCTTATTAGCAAACTCAGCTAATACTTCTTCTAGTACTGGAATAGGTTCTCTCCCAAATACTTTGAAGCTTTTTAACTCTTCCACTGTTAATTCCCACACCTTCTTATCTACTCCAACAACTCTCTTCAGATCTCCATCGTGTATTACAATGGGAACTCCATCTTTACTTCTCCTTACATCAAACTCTATGGCATCAGCACCCATGGACACTGCTTTTCTGAAAGCCACTAATGTATTCTCAGGCTCGTATGCTGAAGCACCTCTATGAGCTATAAATAGGAAATTATTTCTCCAGCTCATGTAAAACGGCCTTCATCAACATAGATTTACAACAAATACAAATAAAATCATAGTTTATAAATCTAACTTTTAACCATAAATTCGGAATAGCCTGTCTATTTTTCAATGCTATGTACTATACTTCTTTCAGAGATTTCTTGATATAATTTATAGAAAGGCGAGTTACTAAGATCTACACCGAGCAAAGCAAGGTCGTTCAATAGTTTTTGGGATAGAGCAACTATGTTTATACTCGGTTCTACACATAATACTATTGATTTTAGATTATCTGCAAGTAGTTTTATAATTAAAGCAATTGCAGCTATATCGTTTGGTTTTAAGTTATCCAAAGAATTAATCTCCTCGTTAATTACCATAGCTATTTGGCGAAAGAGGGGATCTTGTATCCGTTCTATACTACTTTTTAGAGAACCGATTATTAGTATGAGATATTCTCTAGGATTCGATACTGTTGGTGGAAGTATATCAACATCGTTTAGACATGTTATATGAGAATGTTTTAACGGTTCATTGATGCCTATGCCAAGACTTGCCATATCTATAACATCTCTAAGAATATTCAGCGCCTTCATGATACTTGATAAAACTTCTTCAGATACACTACATCTTCTGGATGCAGCAGATATATTCATACCGTATCGCATAGGTATTAAATTGAATAACTTTTTTATAACCACAATGTCGTTATTATCTCCTCTTGAGAGGAAGTAGGCTAGTCTTTTTTGAAGGTACACAACATCGCTATAGCTGAAAGTACCTTGTTTAATCTTTGTTACACTCCATAGAGCTAGGGCAAGTGTTAAAGCTACACGAGGCCTTGTTGTAAGATCTATCTTTGATATAACATCTCCTGCTAAAATGTTTTGAACACGATAACATTTCTGTAGTTTCAGTAATTCATCTACATATCTTTCGTAGCTACTCATCTCCGCCTCACTTTATATATAGAAGTTATACAAGGTAAAAAATTAAAATGGTTATCCAATATTTACTTATAGCTATCACACTCATAGCTTATTTCTCTACAACTATAAGTGTAGTAGTGCTTTTTATATGTGGAAACTTCCTAACTTTAGCTATAACAGCATTCCTAAGAGAATCAAAAGTAGAAGCTTCAACAATGGCAACTACATCATATATGCCATATACAATGTGGACCTCTTTAACCTCAGGTATAGCTTGCAAAGCTTTAGCAACTTCTTCTTCCGCTCCGACATCTGTATTTATAAGGATTATTGCCTTAGGCATCCCTATCCCACTTAGTATAGTGTTGCACTAGCTATAAAGCGTTTATGCTTATCGAATTAGTTAATCCATAGGTATATAAATTATTTTGTGATAAGGTTATGCATGTAATCATATTTAAAACTATAAGATGTTAAGATATAATGCTATAGATAGTGTTAAATAGGTGAGTATTTTGCAGATTGAGAGGATTAACATATCTATAGACGTAGGGTTTACTTTATATAGATTTGGTAAAGATAGACCTTGTATTGTTTTTATATCGGGGATATCGGATAGCGATGCTTGTGGCATCGCTTTGCTTAAGAAGTTTGTAGAAGAGTTAAAGGATAAGAATCTGCATGGTTCTTTACTTGTTATTCCGCAAATTAATGAACTTAATTTGAATGTTACCTCATGTCATGAAATGGGCGAACAACATATTTTTTGTAAAATAATTGAAAAGCTTGTCAGAACTATGCCCAGAGAGTGTATTATCGTTGTATTAAGATGTAGGAAAGATTTTGTTGAACATATAGTTATACCCCAAGAAATTAATGATAATATAAAGAACTTTGTTGAAGCTACACCTATAGAATTCATAGTAAAAACCGGTGGAAAAGGTATTATCAGTGTACTTAGAAAAGCAAGATTGAATACTGTATCGATTATCTTGAATGGTGGTAAAGAATTTGACTTGAATTATATAGAAAAATTTCTAAACATATTAACAGCTATTCTATCGAATCTTAACATAGTAAAAAGAAAATCTAAGCAACAAAGTCAACAGATAATCCATAGGTACTTCGAAGGATATTATATAGTTAAGTGTAGTAATAGAGGTATTTTTATTCCAAAGATTCAGAAAGGAATAGAAATAAGTAGAGGTACTTCTATCGGTTCTATTGAAAATAATGAAGTTATTTCAGAAAAAGATGGATTAGTACTATATATCTCTAACCCAAAGCTCTGCAACTTAAATGAAGTTTTAGCTATAATAGCTATAGAAAGTAAAAATGAGGAAGTTAATCACCTATAACGGTTACATATATATTTCTGCTAGATCTAGGTCCATCCATCTCTAACAAGAATATGTTTTGCCAAGTACCTCTAACAAGCTTTCCGTCGACAACAGGGAATAGCCTATGCGATGAGGTTATTGCAGAACCTATATGTGCATGAGCATTATCATCGATAAGATTATGTCTCCACTCTCGAGAGACTTGAGTCAATTCTTTAATAAACGTAATGATGTCGTCCATAAGCCTTGGTTCATGTTCATTAGCTATTATAGATACTGTTGCATGAGGTGCAAAAACCATGCATATACCGTTCTTAATATTACTTTTCTTTACTATCTCTTCAACTTTAAATGTTATATCAATCAACTCAAATCTTTTGTTTGTTGATATGTTTATAACTTCATGATAAACACGACACATCGAGGTACTCCCAATAGGTTTAAAGGTTTACTTAAAAATAAAATATTTATAGTATTCAAAATTTAAATATTTTCTAAGCAAAAAATTGAATAGAATATAAAAGTAGCGAAGGCAGAAGTAGTAAATAGTAAGAAATAAAATTCCTATTAATGCTAATAATTCTGTACAGTTGTTAAAAACATAGATAGAATTGAGATCTATTGGTACGATAGTTGATATCTATAGAATTATAGTTAATGATGAGAAATAGTTGTTTAAACCAATAGAAATACATCTTGATGTACTCTATTGTTAAAAGCTCCAATAGATATGTATTGTATTTAGATTAAGAAGCTCTATAAAACCAGTTGTCAAGTAGAAGTTAAAGTTTATCTCCTTCCCATTCTGAAGGGCAAAGAATCTTGCTAGAGCAGGGAGGTAAAGATAAGGGTACAAGATGAGGACTTTCCAAGATGATTATCTGTAAATAGTGGTGTATATATCTGTGGAAATCTTGTTCTCTTACCGTTTCTCGGTAGATGGCGGTTCATGGACTCTTATCTTTATTGGTTTCAGGCTCTCCGTCATCTACTTCTCAACGGTCTCCCCGAGCCCACTCACCATAGCGGCTCATCACTAGTTGCCTAGGGTTCATAGCCTCTACGGGTCTCGGAGACCCGGGGGCACTAATAATATATAAGCTTGTGAGGTTTAAATCTCCAACATTAATAGGTCTAAGACATCAATAAATATAAGTATTGCAAATGAATATGAAGACTGAAACTGCCCGAGGCTCTCTACTTAGTTTAAGATTTCATAACTTCATTGCGAAGGTCATCAGAACTTCACCTACCGTTTGTCCCTGATGTTTATTCTCATTAATTTATTTTTATTTGTTGTATCTAGGGGTTTTCTCCTCGCTTACCCCTTCATTGGTATCACTACTACCTCTAGAGTAGGTTCATTAGGTATTGGGGCTAACAACACAAGCCTCTTGGAAGCGGTTACACTGATTTACCAGGGCGCTGCCTTCCATCAACATTAGCAATAAACAGAATCAAAACTTACAAACCTAACTTCCAAACATCAACTACGAAACAACCCTGTGCTAAGCGAAGTACTGTACGTTATGTCCAGAATATATAGTGCGACAGGGTTTGCTGAACACAATAGAATGACTTTAGACTTACTATTGTGGATTAAAAATGTAGCTGAGGTTACTGAAATAACACTGGATATTGCTTTAAGAGCTAGAGAACTTAAGAAACTTCTAGGAATAGCATTAACAGACTGCTACGTCATCGCAGTGGCAGAGTTCTTGGATACTACAGCTCTATTTCTGAAGATTGAGGAAGAGATGAAGAAAAGGATACACTTTGTTGAAAACTACCTATAGAGTTCATAGTTAAAGCACTGTAGTTCCTATACCTAGTTAACTTTTCATAAACGCCATAACATTCAATTGTGTGGCGGGCCCGCGGGGATTTGAACCCCGGACCACCGGCTCCGCAGGCCGGCGCTCTTTTCCTAGCTGAGCTACGGGCCCTTTTCCTGTTTTATTTCTTGTTTATTTTTTGTTTTTAGCTTTTTTATTGGTTTGGTTTTTGATTGTCATATCTATAGTTTATAGTCTTTTATACTACTTTATCTGTAGTATTTTTCTATGTTAAGATAGTAAAGCTTTTCTAACCCTCTAAATACGTATGTTTACTTCAATAGGTGTAATTGGGTATGAATCTATTAGATATATCGTTATACCTAGGGTTGTTAGCTGGAGCAGTATCGATACTTTATGTACTAGCGATTTCATTGAATATTAAGAAGATGCCAATTTTTAAGGAGACGGAGAATGAGAAGAAAGCTGCTGAAATACATAGTTATATACGTAGTGCTGCTAGAGCATATATAGGTGCTCAGTATCGTGTTATTCTATCTGTTGTAGCTATAATTGGTATTCTTATTATTGTAGCAGGCTTTGTTTTGAATAGTTTTTCGCTGATGTTAACTGGTATCCTCTATCTGATGGGTGGTTTGAGCTCTGCTACTGTTAGTATTGTAGGTATGTTGATGGCTGTAGAGACTAATGTAAGAGTTTTAAATACATTAACAAAGAGAAGCTTTAGGGAAGCTTTATCGCTAGCTTTTAGAGGTGGCTCTGTTACAGGGTTCTTAGTAGGTGGTATAGGATTATTCTTTATATCATTGCTATACTTATTGTTAAACGACTACCTTGGATATACAGAAGCTTCAAAAGTTCTACTTGGATATGCATTTGGTGCAAGTACTGCTGCACTATTCGCAAGAGTTGGTGGAGGTATATATACGAAGGCAGCTGATGTTGGTGCTGATCTTGTCGGAAAAGTTGAGGTAGGTATACCTGAAGACGATCCGAGGAACCCTGGTGTAATAGCAGATAATGTAGGTGATAATGTAGGTGATTGTGCTGGTATGGGGGCAGATTTATTCGAATCTTATGTAGAAGCGATAATAGCTCCTATGGTTATAGGAGCTATACTAGGGGTTGTAACAAATAATATTGATTTAATTGCTTATCCATTACTCTTCTCAGCATTATCGTTAATAGCTTCAATAATAGCTGCACAATTTGTATCAATTTCACCATTGAAAGAACCTAGTAGAACGCTCACATTAACATCTGTAATAGCTATTGTACTTGCAATAATAGTTAATGGTGTTTTAACAGGTTTATGGGCTTCGAATCTTCTAGCGGCATGGGGTGTAGGAGTCCTAGGACTAATTGTTGGAGCTATCGTTGGTTTCACATCTGACTACTTTACATCACCATTGTACAGACCTGTTAAAACAGTTGCTTTTAGCTCACAATTTGGACCAGCTCTAACAATTCTAAGCGGTATGTCTATGGGTTTCTACAGCGTATTTATACCAAGTGTATCGATAGCATTAGGGGTTATAGCATCGTATATACTAGGGGTACAACTGTTAGCATCACAACCACTGTTATCAGGTATATATGCAGCTGCTCTAGCTGGTACAGGTATGCTTGGTGTAACACCTATAGTTGTATCAGCTGATGCCTATGGACCTGTAGTCGATAACTCAGCTGGTCTAGCTGAACAAGCTGGTTACGAAGAGAATGTTAGAGATCTTGCAGATAAACTAGATTCTGCTGGAAACACTATGAAATCTATATCTAAGGGATACGCTATAGGTTCAGCAGCTTTAACCGCTCTAGGTCTTGTATTTAGCTATGTTAGTGTTGTACATGATATAACTAAGAAAGATATAAGCGAAACTGTTTCAATGTTATTCAACATAGGACATCCAACATATGGAATATACTTCTTGGGAGGTCTTATAGTAGGTACTGTAGCTGTAGCACTATTTGTTGCAATGGTTATACAAGCAACAACAGCTGCAGCTGGAAAAATGGTTGAAGAGATTAGGAGGCAGTTTAAAGAGAAACCAGGTATACTTGAATGGAAAGAGAGACCTGATTATGAGAGATGCGTAAAAATAGTTACTTACTACGCATTGAGAAGACTAGTTGCACCTGGAGTACTAGCTTTACTAATGCCAATAGTACTGGGAGTAGGTATTGGGAAAGGATCTGGAGATCCATGGACAGGAGCAGCGTTTGTCGGCGGAATACTTATAGGCTCGATAGCTTCAGGGCTACTCTTAGGGCTTTTCCAAGGAAATGTAGGCAATACATGGGATAACGCAAAGAAGTACATCGAGGGTGGAAACCTAGGGGGTAAAGGATCTGAAGCTCATAAAGCAGCTGTTGTCGGAGATACTGTTGGAGATCCATTGAAAGATACTTCCGGCCCTGCTATAAACATCATGATAAAAGTTATGGCGGTAGCATCTTCAGTACTACTACCCTATCTACTATTCCTCTAACACAAACCAAAACCATTTTTAAACTTTTTTACATAATCTCTTTTAGTGAATCAACATTCATTTATTTCTACAGTACTTTACTAAGCAGAATAGTTGCGAGGATGTTGGTGGACCGGCCGGGATTTGAACCCGGGATCTCTCGGGTGCGAACCGAGCGCTCTTCCTGGCTGAGCTACCGGCCCAGCCTAATTAGTATTTGTTGTTTTGTATAGGGTTTTTAAGTATTTTCAACTTGTTTATTGAATTCATATGTTATAGCTTCAATATCTTAGGTATATGTTTTTAGGGAGCTAGATTGGTGAGTGAAAGTATTTCTCGTGATATGCTTGATGAAATATTTTCGCAGACACTGAAGTCTAGGGTATTTATTAATAGGGATGTTCTTAGCCATGAATATGTACCTGAAGAACTTCCGCATAGAGAAGAACAGATTGCGAAGCTAGGATCAGTATTAGCACCTGCTCTTAAAGGATCTAAACCTAGTAACGTATTTATATATGGTTTGACTGGTACTGGGAAAACTGCTGTTACTAAGTATGTTTTGAAGAGATTGGTATCTAAAGCTGTTGAGGTTGGTGTTGATATAGATACATGTTATGTTAATACTAGACAAGATGATACTACGTATAGAGTTATCCTTAAGCTTGGGGAATGCATTGGGTTGAAACTACCATTCACTGGTATATCAACTGCAGAAGCTTATAGAAGATTTATTAAAGTAGTTAATACGAGGAACTCCATCATGGTTGTTGTACTAGATGAGATAGATTTCTTAATAAAAAAACAAGGTGATGAGCTTCTCTACAGACTTACGAGGAGTGGTGATGAGCTTAAGAATGCTAAGATCTCGATAATAGGGATTACAAACGATTTAAAGCTTGTTGAGGATCTTGATCCTCGTGTAAGAAGTAGTCTTGGTGAAATAGAGCTTGTTTTCCCACCTTATAACGCTATCCAGCTAGAAGATATACTTAAGCAAAGAGCTAAACTTGCATTTCACCCTAATGCTATATCTGATGATGTTATAAGCCTTTGTGCAGCTCTTGCAGCTAGAGAACATGGCGATGCTAGAAGAGCTCTAGATCTTCTTAGAGTTGCTGGTGAGATAGCTGAAAGAGAAGGTGCATCAAATGTTTCAGTAAACCATGTTTACAAAGCTTTAAGAGAAATTGAGAAAGATAGAGCTAGAGAACTTATATCAACAATGCCTCTGCATAATAAGTTAATACTCTTAGCTATATATATCCTTACAAAGAATGGAGGAAAAGCAACTACAGGAGAAGTATACTCACAGTATAGAACACTTTGCCAAACCTTAGGCATAGAAAGTGTTACACAAAGAAGAGTTAGTGATATAATTAGTGAACTAGATATGGTCGGTATAATAAATGCCCAAGTTGTTAGCAGAGGTCGCTATGGAAAAACAAGGATTATATCTCTTGCTATACCAAACGAAACAGTGGTAGAATCACTTAAAGAGGATATCTATATTGCACCTCTGCTATCTAGGTATTGACGATGGTTATTTCGATGTATCTTTTAAACGTTCGAATACAAAGTATAGAACAGTTCTAGTAGGCGCTGTAGTATGTGGTAAAGAGTTTACAGATCTGTATTTAGATTTCGTAACAGTAGATGGGCTTGACGCTACATCATCAAGCTATAGAATTATAGATAAAGCTAAGTATTTCTACAATCTAGATGCTGTACTTCTAGATGGTGTTACATACGCAGGTTTTAATATTGTTAATCCAAAGAAACTATACATGTTAACACTTATACCTACTATCGTAGTTTTTAGACATAAGCTAGACCTCGAGAAAATTAGAATAGCTCTAGAAAAACATTTCCTAGACCATAGATATCGATATAACGTTATAGAAGAGACCTATACCAAGAGCTTCGATATCTTCCTCGAACACATACCTACAATAATACGGATATATCCAGTTGGTATACGGATAGATAGAGCTAAAGAGATAATACTGAAACTATGTAATGTTTTTGCAGATCCATACCCTTTAAGGATAGCCGATAGAATAGCTTCTCTACTAGGGAGAATCGTTGTAAAGAAGTTTTTAAATAAACTCGCAGTTCACTAACTAATCCAAATTCTCAATATATAGAGCTCAAGAAATATCTCAATAAGCAGAATTTCTCAACACAATAATTTGAAAACTATGTGAAAACATTCACTATTGGATACTCTACACAGGTATCTTGGTATAACCTTAGATTATGGATGTCCAACTGCTTTCAGTAGCTACTAAGGTATTTTCTCTGTTCTTCTGTTAATTCATCTATCTCAATATTCATTGACTTTAGTTTAAGCTTAGCTACCATAGAATCTACTTCGTATGGAACGTTGAACACTTTTGGCTCTAGCTTTCCTTTGTTCTCTATAAGGTATTTTGCTGACATTGCTTGATTGGCAAAACTCATATCCATTATCTCGCTTGGATGTCCTTCAGCACATACTAAGTTAACTAATCTTCCTTTACCAAGTAAATATAACTTCTTACCATTAGGTAAAACATACTCTGTTACACATTCCCTTATATCTCTTTTCTCAATAGCTATAGACTCAAGGTCCTTCACACTTACCTCTACATCGAAATGCCCTGCATTTGATAATATAGCTCCATCCTTCATAACTTCGAGGTGTTCTTTCCTTATAACGTTTATGTTCCCTGTAGCTGTGACGAATACATCCCCTATTTTCGCTGCATCAATCATTTTCATAACTTCAAATCCATCCATTAAAGCTTCAAGAGCTTTTATTGGGTCGACTTCTGTTACTATTACCCTAGCTCCCATACCCTTAGCTCTCATAGCTATTCCTCTACCTACCCATCCATAGCCTGCTACAACAACTATTTTTCCTGCTAGTAGAATATTCGTAGCCCTAAGGATACCATCTATAGTACTTTGACCTGTTCCATACCTATTATCGAAGAGATACTTAGTGTAAGCATTGTTAACAGCTATCACAGGGTATTTTAACAAACTTTCTCTCTCGAGAGCTTTTAACCTTGTTACACCTGTAGTAGTTTCTTCTGTACCTCCGATAACTTTTTCTGCTACCTCAAGTTTTTCTCTATGTAAATAGACATGAAGGTCTCCACCATCGTCTATAACTATGTGGGGTTCAGCACCTGCAATAACGTTTATAGCCCAGAAGTATTCTTCGAATGTTTCACCTCTCCATGCATACACATGTACACCTTCCTCAGCTAGTGCAGCCGCTACTTCATCCTGTGTTGAGAGAGGGTTACTTGCAGCAAGCCAAACATCTGCACCACTAGCCTTAAGTGTTTTAACAAGAACTGCTGTCTCTTTTGTTACATGGAGAACAGCACCTACCCTCACACCTTTGAATGGTTTCTCTTTCTCAAACGTCTCCTTGATAAGTTTTAGAACAGGCATATGCAATTCTGCCCATCTTATCTGCTCACGACCCTTAGGTGCAAGGCTAAGATCTTTAACTTTGAATTCCACTCTAATCACCATTGTTTATCTCGATAGCAAGAGTTTAAATATTGTAGTGATTTCTAAGAATTGTTGTAAGGGTTGGTATATGCCTAAATTATTAATATTTTTAACAGGTTTGCCAGGCGCTGGGAAAACAGTTTTCTCTGAAGAAGTTAAATCCTTAGGTATACCTGTTGTATCTCTAGGTGATATCGTTAGAGAAGAAGTTTTGAGGAGAGGATTAGAACCTACACAAGAAAATATTCTTAGTGTAGCTCAAGAACTTAGGAATATATACGGTAGAGAGGCAATAGCTATGCTAGCTATAGATAAAGTAAAGAAGCTTCTAGAGACAAACTGTATTGTTGTTATAGATGGTGTTAGAAGTCTTGAAGAGATCATCTTCATAAAAAACAATGTTAATGTAGATACCATTATAGTTGCTATCCATGCTTCACCGAAGACAAGATTTTCGAGATTATTATCTAGAAGCCGACCAGGGGATCCTAAAAATTGGGAGGAATTTGTTGAAAGAGATCTTAAAGAATTGTCATGGGGTTTAGGTAGCGTTATCGCTTTAGCTGATGTAATTCTCATAAATGAAGGTTCTATCAATGAGTTTAAGATTGTTGTTAGAGATTATATATCTAAGGTGAAGTCCAAGTGGTGTACATAAGAGTTGAAGCTGAAGTTAGACCTACAGAAGATATGGGAAAAGTTTTAAAAGCTATTTCAACTATCGTTAAAACTGATAACGCTAGAGTTGAAGATATTGGTAGAGGATATAGATTAATAGTTATTGAGTCAACAGATATATTATCTCTAAAACCTCTCCACGACGTGTTGAGAAAATTCAAAATACTTGATACAGCTAGAGAATATATGTTTAAACATAAACAAAAAGATATTGTTACACTAATGTTTAATAAGCAAGCAGCTTATCAAGGTCATCCAAGTTTTGTTGAATCTATTAACGAAAGTCCTCTAGGAGCGATAATCATGATCATCTCTAGCCTTCAAATAGATAAAGTAATAGACTGGTTAGCACCTAGAACTGCTCATGGTAAACCACTATGGGAAGTAGAACCACCTAAAGATGCTTAACTCTCAATTAGAGTTTTATAAAATCTAGAGGAATTTTAGCAAGATCTTCAGCTACAAATACTTCTCCTGTAAATATTCTCTTAGCTCTAGATATGAAATCTTTCAATTCATCATCTCTGTACCTAGCACTCATATGAGTTAAAATAAGTATATGAGCTCCAACTTCGTTAGCTATTTTAGCTGCATCTGAAACAGTTGAGTGATAACTTTCAATAGCTCTCATTTTTTCATCTACGTAATCTAGGAATGTAGCTTCATGTATAATTAGTAAAGGTTTTAACATCTTCAGTATCTTCAAACATTGTTCTCTACAGATACCATCTCCTGAATAGTAAATGCCTAGAATATTTTTACTTAGCTTGACTTTAATGAAATATCCATAAGATTCTTCGAGACCGTGATCAACAGGTATAGGTAGAAGTACTATATCCTTTCCTGGAGATTCAATGAAAACTCCATCCCTACTCGCAGGACCTGCCTCAATACAATCTATGTACACCACTTTATCAATATCACCTACCTTAATAATATTTAGAGTATTAGATAGATATCTGCATAGGCTTCTTGGAGCTACTACCTTTAAAATAAATCTAGATTCGCTTCTTTGCGAAGATATCTTCATAGCTAAGCTCTCGATAAAAGGTAAGAGACCGTGGATATGATCCCCATGGATATGAGATAATGCTACGATTTTCACACTCCTATGATCTATTCCAGCACTAGCTAATCTTATTTGAACACCCTCACCTGCATCGAGAAGAACACAATCTCTGGTGCTACACACTGCAATACTTTGTGTAAAACGTTGCAAGTTGGGAATAGAAGAAGCTGTTCCTAGGAAAATAATCGATTTTTTACTCAAATTTTCTTCACCACGTATATAACTCTTGTTAAAGAGCTGTGTACTTTATCCAGATGTTTCTCAGTAATCTCGAAGTTAAATTCCTTTAATATATTATCTATTTTCCTACTTAGCTGAATAGGTATTGCAAAAACCATGTATCTCCCTCTTTTTAAAACATTGTACGAATTGTCTATAAATTTAGTTAGTAGATTCTCTAGAGATCTATCTCCTCCTCTAGGCGTACTCTGGATACCATATGGGGGATCTGTAGCAATTCCATCAACTCTTGAACTTGCTAAACCTTGGAGCTCTGCATCCATTTGTACAATGTCTACAAAAGGTGTACAGCTAAAACCTTCTATATTAAGCATAGTGCTACTAACCATAGCTTTATCTATATCGGAGCAAATTGTTTTCAAACCCATTATACATGCCTCAATAGCAAACCCTCCTACACCGCAGAATGGATCTAGAATTAGTTCATGTTTTAGTGTACTAACTTTTGATAAATTTACAAATACTCGAGCTAGTATAGGCTTCATAGTCCCTGGTCTATAGCTTGGTCTTCTATGAGGTTCTCTATTTTCGTACATTTTCCTCCTTCTTCTGTACATCATTCTATAAACTAGAGCAACATTAGCTATAAAAGATATTTTGATGGCATTTACACCTAATGCTATTTTCTTTCGTGTACATATATTCTTGATACCTATACGTTCTACAACTGATTTAGATAACTGTTTTCCAAAGCTTTTAATAGAATCAACTTCTACACAATTATTATCTTTGTTTGAAATATCTTTAACAATGGTGATTATCTCATCTATAGCTTTCTCAGAGTCTGTAGATATTATATCCATGAATTCCCCGAGCTCTAAAACAAGACCTGCACGTTTCATCAGAATATCTATAGCTAGCCTTGGAGACTCGAAGACTATGAATTCATCTATTTTAAGTTCTAAGTTGAACGGAATCTCTTCAGAATATAGAATTGATTTGAATTCAGAAAAAGCTAGAGAGTAGTTCTCATGAGATAGTCTTACTATGTAGAGTCTTGTCATTTTATTTTTTCACACAGTAGTTCAGATATATCGATAACTTCCATCCATTTCAGTAGTTCAGTTCTATGCTCTATAGTGTTGGCTATAAATAGCTTCTCTATATTTGAAGATGAGAGAATTTTGATAGTTTCATCTGATATAAGTGCATGAGTAACAACAGCATACACTTTGTTTGCACCTAATTTATAGAGAATATCAGTTGCTTTAGCTAATGTTTTACCTGTGCTAATAATGTCATCGACAATAGCAATGTTTTTATTAACAACATCAAGGGCCTTTATATCTATCTTTATCTCACCTGTTGCCCTATCTCTAAATTTATCTAGATGATCATAAGGTATGTTAAAAGTTTTTGCAACAACTTCAGCTCTATGAAGAGCTCCTTTGTCAGGTGCTAGAACTAGATCTATTTTGACACCTGCTTTCGATAACATGTAGCTGTGAGGTAAGATGTCGAAGATTTTGAAGTCCATATCTATGAATGGTTGGATTGTATGCACATCTACTGTTACAATCCTATCTACTTTGAATAACTTCAATCCACCATAAATAGCTTTAACACTTATTGGCTCTCCTTTTAGGAATCTTTTATCTTGTCTAGCGTATGCTGTGTAAAGAATGACAATGTTTTCGATTTTTACTCCAAGACCTTCGATTGCCTCTATAGCGAGGTACAACTCAACTATTTTACGATCTTGTTCTGGATACATAGACTGTAGGATAGATAATTTCTCAGGTAATGGATCTAGTTCAAATTTTATGTACTGTTCACCATCAGGAAAAAGTTTTCTAAAAGGAATATATACAACTCTTCTACATCTATATCTCAATCCATCTACTAAAGACTTTGGGACACCGCTTAAACACACAAACATTCATTTACACCTCTAGATTTATACTAAACCTAGATTTATACTAAACATATCACTACTCTGATCAAAACCTTATCTTCTTAACAAAATAAATACTATTTAACAGTATTATTATCAATACTTGATGAAAGTACTAAACTCAATGGGTAAAAAATTGAGCGGTAGGTCTTTACCTATATCCTCAATATACCTAGAAACCATTGATAGAGTACCTTTAAGTCTTTGCCTTATTGGAGGAATAACGTTGAATATAAACTTTAATGAATGTAGCTACGAATGTTTTTTCTGTCCATGGGAAGCAAATCTTAATATCCGTAGTGCTAACGTTGTTAATATCAATATAGAGCATTTAGCACTAGCTATTCATAGATATAAGCCAGATCTTGTATTTCTCAATGGGGGTGATTTTTGGCGTTTCGAAAATATAGATGATTTTACTCAAGAAATTCTTGATTTTAGAATACCTAAAGGTCTTAAAATTGTATCGCCAACTCCTGCTTACCCTTTATCACATAGAATAGACTGTTTTGCAGAGCTCTTCGATGTTATTTTAGTTGAAGTTAACTCGTTTAGCGATATCTCGACAACGTATTCCTTTATAGAGAAATTCGTGAACGATAAACATGTTGAAGTCATAGTTGTTGCCGAAAATCTAAAGGCTGTTAAGGATAAGGTTAAAGATCTTGTTAACAATCTATTGAAAAAAAGTATCTATGTACCTATAAATATGTTTATCAATGAATATGATGAAGTTGAATTTTATGGATTTATAGATAGTGTTAAAACGATGTATCCTTTGATCCATTCTCTGTTACTAAAAATATCAGAATGTTCATCTATTCTATGTCCTAGGTGTAGAAATCCTGTTGTTGTTAGACAGGGGTTCCAGCTGTTGAAGACCTCTATAGGTAATGATTGTAGGTGTAAATACTGTGGCTCTAAGGTTGTTACCTCGAGTAAAAGTTTATGTATAGCGAAAAGAGTTGTTAAGATACCTATACGTATACCTATAGTATAGCCCTAGAAGAGGTCATCACCATGTATTTTATCTATATTTTAGGTCCAGCAGGTTCAGGTAAAAGCTATTTAACAAATGCTTTAAAAGATTGGCTTGAGCAAAAAGGTCTAGATACAATTACTATTAATCTCGATCCTGCGGTTTCGTGGCTACCCTATACACCTGATATAGATATTAGAGATTATATAACAGTCGAAGAGGTCATGCGAAGATATAACCTAGGTCCTAACGGTGCTCTTATAGCAGCTATAGATCTATCCATAGAGTATATAGAGAAGCTTATTGAGGAGGTAGAGGAGTATAAACCTAATTATGTTATCGTTGATACACCTGGTCAAATGGAGGTTTTTGCCTTTAGAGCTTCAGGGCCTATGATAATGAATTCCCTGAAGAGGAGTAACAAAGCAGTATCTCTATTTCTAGTAGAATCGATTCAAGTTGTCAAACCATCTATTTTTCTATCTATATTAATCCTCTCTATGGGGGCACTTTTCGCACATAGACTACCACAAATTCTTGTTGTAACTAAAAGCGACTTAATGTCTAAGCAAAGTTTAGTTAAAATTCAACATTGGATTGAAGAACCTTTGAGCATTCTTGAAGATGTTAGAAGAGAAAACTCGATGATGATTTATCTATATTTAGACATTATGAGTAGTTTAGAAGATTTAATACATAAATATGTCCAAGACGTTGTATTAACGTCATCAGTAACTGGAGAAGGTATTGACGATCTCTACGCAGTTATTCAAAGAATTTTAGCAGGCGGCGAAGATTTTTATACTGAGGAGTATAGCGAAGTACTTTAGCTGTGGTGAGCATAGCTGAAATCAGATATAGATAGCTTAGAGAAAGAGCTTCAACTAAGATTAGCTCAAGTTAGAGAAGATTTACAAAAGCTTATAGTTGATAGAGATAGCATTAGATCAGAACTACAAAATATTAGAAATGAACTAGATAGCAAAAGATCTACTTTTAGAAAACTTAGAGAAGAACTTAAGAATGTTAAAGAAGAACTTAGTAAACTTTACAATTCTTTGAATTCATTGAAAAACGAACTAACACAATCAAGAGAAAAAATTAGGATTCATATATCAGAAGCAAAAAAACTATCCTTAGAGCTTAAGAAGATCGCTTCAGCAACTACTAGTAGGAGTATAGATGATATTAAGGAAGAGATTGAGAGACTTGAGTGGATGTTGATTACAACGCCCAACCTTGATTTAGAAGAAGAGAAAAAAATTATAGAGAAGATTTCACAGTTAGAGAGAAAACTTAAAGAGATATCAACATATCAGAGAAACTCTTTTGAGCTGTATACGAAGTATGAAGAACTTAATGCAGAAATTGATAAATTGAAGAAAGAGATGAAAGAGAAATCGGATTTAGCTAATCAGATTAGAGATAGAATAACTCAATTAAAAAATGTTAGAAATAAGTTAAAGAAGGATATAGAGGATGTCATTAATTCTATCAAAGCATTGAAACAGAGAAGAGATGAATTAAAGAGTAAATTAAATGAGGTTTTCCAAGCTATAAACGCGAAGTCTAAAGAATACAGAGATATACTAAAGGAGTTAAATAGGTTGAAAGCAGAAAGAGAACAAATCAAAGCTAAAACGTTGTTAAATCGGAAGAAAGATGAAGTTAAGAGTAGGCTTGAGCGTGGTGAAAGAGTAACGCTATACGATCTATATGTGCTCTATGGTGAAGAAAGTAAATCTTAGCTATATGTATACTGTTATGGTTATTTTATCAACTATATCTCTATACCTATTCCTTACAGTAACCTCTGTAACATTTGCAGCTTTCGCAACATCTTTCTGAGTCTTCTTCTCGTCTAATACTGTAGTAGCTATATAGACAACTGCAGCAGCTATCCCTGCTGGGTCTTTTCCTTCTGCAAGCCCGTTTTTCTTGAGAACATCTATTATTTTAGATGATAATATATGAACTTTTTGAGAGACCTTTAGATTTGTTATTATTGATGATAGAAAAGATCTTGGATCGTTATAAGATTTAAACTCAGAGATGTCTACTTTCATATGTATCTCTGATAATAGCTTCCAGTACTTATCCTCTGTTACCCCAAACTCATTTATAATTTGTTTAACCCTTAGAGGTATTCCATGTTTCCTAGCTGAAAGTACTACAGATATCAATGCTATCGGTAGGAGATCATCTTTCCTAGGTTGTAGCATGAAGAATATCTTCTTAAGTATTATAGCTGCTGTTTCTTTTACTTGTTCTGGGACATTTATTATTGCACATATATGGTTTAATTTTGATAAAGCTTCAACTAGTTTTCTATCTTGTTTATTTACACGCATCTTTCTATTTAGTTGTCTTAGTTTAATCATCTTCATGTACTCTCTATGGCTAATGAGAGTAGTGCTGATATCTCTAATACCTATATCTGTTGTTAAACCTACATCATGAACTGTTTGAGATATTGCACCGCTGTGAGCTCTTCTCTGCCATTCATCTGCATTAAAAGCTCTCCACTCCGGACCTATAACTATATTGTTCTCTTCTATAACTTCACCTGTTTCAGCACAAATAACAACTCCTCTCTCATGATCTACAACAATATCTGTACAACTGCTCATTTTTTGCCACCTTTCTTTACATACTTCTTCTGCTTAACTACTCTATAGAATAGAGTAGTTGATTGTTTTATAGTCGAGAGAACAGAATAGCTATTGGGTTTCACTACAGCAAAAGGATCATTAACAGGGCCTATTACATCAACTATTCTTCCTATTTCAATACCGCTTGCATCTAAAACCTTAGAGCCTATTGCAGGAATTGCTTCTGGTTTCCCTATTTTCACAATTATCAGTTTATTCCTCGTTATAGTATAAACAGATCCTAGTAAACCAAAAGATTTCAAATGGTAACACCTTAAATATTCTTAAGCTTTTTTACAAGATTTAAGTTGTTAAGTCAACTGCTATCTGCTACGAATATGTAAAAAATAATCCATTGTATACATAGTTTTATTCGTTAAGATTTTTACAGGGTTTTGTAGATAATACATATTACTGAACTTATTTATCAATCTATTGTTATTTTTGTTTCAGATTTTTAACCTCTTTAGCAACTATATTCATTAACTTTGATTTGTTAAACTCAGTATTTTTAATTAGTAGAGATCCTAAGGGTTTGTACCATGTCTTTGGATAGCGTTTATCTATATATTCGCATTCTAATCCGAGTTTTTTGCAAACTTCAAGAAATTCTTCGGGTTTTGGATTGTTTACACATATATCTAATGATACTCTACGGCCTAATCTCCTTTTAAGTGAACAATCGAAATAAGCTAGCCATAAAATTATGCTTCTAGGCATATGCGAATCGCATCTCTATTCTATATAATTTGCTAGCTTTTCAATAGCACAGCGTTTACTACCCCTTCTTGGCCAGGTCTTGATGTTACCAATGCCTTCCCTATTTCAGTTTGAATTATAGCACCTTTAACTACTATCCCTCTTCTAGGATAGTCTTTGTTAGCTGGCACCTCTAATACACTTAGTATCCTTGCTTTTTTACATGTATGTGTATTAGGATCATAAACATTTGCATAAGCAACATATTTTAATCTTACCTTTAGATTTCCACCGTAAGTTCTCTCTATTTCTCTTTCATCTTTAGTTGAAACTTTTGTTTCAGATGGATAGCTACCTAACTCGTATTTACGTTTACCTCTATGAGGCCTCCTTCTACCGCCTGTAATCTTCTTGAAATCACTTCCTTGATATACACTCATAGGCTATCCCGTGGTACTGATATAGATTTGTTTAAGAATTAGGTTTATAAGTATAGATAGTTATTGAGAGCCTAGTCACAGATAACAATGAAGCTATTGTGATGAAGAGCTTTAACCTGATAAAATGATGAAGCTTATGAGTACTGATTAAATTCTCTATTAAGAATCTTTAATTTAATAAATAGATTCGGTCATCTGTGTCTCAGTGTATGAATTGAGGCTTACTTCGGATTCTATAAACTTCGATATCTTTTCTTAGCTACGGTGAATTACATGACATGCCCTTACTGTGGCTCTCAAGAAATAATTTATGACTATATTCACGGGTATATCGTATGCACATTGTGTGGATCGGTAATAGATACAATATTCCTTGAGTTCTTTGAAGAAAGATTAATAGATTCTGAAAATTTCAATAGGTTTGAAGGTCTTCCTAGTATTAGAAAAGGTATTGAGAAAAAGAAAATTAAAACAAGATTGAAAATCTATACGAGAATGAACTTTGAGATATTAGTATATGAAAAATATGCAAAAAAAGCTCGTAAAAACGTTGTTATAGATATTGATGCTGCACTCAGAAAAGAAACCCATATAAAATCTCATGAAAGAGTTTACCACCACAAAGATGAAGATAAGGTATTAAACACAGCTTTAAAAGATCCTGTAGTTAACCAAATTCTCGAATATATTGTCAACAGAGATCCTGTACTCTCATCCCGAACACCTAGAGGTAAAATAGCTCTTGCTATTATAATCAAAAACTTCATTGATAACAATCCTATTGATATCTCTGAGCTCTGTAGATTAACATCGATGAGTATTGTCCATATAAGAAGACTAATTACATTAGCAAAAAAGAGACTACCCTATATTAAAAAGTATGTTAACGAAGTGAAGAATAATATAGTTTTGAATTATACTCCATATAAATAAGTTGTTTTAGTATATCATTGAATCCCTAATACAATATTGATTTAAAACCATAATAGGTTTATAATTGTTTTATAACTGTGATTAGAACTTTAGTTTTTCAAGAGATACGTTAATACATGGCGATCTGAGATATGATTATAGGTATTATGAGTGATACCCACGATAATTTAGTAGCAATAGATAAAGCTTTAAAAATTTTTAGAGATAGAGATCTTGATGTTCTTATACATCTAGGCGATATTATATCCCCTTTTGCTTTAGCAAAAATACTTGAGTTCCCTGTGAAGATAATGATAATCACTGGGAATAACGATGGGGATATCCTACAACTCAAGGAACTAGCAGTAAAAGGAGGTGCTACACTCAAACAATTTATGTATACTATTAACATTGATGGAAAGAAGTTGTTTTTAACACATGGATTTGGATCAAAAGAACAAACGAAAAGCTATGTAGATGCAGTAGCTATGACAGGTTTCTACGACATTGTTCTCTATGGTCATACCCATGAGGCAACAGCATATTATCTAGGAAGAACACTTGTTCTAAATCCTGGAGAAGTTTGTGGGTATCTCACAGGAAAACAAACAATAGCTATAATAAACCTCGAAACCATGAAATACGAACATATAGATATATGAAGATAAACTAAGTACATACAATTAACAATAAAATATTTTTAACTGTGTAAACATAAAACGTTATCTTGAAGATATGGTGGCCGCGGTAGCTCAGCCTGGTAAGAGCGCGGGACTGTGGGGCCAAGAAGCGCAGAGATCCCGAGGTCCCGGGTTCAAATCCCGGCCGCGGCCCCAATACACCATTATTTAACTTAGCAATACATACACGAATTTTCTTCTCTATATTTTCCTAGAAATACCTATGATTAATAAGTCTTGTCCCCCGCTTAACTGATCCCTCCTCATTTTCATTTCCCATTAGGGATCTTAGAGAGATGTGAGGTCGCGGGGGTTTGGATCTAGCAGATACTTACATTACCAAAAACATAATTATAACAGATTTATAAATTTTTCTCTCCATTCTCACTATTAATGATAAGATTTTTAGTTATATAATACTCTGTTACAGCATTACTACTAAGCTTTATTTTCCGTAACTAAAATTAATATTATAATAAAGTACTCATAGTTCTTGGCTTATATAGTCCCTATCAACATACGTTAACATAGTTATATAAGGTGTTAATTACTGAGTACTGTAGAAGTGTTGAATAGTTTTAGAAGTATCTAAATAGTTGGTGGGGCCGTTGGTAGCGGGGGGTGGATTTGAACCACCGACCTCGGGGTTATGAGCCCCGCGGGCTACCAGGCTGCCCTACCCCGCTATTTTACGGCCCCATATATCTGTATTTT
>Ga0080004_1121275_pt1 | contig 26167 bp, 34 predicted proteins | sample WasSprMetagenome_FD_69207 | JGI IMG/M metagenome (GOLD analysis project Ga0080004, IMG submission 69207) | Sulfidic aquatic microbial communities from Washburn Spring, Yellowstone National Park, USA - WS (SPADES assembly) (version 2) | ecosystem: Environmental > Aquatic > Thermal springs > Hot...
AGGAAATTTCCATAGGCAATGTTATAGGCGACAACATAATAACCATAACCCTTGTCTTCGGAATCACAGCCCTAATAAGGTCCTTCACAGTAACCATGCAAGAAATTTTGACAACGGTTCCCTTCATGATCCTCGTAACCCTTGTTTTATATGTGATGAATAGGCGAAGCCACAAAATAACAAGGGCTTGGAGCATATTAATGCTGGTTATAGCCGCAGCAGCCTTCATCCTAGAAACCTTCAACCACATAGCCTAACCATAAGCTTCTGAAAATTTTAAAAGGTTACAGGCTTGTTCCTATTCCTTTCCATGTTTTATGGAAAAATCGGGTTTAAGCAGTATAGAGAATACTTCTCCTTGAGAGGAATCAAGCGCAAGTCTTAATCGGCTTTTCACTCTTCAACCGTTATTGCCTGTGTTGGGCATGACGTTACACACGCCATGCAAGCTATGCAGTCGCTCTCCCTGACGGGAACAGACTTCTGGGTGTCTGGGTATTCTGGCAGCTTCTTAAGCTCGAAGACGTTCACTGGGCAGATTTCAACGCAGACGCCGTCACCGTTACACTTGCTCCAGTCAACCTTAACTTTTGGCATACACGCATCAAACCTTAACCATAAGTTTTTGAACTTCCCACATTTAATTCTTTCCACAAAATCGCGCATGGTAAATGATTTATTAACTGTAAGCGGCAATAAAAGGCTTGAAAGGGAATGCCCAACAAAAGCGAAGGAAAAGGCGCTGAAGGCACAAGCATAGAGGAGCTGAGTAAAAAGCTTGATTTGATGATTAAAAGACTTGAGGCTTTAGAAGCGCTTTTGCTGAGTAATCCAGAATACGCTGAGTTGGCACCTTACCTGCGTTTAAGCCGTTTTGGAGTGGGCTTGTATGGCGAGCCTTTAAAACTGGCGGCTAGGCTGAAAACAGCTGAAAAACACTTGAAAAAGGATTGGATAGCCAAAGATGAAATTTCAAGATGCATAGTTCAAGCATTAGCCATAAACGAAAAGCTTAACGTTTCAGCAATAACAAGGCACGTGCGCCGAATGCGTGGAAAAGCTTCAAGGCGAATAATAAGGGAGAGGCTGAAACGCCTAGAAAAGGAAGGAGTTGTCCAAAAAGCAGAGGGCTACGGAAACGTTTTTAGGCTTGCCGAGTGACCGCAAAGCTGACCACTTTTTTCCAGAATAAATAACTGAGCTAGCCAAACCATATTTTCCATCAGAGGTGAAGAGAAAAATGAAAAGGGACATGCTATTAGAATTAGAGTTTGTGAAAAGCCAAGCAATAGAGCTTGTCCGTAGGCTTATCCAAAAACCGTTAATTGCCACAGAAAACAAGTAAAGGGGAGGTGAAAGCAAAATGATTGGAGAAGAAGAAGAACGACATAGCAAAAAGAAAGAGGAGGATGTTGAGGAACTGAGGGAACTTCTAAGCGTAGTCTCAAAGGAAGTTCCAGCCTTAATAAAGGGGATAATCGCCAGCGTCTTCTCAGAAGAAGCTGGAAGAGATATGGGAAGGGCTGCCGCCGCCTTCTACAAAGAGCTGAAGGAAGCAGGTATACCAGAAGACGTGGCAGTCAAAATGACTGAGGGCTACATTTCCACATTCACAAGCCTCGGCGAAGTCATGAAAAGGGCTATAGGTGGAGAAAAGCACACAGAAACCAAAAAACTTGAGAAAGAGTTAGAGAAGGAGATTTCGAGAAAAATTAGGGAAAAGCTGGCTGAGAAGGGCTTAGCTGAAAAGGAAGAGAAGGAAGAAGGCGAAGAAGAGGAAGAAGACGGGAACTAGCTGAAACCTGCAGCCTTTAAAGGAAACAGAAATGAAGCTCACAAGCTTAATCAGCGCAGCACTTCACACAATCCGTCTTCTACTAAGCCTTCTTGTCCTATGGCTAAGTTTCGGCTGGAAAGTGCGGAAAGCAAGAAAGGCCTTTGAAAGAGAGCTTGTTAAGGCTGGAATGGCGAAAAAAGACGCGAAAAGGCTGAGCGCATGGTACTCAAAACTTAAAGGCGATATCATTCAAGCCGTCAAGTCTTCGGCTTTTAAATGGCATTGAGGCTTGAAATGTCGGCGTATATCTGCGAACAACAATAGGATGAAAAACTTATCCTATACCCTTGCGCTTCAGCATATTTTATGGCCTCTTCAGCTGGAAAGGCAATGGCATCCACACCGGCTTTTATGGCCAAAGTGTCTGTTTCCGCTCTATGTCTGCCCTTTGGTCTCATACAGCCCAACGCAATTGGAGTTTTTGGGAACATAACCCTTGCAGTGGCTAGTACTTTGGCTATCTCTAATGGTTCCGGCGGTTTCACATGTTCCATCAATGTGCCGTGTATAGGCATAAAAGCGATTATAACTAGGGCTGAAGGCTTATATTTCGAAATCATTTGCAAGGCGTGAAACTCTCCTTTCAGCCGTCCATAATGTAGTCCGACGATGACGTGGGGGACAAAACGCAAGCCAGACTTGTTTAACGCCCATAACGCATTTTCGTAGTCCCTAACTGTCACGTTCAAATTGTAAATTTCCCGGATTGTTTCGTCATCCCCGATAATGTCTATTAAGGCGGCGTCAACACCAGCCTCCCTAAGCCCTAAAGCCTTCTCAAGGTTTACAATACCAACATGCGCAAAAACAGTTAAGCCAAAATCATCCTTAACCCGCCTAATGGCTTCCGTGAACCCTTCCAGAGGAACCGAACCGTCTGGGAGGCAGCCGCCACTGATTAGGCAGCCGACAGCCCCTTTCCTCTTAAGCTTTGCACATAATTTGTAAATTTCCTCTGGTGTTCTAGCCGGACGCATGGTTTCAAGAACCTTGCCGCCGCAGTGTTTACAGTTTAACGCGCAGCCCTTTCCAGTTACGGAAATTGTTGGAAAATCCTTGGCTGAGGAGCAGAAATAGCCCGTCTTATAATAGGCAAAGCTGGGGGCGTAAAAATAAATACCCTTTTTAAACGCGGGACGAAAAGTTTTGCCTTCTAAAAGTTTTGAAAGTTCTTCGTTGCTCATTTGCCAAATGGTTTCAGGCGTATGCTGTGCCATTTTCCTCTCTACTAAAGCCTAAAGAAGGGCTTAATAACTTTCGCTTAGTCTTTAGTCTTAACCCTCTGTTTCCTTTTCACCCTTATTGCTTGGCATCGCCGGCGTCGGCACCGTTTCCAATATGTTAACGGTCTTTATTGTTTTTGCAATCTTCTCCAAATACCTTTGGAAACTTAGGGTTCTGTAAACCGATAGGCCTCTCTCTGTTATGGCGTAAAGCTTCTTCTTGCTTGTGATTTTCTCAACGACAAGCCCGTTCCTCATTAGGGATTCTAAATATTGCCCTAAAACTGTGCAGTCCATGTTTGTTTTGTAGGCTATGCTATCAACGGTTAATGGTCTTTTGGCTAAGGCTGCCAATATGGCTTCATAGTTTTCAAGCTTCGACCTTCGCAAGTCCTTCACCCAAGCATGGTTTGAAGCGATAATGATAATAATACTTATGAATTCAGAATCAATAGCCGAAAGACACCTACAGCATTTAAACGTGAAAAGCCTTGGCAGACATGGATGTTCCAAAGAAGGTTCGAGTTTCCATAGGCTCAGCCATAGTTCTAGGACTAATTAACGGAAAGCTTGACGCCAAGCCAACAACAGCCTACCTCATGACTTATAGACGGGGCAAGTGCCTAGCTAACTGCGGATTCTGCCCCCAAGCAAGAAAAAGCCACAGCAGAGCCGACATGCTTTCTAGGGTTTCATGGCTGGCCTTTAATACTGAACAAGTGCTTAATGGAATAGCTGAAACCGTCAAAAGGGGTGGGATTAAGCGCGTCTGCATACAAGCCCTAAACTATCCAGAAGTGCACGCCCACCTAAAAGCGCTTGCAAAGGCAATTTCAAGACGCGCAAATGTTCCAATATCAGTTTCATGTCAACCCCTAAACCCAGAAAACATAAGGCTTCTGACCGAGGCATGTGTTGAGAGGATAGGCATACCGTTAGACGCGGCAACTCCGGAAATTTTCGACAAGGTTAAGGGAGCTTCGGCTGGCGGACCTTACAAAATGGAGAGACAGCTTGCTCTCCTTAAGGAAGCTGTTAAAATTTTCGGAAAGGGAATGGTCACCACCCACCTAATTGTTGGCTTAGGAGAGTCTGAAAAGGAAATGGTAAATATGATTCAAAAATGCGTTGACATGGGCGTTCTGCCAGCCCTCTTTGCCTTCACACCAGTTGCCGGAACAGCCCTAGAAAGCTTGAGGCAGCCGACAATCCAGCAGTACAGACGGGTGCAACTAGCCAGGCACTTAATTTTTCACGGAATTACAAGGGCTGAATCCATGAACTTCGATGAGGATGGCTGCATAGCACATTTCGGCGTGGATAAAAAAACTTTGAAGCAAATGGTTTTGTCCGGCGAGCCTTTTAGGACTTCTGGATGCCCAAACTGCAACCGTCCATATTATAACGAGAAGCCAAGCGGTCCAATCTACAACTATCCAAAACCTCTAAGCAAAGAGGAAGCGGAAAGGGTTTTTGAGGAATTAGCCATAAACTAGGGTTTCCTTGCCTCCAGCAAGGGCTGCTGGTGAATTTTTGGCTTCTGCCTTGTAACCTGCTCAACTATGCGCCAGAAATCCTCCTCGGTTAAGCCCTTCCGCAACTCTTTCATAAGCCTCTTAATCTGGTAGAAGGTCATTTGGGTGCCACCCTTGTCCAGGCTTTCCTGCAACCCCCTTATCCGCCTGACTATTTCATCAATCTGCCATGGCGCAGCTTTTATTCCGGCCATCTCTAAACGTTTTTCGACAAGGCGTCTTCCGCCGCTTCTTCCTATGTAGAACTGGGTTTCCCTTTCAATCATTTCCGGTGGGAACGGCTCAAAAAGCAGTGGGTTGGCAAGCATTCCTTCAACGTGCTCGTCCACTTCATAGGAGAAGGCGTTTTCGCCAACTATTGGTTTATGGAACTGAATTGGCAGGGCGAAGCTTTTCTCTGCTTGTTGAGCAAGCCTATAAAGCTTCTTCATGTCAACACCGGTGTCTATATCATATAAAAGTTCTAGGGCGGCGACAACTTCCTCTAATGGGGCCACTCCAGCCCTTTCACCAAAACCAACAAGGCATGTGTGCACATAGGCCACGCCCTCCTCCACAGCCGCCAAAGTGTTCGCCGTGGCTAAGCCAAAATCGTTGTGGCAATGAATTGAAAGTGTCACATCTTTTCCTAGCGCTTGCTGAAGCCCATCCCTAACGTGGGAGACAAGATAACGTGTTGATAAAGGCCTTAAGAAGCCAACAGTGTCGGCGATTACAAGCCTATCAGCTCCAGCCTTCACGGCGGCTTCAAAAATTTGAAGAATCTCCGGTAAGGGCGTTCTTGAAGCATCTTCCAAAACAAAATTAACTGTTACACCATGTTTTTTGGCGTATTCTATATATTCAACAGTGTTCTTTAGAATATGCTCTTTTGACATTTTAAGCCTATATTGGAGATTAAGCCCATTAAACGGTGTAAAAATGACAATTTCCTTAACGCCACAATCCAAACACGCGTCCACATCACTTTTTGTTGCGCGGGCAGATGCAGCTATGCTGGCTTGCTGAAACCCTTCATTGGCTATTCTTCTAACAGTGTTCTTCTCCTCCTCGGAAAGGGCTGGAAAACCAACGGTTATTATGGAAACGCCGGCTTCATCCAAAAGTTTGGCCAACTTAACCTTCTCCACATAAGTCAGGAAGACTGTTGGGGTTTCAACACCCTCCCGTAAGGTTTCATCCCAAATAAAAACTCTGTCCGGGAGTCTTGGCGGAAGGTTCTTCCTTAAACGGTTGTAATTGGCTATCAGTCCTTGAGCTTCAAGCTTCTTAAAGATTGTTTTCCGCATGAGCATCACGTTCCAACAAGTAAACGAGCCCCAAACGCATCATGTTATTTCGCAAGCACTTATATAAGAATTCAGCACTCAAAAACATAGCAGGTTGAGAGTGAGAATTTTTATGGATTTATTCGAGGTCATAGAGAAACGGAGAAGTATAAGAAAATTTAAGCCCAACTCAATACCCCAAGAGGACTTAAAAAGGATTCTTGAGGCGGGACGCTTAGCACCATCTGGCGGAAACTGCCAACCATGGTACTTTATAGTAGTGAAAGAAATGGAAACTAAGAGAGCTTTGGCTGCCGCCTCAAACAATCAGATGTTTATGGCAGATGCTGATGTGATTATTGTTGCATTAGGAGACCCCAAAGCGTCATCCACGAAGCTTCCATACACGCTATCTGCAACCAGAATACCCTACAAGCAGGATCCCATGATTGCAGTTGAGCATATGGTTTTGGAGGCGACAGCCCTTGGATACGGAACATGCTGGATTGGAGCCTTCAACGAACAAGAGGTCAAAAAGATCCTTAAAGTTCTAAAAGACCTAGCAGTTATAGCCCTACTTCCAGTAGGCGTTCCAAACGAGAACCCGCCAGCGAGGTCTCGAAAAGCATTCAATGAAATATTCTTTAAGGAATCTTACGGCATTCCATTGGAGCTCTAACTAAAATCTTCGAAGATTTAAATTTGAAACATTTAAGATAGTTATTAGAGGTGTCTTTGTTGGTTGAGGCGCAAGTAGAGGATAAACGAATAACCCTAAAAGAGGCGGCAAAACTAATCCCAGACGGGGCTCACCTCTTCTGGGGAGGTTTCGGCTTTCAGAGACCCCCGATGGCTTTCGCCCACGAACTTGTGAGGCAGAAAAAACGAAATCTAACAATCTATACGTGCGGTTCGGAAATGGACATTGACATACTTGCAGGAGCATATGTGGCTTCCCGCTTAGAACTGGCTTTCTTCGCCATAGAAGGCATTGGACTGGCTCCAAACATCCAGCGGAGAATCCGCGAAGGCGCCGTCCAAATTGAGGACTATACAAATTTGGCTATGGCTCTGCGCTTTTTAGGCGGCGCTCTAGGCGTTCCGTTTATGCCTTTGAAAAGCATGCTTGGAACAGACCTGCTGGCAAAAACGAAATTTAGACCTAAAAAAGCTGAAGTTATAACCTGTCCATTTACTGGCGAGAGAGTTGTGCTTGTGCCATCGGTACGTCCAGACTTCAGCATAGTGCACGTTTCCCGCGTTGACAGAGAAGGAAACGCCCAAATAGATGGAATAAAGGGCGAGGATGCGGAAGGAGCCAGAGCCGGCAAAAAAGTGATTGTTTTAGCCGAAGAAATTGTGGACACGGAGCTTATACGTTCACAGCCAGACCAGACGGCAATACCAAACATTTACGTGGACTATGTGGTGGAGTGCCCTTGGGGCTCCTATCCCATGATGGTTTACAACTACTACGACTATGACATGGAGCACATACGTATGTACTACCAACAATGCAAAACAGAGGAGGGATGGCAAAAATACTGTGAAGAATACATTACAGGCGTTGAGGACCACATGGGGTTCCTTAAAAAAATTGGCATGGAACGCCTCCTAAAGCTTAGGGCTAAAAAGCCCTTCCCATATTAAGGGGGTGAATGCCAGAATGGAAAAGAAGAATTACGCAAAACTTGGGGAGTTCACAACCCTTGAGCTTATGGCTGTCTGCGGAGCCAGAGCCATAAAAAACGGCGAAGTGGTCTTCGTTGGAACAGGCTTACCCATGATTGCCGCCATGCTTGCAAAAAGAACCCATGCGCCAAAAGCCAAAATAGTTTATGAGGCTGGATTTATAGACTCAAACGCCATAGACATAGCCCTATCAATAGCAGACTCAAGGCTTGGTTATAGGGCTTCAGCAGCCATAGGCCTAATAGAAACCCTTGGACTGCTGCTGCAGGGCGGCCATGTGGACGTGGGTTTTGTTGGAGCAGCCCAAATAGACGAGTATGGAAACATAAACACGACATACATAGGCGACTTCGAACATCCAAATGTGCGACTTCCCGGAAGCGGAGGCGGAAACGACATAGTCTCATCGGCAAAACGCATAGTTATAATAATGACCCATGAAAAACGGAAAATGGTGAAAAAACTCGACTACTTAACAAGCCCAGGCCATTTAGATGGACCAGGAGCCAGGCAAAGGGCTGGATTGCTGGGTGGTGGGCCTTCTCTTGTTGTTACAAACCTTTGCCAGATGGACTTTGACCCGGAAACAAAACGGATTAGGCTTGCGACAATTCATCCCGGCGTGACCTTGCAGGAGATTTTGGAAAACTCCGGTTTCGACTTAATTATACCGGAGCATGTGCCAACAACAGAGCCGCCAACATACGAGGAATTAGCCATTTTAAGGGCCATAGACCCTCACGGAATTTACATACCAAGACCAGCCCAGACTAGATAAGCATCCGTCTCTTCTTTTCCAATTTGTTTTGTGTTTTCTTTTGGAAAGCATTTTATAGTAACTTCTAGGAAAGGTGAGACTGGTTGTGGTGGTCATGGATTTTGAATTAACACCGGAACAGAAAATGATAGTTGAAACAGCCACCGAAATTGCCCGCGATTATGGTCCAGAATATTGGCGGGAAAAAGACCGCAAGCACGAGTTTCCAGAAGACTTTTGGAAAAGCCTTGTCGACGCTGGTTTCCCGGGCATAGTGATTCCGGAAAAGTACGGCGGCGGCGGAATGGGCATGTTCGAAATGCTCCTAGCCATGGAAACACTGGTTTCAGAAGGTTGCGGACTTGCCGGAGAATGGTTCCTATGCCTTTCAGCCGTTTTCGGAGGCTTATCCATAGTGAAGCACGGTAACGAAGCCCAAAAAGAGAAGTATCTACCAAAAATCGCGAAGGGAATGGAGTTTTGCCTAGCCCTAACAGAACCCGATGCTGGAACAAACACCTTAAACATAAAAACAATGGCTGTTAGGCAGGACGGCGAGTATGTAATCAATGGTCAGAAAATCTTCATATCTGGGGCGGACAGAGCAAAAGGAATGCTTCTTGTGACCAGAACCACACCCGCTGATAAAGCCCCTAAAAGAACGCTTGGCTTAACACTCTTTCTCGTGGACTTGCCAAACCCAGCTGTAGAAATAATTCCAATAGAGAAGCATGGCATAAACTACTCAAAAACCTTTGAGGTTTACATAAGTGACTTGAGAGTTCCCCGAGAAAATGTTTTAGGCGAACCGGAGAAAGGCTGGTATCTGCTATTGGATACGCTTAACCCTGAGCGTATGTCCTTTTCCGCAGCGGCATGCGGCTTGGGACTATTAGCCATCAAAAAGGCTGTTGAATATGCTAAAGAAAGAAAGGTCTTCGAGGCTCCAATAGGGGCACATCAAGCCATACAGTTTCCGCTGGCTGAAGCTAAAGCAAAAATTGACGCTGCGAGGCTTCTAAACTATAAGGCTGCATGGCTTTACGACCGCGGTCAAGAATGTGGAGCAGAAGCCAACATGGCTAAAGTGGCGGCTGTAGAGGCTGGAATAGAAGCTGTTTATCATGCAATGCAGACCTTCGGCGGATACGGCTACGCTGTAGAATATGACGTGGAAAGATGGTGGAGGGAAATAAACCTAATAAGGCTGGCTCCAGTCACCCATCAGATGGCCCTAGCCTTCATAGGACAACACGTCTTAGGACTGCCAAAATCCTATTAGGAAAGCCTCTGTGGCGCTCTGCTAATGCGGTGAAAGATTCAAGTGAAGTTCACAAAAAGCCACGCCCTACTAATTATAGTATGCTTCTGTTTTAGCTTTATCCTCGTTTTCTCAACACTTCTTAAAAATGCTGGAGTTTCAAGCCTACAACAAGTTTTCTTTCGCATAACACTGGCTCTCCCAATAATTTTTGTGTTAATTAGGAGAAGGTTTAAACTAAAAAAGGACGATTTGCAATACTTCGCTTTGGCTGGCTTAGTTTTTTCATGCTTCCTACTTTCAGCCTTATCCTCAATCGTGTTTGGCTGTCCCATAGCAGTCACTACAGCCCTAATTTACACGCAACCCTTCTTCACGGCAATTTTAGCCGCGGTTTCTGGAAAAGAGAAAACGACTTCGAGGAAAATTGCGGCGATGGCGATGGGAGTCATCGGAGTCTTTCTTGTAAGTGGGGTGCTAACTGAGCCGCTTCCAAATCTTAACGTTGGTGGCTTAGGCTTTGCTTTACTAGGCGGCTTCTTTTACTCCCTTTACCTTTACATAAAAAGGATGAGGAAAGTAGATTACACACCTCTTCAAAGCTTATTTAACACGTTTCTGTTTGCAGCGCCATCCGCGTTGCTCCTGGGAATGATTCTAGGCTTCACGAGAAACACTGGTTTAATAGGGTTCATAATGCCAGACTCTTATCAACTAACCTTGCTAGTCTTATTTGCCTCATTCAGCACGGCACTCCCCTACGGACTATTAAACTATGTAAAGCCAAGCGAAGTTCCACCAACAACCGAGGGAACAATTTTGCTCTTAGACCCGCTGCTACATAATCTCTGGGCTGTGCTTATTCTTCAACAGTATATATCCCCAATTCGCTATTTGGGCGTTGCACTAATACTCTTAAGTGCAGCCATAATACTTAAAACCAAAAACAATTAACTTGATAAAACGCAGTTTTCAGCCAAAAACACTATAAAAGCTCTTCAACAAATATTTAAGTTCTGTTGGGATTGGAGGAGAATTGATTTGGAAATAAAGACCATAGCTATTTTAGGCGCTGGTTTAATGGGTCATGGCATTGCGCAGGTGGCTGCCCAAGTTGGCAAGTACGAAGTTTACCTAAGGGACATTGAACAAAGATTTGTGGAAAATGGCATGAGCATGATTCGCAACAGCCTCCAAAAGTTCCTTAGCAAGGGACAGATAACCGAGGCGGAGTTGAACGAAACTTTGGCGCGGATACATCCCACAACAGACTTGCGGGAAGCCGTTTCAAAAGCCGACTTAATTATTGAGGCCATCCCGGAAAATGTGGAATTGAAGAAGGCAGCCTTCCGCGAGGTGGATGCCTTAGCGCCGCCCCACGCCATAATTGCTTCCAACACTTCATCGATAAGCATAACCGAGCTTGGCTCAACCACAAAACGTCCAGAAAAAGTTTGCGGGATGCATTTTTTCAATCCGCCACAACTGATGAAGCTTGTTGAAGTGATTAAAGGCACCAAAACATCAGATGAGACTGTGCAGACAGTTTTGGATGTCGCCCACAAAATGCAGAAGGAAACAGTTCTGGTCAAGAAGGATTGTCCAGGCTTCATCGTCAACCGAATATTGATACCAGCCCTAAATGAGGCTGTAGCCCTATACTGGGAAGGCGTAGCAGACAGAGACGACATAGACAAAGCTATAAAGCTTGGATTAAACTGGCCTATGGGACCCCTCATGCTTTTAGACTATATTGGGGCGGATACAACCCTAGCCATAGCGGAAGTGCTTGAAAGAGAGCTTGACCCAAAGTTCCATCCGCATCCAGGATTGAAGCAGATGGTTAAAGCCAACTTGTTAGGAAGAAAAACTGGGAAAGGCTTCTACGATTGGACACAAAAATAAGCGAATTGTGGGATTGGTGCCATTGGAGTTTAAGTACATCCTATACGAGAAAAGCGAGGGCATAGCAACAATAACTTTAAACAGGCCGGAAGCCCTTAACGCTTTCAATGCTGACGTTATCAATGAAATTTTGCAAGCTCTTGAAGATGTGAAGGCTGACGAGAATGTGCGTGTTGTTGTTTTGACTGGTGCTGGTGAGAAGGCGTTTTCAGCTGGTGCTGACATTAAAGCTATGAGGGGGATGAACGCCTTAAAGGCAAGGGAGCTCTCCCAAATGGGTGAAAAGCTCTGCACAGCCCTTGAAAATCTTGAAAAACCAGTGATAGCAGCCATAAATGGCTATGCTTTGGGCGGAGGCTTAGAGGTTGCAATGGCATGCGACATCCGTATTGCTTCAGAAAACGCCCGGATGGGGCAAACAGAAATAAACATAGGCTTAATTCCGGGATGGGGTGGAACCCAAAGGTTGACACGTCTGATTGGTACGACAAAGGCTAAGGAGCTTATTTTCACAGGAAAAATGATTGATGCCAAAACAGCTGAGCAGCTCGGACTTGTAAACATGGCTGTTCCACAGGACAAGTTTAGGGAGACAGTTCGTCAGTTCGCATTGGAGCTTGTCCAGAAAGCTCCAGCGGCTCTCAAAGTGGCTAAAGCCCTGATAAACAAGGGTTCGGAAATAAGCCTTGACGCCGCAATAGCCTTAGAAAGGGAAGGCTTCGGCGTTGTTGCCTCAACAGAAGACCTCCAAGAAGGCGTTTCAGCCTTTATTGAAAAGAGAAAACCATTGTTTAAGGGCAAATAGGCATTATTGCGTCACTCTCCCTTTTCTTCTCCTAGTTTGCTTTTGCCACGTATGCAACGAGTTTTTAGTCACAAAAGTTATATCTGAAAGCTTAAGGCTAAAGAGTTTCTCTGACAATTGGAGAAAGCGTTAATGCCGGAACCCCACATCTTATTGAAGGATGAACCTGGAAAACGGGTGCTGCTGCTTGGCAATGAGGCTATTGCCAGAGGCATTTTAGAAGCCGGAATAGGAGTTGTCACCACTTACCCGGGCACACCGGCCTCTGAAATTGGGGATACCGTTTCAGCTATAGCCTCGGAGGCTGGTGTTTACATGGAATATTCTGTTAATGAGATTGTTGCCGTGGAAGTGGCTGGTGGAGCTGCGAACTGTGGGGTTAGGGTCCTTGCAGCCATGAAGCATGTGGGTTTGAATGTGGCTGCAGACGCTATTATGACCTTGGCTTACACGGGTGTTAGGGGCGGTTTAGTGATTGTTGCTGCTGATGACCCGGAATGTTATAGTTCACAGAACGAGCAGGACAGTAGGCTGTATGCTTTGCTTTCGAACTTGCCATGTCTGGAACCTTCAAACCCGCAAGAGGCAAAAGATATGGTGGCTTCAGCCGTGGAAATTTCAGAAAAGCTTGAGCTGCCAGTAATATTGCGGACAACTACACGTGTAAGCCACACGAGAGCCCCGGTCATGTTTGGAAGACTTTCAAAGCCCAGTTTAAAGGGCGAGTTTGTTCGGGATGTGAAACGCCTAGTCATGGTTCCAGCCAACGCGCGACCTAGGCATGACGTCCTTTTACAACGCTTTGAGAAAGCGAAGGAAATAACCGAGGCTTTTCCATACAACACAGTAAATCCCAAAGGCGAAGACAAAGAATATGGCATAATCTCCTCAAGCTCAGCATACAACTACGCTGTTGAAGCTGCCGGACTTTTAGGCTTGAACTTTGATGTTTTAAAGCTTGGTATGACTCACCCGCTTCCGGAAAAAATGATTGGACGATTTTTGAGGGAACACGGCAATATTATAGTTGTTGAAGAACTTGAACCCTACTTGGAACTTCAAGTTAGGGCAATAGCCAAGGACTATGCGCCATCAACAAAAATTTACGGCAAGACCCCGCAGCAAAAGTATTTTCCAAGGTCAGGCGAGCTTTCCACAAGACTGGTCTTGAAAGGACTGGCAGCGATAACTGGCAGAAAGCTCCCCATAAACTTTGAAGATTTAGATAGGCGTTATGCAGAGGTCTCTGAAAGGCTACCGCCAAGACCGCCGATTCTATGTGCCGGATGCCCCCATAGAGCTTCCTTCTACGTTATAAAGAGGGCTGCTGGTGAAAAGGCAATTTACCCAACGGACATTGGATGCTATGCCTTAGGGATAGCTCCACCATTAAAGGTTGGCGACATCCTTGTATGTATGGGTGCCGGAATAGGAACAGCCCAAGGCATAAGCAAGGTTACCGGCGCAGACACAATAGCAATAATTGGGGATTCAACATTTTTCCACGCTGGGATTCCAAGACTACTAAACGCAGTTTACAACAAACACAGGATTGTAGTCGCCGTCCTAGACAACTTGACAACGGCAATGACTGGACACCAGCCGCATCCTGGAACCGGAGTGACTGGTATGCAAGCCTCTACTGAGCCAATAGCCATTGAAAAAGTTGCCGAGGGCTGCGGGGTGAAACTCGTCAGGATCGTCAACCCGTTTAATGTAAGAGAAGCCGAAAATGCAATAAAAGAGGCTCTGCAATTTCCGGAGACATCGCTAATAGTTTTTCGGGCACCATGCGCCCTATTGCTTGTTAGAGAGAAAAGACGAAAGGGCTTGGAAATTGTGCCATTTAAGATAAACGAAAAGTGCACAAACTGCATGGCATGTATCAAACTTTTAGGATGTCCAGCAATAGTCCTCAAAGAGGATAAAACCGTAGCGATCAACGAAAACATCTGCATTGGCTGCGGATTGTGCGCCAATATCTGCCCATATAATGCCATAGTGCCGGCAAAAACAAGCCCGGAGGCGATGGCAAAATGAAGGAATTTAACATGGTCTTAGCTGGAGTTGGCGGTCAAGGGATACTTCTCGCAGCTGAAGTTCTTGGAACAGCAGCAGTAAAAGACGGCTTAAACGTTCGTGTAGGCGAAATCCACGGCATGGCTCAGCGGGGTGGAGCCGTCATATGCACGGTTAGAATAGGCGGAAATGTTCTATCCCCACTGGTTTTAGATGGGCAAGCAGACATACTGCTGGGCTTTGAACCCGTAGAAACCTTGAGAAATGTAAAGTATGCCTCTGAAAAAACCCTCATAATCATGGGGGACGAAAAAATTCCGCCACCAGAGCTTACTTTGAAAGGTGAAGGTTACCCGAAAATGGAGGAAATACTAGAAAAGCTAAGGCGGTTCTCCAAAAAAATTATAATTGTTGAAGCGTTAAGGCTGGCTAAAGAGGCTGGAAGCCTAGTAATGCAGAACGCTGTTCTCCTTGGAGCCTTAGCTGCTGTTGGCAAACTGCCAATAAAAAAGGAAAGCCTTGTCGAAGCTTTGGAAGAGCTTGTCCCAGAAAAATATGCCAAAATGAATGCTGAAGCCTTTGAGCTTGGCTACAAATATGCTAAAAACCTTAAAGAAGCCTAAAATTGTCTCAGCCTTGCTGTCCCCCCTCTGTTTTTACGTTTTCTTTTATAGCCTTTAATATGTTCTTGAAGATTTTCATGTCTGAAACGTTTACGACGGGAATTTGGAGGCTCTTGTCCACCTCGTAAATCCTTTCATATTTTGGAAATTCAGCGTAACAGATTTGGCTTATTGGGAATTCACGGTTCTTCAACTCGTGTTCGAAGGATTTTTCGTAAACTTCTAGGCATAGCAGGTAACCGTCTATCCAATAAAGCCTATTCGCACCGTAAGTGGTGGCGCACCATGCAATGTCGCCCACGCTGCGTTTGTCTAGTCCGAGAACTGTAACCTTTTTTGTTGGAGCAATTTCCACGTCCATCCGCCCTTTTTCACCCCTTAAACGGAGTGTTTAACACTTCTTTAACTCTGCTGCTTATTTTCGGTCCAAGCCCATAAACCGTTTTGGGCCACTCGTCAACGTTTAGGAAGGCATTTAATGGCGTCTGATAGGATTTAAGGATTGCTATGGCTTTTTCCCTCCCAATATTGGGTAAACTTGCCACAAAGAATATTTGTGCATCTTCAAGAGTCTCGCATTTCTTTATCGGATGCACTGTTGGCACCCTCTTTTCCACTATTTGTTCTTGGCGGGCTGCAATGTAGAGAAAATCCACGGTTTCCTTATAGGATGTGGTGTTAACTATGGCTATGTCGTTCTTTGCCAAGTTGAACAAGGCGCCCCAGACGGCTTCCGGCTTTATTCTGCTAAACTTGTAAATTATGGGCATGTAGCCTTCAAGAAGAATTAGCGCTTTTGGATAAGCCTCCTTAAGCTTGAAAAGCTGCTCGAAGAGATAACGATGAGTAAGCGTGTAAACAAAGTCTTGAACCCTTTTACGTTCAACAGCACAAACATCGGACAAAATGTAGTCTCCCTTTTCTAAAGGCTCAATTTTCACGTTTACGCCGCGCTCCCTAAGTCCCTTAACGACTTTTTCAGCGCTGCTGGCTTCACGACTGTCCACTATGATTGTTGGCTCCTGCTCATCCCCCTTCTTTTCCTTTAAATATGGGAGGAGTGTTTCAGCCCCAGACATATCATCAACTCTAATGCTAGACTACAAGTTTTGATGCTATTTTCTCTTGCGGTGCTTTCCTTTGCTCATCAACTTTGAGAAATGCAAACCAATTAAAACAGAAAGTCAATACTGATAGGAAAGGAGAAAGTTCATGGAGAAGGGCGCAATCTTCCTGTTGGCTATTATGGTTTTGTGCGTTGTTTTAGCACTATTAATCATCTTCGGTTCAGTAGCCGCCTACTTCTCCATAGTCTTCTCACAAAACCCTTACTAGAGGAAAAACTGAAAGAGCTTTTCCAAAAAGGTAACAAATTAAATCGAATTTAGCATTGCCGTGCTTTTAAAATAAAAAGAGAGGATGGAAGACTATTGAAGTCCTTTCTTTGTGATTTCTTTAACTATGCCAGCGGCTATGGTTGTGCCCATATCTCTTACTGCGAATCTTCCAAGCTCTGAAAACTCAGAGTAGGTTTCAATGGCTATTGGGCGGAGAGGCTCCATTCTGACTAAGGCGGCGTCTCCAGTCTTTAGGAAGGATGGCTTCTCCTCGACAACTTGTCCTGTGCGTGGGTCAATCTTCCTTATTAGTTCTGTGAATCTGCACGCCATCTGCCCTGTGTGATAGTGGAGGACCGGTGTGTAGCCGGCAGCTATGGCTGTTGGGTGGTATATGATGATTATTTGTCCTATGAACTCCCTCGCCACCGTCGGCGGGTTGTTTACGTGCCCGCAAACGTCGCCCCGGCGTATGTCTGTTTTCGCTATGCCCCTAACGTTGAATCCAATGTTGTCGCCAGGCTCAGCCCTCGGAATCCTTGTGTGGTGCATCTCTATTGACTTAACTTCGCCCTGCTTGTTCGCAGGCATAAAAATGACCATGTCGCCTTCTTTTAGAACTCCTGTTTCAACCCTGCCAACCGGGACTGTGCCTACGCCTGTTATGCTGTAAACGTCCTGTACAGGGATTCGCAATGGCTTGTCCAACGGTTTTGGCGGAACTTCAAAAGTGTCCAATGCCTCGATTAGGGTTGGTCCCTTGTACCATGGCATCTTATCACTGGGCTTTACTAGGTTGTCGCCCGTCCACCCTGAAGTGGGCACAAATGGGATTTTCTCAACTTTGTAGCCAACCATTTTAAGCATTCTGCTAACTTCATTCTTAATCTCATTATAGCGTTCTTGACTCCAGTTGACGGTTGGGTCATCCATCTTGTTTACGGCAACCACAAGCTGGTTAACGCCCAATGTGAAGGCTAAGAAGGCGTGTTCCCTTGTCTGCCCGCCAGGTCCTATGCCAGCTTCGAATTCTCCTCTTTTGGCTGAAACGAAGAGTATGGCGCCGTCTGCTTGGCTCGCCCCAGTAATCATGTTTTTAACGAAGTCCCTGTGGCCGGGGGCATCAATTATTGTGAAGTAGTATTTTTTGGTTTCAAATTTTAAGAATCGCAGGTCTATTGTTAGGCCTCTTTCTCGTTCCTCTTTTAGATTGTCGAGAATCCATGCAAACTTGAAGGTCTCCTTTCCCATCTTCCTAGCTTCCTCTTCATAGGCTTTCACCGTTCTTTCGTCAACAACTCCAGCCAAGTAAAGCATGTGCCCTGTAGTCGTTGACTTTCCATGGTCAACATGCCCCATAATCACTAGGTTTAAGTGGGGTTTTTCCGGTCTGCTCATCCTTTTTCCTCCATTTTTAAACTCTAAATTTTCCCTATTTTTAGTGGATTCGTTAACACAACTGTTCATTCAATTATTTTAAGTTTTTTATGATTAGTTTAAGTTTACTTTCTTTTCCTAAAAACCTTGACTCCGCCAATGTCTGTGACGTATTCAAAGCCTGCTTCTAACAGTTTACAGGCTTCTTCAAGGTTGTAGGCAACTTTAACATGGAACTCTTCTTGAGTTTCGTTAAACAAGGCTTGTTCTAGGTTTATGTAAATCATCGTGTTATTTATGGACTTGTGTCCTAGAATGTTTTTGACGTGAATTATATCCTTAGTTTTATGGTATTCCATGGTTCCTTTCCAATGGCGAATAGTGTGAAATGTTATCAATTTCAATCTTGGGTTCTGTAGTCTTACGGCAGCCTTTGTTCTGGCAGTGAATAGTAGAGTCTGAAAGTTCCGCATCTTCTGTCTTCCGCCGAAAATTTTGACGTCCCTTTTAGGCAGCAAGTTAAACATGTTAATTAGTTTGTCGCTTATCTTTAAAACCCTCGGGTTGCTTCTCTTTTCTGGTTCAACCTTAACCACTTTCCTTTCAAAATCTATGTCTGTCCACTTAAGCTCTAATGCTTCGCCGATTCGCATACCTGTTTCCTTTAAAAGTTGCAGTAGAGTGGATAGCTTTTTCCCGCTGCACGCTATTAGGTCGTCAATTTCCCTTTCTAAAGGTATGAATGGTAAACTTTGCTTTCCATAATATCTTGGCGGAACCCATTCGATGCCATAATATTTGGAGAAGCTATTGTAAACGTTTGCCATGGTTCTCTTTGTTGCTTCTTCGACCTGAAGCGTGGCTATTGCCTCTTTAACATTTTCTGCATCTAGCAGGTTTGCTCCTATACGAATAAGCCACTTGAGATAATTAGTGTGCGTCTTTATAGTTGATTCCTTGTATCCTTGCTTTTTAAGATGCCATAAATATTCAACAAGTTTACCTTTTAAATCCGTAGTTTCTGTGGCCCCCGCAGCCCGCTTGTCGTTTCGGGATTCCACTTCGGCCAAGGTTTTCACCAGCTTGCCAAGGCTGGTGGACGCTCTGCTAAGGGCTTCACCGCTCCCTTGGCAGTTAACAGTTAAGGCTTCTGGCGAATTTAAAATCAACGTATGAATTTTCTGAACAGGTTGAAACATGTTGGAACAGTTGAGGCGGTTTTCGCTGAAGCGGTAGCCACAGTTTCTGCATAGCCAACGCTGGATTGTGCGGCCGTCTGCCAAATATCGTAATCCATCTTTGTATAGGCGTGTTGATCCGCATTCTGGACATACTAATTGTTGCGTTTGGGTTTGGAGTTGGGTCGGGGCGTTTTGAGGCTCCTCTCCCCTGTTTTTTCGGAATCCGCCTTCTTGGCGGACACCTTCCAACCCCGAATTATTAACATAAAAGTTGCTGGAGACCTCTTTTTCTGGACTTGCTTGTGAGCCTCCCAACCCCAAATTCTCCACCCAAAAGTCTAGAAGCCGTGCTGCTTTTCCCACTGGTCCTTACAGTCTTCGCAGATCCACGTGGCTTCGCCTTTGAAGGGCTCGGCTTTCCAGGCTGTCAGCTTGGTGTAGCCGCAGACTGCGCATGGATGCCAATCGAAAGATCCATCGCTCCAATGAACAGCTTTTATCTCGTCAAGGTGAAGCCAAGGCGTGTTTAATGGGGGTGGTTTCTCTGGTTTTTCTCCAGAAACTCCAGTTTCTCCAGTTTTATGGTTGTTTTTGGCATGGACTGCTGGAGTTTCTGAAGTTTCTGGAGATAACATGAGAAGGGTTGGGCTTGGATAGTATCGCATTTTTAGACGTTCTATCATTTTTGTGTCCCAGAAAAAGCCCGCCAACCCTTTGGGACCCGCTTTACATTTCTCAAAGCCTAAACGGGCTACTATCCGTCCTATTTGGCGGCTTGTAATTTGCTCTTTTTCTGGTAAGCCTTCATTGTAAGCTTCCGTAACGGCTTGAATAGTTAGTTTCCCGTTTTCCACTCTGTCTTCGCATTTTAGGATTGCGTCCAAAACGCGGGCTTCTATGCTTGTCTGCTCCTCGTTCAGCCTTGTTTGGATTATTTGTTTCATGGCCTGTTTTAGGCGGTCCTTTATTGTTGGAGTTGGCGCAACCTGGAATAGGCTTACAAAGAGTTCAAGGACACGGGAGTTTCCTTGGCATTCGCTTTCTTCTAAATGGTTTTGTTGTTGGTTTTGGTTGAGGTTTTTGAAGCGATACATTAATAGCTGGTTTCGGAGTTCTTGGGCTTCCTCTTCATTTATGAAAGCCTCACTGGGCGGACAGCTTTGCTCATTTTTGTTATTATGCATCTACTTTGAAGAGTATCAGCCAATTCTTGGGTTCCGGCTAAAATTTTGAAGCCAAAAGTGTCGAAGACGGCGATTTGTGGAACGTTGTTCTGAACCTTTTCTATGCGTATTGCGTATTGCCCGCGGCGATAGCCACTATTTAATATGGCCAAGACTTCTACCATTTCTTTGCGGTTGTAAACTTCAGTTTCGTCCAAAAGTATGGTTGGATGCCAAGCCTCTAATGCACGAAAAAGGGATGCAGCGCTCATGCTTGTAGCCATAATACTTCGATAACATAGCCTGTGGAAGCATTCTAGGGCTCGGGTTTTCCCGCTGGCCAGTGGCCCTAAAAAGAACAGGTATGGGACTACTGTGAAGTTTTCTGGAAGCCATGAAGCCAATACAAAAGCAGCGTAAACGTCATACATGAGCTCGTTTGCCACGTCTAAATGTTCAATAAAGAAATTTTTGATCCTCTCAAACAGGGCTTCTTCGCTTTCATAGTCTTTTGGGATGTGGGCTGTGGGCCATGGGATGCGCTTCAGCGGTATGTATCGCGTATCGTTATAGGCAACGGTGTTCCAAGGGTTATTTTTAACCAGAAACTTTTGTTCAAGCCTATTGTAGACCACGTAGGCTCCTGTGTCTGTCTGTTCAAAGATTAAGTCTTGAAGAGCCAAGCCTGGTGTGACTATGGTTCTGTTGGCTGTTGTTTGGGTCAACTGCGCTTTTTCCTTCCAACAGTTGAGCCGTTCTTAAAAATCCAGTAAAAGTAGCCGTTTCTGGTTAGTTTGCCATTATGGGCTTGTAGGTCTTTGAGCATTGTTTTAAACTCGGGATTGTTGAAGTCTTCGCTTCGCTGGTATTGCCCGCTTGAGCCTTCGGCGTCTTCCCATTTAATGTTGTCCGGATCCCAGTTTGGCAGCTTTGCCTCTTTAATCCGTTGCTTAGCGGCGGATACGCCAGCCTCTACAGCGTCTAAAAACTCTAAAAGGGCGATTAGGGCTATGTCCTCTTTTCCCGTCATGGAATCCACGCCCCCTCAGTTGAGCCTAGAGGCTTGGCGTATTTCTCCACAAGCCTATGATACTCGCTTTGAAGGTGATCAACATCCGCGAAGGGTGTTGGCTTCTGATACTCAAAAATAAGTATGTTGCCATGGTCTTTATCTATGCCATAAACTCGGAAGACAAGCCTTTGGATGAATCCTTCCTTGGCTATTATTGCTGCTGAATGGTGTAAAGGCTTGTTTAGGTCTGCTTTGGCCTTAAACTCTTCATAGTTGCGGATTACCTCTCTCATCAAGTATTCCTCAAATTCCTTTTTGCAGGTTGTATTCTTGGAGAAGCCTCCGGATGGCCTCTTTGACAACTTCTGTCCTGCTGACGAAGCCGTATCTGCCTACAAAGTTGTCGATTTCGTCTACGAGGTGCTTCGGCAGCTTTATGGTCACATACTTATTCATTAAGTCTTCCACCTGCGGATTCAATTTGTTAGGGGGTTTGATATTTAAATTTGATGTAATCAATTAGTAATAAGTTACGATTTCATAGCATCTTCCTTTTACAGAAAAATTTATACGTTCACGTTAACCATATATGACTAACTGGTGCCTCAAAATGAGTGAGGAAAGCAAGCAGAAGCCCGGCTCAGATCACATAACAATTAAGCTTCCAAAAGAGCTTGTAGCTGAAATGGATAGGCTTATAGGCGTTAGGGGTTTCAGGAGCAGAGGCGAAATAGCAAAAGAAGCCATAAGACAATTCCTAAACCAATATAAAGAAACCATCACTCCGCCTCAACTTCCACCACTTGAGCATTTCAACATAAGCGAGCACGGCGTAAGAATCCTCGACAGAACATTAACAAACGGCTACTCGAGAGGACGCATAATAGACGTATACTTTAGGCCTGAAGGCGTATGGTGCGAATACTGCGAAACAGACAACTGCCGCCACATACAATTCGCCCTAACAATACCAAAAGTTAGGGAAATAGTCTGGAGAAAACGCGAAGAAGGATGGAACCTGCCAAAACCACCGCCGGAAATTTAAGGACAGAAAACACATGCAACTCAAAATGAACGTTGAATGGCGAAACATATGAAAACCATTAAAATAGATGATGAAATCCATAGAAAGCTGACAATTACGCTTGGAACGTTAATGGCGCAAACAGGCAAACCGCAAACATATCAAGACGCATTAAAAGCCATAATCACGCAGTCAGTAAAGCTACCGGAGGAAACCCTCAAAGAAGTTGAAAACTTCGTTATCGAAAACAAGCACTTAGGCTACATAACAAAAGAGGAGTTCATACGCCAAGCCATACGCTTCTACCTAAAATGGAAAGCAAAAGAATACGAATACATAGAAATCCCAAAAGAAAAATATGAAAAGCTAAACAAAGCCGTGAAAAAAATGAGAATGCCCTACTATAATGCTGCAGAATTCATAAAAGACCAAATAAACAAGACACTTGAACAATACGAAAAATTTCTTGAGGAAAAAGAATAACGCTATGAGTGAAATATTTGGAAACATCGTTAAGCTAAAGACCTTTGGCAATGTTGATAATAAGTTAGTGAAACGATTGTTGGATATAATCGTTGAGTATGACATAGCCAAAAAGAGTTAGAAGTTTATAAGCGAGAAAAAGAACAATAAAATTGGAGAAGATGAGCAGGGCAGTTTTAGACGCAATACTAAATGCCATGCAAGTTCTATTAAGCGAAATTGAAAGGGAGCAACTATACAATGAGCTATTAGCCTATTTTGGGCTTATAGGCGCAGCAGATGAGTGTCAAGCCTTGGAGGCTGCATGGCAAGACCCATATAATAGGCGTGAAATTGAATACTTTATCAGAGCTTGGCTTTCAAGGAGGAGAAAGCGTAAAGAAGAACCCATATCTGGGGTCGTGTAACAGAGTTGGACCCTGAATCCATATTGGCAGCAGCCATACTCATAATCGTCCTACTAATGTTCATTTTCATGTTTGCAATCGCGGCTTTATCCTTCATAAAATGGTTTAGAACGCCAGCCTACCCTTCGTCGCCTACCATAAAGGTTGAAGATTATTCATGTCCAAAATGCGGCTCAAAAGAACTCGAAGTCGTAGGGAGAAGAACCCTAAGGTGCAAGAAATGCGGAACAACATTCACAATACAACCAGAAACAGCCGAGGAACGCTGGATTATCTGGCCATTCTTCTGGTGGCTCCCAATAATACTGCCAATACCAGTCAAAAATCAGTAAAACAAAGTGCTTAACTTTCATTTCTCGACATATTTCGTTTAAGTAATAACCATATTATATAGCAATATTTAATACACTTCTACGTGAACACAATGGAAAGAAGAAGAACAAACATACGGTTCCCAATCGAAAAGAAGTTGGCTACCCTCCAATGGAACCTAAAGCTACTAAACACATCAATAACAACAACACATACACCCATCCAAACAATAAAAAGCATGGTCAAGGGCAATGTTGTCCTACCAATTGTAGAAAAGCTGGAAAATCGTTAATCTTTAATTCAAAGTAACCTTTCCTATCTGTCTCCACCACTCTTACTGGCAGCTAACAGAAGGTCATTTTTAGGCGTAAGAAAAGATTTATTATTTGGATGCGCGCGCAAAACGGGAGAAAACTCGCAAACCACTACAAAATCAGCCTAATAGAAGCAAAAACACCAGAAGAAACCATCGAAAAAATCAAAGAAACCTTAAAACAAAAATAATAAGCTTTCAGACGCTTTTCGCCCTCATCCTCATAGCAGCATCACAAGACCTGCAAACATAATAGTCAACAACAAGTTTAAACTCACCAGTCTCACGATCCAAAACCTTCTTATAAACGGGAACAGCATCGCTTTCCGAAAGCTTTCGACCACAAACACGACAAACAAGCCTCCCACCAGACATAACACACACCAACAAACCTGTAGTAATTTCTAAACTTATAAAATTCTTCTGCTTATTGCATTGATTAAGCGGATAGATAAGAGCTTACAGGTGATTTAGTTTAAAAACGTTAAGCTGCTTTGGTTCGGTATGTGTGTATGTTTCGCATCTGCACAATTTTTTAGATACAAATTTCACCCACAACAAAATAACATTAGACGGTGCGGCAACCCATATGATCAAGCCTAAAGAAAATGTTTTCTTAAATAGAATATCTCAAGAAGTGCTCGCCTTTGCTTATAAAGTTTGGGGAAATGATTCATCAATTGCTAACAGGATAGTTTTGGAAGCCTTAGAAACCATTAATAAAACATATGTTACTAAACCCGTCTTTTATGCTGGAAAAAGCGATAAAAGGATTGTGGGTAGTTTATTTTACATTTTTTAGGTCTGAAATATAAATGCGCAAAAACTCAAAGTGAAATTGCCCGAAAGATAGGAACGACGGAAGTAACGATAAGGAAAGGGTATCGTAGCTGGTTGAAGCATTTTCTAAGCCTTTCTGAACATTAGTTCTGGATGATGATTAACAAATAAATTTTCAAAAATTCGATGACCTGCTTACTTCAAGGCCTTCTTTCACGCATGTATTTTCTTTTTGCATACTCAATCCTTGCGGTGAATTTCATCTTCAACATCAAGTCGCGTTGTTTTTTATTCATATGAAGTTCTTTGCAAATTTTTTCTGTCAAACGCCCTTCAATTACTCTCTGTCCCTCTAACCCAAATATTTCCTCGAGGCATGCTGAAAGCTCAGCCACATGCATGTGTTCGTCTCCCTCTTTAACACCATACTTCCAATGCATAAAATAGTAGATGACTGGTGCGAAGCTACTGCTTATGCTTTCAAAAACCTCATCCAATACTTTGCTGAAAAAAACGTTAAACTCCCTTTCAAGCCGAACTGAATTCTTCATTTTTAGATGAGTTTGCAATACTGCAACCTTCAGCCAGCAAAAATAGAATGAAACGCATTGAAACCTTATCCCATTCTACTGCCGGCAAAAAATTATAGTTAACTTTACTAATTTAAAGTTTATGAATTTACAGTGCAACATCAATACAATTTGATACCGAACACATTATTAGGTGGTATACCTTTCACATTACTTACAACACTTAGATTATTGAGTATGGTAAGCTTGAATAAATATAAGATTGTCAAGCTGTTGGCAAAGAATTACACAATTGAAATCCTTTCAGCATTAAGTGAAAAACCGCTAAGATACGCTGAGCTAAAGAAACATTGCCCCAACGACAGAACCAGAACCGTTCGCCTTAAAGAATTAAAAAAGGTTGAACTCATATCTGTAATAGTAAAAGAAGTTGAAAACCACGACTTTCTACATTACCAAATCACCGAAAAAGGAAGGAAAGCCCTTCAACTAATCAACCAACTAACAGAAATATGAAGCCCTTCAACCTGACGTTTCAACTATAACCGAAATTCATGAACCAAAAATATTAGATGCTTCGCCCGCTAACCGAAAGTAAGGAAATGTTCCGAAATTGCTTACATCCCTTAATAACGTTAAATGAACAGACAGCAATCGATGCTTCCCTATTTAAGAACGTTAATGAACCATTTTGTAGTTGCACATATTTAACTTAGGACGCAACCAAAGAGTTCAGTTCACAACTAAATGTAGGGTTTTGAAACCGCCATGGACGTATTCATCTGTTCCGTAAGTTTCAGGGTCGCTTAGGCTTATGTATATTTGAATTTTTAAAGTGTTATCTTGTGTGTTAATTTCTCCTGTTACTGGTCCTGCTTCTGCTTTTATTTCATACCGTCCGGATTGTGGTGGGTTCCATGTGAAAGTCAATGTTGCGTTGGTGTCTGGTTCTAAGGTTATTGTTTGTGTTCCAATTAGCGGGTCCGTCATGAGTGTGTAGTATACGCTGACATTGAAAGTTTCCGTATATGCACCATTGTTCTTGACGGTGACGTTAACTGTTGTTTTAGATGCTTCCAAGCGTATGATGCTTATATCATGCATTGAAGTATAGTAATAACCATCTATTGCTGAATGAGGAATCATTTGTTCGTTAGAGTCTATGAGGATGGTGTCAAAAAGGTCTAACACACTATCGCCTTTGCTTTTAACATAAAACGTAACTGTGGCAAGTGTTCCCTCCCCACTTGCTCCAGGAACCATGCCTAAAAGGGTGCAATCTGCAATCATATAGCCTGCCGTGCTGTTAACTTTAAATGTGAA